>Ga0164241_10002896_pt1 | contig 17974 bp, 14 predicted proteins | sample OricomyardsoilBY_FD_108780 | JGI IMG/M metagenome (GOLD analysis project Ga0164241, IMG submission 108780) | Backyard soil microbial communities from Emeryville, California, USA - Original compost - Back yard soil (BY) | ecosystem: Environmental > Terrestrial > Soil > Unclassified | place: USA...
CGCACCACGTCCGGGACCGGGCGCCGAGCACCTCGACCTCGCAGGGCTCGTCGACCTGGACCCACACGGTCGCCGACCGGGTGTCGACGTAGCGCAGGACCGGACCGAGGAGAAGGGCGGGCACCCGGCCGAGCCTACCCGCCGCCGGCGGCGATTGATCCGGGCGGCCGGCGGGCAGCCTGGACCCATGCTCATCGCCGCCATCGTCGCCTTCTGCATCGTCGTCCTCGTGCTCGCCTTCCTCCTTCCCCGCGCGTCTCGACACGTCGAGGGCGGTGGGCAGAAGGTACTCGGCGGCGGGGCGCGCGCCGGGTCCAAGGCGCCCGGCAAGCTCGGTCACTGGCTGGCCAAGCCGTTCAACTCGTCGAGCAAGGCCGTCGCCAAGAGCGGCAGCGCGGGCCGCAAGGGCCGCGGCAAGATGCCGGTCTGACGGAGAGCGTCGGCGACGCCCCTCGGCAGCGCGCCGTCAGCGCTCGTCGTCGAGGCCGGTCAGCCGGGCGCACAGCGCCCACAGCCGCGCGGCCTCGCCCGGGTGCTCCCTCGTGGTCGGCAGCCGGTGGGTCGGCCGGTGCTCCCGGTCGTGCCAGAAGCGGCCGGTCTCGGTGGCCGGGGCGTCAGCGGAGCCCAGCCAGACGATGGTGTCCGCGCCCTGCTCGGCGTTGCGCAGCAGCGGCCGCATGAGCTTGTGGAAGCGGGGAAGGGACGTCTTCACGCCCGGGGTGTCGGCCCAACCCGGATGCATCGCGTGGACGACGATCCCGCGGGCGGCGAACCGGCGCGCCCACTCCTCCGTGAGGACGACCTCGGCGCGCTTGGTGCGGGCGTAGACGGCGGGCGGGTCGTACTCGCGCCGCTCGGTCTGGGGATCGTCCAGGTCCAGCCGGGCGGTGTACATGCCGCCGGACGAGACGTTGACGACGCGCGACGGGGCGCCGGCCTCCAAGAGGCCGGCGAGCAGCTCGGTGAGGAGGAACGGGCCCAGCACGTTGGTGGCGAACGTCAGCTCGAACCCGTCCTTGGACAGCGTGCGCTCGGGGGCCATCACGCCGGCGTTGTTGACCAGCACGTTCAGCGCGTCGACGCGAGAGGTGACGTCGGCGACGGCGGCGCGGACCGAGCGCAGGTCCCCGAGGTCGCCGAGCACCAGCTCGACGTGCGCGTTGCCGGTCGCGGCGGCGATCTCCCGGACGGCCCGCTCCCCCTTCTCCGGGTTGCGGGCGAGCACGAGCACGCGCGCGTCGAGGCGGGCGAAGCCCTCGGCGGCGGCGCGGCCCAGGCCGCTCGTCCCGCCGGTGACCAGGACGGTCTGCCCGGCCATCGTGGGGAGGCGGTCCTCCCACGCGCGGGCGCGGAGGGCGAAGCCGAGGTTGGTGTAGCCGGGGGCGACGGTGAAGTCGAGGACGCGGTCGAGGGCGGAGGCGAGCACAGAGGGGATCCGGACGAGCCGCCCGCCCGGATCACTCGCGCCGTCAGCCCTTGGCGCTGAGCGACTTGGCGATGCCGACCATCTGGCCGTAGCTCAGCTCGCTCTGCAGGGTGTTGCTGACCCAGTAGACGGCGCCGTCGGCCTTCCAGGCCACGAGCCGTACGCGCTTGCCGTCGTAGTACACGTCGAGCTCGCGGCCGCCCTCCTCGATCGTGTCGTGGCCGCCGTCCAGGAGCGGCGGGTTCTTCCACGTCATCCCCTGCACGCCGTAGTAGTGGCCGGGGCCGCCCAGGCCGGAGTCCACGACCATCCGGTAGGTGTCGTAGCGGTGGCCGTCGCGGTCCTCGATCTTGTACGCCCGCGTGCCGAGCTCGGGGTACTGGCCGGTGTCGGTCATCAGCGTGGGCGCGTAGACCGGGAAGCCGACCTTCCGCGCCAGGCGGGCGCGCTGCTCGGCGGCGATGGGGCCGGCCGGCGTCAGCCCGGCGGGGATCGCGTTCGCGTCCGCCGCGCGCTTCTTGGTCTTCTTGCGCTTGGCCTTCTTCTTCTTGGCCTTGGCCTTGGGCTTGGCCGCCGTCTTGGGGTCGAGGAAGTCCGCGACGACCTGCCGCAGGTTCTCGGGGGTGACGGTCACGTACGACGGCGCTCCCTCGTACGCGGGCTCGGGCGTGTCGCCGGGGAACTTGAGCTGGACGACGGGGTGGTCGGCCGACTTGACGGCGAGCGCGAGGACCTGGAGCCACTGGCTGGAGTGGACGTCGGTCGCGGTCTGGTCGGCGAGCGTGTCGAGCAGGGTCCCGCCCTCGCTCAGCAGGGTGCCGAGCGGCAGCTGGGACTTCGCCTGGTTGACGAACGACTGCTGGCGAGCGGCCCGCAGGAAGTCGCTGTCCAGGTGGCGGAAGCGCACGTAGGAGAGCGCGTCCTCGCCGCACAGCCGCTGGTAGCCGGCCTTGACGTCGATGACCGCGTAGGGGCCGGCGCCGCCGTTGGGCGGGTTGTTGTCGTTGAAGTAGCGGCGGTCGACGTCGGTGTAGATGCAGTGCAGGGCGTTGACGGCGCGCTCGAACCCGAGGAAGTCGACGTCGACCACGTGGTTGACCTCGATCCCGAGGCTGTCGTGCAGCGTCTTGATCGCCAGCTTGGGACCGCCCTCGCTGTAGGCGGCGTTGATCTTCTCCAGCCCGACCCCGGGGATCTCGACCTGGAGGTCGCGGGGGATCGACAGCACGGTGGTGGCCGGCGCCTTGGGGTTCAGGCGCAGCAGCATCATGGTGTCGGAGTTGCCCCACCGCGACTGCATGCCGCGTGCGGCCGGTCCGGCCCGGTGGTCGGAGCCCAGCACGAGGATCGTCTGCGGATCCCCGGCCTTGACGCCGGTGAGGACGGTGTCCACCTGCTGGATCCGCTTGACCCGGTTGTCGAGTCGCGAGATCGCGACCGTCACCTCGGTGCGGACGAACAGCGACGCGCCGACCGCGGTGAGGCCCACGACCGCCAGGACGCCGAGGGCGGCGCGCCAGAACTGGCGGCGGCCGACGCGGGGCGGGCGGTCGGGGTCGGGTGCCTTCACGCCAAGCGCGCGGGGGTCGGGGGCGACATCGCCGGATGATCGCAGGCGCACCAGCCGTTTCACGCAGGTCGGGCGTCGTGCGGCGCGGTTAGGATCGCCCGATGAGCGCTGCGAAGAACAAGAACCTCGTCCTCGCCGCGATGGTCTTCGCGGTCGCCATGACGTTCATCGACCAGACGATCGTCGCCATCGCCGTGCCGGACCTGGAGCAGGATCTGCACCTCTCCGGCACCGGTGCGCAGTGGATCATCAACGGCTACCTGCTGTCGCTCGCGGCGCTGTTCGCGTTCGGGGGCAAGCTCGGCGACGTGCTGGGGCGGCGCAACATGGTCGTGATCGGCGTGATCGGGTTCGCCGTCGCGTCCGCGCTGTGCGGCCTGACGCCGACCACGGGCATCGCGGAGGCGTGGATCGTCACGTTCCGCGTCCTGCAGGGCGTCTTCGCGGCGCTCATGTTCCCGGCGGCGGTCGGCATCGTCGTGGCGTCCTTCCCGCTGCGCGAGCGGGGCAAGGCGCTGGCGATCTTCTTCGGCATCTCCGGGGGCCTCACCGCGATCGGCCCGATCGCCGGCGGCTACCTCACGGAGTGGACCTGGCGGTCGATCTTCTGGATCAACATCCCGGTGGCGATCATCGCCCTGATCCTCATCTGGCGCTCCAAGCCCGACAACGTGAAGCATCCGGGCGGCCTGGACTACCGCGGCACCGTGCTCGTGTCGGCCGCGATGGGCCTGCTCGTGCTCGGCCTGCAGCAGTCCAGCGTGTGGGGCTGGGACGCCGTCGAGACGTGGGCCTGCATCGTCGTCGGCCTGCTCCTGGGCGTGGCGTTCGTGGTGTGGGAGCTGCGCACCGACGAGCCGCTGCTGGAGCTGCGCATCTTCCGCGACCGCGGCTTCGCGGTCGAGAACGTCGTCCTGGCCACGATGTCCGTCGTCTTCGTGCCGTTCTTCTTCTTCGCCAGCGTGTACTCGCAGGCGTCGCTGCAGCAGGACGCCAGCAACGCCGGCTACTACATCATGTACTTCTTCCTCGGCTTCGTGATCACGTCCCAGATCGGCGGCCGCATCCTCGACCAGCGCGGGGCACGGCCGGCCGTGGTGCTGGGCGGGGCGCTCTCCGCCGTCGGGTTCTACCTGCTGGCCGGCCAGCTCACGGTCGAGCCGCTGGAGCTCGGCAACCAGTGGCCGTACCTGATGCTCGCCGGCGGCGGCGTGGGCTTCCTGCTCGGCCCGGCCAGCACCGACGCGGTCAACCGGGCCCCCAGCACGGACTACAGCCAGGTCACCGGCATCACCCAGACGTCGCGCAACTTCGGGGCGAGCCTGGGCTTCGCGATCCTCGGGGCGGTGCTGGTCGCCCAGAACAAGATCCACGTGCCGGAGGCGCTGACCAAGACCGGCGTGCCGCGGGCCGAGGCGGACAAGATCGCCGGCTCGCTCGGCGCCGGGTCCGGCGGGGGCGCCTCGCACGCCACGACGCAGCAGGTCGATGCCGTCGCGCTCGCCTTCGCCCAGTCGACCCAGACCGTCTTCTACATCATGGCCGGGGTGATGGCCGTGACGTTCCTGATCGCCCTGATCTGGCTGCCCGGCGGGCGCGTGCAGTCGCCCGAGGAGCGCGAGCTCGAGGCGGCCGGCCCCACCGATCCGGCTGCCGCCTGAGCGCCGCGGCGACTCCCGCGGCGTCCCGGAAGTCGTTCGGGGCGGCCGGGCCCATAACCTGTAGGACCATTCCGTTGGACCACTCTCGGCGTCACGCCGACGTACCGAAGGATCACGTGCCGCCCGTCTACGTCACCGGACATCGCAACCCCGATACCGACTCGATCGCCTCCGCGATCGGCTACGCGGAGCTGAAGCAGTCCCTGGACCCGGACAACGAGTACGTCCCGGTCCGGCTCGGTGACCTCAATCCGCAGACGGCATGGGTGCTCGAGCAGGCCGGGGCGGAGCTGCCGCGGTTCCTGCCGCACATCCGCCTGCGCGTCAGCGACGTCATGCGCGAGACCTTCCCCGTCGCGGCCCACACGGATCCCGTGCGGCTCGTCGGCCAGTTGATGGCCAAGGAGGGGCTCGACCTCGTGCCGGTGGTCGACGGGGCCGGCCGGCTGGCCGGCGTCCTCACCGAGCGGGCGCTCGCCCGGCGGTACGTGCGCGAGTCGCGCGAGGCCTCGCGGCTCGACGCGCCCACGTCGATCGCCGCGATCGCCGACGGGCTGGACGGCGTCCTGCTCTGCGGCGACGGGGGCGGGTTCGTCTCCGGCCGCGTGTGGGTCGTCGCGATGGACGTGTCGACGATGCTCAACGACGTCAACGCGGGCGATGCCGCCGTGGTCGGCGACCGGCCGGACGCCCAGCTCCGGGCGATCGAGGCCGGGGTCGGGCTGCTCGTCCTCAGCAACTCGACGGTGCCCTCCGACGAGCTGCTGGAGGTCGCGCGCGCCCACGGCGCCGCGGTCATCGCCACGAAGCTCGACAGCTACGTCTCCGGCCGCATGATCACCCTGTCGGCGCCGTGCCAGAAGCTGATCGAGCGGGAGCCGCTGACCGTACGCGCGGACGACCTCGTGGCCGAGATCTCCGAGGACGTCAAGGACGTCAGCTACCGCGCCGCCGTGGCCATCGACCGGGCCCGCCGGCCGATCGGCCTCGTCACCCGCGCCGACCTCGTCAACCCCAAGCCGCGGCGCGTGCTCCTGGTCGACCACGCCGAGCAGGCCCAGAGCGTCCCCGGCGTCGAGCACGCCGAGATCGTGGAGATCCTCGACCACCACCACATCGGCTCGATCGAGACCAAGCTGCCGGTGGTGGCCACGTTCGACCCGGTCGGGTCGACGAGCACGCTGATCTGCGAGCGGTTCGAGCTGAACGACCGCACGCCGTCGCGCGCCGCGGCCACGATGCTGCTCGGCGCGATCCTCTCCGACACCGTCGTGCTGAACTCGCCGACGACCACGGCGCGCGACCGCATCGCGATGGAGCGACTGGCCGGCCAGCTCGACCTCGACCCGATGGCCTTCGGCCGCGAGATGTTCGAGGCCACTTCCGACATCTCCAGCGTCGCCCCCGAGCAGCTCGTCGGCCGGGACGCCAAGTCCTACGAGCTCGCCAACGGGCAGAGCCTGTGCATCGCGCAGGTCGAGTTCGTCGGCGACGCGCTGAGCGAGGACCACACCGAGCGGCTGCTGCAGGCGATGCGCGAGCGTTGCGAGCGGGAGGGGCACCGGCTCTTCGCGCTCATGCTCACCGACGTGCTGGAGCACGGCACCCGCCTGCTCGTCGTCGGCGACGTCGCCCACGCCGAGCGCGCCTTCGGCGTCACGGACTCGGGCGGCGAGATCGACCTGCCCGGCGTGATGAGCCGCAAGAAGCAGGTCGTCCCCAAGCTGCTCGCGGCCTAGTCCAGCGCGTGCCGGGCCCGCAGCGCGCGGGCGGCGGCGAGCGTCGCGGCGTCGAGCGCGCCCGGCTCCGGCGTGTCGCCCCGGGCGGTCAGCGCCCGCTCGATCCCCGCCGCCACCGCGGCCGGGTCCAGCCGCGGCGTCTCGTCGTCGAGCGCGCCCGCCGTGGACGGCGTGAAGTCCAGGCCCAGCGCGCGGTAGGCGTCGACCAGCACGTCGCGGATCGCCGGGCCGTGCCCGACGACGATCACGGCGCTGAGCATCGCGGCGCCCCGCACCACGCGCTGGGCCGTGCCCACCACCTTCACCCGCCCCCCGACGCTGACGCTGTGCGCGCCCGGGCAGTACTCGCCGGGGATCTGCCCGACGCGGGCGTCCACACCCAGGTCGGCGAGCACCCCGGCCAGGAACGCGACGCCGGCGGCGAAGCGGGCGGGCATCCCGGTCATCCCCTCCGCGGTGGGGACGAGCTCCTCGTAGATCAGGGAGGCGTCGTCGTAGGCGGCCGCGTGGCCGCCGGCCAGCCGCAGCAGCGGCGTGAAGCCGTGTGCGACGCCCGCCTCCCGCGCGGCGGAGAACCCGGGGAGCCGCTCGTCCAGGCGGCCGAAGGCCAGCGTCGGGCCGGGGCGGTAGAGCCGGACGGTCGGCGGCTGCTCGCCTGCGGCGACCCGGCGCAGCAGCGCGTGCGACACGGCGATGTCGAGCGGGGGATCGTGGGGATGGGCGTCCGGCAGCACGAGCACGGAGGCGGACGCTACCGGTCGGGATCGGCGGCGGAGCGGGCTGAGGCCACGCGACGTGCCGCCCGCCGCGGGGTGACCTAGGATCGGACGGGTGAGCGAGGAGACGGTGATCACGGACGGCGCCGCGGAGCAGCGGAGGCTGACGCCCCGCGGGCGTTTCCAGCCGGTGCGCTCGATCGACATCGGCTCCCGGCAGGACGCCTTCCTGATCATGGCGGTGGCGACGATCGTCGTCATCCGCCTGCAGCTGTGGGCGACCCACTACCCCAAGCTCGGCGGGGGGAACCTGCACATCGCCCACCTGCTCTACGGCGGGTTCCTGATGATGATCGCGATCATCCTGATGCTGTCGTTCCTGGGCCGGGGCTCGCGGAGGATCGGGGCGGTGCTCGGCGGCATCGGCTTCGGGTTCTTCATCGACGAGCTCGGCAAGTTCGTCACCACCGACAACGACTACTTCTTCAAGCCGACGGCGACGATCGTCTACCTCGTGTTCATCACGATCTACTTCGTCACCCGGTGGACGCGCAACCGCGTCGGCTTCAGCGAGCGCGAGTACCTGTTCAACGCGATCGACATCTTCGCCGAGGCGGCCCGCCACGACCTCGACGTGGAGGAGAAGCGCCGGGCCCTGGAGCTGCTCGACCAGGCCGGCGACGATCCGCTCGTCGCCCCGATGCGCCAGCTGCTGATCGACACCGACGCGATCCCCGTCGCGCCGCCCGGCCGCCTCTCCCGGCTGGCCACCCGGGGCCGCGAGCGCTACTACCACGCCGTCGAGCAGCACTGGTTCCGCCGGGCGCTGTCGTGGATCTTCACGCTGTGGGCCGTGCTCGCCGTGGTCCAGGTGATCGTCCTGGTCTTCGCGGTCGGCCTGAAGCTCGGCGGGGCGCAGAAGGGGTTCTCGGCCGACGGGCTCGGCGAGCTCAAGGTCGCCAACGTGGCCAGCATCGTGTCCGCCGGGGTGGCCGCCGGGTTCATGGTCTCGGGGCTGATCCGGCTGCGGCACCACCACCGGCTGGCGGCCTACCGCCAGCTCGACCGGGCCCTGATGATCCAGATCTTCGTGACCCAGATCTTCATCTTCGTGGAGTCGTCGTTCTCCGCCCTGTTCGGGCTGATGGTGTCGCTCTTCCTCATCGTCACCGTGCGGTACCTGGAGCGCCGGGAGCGCGAGCGGGAGCGGGCGGAGCGGCCGGCGCCGGCGTCGACGGCGGGAGCGGGAACGCCCCTCGCGCCGACGCGAGCGTGAGCGCGGCGAGCACCGCGCCCGCAAGCGCCAGCCCTACCCACGTCGACAGCTGGATCGCCGCGGTGCCGGCGGCGGCCCCGCCGGTCAGGGCGACCACGATCCCCACCGGCACGAGCGGCGGGATCGCCGGGCGGCCACGCACGCCGGTGTCGTGCAGCAGCCCGTGGAGGGTCGTGGTGGCGACCACCGTGGTGATGCCCGCGACGCCCACGTAGCGCGCGGCCGAGGTCTGGACGGCCATCGCCCCCGCGAGCAGGAACGTGACGATCAGGCGGACGGCCTCGTGGCGCTCGGGGTCGCTGACGGCGAGGACGACCGCGAGCGCGCAGACGATCGCCGTCTGCACGGTCAGGCAGGTGGTGACGGTGCGGCCGGCGCCGCCGCCGCGCCGCACGATCCGCCCGCCGGCGTAGGCGCCGAGCAGGAAGCCGGCGAGGGAGAGGAGGCTGCCGACCACCGAGAGGTCGTCGACGCCGCCGAGCGCGAAGCCCAGGAGCACGACGTTGCCGGTCATGTTCGCGGTGAACACGTGCTCGAGCCGCAGGAAGCTGACGGCGTCGACGCACCCGGTGACCGCGGTGAGGAGCAGCAGGAGGACGAGCGTCCGGGGCGGGGCGATGGGCACCGGCTCATCTTCTCCCAGACGCAAGACAGGACCGGTGGAGGACCGGTCCTGTCAGGGAATGGAACGTCAGGTGGGCCGGGCGGCGCGGTCGCCGCCCGGCCCGGTGCCCACAGGGCGGTCTAGTACACGGTGCGGCCGTTCACCTTCAGGATCTTCTTGACCGAGGCCCGGGCGGCGACCTTCTTGCCGTTCAGGTTCGGCCGGTACTCGTAGATCACGGTGCGGGTGTGGAGGTTGCTGGGCAGGATGAGCGTCAGCAGCCCGTCGCGGCGGGAGCGGATGCCGGTCTTGCGCGCCTTGCCGCTCTTGATCTGGTGGAACACGTCGACGCGGGCCCCGATGATCGGCTTGCCCTTGCAGTTCACGAGCCGGCCGCGCGTCACGTAGCGGACGCCGTGCTGGATGCCCGTCGTGATGCTCGTCGGACCGGGCGTGCGCAGGTAGCGGTCGGTGTTCTTGACCCGCGGGACGAACCACATCTTGATCCGCGCGCACGTGTTGGCGTTGGTGCCGTTCGTCGGTGTGGTCGGGTTGGCCGCGGGCGTCGCGCCGGGCGACGGGATCGGCGTGCCGGAGCCGCCGCTGACGCCGTCGCTCGGCGGCGTCCCGTCGTCCGTCGGGGGATCCGCGTCGGGCGGGCAGGTGGCCCCGCCGGAGGCCTCGGCGTGGCCGATGACGACGGTCACGAGCCCGGCGACCGACACCGAGACGGCGTCGCGTGAGGCGCCCGTCGCGGTGCGCGTCACCTTGTTGAGGGCGACTGAGGCGAGGCCCAGGCCGGTGTTGATCGACGGGGAGTCGGCGGTGACCTTGATCCCGTTGATCGTGAGGTTGAGGACCTGGCCGGAGGTGGCGTAGTCGTTGACGCAGCTGCCCTCGACGTGGGAGCTGATCACGTCGGCCCGGATGTCCAGGCCGCCGAGCAGGGAGCTGACGCCCACCCGCGCGTTCTCCAGTCGCGCGTCGGCGGCGATCGGGGCGGAGCCGTTCGTCACCGTCGTGCGGGCGGCGGCGGTGCTCGTCGTCACGTCGACGTTGAGGACCCCGAGCGGCAGGCTCGGCGCCAGCGTCAGCGCCTGCGCGTCGTTCTTGCACGCCCCGCCGGGCGTCCCGGCCTGGCCGGCGTTGAGCGGGATGCCCACGACGTTGATGGACAGGACGCCGGCGTAGCAGCTGAGTGCGGGTGCGGCGGATGCGGGAGAGGCGCCGATGCCGGCCCCGGCCACCAAGACCAGTGCGAATGCGGACGCCACTGCCGCACCGAAGCGCGTTGCGGAACTCATTGGGAGACCTCTTCCTCAGGAGACGTGGAGTGGACTGGAGCGGCGCCCCCGAGCGCCAATTCGCAGGGAGTACCCGAGCCCTCAGACCATGAAACACGCGCGGTGTCGAAGTGCGACAGGTCGTTCCCGTTGTTTGAGACTTGGCGCACAGGCCTCGCTTCGCCCACCCGGCGGATGCGCTGGCTCACCTCGGGCGGGCGTTCACTACGCTGTTTTGGATGGGTCTTCTCGCTTCGCGGTCTCTGGCGACCGCCGCTCTGTCCACCGCCTGCGCGCTCCTCGCGCTCACCGCCGCCGTCGCCGCGCCGGCCTCGGCCGCGTCCGCCAAGGTGCCGGCCGGCTGGATGGGCGTCTCGGCCACCAACGGGTCCCTGCTGGGCTCCGCCTCGCTGTGGGCCGGGGAGACCAAGGCGATGAAGGGCGCGGGCGTGCAGTCGGTGCGCGTGCCGTTCTACTGGGACGCCATGCAGCCGTTCGGGCCCGGTCCGGTGAGCTTCGCGGCCTCGGACGTGGTGGTCGAGGGCGCCAGCCGCGAGGGTCTGCGGCTGCTGCCGATCGTGCTCGGCACGCCTACCTGGGCGGCGAAGGACCCGGACGCCACCGGTGGCTGGTCCGCCCCGCGCAGCCCGGCCGAGTACGGAGCGTTCCTGGGCGAGCTGGCCAAGCGGTACGGCCCCAAGGGCACGTTCTGGACCGAGCATCCCGACGTGCCCAAGCGGGCGATCGGGACGTGGCAGGCGTGGAACGAGCCCGACCTCGACACCTACTGGGTCCAGCAGCCGTTCGCCAAGGGCTACGTCGCCCTGCTCAAGGCGGCCCGCACCGCGCTGCGCGCGGTCGACCCCAAGGGCCGGATCATGCTCGCCGGCTTCCCCAACCGCTCGTGGGAGTCGCTGGAGAAGGTCTACAAGGCCAAGGGCGGCAAGCTGTTCGACGTCGCCGCGGTCCACGGCTACACGGGCTCGGCCTCCAACGTCATCCGCCTCGTCGACGAGAACCGCAAGGTCATGGCCCGGCACGGCGACGCCAAGAAGCCGATCGCGGTCACCGAGATGGGCTTCTCCACGGCGCCGAAGAGCGTGGGCGTCCCCAAGTACGTCACGTGGAACACCACGGCGTCGGGGCAGGCCAAGAAGGTCACCGAGCTGTACGCCTCGCTCGCGGCCAAGCGGTCCTCCCGCCGCATCGAGGGCGCGTACTGGTACTCCTGGTACACCCCCGAGACGAGCGGCAGGGGCGGCTGGGAGGACTACACCGGCCTGCGGCACCTGGACGGCGAGGCGATCGTCGCCAAGCCCGCGCTGGCGGCCTACGCCAAGGTCGCCAAGAAGCTGCGCCGCTGAGCCTGGCGCGTTGACCGGGATCGAACATCTGTTCGGTTCCGTATCATTATGCGCGTGGCCTATTCCGACAAGATCGTCGTCTCGGGTGCCCGGGAGCACAACCTCAAGGACGTCTCGCTGACGCTGCCCCGCGACGCGCTCGTGGTCATCACGGGCCTGTCGGGATCGGGGAAGTCGTCGCTGGCCTTCGACACCATCTACGCCGAGGGCCAGCGCCGCTACGTCGAGTCGCTCAGCGCCTACGCCCGGCAGTTCCTCGGGCAGATGGACAAGCCCGACGTGGACTCCATCGAGGGGCTGTCGCCGGCCATCTCGATCGACCAGAAGACGACGTCGCGCAACCCGCGCTCGACCGTCGGCACGGTCACCGAGGTCTACGACTACCTGCGCCTGCTGTGGGCCCGGGTCGGCCATCCCCACTGCTACAACTGCGGCCAGCCCATCGCGGGGCAGTCGGCGGAGCAGATCATCGACCAGGTGATGGAGCTCGAGGAGGGCACCCGCTTCATGGTGCTCGCGCCGATCGTGCGGGGGCGCAAGGGGGAGTACGGCAAGCTCTTCGAGGAGCTCAAGGCCGACGGCTTCCAGCGCGCGCGGGTCGACGGCGAGCTGCGCACGTTCGAGGACAAGATCGAGCTGGACAAGAAGTTCAAGCACGACATCGCCGCGGTCGTCGACCGGCTGGTGATGCGGCCGGACCTGCGCAAGCGGCTGGCCGACTCGATCGAGACGGCGGTCGGCCTGGCCGACGGCATCGTGGAGATCGAGATCCTCCCGAAGAAAGGCGAGCCCACCGACCCGGAGGCCGGTGCGGAGCCGAAGGTCCTCACGTTCAGCGAGAAGTTCGCCTGCCTCAACTGCGGCACCTCGATGCCCGAGCTGGAGCCGCGCATCTTCTCCTTCAACTCGCCGCACGGCGCGTGCGAGCGGTGCACCGGCCTGGGGCACCAGATGGAGATCGACCCGGACCTGGTCGTCCCGGACCCGACGCTGTCGATCTCCCAGGGCGCGCTGGCGCCGTGGGCCGGGTTCCAGTCCAACTACTACGAGCAGATGATGCAGTCGATCGCCGCGCAGTACGGCGTCGACCTCGACCGGCCGTGGCAGGAGCTGGATCCCGACGATCGCGAGGTCTTCCTCTACGGCACCGAGGGCGAGCGGGTGCAGGTGAGCTACCGCAATCGCTACGGGCGCCAGCGGTCGTACGCCACGCGGTTCGAGGGCATCGTCGCGAACCTGGAGCGCCGCTACCGCGAGACGGACTCCGACGGCTCGCGCGAGAAGATCGAGGAGTTCATGGCCATGCGGCCGTGCCCGGCCTGCAAGGGCTCGCGGCTGCGGCCCGAGTCGCGGTCGGTGCTCGTCGGCGGGCTGTCGATCGACCAGTTCGGCACGCTGTCGGTCCACAAGGCCATCGCCTGGCTGCAGGAGGTCGACCTGACGGACACCGAGCAGCACATCGCCCGGCTCATCCTGCGGGAGATCAACGAGCGCCTGCGCTTCCTGCGCGACGTCGGCATCGGCTACCTGTCGATGGACCGGGCGGCGGCGACGCTGTCCGGCGGCGAGGCGCAGCGGATCCGGCTCGCGACGCAGATCGGCTCAGCGCTGGTCGGCGTGCTCTACGTCCTGGACGAGCCGTCGATCGGCCTGCACCAGCGGGACAACACGAAGCTGATCGGCACGCTCCAGCGGCTGCGCGACCTCGGCAACAGCGTCATCGTGGTCGAGCACGACGAGCAGACGATGCGCGCCGCCGACCACCTCGTGGACATCGGGCCGGGCGCGGGCGAGCACGGCGGGCGGATCGTCGCCCAGGGCACCGCAGCGCAGGTGCAGCGGGTCAAGAAGTCGCTGACCGGGCAGTTCCTGGCCGGCACCCGCGTGGTCGACGTGCCGGAGAGCCGGCGCACGCCGAGCGGCGAGCTGGAGATCCGCGGGGCCAAGCAGCACAACCTCAAGGACGTCGACGTGCGGATCCCGCTCGGCACGCTGACCTGCGTGACGGGCGTCTCGGGCTCGGGCAAGTCGACCCTGGTCAACGAGATCCTCTACAAGGCGGTCGCCGGCTCGCTGCACCGCCACCGCGCGCGGGCCGGGGCCCACACGGCGGTGCTCGGGCTCGACCAGCTCGACAAGATCATCGCGGTCGACCAGTCGCCGATCGGGCGCACGCCGCGCTCCAACCCGGCGACCTACACCGGGCTCTTCGACGTGATCCGCGACCTGTTCTCCCGCACGCCCGAGGCGCGGGCGCGGGGCTACAAGGCCGGCCGGTTCTCGTTCAACGTCAAGGGCGGCCGCTGCGAGGTCTGCCGCGGCGACGGCCAGATCAAGATCGAGATGCACTTCCTCCCCGACGTGTACGTGCCGTGCGAGCAGTGCCACGGCAAGCGGTACAACAAGGAGACGCTGGACGTCCGCTTCAAGGGCAAGACGATCGCCGACGTCCTGGACCTGCCGGTGGAGGAGGCGCTCGGGTTCTTCGAGCACATCCCCAAGATCCGCCGGCGGCTGGAGACGCTCAACGACGTCGGGCTCGGGTACATCCGGCTCGGTCAGCCGGCGACGACGCTGTCGGGCGGCGAGGCGCAGCGCGTCAAGCTGGCCACCGAGCTGTCGAAGATCGCCACGGGGCGGACGCTGTACATCCTCGACGAGCCCACGACCGGCCTGCACTTCGCAGACGTCCAGAAGCTGCTCGAGGTCCTGCACCGGCTGGTCGACTCCGGCAACTCCGTCGTGGCCACCGAGCACAACCTCGACGTGATCAAGACGGCCGATCGCATCATCGATATGGGCCCCGAGGGGGGCGACGAGGGCGGGACCGTCGTGGCGATCGGCACGCCCGAGCAGGTCGCGGCCACGCCCGGGTCCCACACCGGCGAGTTCCTCGCCGAGCTGGTGGTCCCGGCGGCCGCGCCGGCCAAGGGCCGGGCCAAGCCGCGCAAGAGGAAGCCGCCGGCCAAGGCCGCCGCCTAGGATGCACGCCGTGCCGATGATCGAAGTCGACGAGCTGCGCAAGCGCTATGCCCCGCAGGCCCCCGAGGCGGTGAAGGGGATCAGCTTCGGCGTCGAGCGCGGAGAGGTCTTCGGCCTGCTCGGGCCCAACGGGGCGGGCAAGACCACCACGATCGGCGTGATGACCACGCGCGTGCGGCCCACGGGGGGCACCGTCCGCGTGGACGGCATCGACGTGCGCAAGCATCCCGTCGCGGTCAAGCAGCGCATCGCGGTCGTCCCGCAGCGCCCCAACCTCGACCGGTCGCTGTCGGCCATCGAGAACCTGACCTTCCACGCCGCCTACTTCGGCTTCAGCCGGCAGGAGCGGCGCGTGCGCGCCCAGGCGATGCTCGAGCGCTTCGGCCTCGAGGGCCGGGAGAACGACCGCGTCGACAACTACTCGGGCGGCATGGCCCAGCGGCTGATGATCGCCCGCGCCCTCATGCACGAGCCGTCGGTGCTCGTGCTCGACGAGCCGACGACCGGGCTGGACCCGCAGTCGCGGCTCTTCCTGTGGGACCAGGTCGAGAACCTGCGCGCCCGCGGGGTGACGCTCGTGCTCACCACGCACGACATGGCCGAGGCCGATCGCCTGTGCGACCGCATCGCGATCGTCGACCACGGCGAGGTGATCGCGCTCGACACGCCGCGCGGGCTGCGCACGCTGCTGCCCAGCGCCCAGGGCCTCGAGCTGACCGTCGCGGCGCCGGAGGACCCGGCGCCCGGCTACGCGACCCTCGGCGACGTCGAGAGCACCGCGACGATCGAGGACCGGTGGACGGTGCGGGTCTACGGCGCGCTCAGCCCCGGCGACGCGGTCGCGGCGGCCGACCGGGCCGGCCACGACCTGATCGAGCTGCGCCGGATCGAGGGCACGCTCGAGGACGTCTTCGTCCACCTGACGGGAAGGGACCTCAGGTGAGCACCACCGAGAAGCCGGCCGAGCTGGAGGTGCCGGCGCGCGACCTCCTTCCCGTCCGCACCGCGCAGGTCCGGGCGTTCGTGGCGCTGTGCCAGCGGGACGTGTGGGTCTCGGTCCGGCGCGACCTCGTGTCGTTCCTGGCCCAGGCGCTGCTGCAGCCGCTGTTCTACCTGTTCATCTTCGGCCGGGTCCTGCCGGAGATCGGCGCGGCCCAGGGCGCGTACGGCACGCTGCTGCTGCCCGGCATCCTCGCGCTGACCCTCGTGCTCACCGCGCTGCAGAACACGTCGCTGCCGCTGGTGATCGAGTTCTCGTTCTCCAAGGAGATCGAGGACCGGCTGCTCGCGCCCCTGCCCGCGTGGGCGGTAGGGATCCAGAAGGTGGTCATCGCCGCCGTGCGCGGCGTGATCGCGGCGATCCTCATCATCCCGCTCGCGGCGCTGATCCTCCCGGGGGGCGTCGACCTCGGCGGGGCGGACTGGCTCGGCTTCGTGCTCGTGGTCGCCGGCGGCGCCACGGTCGGAGCGGCGATGGGCCTGGTGCTCGGCACCTCGGTCCCGCCCAACCGCATCAGCGTGATGTTCGCGATCGTCCTGACGCCGCTGCTGTTCACCGGCGCGACGTTCTACCCGTGGTCGTCGCTGCACAGCCTGCAGTGGTTCCAGATCGTCACGCTCTTCAACCCGCTGACCTACGTCAGCGAGGGGATGCGCGCCGCGATCGTGGGCGGGCCGCACCTGGCCACGCACTGGATCGTCGTGGGGCTTGCGGTCAGCACCGTGCTGTTCGGCTGGTGGGGCACGCGCGGCTTCACGCGGCGCGCCGTGGACTGAGCGGCGGCTGACCCCGCCCCGACCCGCCGGGCCCGCCCTGCCACAATGGCCGGCGTGGCGACCGCTCAGGCATCGCACCGCCGGAGCGCCTCCCTGGACGGCCTGCGGGCGCTCGCCGCGCTGTCGGTGCTGGCCTTCCACGTCTGGCTCTACCGGGACGACCGGCCCAAGAGCGGCCGGCGCCCCGAGCTGCTCGACGCGATCCTCTTCGAGGCCAACCTCGGCCTCGTCTGCTTCTTCGTCCTCTCCGGCTACCTGCTCTACCGCTCGTTCGCCCGCGCCGCGCTCGCCGGGGGCACCCGCGTGGCGACCCGCCGGTACGCGGTGCGCCGCGCGGCGCGCATCCTCCCGGCCTACTACGCGTGCCTGGCCGGGTGCCTGGTCCTCTACGCCCTGTTCGGACCGCACAACATCACGCCGACGGTGGGGGAGATGCCGCTCTTCCTCGTGCTCGGCCAGAACTACTCCAACGCGACGATCATGCAGCTCAACCCGGTCACCTGGACCCTGGTCGTCGAGGCCGCGTTCTACATCCTGCTGCCGCTGCTCGGGCTCCTGGTCCTGCGCCTGGCGCCCCGCCGGGCCTGGCCCCAAGTGGCGATGATCCTCGTCCTGATCGCGATCAGCGTGGCCTGGAACGGGCTGGCCTACCACCACGGCTGGAGCCCCCTCGTCAAGAAGCTGCTGCCCGGCTTCCTCGGCGCGTTCGGCGCGGGAATGCTCGTTGCGGTGTGGGTCGAGTGGCGGCGGATCGCGCGGCCGCCCCGGGAGGGCGGGCACGACGGCCTCGGGCCGTGGGCGACCGGCGCGCTCGCCCTGCTCGGCGCCCTCGTGGTGGTCGGCGACGGCTACTGGAGCGAGACGGTCGAGGGCGGCAACGACGCGCGCGCCATGTTCGCGATGCTCATGCCGGCGGCCGGGTTCGCGCTGATCGTCGCGGCCATCGCGGGTGGGCGCGGTCGGGCCGTGCACTGGCTGGGCTGGCGGCCGCTGGCCGCGGTCGGCCTCGTCTCCTACGGGCTGTACCTGTGGCACCTGCCGCTGCTGCTCGTCCTGCGGGGGCAGGGGCTGCTGCCGCAGGCGCTGTGGCCGCGGATGCTCGTCGTGCTCGTCGCCGCGCTGGTCGCGGCGGCCGTGAGCTGGCGGTACGTGGAGCAGCCGGCGATGGCCTGGGCCGCCCGGCGGGAGCGGCGGCGGGCGCCGGCGTCCGAGGCCGCTCCGGCCGCGCCCGTGCGCCCGAGCCAGCCGGTCGCGGAGGGCGCCCCCTCCTGACGTTCTCCACATTGCTCCCAGGGGGTGGCACGGATGTGGAGAACGTCGTGGGCTGAGGGGCGTGGGAGACTGTCCCGATGAGCGACAGCGTCGGGCCGTACCGGACCTGGTGGCGCAAGTGGCGCTGGTACGAGCGGTCCACGTTTCCGTGGAATCGTGCCCGGCTGCACCTGGAGATGGCGCGGCGGGGGGCGTTCGTCCGCTGGCCGATGCACGGCAACGCGCTGGAGATGCTGCGGGAGGGACGGCTCGAGATCAGGGCCGAGGCGCACTTCGAGCCCAACGTGTGGCTCACCGGGGGCGAC
>Ga0164241_10002897_pt1 | contig 17964 bp, 17 predicted proteins | sample OricomyardsoilBY_FD_108780 | JGI IMG/M metagenome (GOLD analysis project Ga0164241, IMG submission 108780) | Backyard soil microbial communities from Emeryville, California, USA - Original compost - Back yard soil (BY) | ecosystem: Environmental > Terrestrial > Soil > Unclassified | place: USA...
ACCGTGTGGCCGCCGCGAACGGTGACGACCGGGCGCATCGTGGTCGCGTTCGCGGCCAGCGAGGCCGGAGCCTGCACGACCGTGGAGCCCGAGCCGACGCCCTGGAGCGTCAGGTTCTTGTCGATGTCGACCTGCTCGACGTAGGTGCCGGCTCCGACGTTGACCGTGCCGCCGGCCGCGGCGATGTCGACGCCGCCCTGGATCGTCGTCCGGTCGCAGCCGGACGCGCACACCGAGACGACGGGAAGGGCGGGTATGGCGACGGCCGCCGGCGCGGCGGCCAGCAGGATGAGCACGACGAGGGACGGGACCCAGGCTCTCGACATCTCGGGCGGACCTCTCGGATGGAAGGACGTGGGATCTGTCACACGCACGACAGATCTAGCGCAAATGTAGCCAAGGAGACGGTGCTCCGGGGAAGTTCTTGCGTTCACGGCTCGCACGTCGCCCGGAGGCGTCGCGACGCCTCGCCGAGCGGGCGCCCGCGATTTCTCCCTGAGCGCTCTCGAGCTGTGGCAACCTTGCTCCATGTCCACGCACGCGGAGCTGTCCGGCACGCCCATCCTCGACGGCTCGATCGCGGTCGACGACCCGGCCACCGGGGCGATCATCGGGCACGTGCCCGACATGGCGCACGAGGTGCCGACGCTCGTGGCGCGCGCGAAGTCGGCGCAGGCCGCGTGGGCCGCGCTCGGCGTGAAGGGCCGCGCCGACGTGATCGCCTCCTGGCGGCGGTGGCTCGTCGCGAACCGCAAGGAGCTGGCGGCCTCGACTGTGCGCGAGACGGGCACGATCTATGAGGAGGCGCTCATCAACGAGGTCTACCTCACGGCCGCGGGCATGAGCTTCTGGGAGAAGCGTGCGGAGGCGATGCTGGGCGACGAGCGCGTGCCCGCGCGCAACCCGTTCGTGCTCGGGCGCAAGCTGATCGTGCGCCAGCGGCCACTCGGCGTCGTCGGCGTGATCGCGCCGTGGAACTTCCCGATCCTGCTCGGCGTCGGCGACACGATCCCGGCGCTGATGGCCGGCAACACCGTCGTCATCAAGCCGAGCGAGCTGACGCCGCTGACGACGCGGATGGTCGCCGACGGCTTCCGCGCCGCGGGCGGCCCGGAGGACGTGTTCATCTGCGCGACCGGCGACGGCCGCGCGGGCGCCGCGCTCGTCGACCACGTCGACATGATCATGTTCACGGGCTCGACGGCGACCGGCCGCCGGGTGGCGGCGCGCGCGGGCGAGCGGCTGATCCCATGCTCGCTCGAGCTGGGCGGCAAGGACCCGATGATCGTGTGCGCCGACGCGGACCTCGACCGCGCCGCGAGCGGCGCCGTGCAGTGGGGCCTCACGCGCTCCGGGCAGGTCTGCATGTCGGTCGAGCGGATCTACGTCGAGGCGCCGGCCTACGAGCCGTTCCTCGCGAAGCTCACGGAGCGCGTCGAGGCGCTGCGCCAGGGCGCGCCGGGCGACGCCGGCTCGACGGACATCGGCGCGATGACGATGCCCAAGCAGATGGAGATCGTCGCCGCGCACGTGGCCGACGCGCGCGAGAAGGGCGCGCGCGTGCTCACCGGCGGCGCGGCGCTCTCCGGTCCCGGCCGGTTCTTCGCGCCGACCGTGATCGCCGACGCGGACCACTCGATGGACTGCATGCGCGACGAGACGTTCGGCCCGACGCTCCCGGTGATGAAGGTCTCCGGCACCGACGAGGCGATCGGGCTCGCCAACGACACGACCTACGGGCTGTCGGCGTCGGTGTGGACGAAGGACCTCGCGAAGGGCGAGGCGCTCGCCCGCCGGATCCACGCCGGGACCGCGGCCGTCAACGACGCGAACATCATGTTCGCCGCGCGCGAGGTGCCGTTCGGCGGGGCGCGCGAGTCGGGCGTCGGCGCCCGGCACGGGGTCGGAGGGATCCGCAAGTACTGCGAGTCCCAGACGATCATGGTCACGCGCCTGGGCCTCAAGCGCGACATCAGCTGGCTGCCGGCGAACCGCCGGGTGACGCGGCTCTTCGACCGCGTGCTGAGCCGGATCTACGGCCGCTAGGCCGCGGCCGGGAAGCGCTTCAGCATCCGCGCGCGGGCCTTGGCGGCCTCCTCGTCACGGTCCTTCGGCGGGGCCGTCGTGGTGAGGTCGGTCAGGAGCTCGCGCGACGCCGCGGCGACGGCCTCCACGGCGCGGTCGAAGGCCTCGGCGTTGGCCTGCGACGGCTTCGTGAAGCCGCTGATCTTGCGGACGTACTGGAGCGCGGCGGCGTGGACCTCGTCGGCGCTCGCCGGGGGCTCGAAGTTGTAGAGCGTTCGGATGTTCCGGCACATGCCATGAAGCGTAGACAACGTCCGGCGGCCCGCCCGGCTCGGGAGCCGGGCGGGCGCGTGGACGCTCGCGCTACTCGCTCGTGAGCGTGGCGTTCGTCGTCTGGACCGAGGCGATCGAGATCCCCTTGACCGTCGCGGCGTCACCCTGCGTGAAGCAGATGATCCGGATCTGGGCGTTCGCGCCGACCGCGCCCTCGGCGATCGTCAGGACGCCCGAGACGCTGATGCCGATCGACTGCGTCGCGACGCCGGCGAACGCGGTCGACCCGATGTCGGTCAGCGCGCCGGTGCGCAGGTTGCAGCTCTGGCTCCAGCCGGTGTTGGCGGGCGTGACGACGAGGTGCGCCGTCACGAGGTACTTGCCGGCCGGGAGCGTCTCCGTCGCCACGAGACGGGAGTTGGCGTCGCTGATCGTGTGCGTCGACTTGGTGTGCAGGAACACGTCGCTCGGGCCGCGCGCGCCGGTGGCGCCCGCGTCGCCGGCGGCGCCCGTGTCGCCCTTCGCGCCCGTGTCGCCCTTCGCTCCGGTCGGGCCGGCCGCTCCGGCCGCGCCCTTGTCGCCGGTGGCGCCCTTCGGCCCCGCGGCGCCTTTCAGCGCCGTCCGCGCCGCGGCGCTGAGACGATCGGCGCCGAGCGAGCCCTTCTTGACGTCGACGCCGGTGATCGAGCCGTTCTTGATGTCCTTGCCGGTGATGAGCTTCGCGGCCGTCGCGGTGCCGGCGCCGACGAGCGCGAGCGCGGCGATCGCCAGGGCGAGCTTGAGCGCGGACTGCGGGATCCTGCGGAACATGGCGTGTCCTCCTGCCTTCAGGTGGGTTGGTCGTGGTCGACGCCGGACGACGCCCCCGCCAGCGCCGCGAGGGCGGCGGCGAGGCCCATCCAGCCGTGGAACGTGCGCTCGCGGCCGTGGCCGTCGCGCAGGCTCCCCTCGATCGGATCGGGCCAGGCCACGATCTCGAGGTCCAGGCGGATGGGGGTCGGGTCCGGCATCTCGGCGAGCCTCGCGGCCCGCGCCCGGCGGGTCATGAGGCGATCACCCCTGTCTTTGGGAGGTCGCCCCCCAGGCGGTGCCGCTAGGGGGTGGGCGCGGCGAGCGTCTCGCCGAGCTCCTCGCGGGACGTCACGCCGAGCTTGCGGTACGCGCGCCCGAGGTGGTTCTCGACCGTCTTCGCGGTGACGAACAGGCTCTGGGCGATCTCGCGGTTGGTGCGGCCCTTCGCGGCGAGGTCGGCGACGCGGCGCTCGGCGGCGGTCAGCGACTCGACGCCGCTGAACTGCAGGCGCCGCGGGCGCGCGCCCGCGACCTCGAGCTCCTTGTGCGCGCGCTCGGTGTGCGCCCGCGCGCCGAGCCCGCGGGCGATCTCCATCGCCTCGGTCAGCGGCTCGCGGGCGGCGACCCGCTCGTTCGCGCGGCGCAGCGCGGCGCCGAGCTCGATCAGCCCGCGGACGACCTCGATCCGGTCGACGCCGCCGCGCGCGAGGGCGATCGCGTCGCGCAGCGCCGCGATGTGCTCCCGCGGGCCCAGCCACAGCGCCTGCGCCCGCCGCGCCGGCGCGATCAGCGCGGGCGAGCCCCAGCGCTCGGCGCGCGCCGCCTGGTCCTCGACGAGCTCGCGCGCGCCCGCGAGGTCACCGTCGCGGGCGATCGCGCCGGCGAGGGCGAGCCGCCAGGCGAGGATCGGGTTGACGGTGCCGAACGCGCGCTCGCGCTCCTGGACGTCGCGCAGCGTCGTCGCGGCGCCGGCGTGGTCGCCGCGCAGCAGACGGATCAGCCCGCGCGCGAACACGACGTGCACCGAGGGCATCGACGGGGGCGGGACCGCGGGCTGCGCGGGCGCGAGCACCGCCGCCTCGGCGTCGTCGAGCTCGCCGCGCTCGAGCAGCGCGAGCGCGAGGAACGCGCGCGACATCGGCGTGATCAGCGCGTGCTCGCCGGCTTCGACCGCGGCCCGCGCCTGCGCCTCGGCGGCGAGTGCCTCGCCGGCCCGCAGGTGCGCGAGCGCGGCCAGCGTCGAGGTCGCCGCGTAGCCGTAGATCGAGCCGCGGCGCTCGGCGTCGGCGCGGGCGTCGGCGAGGTGGGCGTGCGCCTCGGCGAGCGCGTCGGCGACGATCAGCGCGAAGACCGCCTGGTGGTAGGCGATCGAGTCGCTCGTCTCGTGCTCGAGCAGGAGCCCGTCGCCGAGCGCGCCGGTGGCCAGCGTGCGCGTCGTGGCCGCCGAGTCGGCCTGGACCCAAGAGCGGTGCGCGAGCGAGACCATCACCATGCGCTCGGCGTGCGTCTTCCCGGCGACCGACGCGTGGCGCTCGACGCGACGCCGCGCCTCGGTCGCCAGCAGCGGGTCGAGGAGCGCGATCGCCGCGAGGTCGCCGTCGAGCCGCAGCGCGGTCTCGGGATCGGCGGCGCGCAGCTCGTCGGCGAGGCCGCCCAGCGCCGCGACCGCGCCGGCCGCGTCGCCCTCCGCCGCGAGCGCGCGGCCGAGCAGCTGCGCGCCCGCGGCCCGCTCCGCCGCCGGCCGTCCGGACGCCGCGGCGGCCTCGCGCAGGCGCCCGACCGCGGCGGGGTCGCCGGCCCGCAGCTCGGCGGCGCCGAGCTCGCCCAGCAGCAGCTCGCGGACGTCGTCGGGCGGCGGCTCGGCCAGCGCGCGGCGTAGCTCGCGGACCGCGATCTCCGGTGCGCCGCGGGCCGCGGCGCCCGCCGCGGCGGTGCGCAGCACGTCGACGACCCACGGCTCGCGCGCGGGCTCGCAGGCGAGCAGGTGGGGCGCGATCCGCGCGGCGTCGGCGCCCTCCTCGCGCAGCAGCCGCGCGGCCGCGGCGTGCAGTCGCGAGCGCTCGCCCGGCCCGAGCTCGCCGGCGACCGCGGTCGCCACGATCGGGTGCGCGAAGGCGAGCCCGGCGTGTGCGGTCAGCAGCCCGGCGACGGCGAGCTTGTCGGCGCCCGCGGCCGCCTCCTCGCCGTCGAGGCCCGCGAGCGCCGCGGCCCGGCCGAGCGTCGCGTCGGTGCCCAGCACGCTGATCGCGGGCACGAGCGCGGCCGCCGCGCTCGGCAGCGCCGCCATCCGCAGGAGGACCGAGCGCGTGACCGTCGGCGGCCCGAGCGTGGCGACCCGCTCGGCCTCGGCCGCGACCGGCGCGACGCCCTCGGCGGCGAGCGCGCGCAGCAGCTCGGCGACGTAGAACGGCACGCCGCCCGAGGCCGCGTGGCAGGCCTCGACGAACGCGGGCTCCGGCGGCGCGTCCAGCGCCCGCTCCGCGAGCCGCGCGACCGCCGCGGCGCTCAGCGCGTCCGGGCGCACCACGAGCGCGTCGGGCTGCGTCGCGAGGCCGGCGAGCAGCTCGCGCTCGGCGCTCAGCTCGTCGGGTCGCGCGCCGATCGCGACGAGCACCGGCAGCCCGTCGAGGCGCCGCGCCAGGTACTGCAGGAAGCGCAGGGACGGCGCGTCGGCCCAGTGCGCGTCGTCGACGACGAGGACGAGCGGGCGCTCGCTCGCGAGGTTGCTGGTCAGCCAGTACAGGCCGTGGAACGCGGCGAACGCCGGGTCGGGCGCGTCGGGCGTCGGGCCGCGCGTGGCGTCGGCGGCGGCGAGCCCGAGCAGCGGCGCGGCGAGCGCGGCGGCGCCCCGCAGCGCGGTGGCGCGCTCCTCGGGGTCGAGGTCGAGCAGGTGGCGCTCGACGAGCTGGCGGACCACGCCGTAGGCGAACTCGGACTCGCCGTCGCCGGCGCGGGCGGCCAGCACGGTCGCGCCGGTCTGCTGCGCGTGCTCGCGCAGCGCGGCCAGCAGCTGCGTCTTGCCGATGCCGGCCGGCCCCTCGACGTAGGCGAGCGCGCCCTGCCCGCCGCCGGCCCGCCGGAGCAGGGCGTCGAGCACCGCCAGCTCGGCCTCACGCTCCTCGAGCAGATCGCGCTCCACGGCGGCAGGCTATCCGCTGCGGTCTCACCCGCCGGCGCCGGCTGCCGTGGACCCCGCGGGCTCGCGGGCTCGTCGGCTTCGCGGTGTCCTTCCTCTCGCTAGAGGGGCATCTTGCCGCGCGCCCTGCGGCCGGCGTTCGCGCTCTTCCCAGCGGCCTTGGAGCTGCTGCGAAACGGCTTGCTCAGCCACCGGCCGAGCGGGCCGGGCGCCTTGCTCGCCCCGCGGCCGCCTAGCCCGAACGCCTTCTGGCTCGCGCGCTGCGGCCCTCGCGAGAGGCGCGGCGCGAGCAGCGCGAGCACGAACAGCACGATGCAGAGGGCGATCACGCCGGCGATGAGCATGGGGACCGGGTACCCGTTGGCCGGGAGCCTGACCCGTGGCGTTCGACGTGCGGTCGAAGGCGACCGCTCGATGACCGGACAGCGGTCCATGTGACCACGGGGCTCCGGCCGCCACCATGCTGTCCATGGAAGGCCCGGTTCTCCTCACCGGCGCCACCGGCTTCGTCGGCACGGCGCTGATCGCGCGCTACCTCGAGCGCACGGATCGTCGTGTGCTCGCGCTCGTGCGCGCCGACGACGACGAGCAGGCCTCGGTCCGGCTGCGCGCGGCGGTGGGCCGCGTGCTGCCGGACCCGGAGGTCTACGGCGACCGCCTCGTGGCGATCGCCGGCGACGTCACGCTCCCGCGGCTCGGCCTCGACCGCGAGCGTCACGACGCGCTGGCCGCTGAGGTCTCCGAGATCGTGCACGCCGCGGCGTCGATCTCGTTCGAGCTCGACCTCGAGTCGTCGCGGGCGATCAACGTCGAGGGGACGCGGCGGATGCTCGACCTCGCCGCGAGCGCGGCGCGGCGCGGCGGGCTGCGGCGCTTCTCCTACGTCTCGACGGCGTACGTCGCGGGCACGCACCGCGGCCGCTTCCACGAGGCCGACCTCGACGTCGGCCAGGAGTTCCGCAACGCCTACGAGCAGTCGAAGTTCGAGGCCGAGCGGCTCGTGCGCCAGCACCGCGAGGTGCTCCCGGTCCAGGTCTTCCGCCCGAGCATCGTCGTGGGTGAGGCGGCTACGGGCTGGACCCCGGCGTTCAACGTCATCTACTGGCCGCTGCGCGCGTTCGCGCGCGGCACGTACACGGCGCTCCCCGCGCGGCGGCGCTCGCCGGTCGACGTGGTCTCGATCTGCTTCGTCGCCGACGCGATCTTCGAGCTGACCCGGCATCGCTGGGGCGCGGGGGAGACCTACCACCTCGCCGCGGGCGACGGGGCGGCGACGGTCGGCGAGATGCTCGACATGGGCGCGGCGTACTTCGAGCGCCGCCGCCCGCGCGCGATCCCGCCGTGGCTCTACCGCCGCGCCGTCCATCCGGTGCTCCTGCGCCGCAGCACGGCGGCGCGCCGTCAGCTGCTCGAGCGCAGCACCGTGTACTTCCCGTATTTCGCCATGCGCGCTACGTACGACACGTCGCGCACGGCGGAGCGCCTCGCGGAATCGGGCATCGCCCCGGCCCCGCTTGGCGCGTACTTCGACCGCCTCCTCGACTACGCGGTGGCGGTGCGCTGGGGCAAGGCCGAGACCGCGCGCTTCACGCGCGAGCACCCCGCCGCCGCGCACGCCGGCCGGCGTCTTCACCAAGACGCCGCCTGAGGGCGACCGCCCGGCTCGTCGTGGCCGCCCGCGGGCGGCCACGCGCTCGAGATCCCGCCGGGAACGATGCGTCCGGTTGGGGCGTCTGCTCGTAGTAGGCCGAGATCGGCCTGGCTTTCGCGTGTTTGACACGTCTGTGTCACCGGGAAGCCCAGACGACAGAACGATGCCGTACACCGAGACCGCCGCCGAGCTCCTGATCGCCCTTCCGCCGACGCCCACCGCGGCGCGGCAGGCGCGCCGTGCGCTGCACGAGAAGCGCCTCCCGGAGGATCTCGCGCACACCGTCGACCTGCTCACCACCGAGCTGATCGCCAACGCGATCCGTCACGGCGGGCTGCGCGAGCAGGACAAGATCGTCCTCGCGGCGCGGTTCGTCAGCGACTTCATCCGGGTCGAGATCTACGACCCGGGCCCCGGCTTCGACCCCGCGCTGCGTCACGAGGTCAAGGGCTTCGGGCTGCGGATGGTCGACAAGCTCGCGTCCCGCTGGGGCGTCGAGCGCGACAACGGCTGCCGCGTCTGGTTCGAGGTCGATCGGCGCCGGCGCCGGTTCGACCGCGGCTGACCTGCGTATCCTCGGTCCGGCTGATGAGCCGCCGGTCCGCCCTCGCCCTGCTCGCGATGCTCCCGGCCTTCGCCGGGTGCTCCGAGGAATCCCAGAACGCCGCGACCACCTCGGTGGCGGCCACGACGCCGGCCGTCGCGGGCTCGAAGGTCTTCACGGTCCCGGCCGAGCTGCCGCAGCGCGCGAAGAAGACCAAGACCGTCCCGGCGGTGAAGAAGACCGACGTCGCGGCGCAGAAGCTGCAGCAGGCGGACGAGCGCCCCGCGTCCGACGCGCAGGCGCGCAAGGACCTCGCTCAGGCGCTCGGGACCGACGACGTCAACCGCGCCGTCGACCAGGCCGGCCTCACCGAGGAGGGCTACGCGACCGTCCCGCCCGGGGCGCCGCCGCAGGTGGCCGCGATCATCACCGCCGCGAACCAGGTCGCCCGCGCGCCCTACCGCTACGGCGGTGGCCACGGCGGGGTCAAGGGCGAGGAGACGTGGGTCGACAGCGCCTACGACTGCTCCGGCTCGGTCTCGTTCGCGATGGCCTCCGCCGGCCTGCTCGACCGTCAGATGGACTCGACCTCGCTGATGTCGTGGGGCGAGGAGGGTCAGGGCAAGTGGGTGACGGTCTACGCCAACGCCGGCCACGCCTTCATGGTCGTCGCCGGCCTGCGCTTCGACACCGTCGAGCGCGCCCGCACCGGCACCCGCTGGGGCGCCGCGCCGACGCGCGTCTCGGGCTTCGCGGCCCGGCACCCCAAGAACCTGTAGGTCTGATACCCTACGTAGGGTGAAGAAGACGAGCATCTATCTCGACCCTGAAGTCGACGAGGCGCTCGCGAAGCGGGCGGCGGAAGACGGGGTCTCCAAGGCCGAGTTCATCCGCCAGGGCCTCGCGGGTCTGGTGTCGAAGCCGAAGCGCCCGAAAGCCACACCCGGGGTCTACTCCGGGGACGGTGAGTCCGCGGCGGACAACGTCGATCGCTGGCTGGCGGAGACGGGCTTCGGCGAGGTTTGACCGTCGTCTTCGACACCTCGTTCGTCGTCGACTTCTACGACCAGGACGCTCCGCGGCACGCCGAGCTGGCACGCTGGTACCTCGCCGCCGACGAGGACTTCTTCACCAGCCCGCTGGCCGTCGCCGAGATGGACCACCTCGTCCCGCGGCGCGGCGGGCACGTTGCGCAGCAGAGCCTCTGGCGTGACTTCGACCAGGGCGCGTGGCAGGTCCGCTGGTGGGCCGACGCCATGACCGAGACGCTCGCCATCGCCCGACGCCGACCCGAGATCGGGCTCGTCGACGCGTCGCTCGTCGCGCTGGCGGCGAGGCTCCGCACCGATCGCATCGCCACGCGCGACAAACACTTCCGCACCCTCCAAACCTCTGACGGGAAGCCGTTCACGATCCTTCCCGCCGACGCCTGAGAACCAAAGGACCCTTCCACCATGGCTGACCATCCGAACTCCTTCGACGCCCGCGACACGCTGAAGGTCGGCGACCGCGAGGTCACGATCTACCGGCTCGACGCCCTGCAGTCGAAGTTCGACGTCGCGCGGCTGCCGTTCTCGCTGAAGGTCCTGCTCGAGAACCTGCTGCGCACCGAGGGCAACGGCGCCGTCGAGGCGAAGGACATCGAGGCGCTCGCGTCGTGGGACGCGAAGGCCGAGCCCGACACCGAGATCGCGTTCACGCCCGCGCGCGTCGTGATGCAGGACTTCACCGGCGTGCCGGCCGTCGTCGACCTCGCGGCGATGCGCGACGCGATGACCGAGCTGCACGGCGACCCCGCGAAGATCAACCCGCTCGTCCCGGCGGAGCTGGTCATCGACCACTCCGTGCAGGTCGACGTCTTCGGCACGCACGACGCGTTCCGGATCAACGCCGAGCGCGAGTTCGAGCGCAACGAGGAGCGCTACCAGTTCCTGCGCTGGGGTCAGGACGCGTTCGACGGCTTCGCGGTCGTCCCGCCGGACACCGGGATCGTGCACCAGGTCAACCTCGAGTACCTCGCGCGCGTGGTCTTCGTGAACGACGAGAGCGGCGAGGCCTACCCCGACACGCTTGTCGGCACCGACTCGCACACCACGATGATCAACGGCCTCGGCGTGCTCGGCTGGGGCGTCGGCGGCATCGAGGCCGAGGCGGCGATGCTCGGCCAGCCGATGTCGATGCTCATCCCGCAGGTCGTCGGCTTCAAGCTCCACGGCGCGCTGCCCGAGGGCGCGACCGCGACCGACCTCGTGCTCACCGTCACCGAGCAGCTGCGCAAGAAGGGCGTCGTCGGCAAGTTCGTCGAGTTCTACGGCCCCGGCGTCTCGGCGCTGCCGCTGGCCGACCGCGCGACGATCGGCAACATGAGCCCCGAGTTCGGCTCGACCTGCGCGATCTTCCCGATCGACGCCGAGACGCTGCGCTACCTGGAGTTCTCCGGCCGCCCGAAGGAGCTCGTCGAGCTCGTCGAGGCGTACGCGAAGGAGCAGGGCCTCTGGCACGACGAGCATGCCGAGGAGCCGACGTTCTCCGACACCGTCGAGCTCGACCTCTCGAGCGTCGTCCCGTCGATCGCCGGCCCGAAGCGTCCGCAGGACCGCGTGTCGCTGACCGACGCGAAGGACGGCTTCCGCGAGGCGCTCAAGGGCTACGTCGAGGACCACCACGACAGCCACGACGACGAGGTCGCCGAGTCGTTCCCGGCCAGCGACCCGCCGTCCAACGGCTCGCCCGGCCACAAGCCGCCGACCGAGCACGAGCAGGAGGACTCGTCGGCGCCGGTCAAGACGGCGGCGCACGCGCACGTCACGCTCGACGGCCAGGAGTTCGACCTCGAGCACGGCCACGTCGTGATCGCCGCGATCACCTCGTGCACGAACACCTCGAACCCGTCGGTGATGCTCGCCGCCGGCCTGCTCGCCAAGAAGGCGCGCGAGAAGGGCCTCGAGCGCTGTCCGTGGGTCAAGACCTCGCTGGCCCCGGGCTCGAAGGTCGTCACCGAGTACCTCGACCGCGCGGAGTTGACCAAGCCGCTCGAGGAGCTCGGCTTCAACCTCGTCGGCTACGGCTGCACGACCTGCATCGGGAACTCCGGGCCGCTGCCCGAGGAGATCTCCGCAGCGGTCAACGAGGCCGACCTCGCGGTCACCTCGGTGCTCTCGGGCAACCGGAACTTCGAGGGCCGGATCAACCCCGACGTGAAGATGAACTACCTCGCGTCGCCGCCGCTGGTCGTCGCCTACGCGCTCGCCGGGACGATGGAGTGGGATCCGTACAGCGAGCCCTTCCCGGGCTCCGACGTGATGATGAAGGACATCTGGCCGACCGAGCACGAGGTCGCCGAGGCGGTCGAGTACGCGGTGCAGTCGGACATGTTCCGCTCCAGCTACGGCGAGGTCTTCGAGGGCGACGAGCGCTGGAACGGCCTCGAGGTCCCCGAGGGCGACACGTTCGCGTGGGCCGACGACTCGACCTACGTCCGGCTCCCGCCGTTCTTCCAGGGCATGGACCAGGAGCCGGCGCCGCTCGTCGACGTCGAGAACGCCAAGGTGCTCGCGCGCCTCGGCGACAGCGTCACGACCGACCACATCTCGCCGGCCGGCTCGATCAAGGCCGACGGGCCCGCGGGCCGGTACCTCCAGGAGCACGGCGTCGAGAAGAAGGACTTCAACTCGTACGGCTCGCGCCGCGGCAACCACGAGGTGATGATGCGCGGCACGTTCGCGAACATCCGCCTGCGCAACGAGCTCGCGCCGGGCACCGAGGGCGGCGTGACGAAGAAGGACGGCGAGGAGATGTCGATCTACGACGCCGCGATGGCCTACATCGAGGAGGGCACGCCGCTCGTCGTGCTCGCCGGCAAGGAGTACGGCTCCGGCTCGTCGCGCGACTGGGCGGCGAAGGGCACGAAGCTGCTCGGCGTGAAGGTCGTGATCGCGGAGAGCTTCGAGCGCATCCACCGCTCGAACCTCGTCGGGATGGGCGTGCTGCCACTGCAGTTCGCCGACGGCGACACGCGCGAGACGCTGGGGCTGTCCGGCGACGAGGAGTTCACGATCGCGGGCATCGCCGAGCCGATCAACAACGGCGAGCGGCCGCCCCGCGACGTCACCGTGCGCGCGGGCGACAAGGAGTTCACCTGCCGCGTGCGGATCGACACGCCGAAGGAGGCGCAGTACTTCCGCCACGGCGGGATCCTGCCGTTCGTGCTGCGCCAGCTCGCCGCCTCCGCCTAGGTCCTCGCACGAGCATCCGCGCCGGTCGCCCTCGCGGCGGCCGGCGCGGGCTCTTCCCGATCTCTTACGGAAGGCTCAGCGTCGTCCCAGGGACGACCCGCATCATCGTCTCCATGCACGAGGCAGCCCTCCGTCGCCGAGCCCACCTGAGGCGCGTCCGCCGCCTCGTCGCGATCGGCGCGACCACCGTGATGATCGCGACCTTCGCCCTCGTCGCCGCGTGGGGCCGCCAGCCGGCCGGCATCAAGACGACGACGAGCGCCGCGGTGTCGTCGCAGCCGGCGACCGAGAGCGACGCGAGCACGGCGACGGACCTCACGGGGGACGCGACGAGCGACGACGGCTCCGCGACGGGCGGCGATGGCTCCGCCGCGACGAGCGACGGCTCCGCGACGGGCGACTCCTCCTCCTCCTCCTCCTCCGCGGCCGACTCCGCGCCGATGACCACGAGCGCGTCGTGAGCGCGAGCCGCCACGAGGTCGTCCTCGACGTGTTCGGCGGGCGCGCGACGATCGCGGTCACCGGGCGGTCGAGCGACGGCACGGCGCCGCAGGTCGCGGCGCTGGCCGGGGCGGCGACGCTGCGGGTGATCCACCGGGCGCTGACGCGGTTCGACGCCGGCTCCGAGCTCAGCCGCCTCAACGCGGACGCGCGGACCGCCGTGCCCGCGAGCCCGCTCCTGCGCCGGCTGGCGTGGGCGGTGGGAGAGGCGGGCGCGGCGACCGGCGGGCTCGTCGACGCGACGCTCGTCACCGAGATCGAGGGCGCCGGCTACTTCCGCAGCCGTGTCGGCGCCGAACGCGGCGACCAGCTCGTCCTCCTCGCCGCGGCGCAGGCCGCCGCGGTGCGCCCGGCGCTCGCGGACCCCGCGGCCCACTGGGCGCAGGTGCGGGTCGACGAAGGGCGGGGGACGATCGTGCGACCGGCCGGGATCCGGATCGACGGCGGCGGCCTCGTCAAGGGCATGGCCTGCGACCTCGTCGCCGCCTCGCTGAGCCGCCACCCCCGCTTCGCGATCTCCTGCTCGGGCGACCTCAGGGTCGGCGGCACCGCCGCGCGGCACCGCACGATCGAGGTCGCCGATCCGGCCGGCGGCGACGTCCCCGCCGCGCGCCTGCGCGTCGAGCGCGGCGCGGTCGCGACGTCCGGCATCGGGCGCTCGTGGTGGGAGACCGGCGACGGCGTCGCCCACCACCTCGTCGACCCCGGCCGCGGCGTGCCCGCCTGGACCGGCCTGCTCCAGGCGACCGCCGTCGCGCCGACGGCCCTGGAGGCGGAGGTGCGCGCGAAGGCGGCGTTCTTCGCCGGCGCCGACCGCGCCGCGGAGCACCTCCCCGACGGCGGCGTGATCGTCGATGCCGGCGGACACGTCCGCGTCGTCGCGGCCCCCGATCGCGACCCTGCGCTCCGTGTCGATCTGTTCCCGCATAGCGGGCAGAAGTCGACACGGAGCTCTCAATCGTGGGTGCGGCGGTGATGCTCGCCGAGGTCGCGCTCGCGTGGACGGTCGACCGGGCGGCGGGGATCGCGGCGCTGATGTTCGCGTCGGGGTCGGTGGTGCTCGGGGTGATGGCGTCGTTCGGGAAGGTCAAGGACGCGAAGGCGGCGCACGAGGCGCTGTCGCTGGCGACGATCGCGGCGATCGGGGTGCACGGCGTCGCGTTCGTGCTCGACCCGTTCTTCAAGGCCGGGGTCGTCGGCGCGGTCGTGCCGTTCGCCTCGCCGTACCGGCCCGTCGCCGTCGCGATCGGGCAGCTCGCCGGCTACGGCCTGATCGCCTTCGGGCTCACGTACTACGTGCGCGGCCGGATCGGCCCGGCCCGGTGGAAGAAGGCGCACCGGGTCGTCCCCGTGTTCTGGGCGATGGGGATCCTCCACGCGATCCTCGCCGGGACCGACGTCGAGCAGCCCTGGTTCATCGCCGCGGCCGTCGCGCCGGTGCTCGCCGGGCTGGTCGCGGTCGCGGCGCGCTGGGAGGCGCGGAGCGCCCGGGTCCCGCGCCCCGGCGGACCCGAGGCCTCACCGCGCACCCAGGCCCGTTAGCCTCGGCGGTGCGTGCTTCCCGACGCCGCGCCGAACCCGCTGCCGCCGTCCCCACCGCCGACCGTCGCCCAGCTGGCCGGCCAGCGGATCGTCTTCCCGTTCGCGGGCATGACACCGCCGGCGAGCCTGAAGGCGCGGATCCGCCGCGGCGAGGCGGCCGGGGTGATCCTCTTCGGCGGCAACGTCCGCTCGATCGCGCAGGTGCGCCGCCTGACGAAGGAGCTGCAGGCGATCCCGCGGCCAGCCGCGCTCGACCAGCCGCTGATCGTCGCGGTCGACCAGGAGGGCGGCCAGGTCCAGCGGCTCCCGGGCGGCCCGCATCGCAGCCCGCCGCGGATCTCCGCCACGAAGAGCACGGCGATCGCCCAGGCCGAGGGCGCGAGCGCCGCCCGGACCCTGCGCGCCGCGGGCGTCAACCTCGACCTCGCGCCGGTCGTCGACGTCGCGCGCCCCGGCAGCCAGATGCAGCGCGAGGGCCGCAGCTTCGGCGCCGACGCGGCGACCGTCGGCCGCTACGCCGCGCCGTTCGTACGGGGCCTCGTCGCCGGCGGCGTCGCGGCGACCGCGAAGCACTTCCCCGGCTTCGGAGCCGCCGCCGCGAACACCGACACCGCGCGCGTCACGATCCGCGCCTCGCTGGACGAGCTGCGCACGGTCGACCGCCCGCCGTTCCTCGCGGCCGTCGCCGCCGGCGCGCAGCTCGTGATGCTCTCGAGCGCCGTGTACCCGGCGCTCGACACGCGGCCCGCGCTGCTGTCCCGGAAGATCGCGACGACCGAGCTGCGCACGAACGCCGGCTTCCACGGCGTGACGATCACCGACGCGCTGGACACGACCCAGCTCGCTCCCTACAAGGACGTCGCGGTCCGTGCCGCCGACGCGGGCGACGACCTCCTCGTCTACTCCAGCCCGGCCGCCGCGGAACGCGCCGCGACCGCGCTGGCGGCGGCGCTGGGTCGCGGCCGCCTGAAGGTGCGCGCCGCCCGCGCGGTCCTCGATCGCGTGCTCGGGCTGCGCGCGACGTTGACCGAATAGCCTCAGGCGCATGCCGCTCCCCGCCGTCCTCGCCGACCTCCTCACCGCCCGGGGGCCGTCCGGGTACGAGCAGGTCCCGGCGTCCGTCTGGCGAGGGCACGCCGCCGAGTTCGCCGCCGTCGAGAGCGACGCCATGGGCTCGTCGATCGCGCGGGTCCCCGGCACGGCGGGCGGTCTCTGCGTCGCGATCATCGGGCACATCGACGAGATCGGCCTGATCGTCACGCACGTCGACGACCGGGGCTACCTGTGGTTCGCGGGCGTGGGCGGCTGGGATCCGCAGGTGCTCATCGGCCAGCGCGTCTCGATCGCCACCCGCGACGGCGCGATCACCGGCGTCGTCGGCCGCAAGCCGATCCACCTGCTCAAGGACGACGACCGCAAGAAGGTCCAGGAGGTCAAGGACCTGCACATCGACATCGGCGCGCGGGACGGCGACGAGGCGAAGCAGCTCGTGCGCGTCGGCGACGTGGCGGTGATCGCCGCGGAGCCCGTCGAGCTCCCCAACGGCCGCGTGGCCGCACGCGCGATGGACAACCGCCTCGGTTGCTACATCGCGCTCGAGGCGGCGCGGATCGTCGCCGAGGCCGGTGGCGCCAACGGCGACTTCCTCGCGGTGGCCGGGGTGCAGGAGGAGATCAACCTCGGAGGCGCGCGCACGACGGCGTTCCGCGTCAGGCCCGACATCGCGATCGTCGTCGACGTCGCGCACGCCACCGACGTGCCGGGCGTCGAGGAGCGCGAGCTGGGGTCGCACCATCTGGGGTCCGGTGCGGTGATCGCGCGCGGCTCGACGCTGCATCCGCGCGTCTCCGAGCTGCTGCTCGAGGCCGCCGAGGCGGAGGGACTCGCGTTCACCGTCGAGGCCTCGGCGCGCGCGACCGGCACCGACGCCGACGCGGTCCACGTCACGGGCGAGGGCATCCCCACCGGCCTCGTGAGCGTGCCGCTGCGGTACATGCATTCGCCGGTCGAGCTGGTCCAGCTGTCCGACGTGGAAGCCGCCGTGAAGCTGATCGCGGCGTTCGCCCTGCGCCTCGCCGTAGAGGTCGACCTCAGGCGCTAGCGCCTGGCTCGGAACGAGCTCGAGCGCCTTCCTGCGGCGAATCGTAAAAATTTCTACTCAAGGTCAGCGAATTCTGTAGGGTTCGCCTCGGCTTGATCGTCACGATTCACAGCAGCCTTGCGGAGGTCGATCGAGCGGAGTGGGACGCCCTCGCGGACACGCGAGCCCTGTATCTGACGCACCGCTGGCTCGGCCTCGTCGAGACGAGCGAGAAGCGCGGCCGGGACCCCACGTACGTGACCGTCCGGGACGACGGTGGGCGGCTGGTCGGCGCGCTTCCCTGCCATTACCTCGAGGAGCCGCCGAGCTGGCTCTACGACCCGGTGCGCGCCTTCGAAGGCTGCGAGCGGATCGAGCGCACGACCTGGTTCCCCGCGGTGGTCGCCGGCGGGGTCAGCGAGTTCCGCGGCGACGTGCTCGTCGCCCCCGATCTGAGCGCGGAGGAGCAGGACCGCGTGGTCGAGGCGCTCGTGGCCGGCGCCCGGGACGTGGCCGCGCGGCGCGGTGCCGCGTCGCTCCTCTTCCTGTACATGCCCGTGGCGACCGCCCAGGCGATCGCGCGCGCCGTCTCGCCGGCTCCGGCCCACGTGGTGTTCCAGGACGTCGAGCAGGTCCTCAGGGCCAGCGACGCCACCCCCGAGCAGTACGTCCAACGGCTTCCGAAGGGCCGTCGCGAGACGGTTCGCCGCGAGATGCGCGAGTACGCCGAGTCGGACAGCACGACGGTGGTCGTGCCGTTCGCCGAGGCCCCGCTGGACGACCTCGCGCGCATGCACACGAACCTGATGCGCAAGTACGGCCACGAGCAGACCGAGGAGCAGGCGCTCGCCTCGTTCGAGTCGCAGCAGCGCCACTACGGGGACCTCGGGCTCGCCTTCCTGAGCGTCCGGGACGGCACGCCGACCGGGTTCTCCCTCTGCTACGAGCATCAGGGCTCGCTGTACGTGCGCAGCACCGGCTACGACTACGACGCCGAGACGCCGTTCGCGTACAGCAACCTCATGTTCTACGAGCCGTTGCGCCTGGCGATGGAACGTGGATGGCACGACCTCCAGCTGGGTCTCTCGACGAACCGGGCGAAGCTGCTCCGCGGCGCGGACGCCCTGCCGCTGTACGCGGTCCTGCTCCCGACCGCGCCCGTGGACGCCGCGGCCATCGCGGACG
>Ga0164241_10002898_pt1 | contig 17963 bp, 12 predicted proteins | sample OricomyardsoilBY_FD_108780 | JGI IMG/M metagenome (GOLD analysis project Ga0164241, IMG submission 108780) | Backyard soil microbial communities from Emeryville, California, USA - Original compost - Back yard soil (BY) | ecosystem: Environmental > Terrestrial > Soil > Unclassified | place: USA...
CCGACGCGTCTGATCCATCCCCTCTGTTTTCATCGCCGCCCTTGCGGGCGGACTGGGGGGGTGTCCCCTAGTTCGACTCGGTGCTCGCCCCGGCCCTCGCTGACGCTCGCAAGTGAAGGCCGGGCCAAACCCCGAGCCGAACCGACGCCTCTGATCCATCCCCTCTGTTTTCATCGCCGCCCTTGCGGGCGGACTAGGGGGGTGTCCCTAGTTCGACTCGGTGCTCGCCCCGGCCCTCGCTGACGCTCGCAAGTGAAGGCCGGGCCAACCCCCGAGCCGAACCGACGCGTCTGATCCATCCCCTCTGTCTTCATCGCCGCCCTTGCGGGCGGACTAGTATCTCCCTGGTTTCGGCTCGGACGCTGTTCGGGCCTTCACTTGTGAGCGTCGAGCGCGAATCCGCGTGACGGCGCGACGAGCCGGACCGATACGGCGGGCACACTATGGATCGCCTGGAGATCACCGTCGGAGACATCACCCGCGTCCGCGTGGACGCCATCGTGAACGCCGCCAACTCCAGGATGCTGGGTGGCGGCGGGGTCGACGGCGCGATCCACCGCGCTGCCGGGCCGCGCTTGCTCGAGGCTTGCCGCGCCGTGCCCGAGGTTCGCGCCGGCGTTCGCTGCCCCGTGGGCGAAGCGCGCATCACGCCCGCTTTCGAGCTGCCGGCGCAGTGGGTCGTACACACCGTCGGCCCGGTGTGGAACGGCGGTCACGATCACGAGCCCAGTCAGTTGGCGTCTTGCTATCGAGCCTCGCTCGAGCTCGCCGCCGAAAACGGTGCGCGCTCCATCGCCTTCCCGGCCATCAGCACCGGCGTCTACCGCTACCCAATCGACGCCGCCGCCGACATCGCGGTGCGCGAGTGCGGCCAGTACCTCGCCCAGCACCCGCGGTTCGAACGCATCGTGCTGGTAGCCTTCGACGACGACGTCGCCGTCGAGCTTCGTCGCGCTGCCGCGAGCCTCCCCGTCGTCGATTGAATTGCGGCGCGGGCCAGCACGCTACTGTCCAACCAACAAGACGCCTCGAGCATCTCCCCTTGCCATCACCGGCTTGCTCAGGTCGAACGCGCCGAGCAACGAGATTGGCACATAGAGCAGCGTCGGGTGGGAATAGGCGAGCGTCGCGACCACGCCACCGGTGGACGCGCTGGGCTCGCAGAGCATCAGCTCTTTGGGTTGGGGGGTCAGCTCCATCACTACCGCGCCGCTGGTCAGCCCATTGCGCTCGAGGAAATCGCGCGGGATGCGCGCGCGCGCATCTTTGCCAATTTCGACGTGGATCTCTGCAGGCAAGACGCCGCCGTGGACCAGCACCTGCACTGGGACCGGCGGGATCGCGCGTTGCTGGCGCTGGGTGCCGGCGTAGTCGTCCGGATCGTCGTCGTCGAGGTGATAGAGCAGCGCCTGCGTGGTTTGGCCCCCCGGGAGGTTCACGTCGATCAGCGTCTGCACGTAGCTGTCGCCCATCACGCCATCTTCGAAGAGGTCCCGGACGATGGGCGCAACCTCGCGGTGTCGCACGCCGGGTAGCGATTGCTTGACCTGGTTGGAGACGTCGAGCGCCGTGAAGAGGAACCCGTCGGCCGCGAAGCGATCCATCACGCGACGCGTGACGTTCTCGACATCCGTGCCGCCCGCCGCCGTCCGTTGGGCCGTAACCCCGCCGCGCGCCGGGCTTCGCCGCGCCGTCGGTTGGGTCGCGGGTCGCGCAGGCGCGGCGCGGCGTACGTTGACCCGCGGACCTATACTGCTGTTGCCGTCGCCGTCGCCGTCCGACGCGGCATCCCACGGGGCAGCGCCGTCATCGTCCTCGTCGTCTTCGTCGAGGTCGTCGTCCTCATCGCCGTCTTCGTCGCCGCTCATGACTCACCCCTCGTCCTGAATTGTGGCTCGGTCAGCGGTAACCAATCTCCAAGAGATGCGTCATGCGCTGAGCATTTTCATCGAAGGTCACGATCTCGTCGTGACTGAGCTGGTCGTTTCCGAACGCCTTCGCATAAATGTAGTCGCATCCAGCGTCCGGCCGAGACTTGTTCCAGCACGCCGTCAGATGAACCTCGGGGACGCCGAGGGCGATGTCCTCGAGGAACATGAACCCCTTCGTGCCGGCGGCCCCGCTGTTCCAGTGGGCGCCCGTCATCGACGTGTAGTTCATGCTCTTGAGCGCGCCATTGTAGCGAGCATACGTCTGACCATTCTGCTGCTTCGGCTGCCCCGAGTCGGGCCACCGTGGCGCATGATAGATGCCCAGACCAAACGCCTTGCCGGTGATGTGGACGCCCTTGGGCAGGTTTTCGGGCATCAGCAGACCCGAGCGTGAAATGCCCATGAGGTTTTCGGTGCGCGTGCCATGCCAGCCAGGCACGATCCCCGTGGCCCCCTTCTTTGCGGTCACTTGCTTCGCGTAGGCATCGAAGCCGGCCTTCTCGCCATTGCGCTCGAGCTTCCAGACCCGGGCGACCTTCAGCTTGCCGAAGAAGTTGGAGTTCTTGGGCGACTGACCGACGTCGAACAGCTCGCTGACTCGATTGAACTCGGGTGAGCCAGGCTCGATGAACGCGATGTCGCACGTGAGGCCCTCGTACCAGACCTCGACCGGATCGTCGGAGAGCGCCGCTTGCGCGAACACGTCCTTGGCCAAATGAGCGTCGCGAAGCAACGTGATGAAGTCGCGCTCGGCGGCGATCCGCTCTTTGCTGTCGAGGAGGATCATGTCCAGATCGAGCTTCGTGCCCTTGCGCGCGTGATCGATGCGTCGCGGGATGTTGGATAGGTACTTGTTGGTCAGCTCGATGAAGGTGGCCCGCGCCGGCTTCTTCTTCTCCAGCAGCGCTTCGCACTCTTCGAGGATGTCTGCGCCACGGTCGAGCTGCGTGTCGTGCAGGTTGCCGAGCGGAGCGTCCTCGGTCGCGCCAGCGCTCGAGCTGAGGCCGGACGCAATCGCGTTTCCCGTCGTGCGGTACATCAACTGCAGCAAGCTGGACACCTGCGGGTGAAATTCGCGGGTCGGTACCTTCTTCTTCTTTTGAGGCGCCTCGAGCTCGATACCCTTGGCCTTCGCTTTGGCGCGCTCGTCGTGCTCGGTGCGCATCTCGATGCGCGTGTAGCCCTTGGCCAGCTTCGAATGGATCTTCGCATCCATCTTGCGGCGCGCGATCTCGAGCGTGCCGTAGGTCTCTTTGACAGTCTGGCCGTCGGTGCCGACTCGACCGTAGAGGTACGTGACGACGAAGCTACCGGGCGCCGACTCGATGATCGTCGCGCGGTAGAACTTGTTCGAGCCGAGGCTCGTGGCCCCGGTCTTGGCGCCGGTGAGGTCGGCCCAATTGAGAGTCACCTCGTGGAGGATCCCGCCCGGATCCTTCTTGGCCGCGTCCGCAGGCGCGGCGCCGGGGGCCGGGGCCGGAGTAGGAGGCGTCGCCGGCGGAGGCGTCGCCGGCGGAGGCGTCGCCGGCGGAGGCGAGGCCGCGCCAGTCGCGGTCGGTTGTCCTGCGGCTGCCTTCTTTGCTGCTGTCTTCTTCGTCGCCACGACTCCCCCCTAAATCATTCGCTCGAGGTCTTCTTCCGAGATCAACGCCACATCGAGCTTGCGCGCCTTCTCGGCCTTCGAGCTCTTGGAGCCCGGATCGGCGAGCACCAGAAAATCGAGGCTGGCGTCGACGTCGTCGACCAACCGATAGCCGGCCGCTTCGAGTGGGGCTGCATAGTCCGACTTCTTCTTGCCGCTGGGCAGCTTGCCAGTGATGCAGACCGTCTTGGGGGGCGTGCCGCCGGCGGCTCCGCTGGCCCCTCCCCCGCTCGACGCCTGCGGTGGGCCTGCAGCGATGACGACGCCCGCGTCGAGCAACCGATCGATGAGGCCACCGAACGCGTCCAATCCATCTTGAATCGCCGCCCCGGTCCCGGGCACGCCCGCCTTATCGGCAAAGTCGGTCCGGCGCAGCATGCCCGACCGCCACGCTGCGATCGTATCGAGCTCGCCGTCCACCGCTTGCATCATCAGCTCGACCCGCCGTTTTCCCAACCGGTCGATTCCGAGCGAGCCCAAGAGGACCGGCAAGGTCAGCGTGCGACGCGCCTCGATCCCCTCGAGGATCGCCCGAGCGCGCTTCTCTCCCAATCGAATGTCCTTCTCTTGATTGATGACGAGCTCGGCGAGGGCCTGTCGCTTGTCGCGCAACCGATAAAGGTCGGCCGCGTCCTCGAGCTCGAGCTGCTCGACGAGCGCCATCCGCACAGAATCGCCGATCCCGTCGATCTCGACGCTGGTGATCCATCGCTTGATCTTGCCGATGGACTTCTTGGGGCAGGCCTCGTTCTGACACTCGATCACGACGCCCTCGTCGCCGCCGGTGTTCTTTCGACGGCCGACGGCCCCGCCACAGAAGGGGCATTGCGTCGGGACTTCGATCGGCTGACGCGGCGAGCCCTGCCGAGTGACGCCTACGACCTTCGGAATGATGTCGTTCGCCTTGATCACCCAAACGTGGTCGCCCACCGCAAGGCCGAGGCGCTCGATCTCACCGTAGTTGGCGAGAGTCGCGCTCTTGACGGTGGTCCCACCGATGTCGACCGGAGCGAGGTTCGCGTTGGGGATCAACGCGCCGGTGTGTCCCCCCGAGACGGTGACGCCGAGCAGCGTGGTCTCGGCGCCCGAAGAGTCGAACTTCCACGCGATCTGGCCCTTCGGTCGATTGGCCGTGACGCCCATCGCCGCTTGCCGGGCGAGGTCGTCGATCTTGAGAACCACGCCGTCGATCCAGATTGGCAAGGTGTCCCGCTCCCGAACGACCTGCTCGTAGTACCCAATCGCCGCGTCCGTCGTGGTGCACATGCGGTGCTCGATGACGGAGAAGCCAAGCTGAGCAAGACGGTCGGTCTTCTCTTTCTCGGTCGCGAACGCGCGACCTTCTTCGTCGAGGTCGAAGGCGAACACCGTCAGCAGCTCTGCCTGGTGGCCGTTCTTGCGTCCCATGATGCCTGCGCCGGCGTTGCGCGGGTTCTTCGAGCGCTGGGGATCCACGATGCCCCAATCGGCCACGGTGAGGATGACCTCGACCCGGACCGCGCCGTTGAACCCACGGTCGCCGTCGCCGACATAGGCAGGCAGACCCTTGAACTTCAGGGCATTGGCCGTCACGTCCTCTCCGATGGTGCCGTCGCCGCGCGAGATGCACTGCACCAATCGACCGTTTTCATAGTAGGCGGCCGCGCTCGCGCCATCGCCCTTGAGGCTTGCGTGCAATACGGCGTCCGGGCTCTTTTCGTGCCACGTCCGAAGCTCTTCGATCGAGTTGACCTTGCTCTGACTACCCATCGGGATGCGATGGGATGCCTTGGTCAACATACTGTCCGGCGGCACGGGCGCGCCGACCAGCTTCAAGACCGGATCGTCGGGCGCGAGCTGGCGCAGCTCGTCCTCGAGCGCGTCGAACTCGCGATCGGTGAAGAGAGGATTCCCCCCGTAGTAGTAGGCCTGCTTGGCCTTCAGGATGTCGTTACGGAGCTGCGCGATTTTCGACTTGGTATCCATGGGCTCAACGCGTGACCTGGCTCATCAATCGACGGTCGAGGTCGCGCAGGAAGTCGCGACCGTAGGTGCCTGATTCGAGCCCCATGACGAGCTCTTGCGGCAGGTCGTTCTCGACCTCTCGCGAGCACGAGCCCACGCCGAGAGCGATCGCCGCCACGGTGTCGGTGTCGCCGCCCAGGCGGACAGCGTCCCGGAGCATGTGGGTCAATCGATCGCGACCCTGCACGATGGTGAGCGCCGCTCGCGCAGCCGAGTAGCCCTGCACGTCGACCGAGCCCAACCACGGCTCGCCCCAGGGGACGCCCGGGCAATGAGACCCCAGGAACGCGGCCAGCTCGTGACGTTTGCCGAGATCGTAAAGGAAGAAGTGCGCCATCAACGCGACCGCGACGGCCGCCGTGATGCCCTCGGTCGTGTCGTGCGTGAGCTTGGCTTGCAGCGTCGTCTTCTCGATGACCTCTTCGATGCGAGAATGAACCCCGACCGGCGCGGCGCGCATCGCTCCGCCGTTCTTGCTGCTCGTCGGCCGAATGCGCGCGAGAAAGTCCGCGCCGTCGGCGACGCCCTTCAAGAATTCGTAGAACCCGGAGGCGTAGCCGGTGCGAGGGTCGCGCTTGAACGACTGCACGAACCCGTCTGCCAGATTCTCTCGCGTGAACGGCGCGCCAGAGACGATGAGCTCGGCGACGGCGATGCTCATCTGCGTATCGTCCGTGTAGCGGCCTGCGGGGCCGCCGAACCGGGGATGTCGAGCGTACGCGCCCAGCTCGTGACGCTCCGTGAGATCGCGGTCGACGAACTCGAACGCGGCCGCGTAGGCATCTCCGATGGCGAGCTCGACCAGCATTCGACTTCAGCTCTCTCCAGGTCTCGAGGCGACGACAATCCCGCGAGGCGGTCCTACGCGTTACCGACTTACCAGAGCTTCCACCAGGGCTTCTTCTTGGGTGTGGCTTCGGACGGCGAGGCCTCGCCGGGTAGCCCATCGCCCCCGGACGTAGGCTCGGAGCCCGGCCCGCTCCCGGCCAGCTCCGCCGCTGGTGCGCCAGGACTTCCCGCCGGAGGCCCGGCTTTCTTCATGGGTTGGGGCTTCTTGCCGAAACGAGCCACCAACTGTCGGGCTTGGGCCTGCAGCGGCGTCCCCTTCTCTGGGTTCACCATCGCGACGTAGTTGGCAAAGCCCTCGACCGCCGCGATGACGTCACCACTGCGGCCCCAGCGCTTTCCTTCCGGGCCGTCCTTGTCGATTTGAAATAGCACCGCACGGAACTTCTTCAGCGTGGCGCGGTTGACGCTGCACGTCTCGTTCACGACGACGCCGGTGACCTCTTGGCGACGGCCCTTGCGCAGGACGCGCGTCTTGTCGGGGTGAACGGAGAAGCCCTCTTGCTCGACCACCCAATGAACGCGCCGCAGCATGCGACCCGGGTTGGCCTCGCGCGGGCCGCTGAAGGTCAGATCGTCTGCGTAGCGGGTGTATCGATAGTCGAGCTTGGCCGCGATCCTCGAGAGCCGAGCGTCGAGGGCCCGACACAAGAGATTCGTGATGGCGGGGCTGGTGGGCGCGCCCTGCGGCAGGAAGCGCTCGGTCATGGCGACGTGGTAGCGCTGACCATCGACGTCCACGGACACCTGACGCGGCTCGGTACAGAGGAGCGCACAAATGGTGGCGATGGATTCGGAGAACCCCAAGGAGCGAAAGAGCCCCTTTACGCGCTTGTAGGTGACCGTTGGAAAGAAGTCCTTGAGGTCGACGTTGATGACCACCTCTCGACCCACATGCGGCTCGGCGTTGCTCACGATCGAGCGCTCGGCGCGAAAGCCGTGGGCTGCGTCGTGCAGCCAGCGCCCCTCGAGGAGGTGCTCGAGCACCCAATGCTGCGCGCGCTTGAGCCGCTCCATCGGCGCAGAGATGAGGCGCTCGCCCCCGCTCTTCTTGGGAAGCGTGAATTGGACGTAGTGCGAGACCGTGCTGGTCTTGCGCGCAAAGGCCAGGAAACGCAGCTCGTTGACGGTGATGCCCATCGCGGTCGCGAGGTCGACGGCGTTGTGTATCGGCGGCAGGCCCGAGCGGGCGAGCTTGTCGACGTCGGACTGACCCTCGTTCAAGCCTGCCGAGACGCCCTCGCCCAGAAACCCGATGGTCGTCTTTTGCTTCTCTGCCCAGGCCGTCTTGCGCTCGTCCCGCTCGCGGAGGCGCCGGTCCTTGGTCTCTTCGCGCTTGCGACGCGACTCTTCGAGGCGACGCTTGCGCGCGTCGCGCTTCATCGCCTCTATGTCTTGCAGACGCGACGCCTCTGTCCGCAGGGCCTTGAGCTCGGCCTCGAGCGCGCCGCGCCGGCGGATCTCTTCGGCCGGATCGCTGGCCGTCGTGGCCTGGCGCGGCCAGAAGCCGAGACGGATCATCTCCTCGAGGATGACCTCGTCTTTCGAGCTCTGACGAATGCGATCGTAGAGCTCTTGACGACTTGTCGGCTGTTGTCCGCTCATGGCTCGATCAGAAAAAGAGAAGCGACCGGGTAGAGAGTCCCTTCGAAAAGGACCCGGGACTAGAACGTCTCAACTCAGGCGGGACGCCACCGGTGGTGCTGTTAGACCCAGGACTCGTCCTGTGTTCGGCCCAGTAAGAGCACTACCGGTGGCTTGTCCCGCAAAGTAGAGAGCGGGCTAGTGATGTATGCCTGACTATTTCGCAAGGACGGCGATCCACCGCCCGATTGCAAAGAACCTCTACCCAGTCGCTCCAAGCCCTCGTCATGAGAAGTAGTCGAATGACCACTTGTGCTCACGACCCATGCGCACGGCAAGTATATGGGCGCATGGGCCCTTGTGCAGTTTGTTTTGTTTGAAAAAGTTGCAGTCGCAGGTGGCCTCGATCAGGCGCTCGTCGGAGTCGACGACGAGCGTGACCGCGATCGAGTTGCGACCATCCCGGACCGTGCCGGCCAGGCGCACGCCCCCAGCCGCCAGCTGCGTCGACTTGCTCGCCACGCGCCCCGCTTCGATCCAGCGCGTCGCTTCTGCCTCGCGTTCGTTCGAGAAGCGCAGGCGGTCCATGGGCAGGGGCTCGCGCGTCAGCTCACGGACCCGGTAGACACCCTTGTTGATGTCGTAGATGGCGCGCCCGGCCTGCGTGTACGCGCTGAGCGCCCCCAAGACCAGCTTCGAGTCGATGTCGAGCCGACGGCTGAGCTTCTTCGGATCTTCGAACCAGTTCTCTTTGAGGCCGTCGAAGACGCGACGCTTGGTGATGTCGTCGACCTTCGCGCGTGGCGCCATCAGATCGAAGTTGCCGGCGGTGGACCAGTCGTTCGCCGTCCACCCCGACAGTCCGAGGGTAAACGACATATGCCCGAGATTTGCGACGTAGAACGACGGCAGCCCCGTGCCCAGCAAGTGGACCGAGAACGATTGCGCGATAGGAATCAGCCGCTCGAGCACGTGCAGGCGGCGGCGTCCCCAGACGCGGATCTCGACCTCTTCGGGGCCTTGGTAGATCGAGCGGGGACAGCGGACCACGATGTTCCACGGCTCGAAGCGCACCTCCACGGGCTGCCCGGGCTTCAGGACGTAGCGCATGCTGCGCGGCCCACGTAGCTCTCGATGGCGGCGGAGCACGAAGCAGAAGTTGTGGATGTCCATCGGGTGAAGGTCGAAACGCACCATGGGCAAGCTCATGGCCGAGCTCACCTGCAAGAAGCCACGAACCCACGAGTCGGGTAGATCGATCTTGACCTCTTTGTAGCTCTCCTCGCGGTCGGTGCGCACTTCGTAGCCGCTGGGATCGATCTCGAACGAGGTCGTCTTGTAGCTGCGAATTTTTTGAAATTCGTCGTAGAGACGCTGCGAGTAGTCGACGTTCGTGGTCCCGCATGAAAATTCGCGGATGTGGTCGTAGAGCTCGAAGCTGGTGCCGAGCCGCGCGTACGTCGACTCGTCCCGGCTGAAGCACTCGAAGAACACCTCGTCAGGGTGCACAGTGATCACGGGGTCGAGCACGTACCAAGCGTCGAGGTCGCGGCGGTAGAGGTAGTCGAAGTAGGATTTGCGAGCTTTGTAGAACGGCGCCATGCGCGCGGCGCTCTGCCTTCGCAGGCTCTCGAGCTCGCCCGACACCTCCTGGATGCGTCGCGCCGTCCCCGCCCGCATGTGGGCGACGCTCGCGAGGTCGACGAGGTCTTGGCGCGCCACCCACGCGAGATACTCGGAGCGATCTTTTGGCTTGTAGCGGAGGTCCGACACGACGACGTCGTGCAGCGCGCTCATCGCCTCGCGGAAGACGAGCGGGCGCGCGAGCTGGCCCCGAAAGAACGTCGGCTCGCGATGGAGGTCGGGCGAAAAATGCATCGCCGTCCGATCGGCGAGGCTCTCGACCGACGAGCTCGAGTGGTAGCCGTGGTTAAACTCCACCCGCTCCTCCTGACCCGGACGAGGCGCGACGCGGCGCAGGTGCCGCCACCGTGAGCGGCATCGCGATATGCGGGTATGCCTCGTGCACCCGCACCATGGTCTGGATGAGAGCGGCCCGGCTCTCGATGCTGACCGTGACGACCTGGCGCACCAAGATGGGGGCGATGAGCTCGGCTGCCTCGGCGCTGGCGAGCGCCTCGCGCTCGAGGAAAGCGAGCGTGCGGGTTTTCGCGAGCCGACCCTTGTTCACCCGCGACAGGATCGAGGTGAAGTATGGGGCCAGGCGGGCGATCTCGGCGGGCCGGCCCGAGACGAACCGCACAAGGTAGTTGGTGGCGAAGAGCTGCAGCGCCTCTGAAGGGTGCTCGCTCAACTTCAGCAAATAGTCCGGCCCATACTGCGGGTCGAAATATCGAGTGATGAGCTCGCGCCCGAAACCCTGCACCTCCGGGCGCACAGAGTCACAAATGCTGACCAGCAGCGCGGGCGACAGCGTCGTTTCGTCGAAATTCTTGCGAATGTAGTCCATGGCCCACGCTCGCGAGTCCTCCCATTTGGTATCGAGCAACGTCAGAGCCCGCTCCGGCGCCCGCCTCAGCCGCGCGACATTTTCGTTGCACAAGTGCCAGCACGCCTCTCGGACGGCGAGGATCTCGTGGTCGACCAATCGGACGAGGTCGGCCAAGTCGATGGTGTCGGGCGCGACCCCGGTCCGCAATAGCTCTCCCCCCAACTCTTGCGCGTGGGCAAACCTGGAGCGCAAGAGGCGCATGATCTCGGCCGGCGGCAACGCGCGGAGCGTGGCGGCCAGCTCGTGGCGGAGGAGGTCGGCGACATGCGCGTGCAACTCTCTCTCGGCAGCGAAGCGCAGGCGCTCGAGCAGCAGTTGCCCCACCTCGGCACCGAGCTCGGCGCGAGCGCGCAGAGCGCGTGCGAGGATCGGGCGCACGCTGTCGCGGAGATCGGCGTGCTCGCTGGTCGCCAACGCGAACAGCAGCTCGGGGCGCGCGGCGACCTCTCCGTCTGGCAGGTTGCCGAGGAGCTTCACCCCGGTCGCGCGCACCGCCGGATGTTTGCCGCGCAAGAGCGCCATCAACAGGTCGCTCGGCGGATGACGCGAGAGCGCGGAGTTGGCCGAGAGGAGATCGCCGCCCAGCTCTTGGATTCGCGGTATCGGGTGCGCTATCAAATCACGCAGGACGTCGGCCCCCAATCCGTCGACATGGAGGGTGAGGGCACGCAGGAGTATTTCGGACAGGTCGTCGATGCGAGGATCGGCGGCGTCGTCGAGCGCGAGCACCCCGGCCACGCAGCGGCCGACGAGCGCGGTCGCGGTGTCACGGGAGAGGGTGCTTTGGCGCAACAGGTCTTTGGCGAAGGCGCGGGTGTCGGCGTGCGCGCTGAAGCAGAGGTCGCAGAGGAACGAGGAGTCTTCGAGTACGAGCGGGCGACACTGCTCGATGACGCGGCGCCCCTCGGCGCGGGCTGGGGGATGCGACGATTGGACCAGCGCGAGGAAGAGGCGCTTGTCGGGGTTCTGCAGGTCGAGCCGCCGCTTGGCCAGCTCGAACCCCAGAGCCGAGGTCACGGCGTACGGGCGCTCGAGCAGCATGACGATGGGCTCGAGATCGAGACTGGCCAAGAAGGCCTGGTTCTGGCGGAGCGCCCTGACAGCGAACACGTGGACCGGTCCGCAGTGGCTGGCGTCCAAGAGGTGCATGAGCGCGCGCGGTGCGCGATCCCATAGGGCGGGGAATGCCTCTGTTCTTTGAGGGACGTTGGCGGGCTGACCGATGAAGAAGTGCCGCGCCGGGCCGGGAACGAACTGCGTCGAGTGACGATAGAGCAGGCTGCAGAAGGACCAGAATCGGCCCTCGTCCCTTGCGTCCGCGTCCGTGTACGGGACGAGCACGCCGGTGGCCATCTTCGTAAACTCGTCCGAGCCCGAGCTGCCCAATCGATCGAGCGTGCGCCAAGTGCGCCAGCGATAGTAATTCCGAGTCCGCTTGCTGAAAGGCCGCGCCTGCGTCGTGCTGCTTGCTCCGTGCTCGTCATGCCTGGCGGCCGTCGACTCGAAGCGGTGGGCGAGGATGCCGTAGATGCGGCCATCGCACCGGAGCTCGGCCGACTTGAAGAGGGCCCGCAGCACACGAAAATAGGGTCGCTCGAGCGGAGCCGTCCGGCAGAGGCGCAGGACGGCCGGCATCGTGTGCTCGTTGGCGATGAAGTAGGCCGTCCAATACGCGTCGGTCGCGGCCTGCTTGTCTGTTTCGAAGAGCTCGAAGAGTGCTTTTTCGAAGGCGCGCGCGGGGCCGGTTCGAGCGAGCGCGGCCAGCTTGGGTGGGAGCAGATCGCGCTCGCGGCCGATGAGCCCATCGCGCTCACTCTCGCTCAAGAGATGGCGCAGCGTCTCGGCGGCGATCCGCTTGATGAAGATGGGCGTCGCCCGGTCTTCGTAGACCTTCACCAGCGGACCGACGGACGCGCGGCCACCGCATCGATGGAGCGCCCAGATCACCGAGTACTTCCGGAGATTGTTGCTGCTGCGCGCCTGCAAATAGTCAATCAGCTCTGGCTCGGCGTCGGTCAGCGAGAGCTCGCCGGCGCGCCAAATGGCGCGATTGAGCGGCCAATCGCGGTATTTGGCTTCACCGGCGCGCAAACGCAGCAGCACCCGGGTCGGCAGATCGAGCGGGGGCCGAGCCGCCGCTGCCGGAGTCGGAGCCGCCGTCGGAGTCGGAGCCGCCGTCGGAGTCGGAGTCGGAGCCGCCGTCGGGGGGCGCGCTGCGGGCGGGGCGGTAGGCGGCGCGACCGCTCGCGGCGGAGCGGTGGTCGCAGGAGTCGTGGGGAGAGTCGGGGCGGTCGCAGGCCGGGGAGATGGGTTCGCGCCCCCGGAGGCGTCGCGATATCCCTTGGAGAGGCGGGTCGCGACCGTCTCGTCGAACAGGCGCTCCGCTTCCGTGCGGCGAACCGGCAGCGCCGTCACCGAGCCATCTTGAAGCGCCTTGCCGCGCCGGCCGTATCTGTAATTGACGACGAACTGATCGGGGCCGACCTCGCAGAGATCGACCTCGTAGACCTTCTCCACCGGGCCCGCCAAGAGGAGTTGGATCTGCCTGACGAGCTTCACTCGGTGTGCCTCGGAGTGCCGCTGTCGTGAAGGCCTTGCATCGCCTGTCCCCCCGAACGTCTAGAGCCGACGCGACGCAGGTTAACGCGATCGTTTGGGTGTTGAAAGGCTTCGCGGGCGAGCGAGACGGCGCCCGCTGCCGCGGCCTCAGGGCGACGGATCGACGCCGGCGTCTACGGGACGCACGACTTCCATCTCGACCTCTACGACCATCTGTTGGCCGGGGCCCACGTCGATGACGCGCTTCTCTTCGGGCGCGTTCGGGTGGCGAAAGACCAGCTCGTGACGACCGGGACGAAGGAGCGCGGGCTTGCCAATCGGCGTCGTGTCGAAGCGGTCGCCGTCGATGGTCACCTCGGCCCACGGATGCGCCAGGAGGCGGATCTCGGCGGACGCCGCCGTCGCGCTGCCGCGCGCCGCTTCGGGATCGCTCGAGCCGTACGCGACCAGCGCGAAGACGATGAGCATCGCGGCGAGCACGCCGCCGAGGCGGAGCGCGACGATCGAGAGCGGCGTCTCGCGGAGCTTCGCGCCGCGATCTTTCTTCGTGAGCGCGCCCGCTCGCAGCGCGACGTCGCGAGCGACGGTCTCGGGCGACGCGCCGTCGTCGAGCAGCGACTCGAGCTCGTCGGCGAGCTTGGCGGCGGTCTCGTAGCGGAGGCCCGGCTGTCGCTCGAGCGCGCGCAGCACGGTCTGCGAAAGTGCGACGGACGTCCCGGGCATTTCGAGCCTCGGCGCGACGTCGTGACGAATGCGTCCGCTGGTCGTCAGCTCGAATGGCAAACGTCCGGTGATGAGCTCGAACAGGATTACACCGATCGAATAGACATCGCTCGTCGTCGCGGAAGGCGATCCCGGCGTCCGCTCGGGCGCGCGGTACGGCGCGTCGGGGCCGTCGGGCTCGGGCGTCGTGCTCTCTTCTTCGGCGATGACCTCGGCGCCGGCGTCGAAGAGCCCTCCCAGTCGGACGACGCCGTCGCCGGTCACGTAGATGTGCTCGGGCGCGAGCCCCAGGTGCGCGACGCCGAGCCGATGCAGCTTGGCGACGGCGCGCGCGATCAGCAGGCCGAGCGCCACCGCCTCTTCGAGCACGATGGGCTTAGCGTCCCGCTGAAGCTCGCGCAGCGGCGGTTGGGTCGGCGCTTCGACGACGACGCCGATGCGGCCCTCGTGGTGGACGATCTCGAGCAGACCGAAGACGGCGTCGCCCGGGAGCTTCGCGAGCGCGCGTGCGTAGCGCTCGAGCCGATGTTCAAGGGCCGGACGCGGCGCGATGGTGAGCGCGATGGTCGCCAGGTGGACCTTGCGTCCCAGCGTGACGTGCTTGGCCTCGAAGAACGCGAAGAGGCCGCGCACGTCGAGTTTCCGGACGAGCTCGTAGGCGCCGAACCGACCGAGCTCGTCGGCGCGAGGCGCCTTCGTCACGCGCCTGCGATGCCCTTCGACACGTCGGCGAAGAGGGTCGTCCCCGAGACGTCGTCCGGTCGCGCGATGCCCGCCGCGTCGAGCACCGTCGGCATGACGTCGAGGAGCGAGCCCGCGTCGCGAAGCGAGGATGCGCGCGCGCCGATCGCCGCGAACGGCACGTCGGCGCCCGTCGACGCGCGCCCTTTCACGGGATCGCTCGCGAGAGGCGACGCGTGGGAAGACGTGACGAGGAGCGTCCCTCCGAGGGAGACGACCTCGTCGGCGAGGTCGACGAGCGCGGCGTCGAGCTCTTCGAGCGACGAGCGAACGACGTCGCCGCCCGTGAAGAGCGCCGCGTCGAGGGCGCCGAGCGACACGATCACGACGTCGTGGTCGCGCGCCTGCTCTTTGGCCAGCGTCGCCGCCGCTGTCGGCGAATCCACGCACACGCCCGCGGCGCCGTCGCGTCCACCGCGCAGCGCGAACGTCGCGAGCGCGCGCTGGGTCTTGTCGAAGATCGTCGCGACGCGACGGCCCGCCGCGTGGAGCGCGGACTCGATCGACGAGCCATCGGCGTCGCGGAAGACGGACTTGATCTCTGGCAGCTCCGGCACCGGGGTCAGAGACACGAGGTTCGTCTCGTCGAACGCGACGACCTTGCGACCCCGGGTGGTGACGAGCGCGGCGACCTCTTCGGGGAGCCCGCGGCGCATCAGTACGCGCGCCAGCTGCGTGACCCGATCGGACGACGGCAGCGCGAGGATGACGACGTCCTCGGAGCCCCACTGCCACTCTGGCGTGCCCAAGGCGAAGTCGCAGGCCAGCTCGCCGAACACGCCGGTGAAATCTCCGATGCGGATTGGCGGGAGCGACTGGTCGTCGAAGCCCTCGTCGTAGAGATCCTCGAGCGCGTCGTACACGGAGCGCGAGGTGCGCGGCTCGTCGTCTTCGTCTGGGCCGGCCATCACGAGCGCGTGGTAGGTCGTGAGCGTCTTTTCCCAGTCGCCGGTCGTGTCGAGCGCGTAGGCGCTACCCATGATCGAGCCGATGGTGCCGCGTCGTTCGAGCAGATCGACGAGAGGATCGAGGCAGCGCCAGATGGTCTTGGGCGCCATCTCTCGGCCGTCGGCGATCGCGTGGAGCACGACGGGCAGCTCTCTTTCGAGGAGCGACTCGAGCAGCGGAGCAAGGAGCGACGCGCCCGCATGAGGCGCGGCGTCCGAGACGTAGCCGACGACGTGCACCGTGCAGCGGGCGCGCTCGGAGCCGCGCATGAAGTCGTCGACCGTCCCGCTGCGAAACTCGGCGTCCGTCACGATCGCTTCGATCGGCGCCGCGCTCGTGAGGTCGACGGACAGCGCGTCGAAGCGCGCGCGCATCGAGAGGGGTTTTCGGCCCGTGCCGAGCGCTCGGTAAGCGAGATCGGGTGTGAGCGGCTCGCCCTCTCGGGCGCCGAGAGACACGCCAGCCGCTTCGAGGCGCGCCTTCTTCGCCCTCGCGACGAAGCGCGGGAGCGCGTTGTCGCAAGAGACGCCGCCCTCGTCCGAGGTGCCCCCGGAGAGACCATCCACGATCACGAGGACGACCGGCGAACGCGCGTCGCTCATGAGGATGTTCTACACCCGCTCGCGGCTCGTTTGGCGGGTTTGAATGGCGCGAGTCGCGAGCTCGTCCGCTCGCTCGTTGAGCGGGATCCCGGAGTGACCAGGCACATAGACGAGGCGCGTCCCCGGGCGGGCCTTCAGCGCCTCGCGGATCCCGAGGACGAGCTCTGTGTTCGCCTTGGCTTTCCAGCCCTTCGACAGCACGCCGATCGAATATTGGCTGTCGGTGTGCACGACGAGGCGGCCTGGCTTGCCTTCCGCGAGCTCGAGCGCGCGAAGGACCGCGGTCAGCTCGGCGACGTTGTTCGTCGCGTGGCCCAGATACTCCGACAGCTCGTCGCGCTCTTTGCCGTTCACGAGGACGACGCCGAGGCCCGCGGGTCCGGGGTTTCCGCTGCAGCCGCCGTCGGTATACGCGACGACGTCGCCCTCTTCGACCTCCGGGACGCCGCGCGCGATCGCGGCCTGCTTCGTCGAGCCGCCGCGCTTTCCGGAGGACGCTGCCGCGCCTTTTTCCTTCGGTGCCGGCTTCTCTGCGTCGCCGCACGTCTCGTCGGGGAGGATCGTGGGATCCATGACCGAGAGGTTCTTCTCGCCGGCGTCGTAGCGCTTTCCGTCGTTCGGTTTGTACCGAACCTCGACGCGACCGCCCGAGGCGGCGAAGCCCCCTGAAGCGTCTACCCGAGCGTAGACAGGCTGACCCCGAAGGGAGGCGCGGACCCACGGCACGGCGGCGGACCCTATCACCAACCCCCGGGCGTCTTGCCCTTTTTCACCGGACCGCGCCTGTATTAAGGAGGGCCGGCGTGGAAGAAGGATCGATCTTTCGGCCCGGCCTCTTCGAGGGTCAGGTCGCGCTCATCACGGGCGGTGGAAGCGGCATTGGCCTGGCGACGGCGCGAGAGCTGGCTTCGCTGGGCGCGAGCGTGGCGATCTGTGGTCGCAACGCGGAGAAGCTCACGACCGCGGTCGCCGATCTCGTCGCGAGCGGCGTGCCCGAAGCGCGCGTCTTCGGCGGCACGTGCGACATCCGCGATCCGGATCACGTCGCGACGTTCGTCGGTGACGTCCTCGGGCGGTTCTCGAAGATCGACGTGCTCGTGAACAACGCGGGCGGGCAGTTTCCGAGCCCCGCTTCGGCGATGAGCCCAAAGGGTTGGGAGGCGGTCATTCGCAACAACCTGAACGGCACGTTCTACATGACGCGAGAGGTCGGCACGCGCGCGATGCTCCCCGCGAAGAAGGGCCGCATCGTGATGGTGACGGCGATGGTGCAGCGCGGCTTCCCGGGAATGAGCCACACGGGCGCGGCGCGCGCCGGCGTCGAGAACCTGACGAAGAGCCTGGCCGTCGAGTGGGCCGAGCACGGCGTGCGCGTGAACGCGGTCGCTCCGGGCAACAACATCCGCTCGAGCGGGACTGCGCAGTACGGCGAAGAGATGCTCGAGATCACGCGGCGCGCGACGCCGATGAAGCGCCTCGGAACGCCCGAAGAGGTCGCGCGGGTCATCGTCTTCTTGGCCAGCGAGAAGAACGACTTCGTGACCGGCCAGGTGTGGGGCATCGACGGTGGCCAGCCCCTCTGGGGCGACATCTGGCCGATCCCTGATCCGCACGCCACGTCGTGACCACGAACCTCGAGAGCCCGCCGCTGAAGAGGCCTCGCGTCGTCGCGTGGTCGAGCTGGCTCATCGAAGCCCTGCTCGGTCAATGGCGGGGGATCGTCGCGTTCTTTTCGACGCGCGAGCCGACGTTCCGTGTCGCGTTTCTGCCGATGCTCGCGCTCGTGATGCTCGCGTACGTTCGCGGGCCGTCGACGAACTACATCTTCGACGAGCAAGAGGCGCTGCTCGGCAACCCGTACGTGAACCAGA
>Ga0164241_10002899_pt1 | contig 17961 bp, 14 predicted proteins | sample OricomyardsoilBY_FD_108780 | JGI IMG/M metagenome (GOLD analysis project Ga0164241, IMG submission 108780) | Backyard soil microbial communities from Emeryville, California, USA - Original compost - Back yard soil (BY) | ecosystem: Environmental > Terrestrial > Soil > Unclassified | place: USA...
CTTGTCGGAAAGCGTGAGCCCCGCGGCCGGCTCGTCGAGCATCAGGATGCTCGGCCGCAGCGCGAGCGCGCGTGCGATCTCGAGCAGGCGCTTGTCGATGTGCGGCAGGTCGCCGGCCAGGCGTTGCATGCTGCCGGTGTAGCCGACGTAGCTCAGCAGCGCGCGGGCTTTCTGCGCCGGCGCGCCGGAAACCGCCGAGGCCAGGTCGACGAACGGCGAGCCGAGCCGGCCGCGCTGCATCGCCACCAGCAGGTTCTCGAGCACCGTCATCTGCTCGAACAGCTGCGGCGTCTGGAAGGTCCTGGCGATGCCCGCGCGCGCCACCTTGAACGCCGGCTGGCCGGCCAGTTCGACGTCCGCGAGCCGGATCGAACCGTCGCTCGGCTTGTAGAAGCCGCAGATCAGGTTGAGCACGGTGGTCTTGCCGGCCCCGTTCGGACCGATGATGCTGGTGACCCGGCCGCTGCCGGCGCGGATCGACACATCGGACACGGCGCGCAGGCCGCCGAAGGAAATGCCGATGTCGGTGACTTCGAGGGAGCGCGCCTTGGTGCCGCTTGCCACCAGCAGCTGCGCGGACACCGGCGTCGCCGCGACCTCCGGCCGAGCCCGCCCGAAGCGGCGCGCCAGGGCCCCGGCGATGCCGCTGGGCGCGAACAGCAGCACCCCCAGCAGCAGCACGCCGAACAGCAGTACCCGGTATTCGGCCCAGCCCGACAGCAGTTCCGGCAGGCCGACCACGATGGCCGCGCCGATCACCGGGCCGTAGCTGCGCTCGGTGCCGCCGATCACCACCACCAGCACGAACAGGATCGATTGAAAGAAGGTGAAGGTGCTGGGCGCGATGAAGGTGGTGGTGGCCGCGAAGAAAGACCCGGCAATGCCGGCCAGCACCGCCGATACCGTGAAGGCCAGCGTGCGCACCGCCAGCGCGTTCACCCCCATCGAGCCGGCGGCGGTCTCGGAGTCGCGCACCGCGCGCATCGCCAGGCCCCAGCCGCTTTGCGCCAGCCGCTCGTACAGCCGCAGCACGACGGCCACGATCACGACCGTCACGACCGCCGTGCCACGCGCGCCGAGCGACCACGAACCCAGCGCCGGAAACGGGATGTCCATCAACCCGTTCTGCCCGCCGGTGACGCTTTCCCATTCCACCGTCGAGAATTCGACGACGAAGGCGAAGGCGATCGTGACCATCGCCAGGTACGGGCCCTTGACCCGCAGCGCCACCAAGCCGAGCAGCGCGCCGATCAGCCCGGTCAGCACGGCGGCCACCGGCAGCGTCCACCAGAAGTTCCAGCCCAGCTTGGTGCTCAGCGCCGCAGTGGCATAGGCGCCGATGGCATAGAAGCCCACGTGCCCGAAGGAAATCTGTCCGGTCAATCCCATCAGCACGTTCAGCCCGACGCCGACGATGACGGTCAGCGTGCCGATGATCAGCAGGAACAGGTAGTACTCGTTGGCGAAGGCTGCGACCGCGAAGGCGCCCAGCACCAGCAGCGGCAACCAGGGATCGCGCAGCGCCTTCATACCTTCTTCACCGCGGCCATGCCCAGCAGTCCGTTCGGCTTGATCGCCAGCGCGACGATCACCAGCAAGAAGGTCAGGATGTTGGTGTAGGCCGAACCCAGCGACGACGTGATCAGCGCTTCGACGACGCCGAAGACGAAGCCGGCCAGCACCACGCCGCGCGCGCTGCCCAGCCCACCGAGGATGGCCACCGCGAAGGCCTTGATGCCGAACAGCGTGCCCATTTCCGCCGACACCGCGAACAGCGGCGCAATCAGGATGCCGGCGATGCCGGCCAGCACCGTCGATGCCGCGTAGCAGTACATGATGGTGCGCGTCACGTCGATGCCCATCAGGCTGGCGGCCTGCGGATGCTGCACCACGGCCAGCAGGGCCTTGCCATACCGGGTGCGGCTGGCGAAGGCATGCAGCGCGAAGGCCACGCCGATGGCCACCACCAGGATGGCGATCTGCAACGGCGACACCGCCAGGCCGCCCAGCGAAAAGGCCTCGCCCGACACCGGCAGCACCAGCGAGCGCGGTTCCTTGCCGAAGGTGAACATCACCGTGTGCTCCAGGACGATGCCCACGGCAATCGTCGACATCAGCCAGGCGTTCGAGCCGGCGCGCACGAACGGCCTGACGGCCACGCGCTCGATCAGCATCCCCCACAGCGCGCACAGCGCCAGCGCGCAGACGATGGCCACGCCGATCGGCCAGGCCAGCGTGGTCGAGAAGACGTAGCACAGCACCGCGCCCAGCATCAGCGACGTGCCCTGCGCGAAGTTCACCGTGTTCGACACCGCGTAGGTGATGTGGAACCCCAAGGCAAGCAGACCGTACATGCCCCCCATGCACAGCCCCGAAACGATCGCCAGCGACAACATGCTCTCGCTACCCCTTTACTGCCGGCTGGGCCCGGCTCGCGGTTCAATGGCCGGCGACCGCGCCGTCGGAGCGCGGGTCGGCGGCGCCGGCCAGCACGCCGTTGGGATGGCGCACGATGGCCCCGGCATGACCGACCAGATCGCTGTAGGCGTCGACCACTTCGAGTTCATGGCCGGCGGCACGCAAGGCCTCGATCACCGCAGCGTCGAATCGATTCTCCAGCTTCAGCCCCACGCTCATCTGCCCCCAGGTGCGGCCCAGCAGCCAGCGCGGCGCACTGACGGCCTGCTGCAGATCCTGCCCGAACAGCGCATAGCGGCTGAAGACGGCCGCCTGGCTCTGCGGTTGACCGTCGCCGCCCATGTTGCCGTAGACCATCTCCCGGCCGTCCGACAGCCGCGCCAGCGCCGGGTTCAGCGTATGAAAGGGCTTGCGGCCCGGCGCGAGCGCGACATGCGATCGCGGGTCCAGCGAGAAGCTCGCGCCACGGTTCTGCCAGTTGACCCCGGTGTCTTCGAGCACCACGCCGCTGCCGAACTCCCAGTAGACGCTCTGGATGTAGCTGACCATGCACCCTTGTGCGTCCGCCGCGCCCATCCATACCGTATCGCCCTTGGCGGCCGGCTCGGGCCACGGCCGCGCCAGGTGCAGGTCGATGGCCTGCGCGCGCTCGGCGAGCGCGGCCTCGGACAGGAAGTCGGCGGCATCGACGGTCATCGTCGCCGGGTCGCACACGTGTCGATCGCGCACCAAGAAGGCCTGCTTGGTCGCCTCGACCAGGCCGTGCACATGTGCATAGCCGTCGGCCGTGGCGCCGCCGCGGATGCGGTCGAACAACGCCAGGATCATCAGCGACGCCAGGCCTTGCGTCGGCGGCGGCAGGTTGAAGACCTCGCCGACCGACAGCGCCACGCTCAGCGGGGTGACGATCTGAGCGCGTTGCCGCTGCAGGTCGTCCAGGCGCAGCGGGCTGCCCAGGCGCTGCAGTTCGGCCGCGAGACTGCGCGCGAGCTCGCCGCGATAGTAGTCGTCCAGGCCGCGCTCGGCGAGCTGCTGCAAGGTGCGGCCGAGCGCCGCGAAGCGCTGCAGCGAAAGCGCCGGCGGCGCCGCCCCGTCGCGCAGGAAGGCGGCCGCGTAGCCGGGTTGCGGCGCCAGCTCGTCGATGAACTTCGTCGTGTAGCCGACCTGGCTGTGCGTGACCGGCACGCCCTCGCGCGCATAGCCGATGGCATCGCGCAGCAGCCGCGCCAGTCCCAGCTTGCCGCCGCTGTGCTGCAGCGCCGCCTGCCAGCCGGACACCGCGCCGGCCACGGTGAGGGCGGCCAGCGGCCCACGCGTCGGAATGGCCGACACGCCCTGCCTGGCATACCAGTCGGGCGTCGCCAAGCCGGCCGCGCGGCCGCAGGCGTCGATGCCCACCGGCGCTTCGCCGGGCCGGCTGATCAGCCAGAAGCCGTCGCCGCCGATGCTGTTCATGTGCGGATACACCACGGCGATGGTCGCGGCGGCGGCGACCATCGCCTCGACCGCATTGCCGCCGTCGCGCAGCACGGCGTTGCCAGACTGCGCCGCCAGGTGATGCGGCGCGGTCACCATGCCGCGCGCGGCGCTCAGCGCCCTCAGCATGACGGCGACCCGGCGACCCGCCGGCTCAGCGCCAGCACGGCCTGCGTGAAACAGGCCATCGGCGCGCGCACGATGCCGGCGCCGATCTGCCCGATGCCGGCCTCCTTGTGCGCGATGCCGGTGGTGATCACCGGCCGGATGTTGTTGTCCACCACCTTGCGGATGTCGATGCCGCAGGGTGCGCCGGTGAAGTCCAGGTTGGGCAGCGACAGCGATGCGTTGCGGGTCACGGTGAGCTCGAACATTTCGCGCGAGTAGGCCACGGCCTGGCTGACGGTGCCGCCGACCAGCTGCACCAGCGCGGGCGACGCGGCCAGCGAAAAGCCGCCGAAGCCGGCCGTTTCGCAGATCGCGCTGTCGCCGAGGTCGGCGTTGCTGTCGGCCTCGGCGAAGCCCGGGAAGTACAGGCCCACCGGCGTGTCCGACGGCGCCTGGAACCACTCGCGCCCGAGTCCGCTGACGCGGATGGCCGTGGTGACGCCGTTGCGCGCCATCGCGGTCACGACGCTGCAGCCGTCGATGCCGTGCGCGGCGTCCATCGTCGCCTTCGACGACACCATCGAGAAGTTCAGGAAGAACTGCGAGTTGCCGGCGATGAAGGCCAGCGTTTCGCGCCGTGCCTTGGCGTCGACGTCGGCGTCGGCCAACGGCGCGGCGATGGCCGCCAGCAGCAGCAGCGTGCCGGCGGCATTGCGGCTGTGCGCCTCGTCGCCCATCAGCAGCGCCTGCGCCTGCAGCATCTTCAGGTTGATGGCGCCGGCCTTCTTCACGGCCGCCTTCAATGTCGGCGCGAGCACGTTTTCGATCCAGCGCAGCCGCTCGATCACGTCCGGCCCGTTGGCGCCGAAGCGCAGCACCTTGCCGATGCCTTCGCTCAGGTTGGAGTAGGCCATGTTGCCCTGCGCCTCGTTGCGCACCACCAGGACCGGCATCGACGACGAGATGACGCCGGCCATCGGGCCGACCGCGCCGAAATCATGGCACTGCGCGAGCGCAATCTCGCCGCGCTCGAGCATGGCGCGCGCGGCCTGCGGCGTGTCGGCCCAGTCTTCGTACAGCGCCGCGCCGATCATCGCGCCTTGCATCGGGCCGCACATGTTCTTCCATTCGACGGGCGCGCCGGCGTGCAGCAAGGTGCGTCCGACGTCCGGCCACACGTCGCGCGCATGCAGCGCCACGTCGACGAGCATCGGCTGTGCGGCCATGATGCGTTCCACCGCCAGCGCATTGGCACGGTCGATGCGCGAGCCCGCGCATTGTTCGTCATCGGCGTCACCGCTCAGCCCGGCCAGCGCCCAGGCCAGCGAAGGGTCGCCATCGCCGGGCGGTTGCCATTGCAGCGCCACCGCCTTGCCGCCGGCGTCGGTGACGCTTTGCGTGAAGCCGTCGACGCCGACGTTGATGACCGACAGTTCGGATTGGTCCAGCAGGCCCACGCTCATGTTCGTTCCTCGTCAATTCGCAGTGTCCGGCGCACGCGGTGTCGAATCGGCGCGCCGCATCCGCCGGCGGCGCAGACGCTCGATCACCGCACGATCCGGGTTCCGGCGCTGCCCTGCAGCGCGTCGTGCAGATGCTCGATCGACGTGATGATCACCTCGCGGCCGCCGCCGTCCAGGTAACGCAGCGCAGCATCGATCTTCGGCCCCATGCTGCCGGGCGGAAACTGGCCGTCGTCATGGTACTGCCGGGCCTGCGCCGCGGTCATGCGATCGACCGGGCGCTGGCTGGGTTTGCCGAAGTCGAGCGCCACGCGCTCCACGCCCGTCAACATCACCAGCGACTCGGCGCCCAGCTGGTTGGCGAGCATCGCGCTGGACAGGTCCTTGTCGATCACCGCCGATACGCCGTGGAAGCGCCCCTGGGCATCGCGGGTCACCGGGATGCCGCCGCCGCCGACCGTGATCGGGATCACGTCGGCCGTCAGCAAAGCCTCCACCGCCGACAGCTCCAGGATGCGCAGCGGCCGCGGCGACGGCACCACGCGCCGATGTCCGCGCCCGGAGTCCTCGACGAAGCACCAGTTCTGCTCGCGCGTCAGGCGCTCGGCCTCCTGCGGACTGAAGAACCGGCCGACGGGCTTGGTCGGGTCCGCGAATCCGGGGTCGTCGGGGTCGACCTCGACCTGGGTCAGCACCGATCCGACGGTGCGTTCCACGCCGTGCTCGTGCAGCACGTTGGCCAGGGTCTGCTGCAGCATGTAGCCGATGCCTCCCTGGGAATGGGCCACGCACACATCCATCGGCATCGGCGGCAACTCGTTCGCCGTGCGCGCCATGCGGAACAGGATGTTGCCGACGACGGGACCGTTGCCGTGCGTGAGGATCACCTGGAAGCCGGCCTGGATGATGCGCACCAGGTGTTCGCAGGCCTCGGCCATCAGCGAAATCTGTTCGGACGCAAGGCCCTTGATCGTCGGCGGGTAGCTGGCATTGCCGCCGAAGGCGATCACGACCCGTCGTTGCGCAGCCGGTGCCGCCCGGGCCGGCGCGGCGGATGCGGCCATGGGGGCCGCCATCACCGCGCCGCCGAGACGCTCGCGCGTCGCGTCCGGGCCAGATGCACGCCGATCTGGCCGGCCAGATGCGCCGCCGCCGTGCTGCTCGGCAGAACCAGCGCACCGGCCTCGCGCAAGGTGGCCTGCTGCCTCGACAGGACCTGCGGGTCCTGCTGCGTGCCGCAGACGAAGGACACGACGATCAGGTGCCGGCCCGCCTGGGCGCAAGCCGCCTTGGCGCGGGCGATGGCCGGCGCAAGCACCGCGGCCGGGTCGTGATGGCCGGCATAGCCCAGCACCACGTCGAGCACGATGACGGCCGTCTCGGGATCGAGCGCCTCCTGCGCGATGCGCTCGACGCGCATGCTCGGATCGATCATCGGGTGCGGCCGGCCGACCGTGAACCGGTCGTCACCGAGATCGATCGCCGCGTGGCCCCCTACGGCCCCGTCTTGCGCCGACGCGCCGGCAGTCACGCGCAGACCCATGCGGCCCCACAGCACCATGGCCTCGCTGCAGAACGTGCCGCCGGAATACAGGCCGCGCACCGCCCGCTGCCCGCTCGCCAGGCGCCGCAGTTCGGGCTCGGCCGCTTGCAGCGCCTCACCGGCCGGCACGGCGGGGTCGAAGCGGCGTCCATCGAGCAACGCCACCGCGGCAGCCGCCGCGTCGAACAGCGTATCGACGACCACCACATGCCCCGGCAGCTTCGCCGCCGACAGATCGGCTCCCAGGAACAGCACCACCACCGGCTTGCCGAGTGCCGACACCTGATCGAGCAGCCGTCGCGCGACGGCGGGGTCCGGCGGTTTGGAGACGATGCAGATGACCCGCGTTTGCGCATCGGCGGCCAGCAGATCCAGCGCCTGGCGCAGGGTACGGCCGCCGATCTCGGCGCTCACGTCATGTCCGCCGGTACCGATGGCGTGACGGATGCCCCGGCCCAGCGCATCGATCTGGCAGCTCACTTCCTGCAAGCCCGTGCCGGACGCGCCGACCAGGCTGATCGAGCCCGCGCGCACGACATTGGCGAAACCCAGCGGCGTGCCGGCGATGATCGCCGTACCGCAGTCCGGCCCCATCACCAGCAAGCCCTTCTTCCCGGCCAGCGTCTTGATGGCCAGTTCCTGCTGCAGCGGCACGTTGTCGCTGAACAGGAAGACATGCAGGCCCTTGTGCAGCGCCTTCATCGCTTCGGCCGCCGCGTAGGGGCCGGGCACCGAAATCTGCGCCAGGACGGCATCGTCGGCGCGCGCGCGCGCCATTGCGATCGAACGCAGCAACAGCGCCGCCGCCGGCGCGCTGCCCGCCGAATCGCGCGCACCTTCGAGCAGTTCGTCGATGCGGGCAATGGCCGCATCCAGCGCCTCGGTCGTCGCGGCGTCGACGACGATCATCACGTCGCCGGGCCGTGCCGCTTCCAGCTCGGCGCCGAGCTGGCCGGCCGCGGCCATGATCGCCTTGTTGGCCGGCGTGCCCATCAGCAGGGTGGTTCGCTGCACCTGGTCATGCGCCAGCACCGTCTGCGCGATGCGCATCAAGGCCACCGAATCCTTGTAAAGGTTGTTCTTGACAAAGGTCGAGATCGGCACGGGGCACCTTTCACACGGTCGGACTCACTGAGCGGCCGAGCCAATGTAGGCAGCCCGCGGCGGCCTGTCCAGATCGACAGGGGCATGGATAAAATTCATCCGGTGAATAGAGCCCTGGACCTGTCGTCGCTCGACCTGAACCTGCTGGTGGTGTTCGACGCCATCATGAAGGACCGCAACATCTCCGTTGCCGCGCGCCGCGTCGGTCTTTCGCAGCCGGCGATGAGCAGCGCACTGGCACGCCTGCGCAAGACCTTCGACGACCCGTTGTTCGTTCGCACCAGCAACGGCATGCAGCCCACGCCGCATGCGCAGCTGCTCGCCGCACCGATCCAGCGCGCCTGCGAACTGGTCCTGAGTGCGCTGCAGATCGACACGGCCTTCGACCCGGCCACGGCGAACAATACGTTTCGCTTCTACATGACCGACATCGGCGAAGCCGTCTACCTGCCCAAGCTGATCGACGCGCTGGCGAATCGCGCGCCGGGCGTGAAGCTGAAGGTGCTGCGCATTCCGGAACAGGGCGAACAGGCCGCGATGGCGGCGGGCGACGTCGATCTCGCCGTCGGCTTCTTCCCGGATCTGCAGGCCGGGTTCTATCAGCAGCGGCTGTATTCGGATCAGTTCGTCTGCCTGTTGCGTGCCGACCACCCGCAAGCGCGGGGGCGCATGAGCATCCAGCAGTTTGCGTCGATGCGCCACGCGGTCATCGTCACCGCCGGCACCGGCCACGAGGCGACGATCGCACGCGCCGTCGCGAAGCACCGGCTTCGGGTCTCGCTGACCCTGCCGCACTTCATGGCGCTGCCGCTGATCGTCAGCCAGACGGACTGTGTCGTCATCGTGCCGCGCCGCCTGGCGCTGGCGTTCGCCGGCCATGCCAACATCAGGATGGTCGAGTCTCCGATCAGGATTCCGTCCTTCGATATCAAGCAGCACTGGCACGAGCGCTATCACCACGACCCGGCCAACCAGTGGATACGCGCACTGGTTGCCGAGCTGTTCCTGCAATAGCCGCGCGGCGACGCAAGTCATCGATGGCGGGCTGCAGTCGTTGGCTGCGCCCTTCAGTGACTTGCTGCAAAAGTCGCTACGTCGGCTTGATGGTCATGCGCAGCCATCGCCGCGCCGATGGCCATGCGATCGCATTTGTCCGCATCCGCTTCCATGACGATGCGTCCACGGGAAATGACGGCGACACGGTCCGATAGCATCAGGATCTCGTCGAGGTCTTCCGAGATCAGCAGCACGGCGACACCGCGGTCTCGTTGCGCTCGCAGCTCATCGCGGATCTGCGCGGCGGTCAGGAAGTCGAGACCGAAGCACGGATTGGCCACCACAAGCACGCGTACCGGCCCCGACAGCTCGCGCGCCAGCACCACGCGCTGGACGTTCCCGCCCGACAGCGACGCCAGGGGCGCATCCGGCGACGGCGCGCGAATTCTGTATTCGTCGATCAAACCGATCGCATGGTCGCGCAGCACCGCGGATTTGAGCCAACCCCACCGGTTCGCCGCGGGTTGGCGGTCGAATGTGCGCAGGGCAAGGTTCTCCACCACGCTCATGCGCGCAACGCTGCCGTTTTTCAGCGGTTCCTCCGGCAGCGTGCGAACGCCTCGCTCCTCGGCTTGGCGGCGCGTGGCCTCGTAGGCTTTGCCGTGAATCAGAATCTGCCCGCCGCGCAGACGGAGCTGCCCGCTGATGGCGCCGACCAGGCAGGTCTGCCCATTGCCAGCGACACCCGCCAGCCCCACCAATTCGCCGGCACGTACCCGCAGGTTCAAGCCGTCCAAGGCGGGTATGCCCAGGTCGTTGTCCGCACGCAAGTCAATCAATTCCAGTGCCGACTCGCGCGATGGACTGGCCGGTGCGCATGCCGTGTTGTCCGATGAACGGTCCAACGCATCGATAGGTGCTACGGCGGCCGCCGATTCCCCGACCATCCAGCGCGCCATCGTCGATGTGTCCACCTCGCTCACCGCGCCGGCGCCGGCCGTCCTGCCCCGCCGCAACACCGTGAAGCGGTCGCAATAGGTTGTCACCTCGCGGAACTTGTGGGTGATCATCAACACGCTGATGCGCCGCGCGACCGTCATTTCGCGCAGCATTCCCAGGATCTCGTCGGCTTCCTGCGGCGTCAGCACCGACGTGGGTTCGTCCAGAACGATGAAGCGAGTTCCCAGGTACAGAAGTTTGAGGATTTCGAGCTTCTGCCTTTGTCCGGCTGCGAGCAGGCCCACGGGCACGTCCAGCGGTACCGTAAACGGCATTTGCGCGAAGAAGCCGCGTATCGCCTTGCATTCGCGAGGCCAGTTGATCACCGCGGACGAATGGCTGCGACTGACCAGCAAGTTCTCGTAGGCCGTCAGCGCCGGGACCGAGGTGAAGTGCTGATACACCATGCCGATGCCAAGCGCATGCGCGTCGGCCGGGCGACGAATCGCAACCGGTGTGCCGTCCACGGCAATGCGCCCCGCGTCCGGAAGGTGGAAGCCGAGCAACCCCTTGACCAAGGTCGATTTGCCGGCACCGTTCTCGCCCAACAATCCGTGGAACTCGCCCGCGGCAATATCCATGGAGACGTCTTCGATGGCCATGACGTCACCGAAGGCCTTGGACATGCCGCGAATCGATAGCGAAGGCGCGTGTTCAACGGGCCGTGGAGAGCTCGCCGGGTGCATCGAATTGCCTTTGACGGTCGTTGTCACGGCCCCGCCCGATGCCCAGCATCAGCGCGACCGTCAGTACATAGGGTGCGGCGTTGAAGAGATACAGCCCGCTGGTCCAGCCGATGGCCTGCAGCGCAGTGCCAAGCGCACCGGCCGCACCGAACAACAGCGCAGCCAGCACACAGCGCACCGGTTGCCATCGTGCGTATACAACCAGCGCCACGGCCATCAGGCCCTGACCGGACGAGAGGCCCTCGTTCCATGCGCCCGGGTAGACCAGCGATAGGAAAGCGCCCCCGAAGCCGGCCAGGAGGCCGCCGACTGCGGTACAGGCCAGGCGCACACCGTTTACCGAGATGCCCAGTGCGCGTGCAGCCGCCGCGCTGTCACCTGTCGTACGCACGATCAGGCCCACATGCGTATTGCGCAGTGCCCAGGCCAACGCCAGCGCCAGCGCAATGCCGGCAAGGAACAGCGGATTGATTTCCAGTGCGGCGGCGAGGGCCGGGCTTTGGATCCCTGCCAAATGGGTCAGCCATTCCCCCAGCGGGATCGTCGGCAGATGAGGCGCCTGAGGCTGAATGAAGGGCTTGCCGAAATAGAACGCCAGCGCGGTTCCAAAAAGCATCATGGCAATGCCGATGGCAACGTCATTGACGCGCGGCAACTGACACAACAGCGCGTGCGTCACTCCCAGCACCATACCCGCGGCACCCGCGGCGAGCAGGCCCATCCAGGGCGAGCCGGTCACCACTGCTGCGCCATAGGCGGTCATCGCGCCGAGCACCAGAGTGCCTTCCAGGCCGAGGTTGATGCGACCGGACAGTTCGGTCAGACACTCACCGAGCGCGACGAGCATGAACGGCGTGGACACCTTTATCGCACCGCCAAGCAGCGCGATTGCGATCGTCAGAAGCATGTCCATCATGCCCGGCGCCGGAGCAACCAGACGATCATGCGGCTGCCGAGGCGACTGCCATGAAGGGCCTGTGACACCAGAATCGCGATGAAGATCGTGCTTTGCAGCAGCAGCATTACCCCGTCGGGCAAATCCATGCGCCGCTGCACCAGACCGGCGGACGCCGACAGGGCCGCGAATAGCAGTGCCACCGGGACAATGCCCAATGGTTGATGGCGCGCCATGAACGACACCAGGATGCCGGTGAACCCGTAGCCAGCGGCAAGCGAGGCGTTTGCGCGGCCTTGCACCGCTGCCACCTCGAAGTAGCCTGCCAGGCCCGCGCACGCGCCGCCGATCAGCATTCCCGTCATGACAAGTCGCTCGACCGGCAGGCCCTGCGAACGCGCAGCGCGCGGATTACCGCCCACAACGCGCATTGCAAATCCAAACGTCGTGCGTGACACCAGAAGGTGCAGCAGCACCGCGGCCAGCAGTGCTGCTGCCAGCCCCCAGTGCACGCCCACGCCGGGAATTTCGCCCACCAGATAGCTCGCCGCCACGGGAACGGTCGAGGATTTGCTGGGTTGGTTCGGGTCGCGCAGTGCACCTTCGACGAAGAAATTCATGATCGCGATGCCGACGTACGACAACAGCAACGACGAGATCACCTCGTTGACCTGGCGCTCGTTGCGCGCCTGCGCAACGATGCCGAACCAGACGGCAGCTGTGAGCATGGCAGCGCCGACCATCAGCGGTACGACGACGAGTGCGGGCATCGCGCCGCCGGCAAAAGGCACGGCGATGGCCGCTGCCGCCAAACCGGCCAGCACCAAAGTGCCTTCACCACCGATCACCACCAGCCCCAGTTGCGCCGGCACGGCCACCGCAAGCGCGCACAGAATCAACGGCGGCATGCGCTGCAGCGAGTTGCGTATCGAAAAAGAGGTGCCGAACCCGCCCTTCCAGATCAGTTCGACAAACTGCAGGGGCGAGCGATCGATCCACAGAAGCAGGATCGAGAAGAGCGCGAATGCCGCCAGCACCGCGCCGAGAGGCACGACCACCTCGCCGAGGAGGCCCCAGGCACGCGCGCCCGAAGTCTCGGCCCGCTCCAACCCACGGGCAACCGACGCGCCGGGCCGGGTGGGCGGTTCCGTCATGTGCATGACAGACGTCATGGCTTCTGTCTCGCCCTCAACGAACCGTTCCCACCACGCCTTCGACGACGTACGGCATTTTCTCGAGCACCGGGTCATAAAGGCCCTTGACTCCGGTCAGCACCACCTTGCCTTGGTTGTCCCGGACCGTACCGCCGAAGATGGGCGCACCGGTGCGAAGTTCGGCTGTGCGCGCCAGCGCCGCATTGCGGGCCTTTTCGGATGCACCGGCGCCAAACGCAGTGGACTGCACCATGTCCTTGTCATAGCCGCCGACGGTCATGTTGGGCAAGGTCTGACGCCTCACCAGCAGATCGGCATATCCCTTGTATATCGTCTCGTACTTCGTCTCTGCGCCGGTGATGAAGCCGCGTGGAGCGAGTGCGGCTTGCGAGGTGTTGTGGCCGACGCACTTCACGCCGCGCTCCTCTGCCGTCTGCACCACGATCTTCGGGCTGTCGACATGGCAGGCAATCACGTCGCAGCCCGAATTGACGAGGGCGTTTACCGCCTCGGCCTCACGCACCGGTAGCGACCATTCGCCGGTAATGACCAAGAACACCTGCGCATTCGGATTCACCATGCGTGCGCCAATGGTGAAGCTGTTGACCGTGCGCAGCACCAGATCGATCGGCTTGGCAGCGATGTAGCCGATCTTGTTCGTCTTGGTCGACAAGCCGGCCGCGATGCCGTTGATGTGGTGAGCCTGGTCCATGTAGCAGAAATAGCCGCCGAGGTTGTCGGGGTCCTTGCCCGCCGTCCAAAGTGTGGTCGGGTGCCGCAACTGCACGCCGGGATTGGCCTTCGCCGCATCGATCATGAAAGGCGAGAAGTATCCGAACGAGGTCCCGAACAGCAATTGAGCACCGTCCAGCTGGATCATCGACTCCATCGTCTTGGCCACCGCCACGGTTTCCGGAACGCGCTCCTCCTCGACCACCTTGATGCCGGGCACCGCTTTCAGCGCCCGGGCGGCAATCGCATGCGACTGGTTCCAGCCGTAGTCGTCGCGCGCGCCGGAGTAGATGATGCCCACCGTCAACGCGGACTGCGCGTTCGACCGCGCAGTCCAGGTGCCCGCCAACGTGGCTACGGCGAGTGTGCTGCCGACGAAGCGTCGACGCGTAGGGTTGTTCACTTGCATGCGTGGGCTCCTCTTGGCTTTCGATGATGGGGACAATTCGATGGGGCAGGCACGCTCAACTCCCGGTCTTCTCGGAGCGAGAAACAGTCGGGGCCCCGTTGGGGCTGGTGACGTAGCGCTGCTCCCACCAGGAGAAGAACACATCGCGCATCGCTGCACCGAGATCGCCCCGATACAGGTGGCTGTACTCGTACCGTCGCAGCAGCGCGATCTCCTCGTCGTCCAACTCGACCGCCACGTCCGTTACCGTCAGCGGCGTGTTCAGGAATTTCGGCTCGTACCGTGCGTCCCTGCGCAGTTCCCGGTCGGCCTTGATGGTTGAGTTCAGGAAGTCTCCTGGCGTGCGTTGGCGCGCGCGCGCCGGCAATGCCGGCACCTTGGCCAGATCCTCGGCCGTGGCACGCAGCACCTGTACCTTCACCGGTTTCAAGAAGAAGTTGCTCGTGCGCATGACGTCGGCGCCGCAGACATTGGGAACCGCCAGCGTGTCGATCAGCGCCAGCAGTTCGACATGGTCGCCAGGGCGCGTGTCCTGCCGGCTGATGAGAACCGCGCCGCCGGCCTGCACCTCGGTGGCCATGAAGAAATTGAAGCTGTCATGCACATCGTCCGGCGTGAGGCCGTATTCGCGCTGGGCCTCGGCCTGGATGTCGTGGCAGTTCGTGTGGGATTGAAAGCCGTAGGTGCTTTCGTACACGTAGGCACTGCAGCGCGGAAACAGCACGTCGTTCCGACCCACGGTATCGGCCAGCAGGTAGTACATGGCGCGCTCGCGTGGAGGCGCCGACCATAGGAAGGTGCCCACCGTAGGGTTGAAGCCGTGAACCGTGCGGGTGCGCCCGCAATGCATGAATTCCTTGTAGTCGTGCAGGTTGAACGCGTTGAAGTCGACGCACTGTCCGCCCTCGACTTGCTCGATGCGCAATACCTGCCCCGCCAAGACCTCCACGGCCTTGCCCGTGCCCGGCTGGAGTGTCCACTGGGCAATCAGTTCGCGCTCGCTCATGACGCGGCTTTCGAGGTCGCCGAGACAGGCTGCTTCTCGGCGGCGGTTGCGGCATGCAGCGGGGCGTATTCATGCAAGGCCAAGCGCAGCAGGGCCGCGCGATCCGCGGCGACGCCTTCGAGGATGGTTCTGTCGATCAACTCGAGCTGCTGGCGATTGAGCGGTACGAGCAATTGGTGCTTCATGCTATTCCGTGTACGGGTTGTGTATCCAGAATAATTATCAACCAGTGAACACATTGGTATACGAGGGTTGACACCTAGTCGCCCCATCGACCGGCGCCCGCTTTCCACCAGTGCCGCGGAGCAAGCACCGATGTTGATCCTGGCGCCCCATCGATCGGTGGATATCCGGCGCCGGCATACACTGTCGCCCATGTCGAGTGTCAAGATTCCCGCAGAGATTGCTTACGAAGCGTTGCGCAGGGCGATCATCGAGCGCGCTATCGGGCCCGGCACCAAGCTTCCCGAGGATGATCTGGCGGCGCAGTTCGGGATCAGCCGCACGCCGGTGCGCGCAGTGCTTGCGCGCCTGCAGGCCGAGGGACTGGTGGTCTGCGGCGACCGGCGCACGGCATCTGTGGCCGAGCCCGGTCTCGATGAGGCACAACAGGTGTTCGAGGTGCGTCGGGCGCTCGAGCGCGAGGCGATTCGCCTCGTGGCCCAGCGCTGGACACCGGCACTCGCGCGCCGCTTGCAGCAGATCGTTCAAGCGGAGCGACGTGCTCACAAGGCCGGTGACCTGCGAGCGTCCAGTCGGTTGGCGGGCGACTTTCACATTGCGCTCGCCGAGATGACCGACAACTTCTTGCTTGCGCGCTACATGTCCGAGACCGTGTCGCGCTGCTCGCTGATACTGGCCGTGCACGCTGGACCACACTCGAACGAGTGCGCGATCAGAGAGCACGAGGACATCATCCGCCGCCTGGGCAAGGGCAACGTCGATGAGATCATGGCAGCGATGGATGCACACATCGCAGCGGTTTCCCGCCGGGCCCTGACGCCTGCCGAGCCGGCCGAGGGCGCCGGGGTCATCGGCATTCTGGCCAAATATGCGCATGCGATGCGCGAGCAGCGGCGCCCGCAGGCGACATTGACGCTTACCGTTGCCCCGGAAACAAACGGGCTTCGCCGGCGCCTTCCGGTGGATCGTGACGCCAGCCCGTCCAATGCGGCGCTGGGCCGCTCCCCGAAGGTCAAGCGCGGCTGAACGTTTCGGCGCGCCGAGACGCATTCACATCGTGAATTGCGGGAATCGACCTCGCAATGATGTACAGGCCCGCGCCAACCCGGTAAATTGAATCCGGGCTGTGCGCTCGATGCAGCCCGTTTTTCCGCCGCGTCGAAACGCATTCGTGCTCCCGGTTGGCCGGCAGCGATGCGGGCGCAACCCGAAATCAACAAGGAGTCATCCATGATGGGATTTGTTCGACGCCGCTCGCTGCTGAAACTCGGCACTGGAGCCTGCGCATTGCTGCTGATGGGCACTGCCCAGGCGGCCGAGCCGGTCAAGATCGGCCTGGTGACGGCGCTGTCCGGTCAATCGGCCAAGGCCGGCGAGGCCATCACCCGCGGCCTTCAGCTGGCCATCGACGAAATCAACGCCAAGGGTGGCGCGCTCGGCGGCCGCCAGTTCGTCCTGCTCAAGCGCGACGACGAAGCCAATCCTGCCAAGGGCCAGATCGCCGCGCGCGAACTGATCTTCAAGGAAAAGGTGGCGGTGCTGTTCGGCGGGCTGGACACGCCCGTTTCGCTGGCGATGATCCCGATCGCCAACGAGCAGAAGGTGCCTTTCATGGACCCGTGGGCGGCGGGCACGAAGATCACGCACAACGGCTTCGACCCGAATTTCGTCTTCCGCGTCTCGGCCGTCGACGAACTGGTCGACAAGGCGATGCTGCAATACGCGCTGAAGAACTTCTCGACCAAGACCCCGGGCATCATCGTCGTCAACAACCCCTGGGGCGAGTCGAACCAGCAAGGCCTGATCGCGGCGCTCGATGCGCAGAAGATGAAGCCGGTGGCGCTGGAGAAATTCGAGCCCAACGACGTCGATGTCACGCCGCAGTTGTCGCGCCTGAAAGCGGCCGGCGCCGACACGCTGTTGATGGTCGGCAACGTCGGCCCGTCGGCGCAGGTCGTGAAGTCGCTCGATCGGATGGGATGGAAGGTGCCCATCGTCTCGCACTGGGGCCCGGCCGGCGGGCGCTTCAGCGAGCTGGCGGGCCCGAATGCGAAGGACGTGATCTTCGTGCAGACCTACAGCTTCTTCGGCAAGCAAACGCCGGTCGGTGAACGCGTGCTGGCCGAGTTGAAGAAGAAGTATCCGGATATCAAGGGACCGGACGACATCACGCCGGCGGTGGGCTATGCCAACGCCTACGACGCGATGCACCTGACCGCGCTGGCGATCGAAAAGGCCGGCAGCACCGATGGCAGTGCGATCCGGCAGGGCTACTACAAGATCGACCGCTACGAAGGTCTGATCAAGACCTACGACAAGCCCTTCAGCCCGCACAACCACGACGCGATCGACAAGGACGACTACGTGTGGACGCAGTTCATCGACGGCAAGATCGTGCCGGTGGGCATGGCCGGCAAGTAGCTCGAACAGCGGCGCCGCCGGCCGGCGGCGCCAGTTCAGGCGCAGCCTGATCCGCTCGCCGCCGCCAGCGCCAGCAGCGCATCGTCGAAGCACTTCGCCGGCGGGTAGGTGATGCCCGCGCCGATCATGCCGATGCCCGCGTCCTTGTGCGCGATCGCGGTGCTGATCACCGGCAGGATGCCGGTTTGCACCACCTTGCGCACATCGATGCCGCTGGCGATGCCGCGAAAGTCCAGCAGCGGAATCGTCACGTTCGGGTTTTGCGCCGTCGTGATCTCGGCCATGTTGACCGAGAAGGCCACCGCGTCGTCGACCGTGCCGCCGACCAAGGCGACGATGGCCGGCGCCGCGGCCATCGCGAAACCGCC
>Ga0164241_10002900_pt1 | contig 17959 bp, 13 predicted proteins | sample OricomyardsoilBY_FD_108780 | JGI IMG/M metagenome (GOLD analysis project Ga0164241, IMG submission 108780) | Backyard soil microbial communities from Emeryville, California, USA - Original compost - Back yard soil (BY) | ecosystem: Environmental > Terrestrial > Soil > Unclassified | place: USA...
GCGCCGGCGCCCTGTGGCTGGACGGAACCAGTTATTATGCCGGCGCCACCATCGCCGCCGTCGGCACGCTGGGCGGCAGCGGCAGTCTCTCCGGCCCGCTCACGGTGCAATCGGGCGCAACTCTCGCGCCGGGCGACAATGGCATTGGCACCTTTACCACCACCGGCCCGGCGACGCTTGCGGCCGGCAGCACGACGGTGATGGAATTGAACGGCACGGACAAGACCGGCGATCAACTGGCGGTTTCCGGCGGCCTGACCTACGGCGGCACCTTGGTTTTGAAGAACACCAGCGGCAACCTGGCTGTGGGCGACACCTTCACCCTGTTCCCGACGCCGGGCACGGGGACATTCACCATTGTTTCTCCAACCCCCGGCCAGACAGTGACTTGGGACACGTCCAGCCTGGCGGTGGATGGCACGGTGAAAGTTCTTACGGCGGTTGTCTCCACTCCGCCCACCATCACCACGACGGTCACAACCGGAGCGGGTGGCGGCAGCCTCACCATTGCGTGGCCGGCCGACTACACCGGTTACACGTTGCAGGTGCAGACCAATTCGCTTGACGTGGGCATCAGCACGAACTGGGTGACGGTGCCAGGTTCCAGCAGCACCAACATGGTGGTTGTGCCGATCAACCCAACGACTGGCGCCGCCTTCTATCGCTTGATGCAATAATGTAATTGCAAGTTGTTAATTCTAACACCTGGCGGGCAAAGCCGGCGGTTCTCGCAACTGCCACTTTGCCCGCCTTTTTTGATTGTTGCCCCAGTTAAATTAAGCCAAAACAGGGCCATGATATTTTCCGGCCCGGCATCATCTCCCGCTGCATTATGACATTTCCCGGCAGGTCCTGCTTGTTAGCAAAACGATTATTTATCATCCCCTGTTTTCTTTTGACTCTGGGGCCGGCGGTTTTGATTTTTACCGCCGATGGGCAGGCGAAAGAAGTCAGCATCAATGTGGACGCCAGCCAGATTACGGGGCGGGTGTCTCCCCTGCTCGCCGGGGTTTGTATCGAGGATGTGAACCATGAAATTTATGGCGGGCTTTACAGCCAGATGATTTTTGGCGAAAGCTTCCAAGAACCGCCGCCGCCGCCGGCCATCGCAGGGTTCAGGGCTTTTGGCGGATCGTGGGCCGTGCAGGACGGCGTGGTCAATATCAATGGTCGCGACGGCCCAAAGCTGGTGAGTGAACAGGCCGCCTTCACGGACGGTTCGGCCGGCGCGGAACTGCGGTTTGCCGACGGCAAAAATGAAAATGCCGGTTTGATTCTGCGCGTCAAAGAGCCGGACAAAGGCGCGGATTCATTCATCGGCTACGAGGTGTCGCTTGATGCCGGCCGCCAAATCCTGCGGCTGGCCCGCCACCGGCATGATTTTGAACCGATCAAAGATGTTCCCTGCCAGGTTCCCGCCGGCAAATGGCTGGCGCTGGAAGCCAAACTCGCCGGATCCACAATTCAAATCTCGGTGGACGGCAAAATGATGTTAAGCTGCGACGATGGTTCAAACGCCCTGGCAGCCGGAACCGTTGGTTTGCGGGCATGGCAGGGTGCGGCGCAATACCGCAACTTGTGGGTGAAGTCGAAGGCCGGCATTGAGAAACTTGCTTTCGCCCAAAATAAGCAGGAATCGGAAGTCAGCGGAATGTGGCGGATGACGCGCCGGGGAACGGCAAACGGACGGTTTGCCCTCATCACCAAGCATCCATTTGCCGGCGAACAGTCGCAGGAAATAATTTTTGATTCCGGCGCCGGGGAATGGGGCCTGGAAAACCGCGGACTCAACCGTTGGGGCATGAATTTCCTGGCGGGCAAAATTTACGAGGGCCGCGTCTGGGCGCGCGCGGAGAAACCAACGAAGCTGTATGCCGCCATGGAATCTGCGGATGGTTCTAAAATTTATGCGGAGGAGCCGCTCACCGTTGAAAGCAACGGCTGGCAACGGCTGGATTTTAGAATGACCCCCGGCGCGGCCGATCCGGCGGGCCGTTTCGTGCTGAAGCTGAAAGCGCCCGGCGCGGTCACGCTGGGCCACGTATTTCTTCAACCGGGCGAGTGGGGCCGGTTCAAGGGATTGCCGGTGCGGCGCGATATTGCTGATGCGCTGGTGGCCCAAGGCGTCACCGTCCTGCGCTATGGCGGTTCAATGGTGAACGCGCCCGGCTACAAGTGGAAAAAAATGACCGGGCCACGCGACCAGCGTCCGCCGTATGACGGCACCTGGTATCATTATTCCTCCAATGGCTGGGGCATCCCGGACTTCATGAACTTCAGCGCGGCCGCCGGTTTTGAATACATCCCGGATTTCAGCATGGATGAAAAGCCGCAGGACATGGCCGACTTCATGGAATACGCGAAAGGCGCGACGAATACCGACTGGGGCCGGCGACGCGCGGCGGACGGACATCCCCTGCCCTACCGTCTCCACTATCTTGAACTTGGAAATGAGGAGCGCGTGGATGCAGCCTATGCCGGCAAATTTGAAGCCTTGGCCAAGGCTATTTGGGCCAAAGACAAGGACATCATCCTCGTCGTTGGCGATTTTGCCTATCACCAGCCAATCCAGAATCCGTTCAGTTTTACGGGTGCGGATTCGCACATCACCAGCCTGGCCGCCCAGCAGCGCATCTTGAAATTCGCCCAGGCGCATAATCGTGAAATATGGTTTGATCTGCATGTGGGCACGGATGGCCCCCGGCCGGACATCAGCCTGGCCGGCATGTTCTCATACATTGACGCCTTGGAGCGGATCGCCGACGGCGCCCGGTTCAAAGTGGCGGTCTTTGAATTGAACGCTGGAAATCACGCCCAAAAACGCGCGCTGGCCAACGCCCTGGCCTTGAATGCCATCGCCCGCGATGGGCGCGTGCCCATCGTCACCTCCGCCAACGGACTCCAGCCCGACGGACAGAATGACAATGGCTGGGATCAGGGCCTGCTGTTTTTCAATCCCTCGCAGGCTTGGCTGCAACCACCGGGTTACGTGACCCGAATGATTTCTAAAAACTACCGGCCCCAATTAATCCGCTGCGACGTTGAGGGTGCGGGAAATGGTTTGGATGTCACCGCCGCACGCAGCGCGGATGGCAGGATGCTGTCGCTTCAAATCGTGAATGTCGGGGCCGCCGTTTCCGCCAGCATTAAACTGGAACATTTTCTGCCGGCCAGTCCTGATGCGGTCGTCACCGAACTTGCCGGCCCTTTGGAGGAAACAAATGATGCTGAACATCCCGATCACATCCAGCCGCGATCCATGATTTGGCCTCATTCATTCGCGGGTGGAGAAATGAAGCGCACTCTTCCCGCCCGTTCATTCACTGTAATCAATTTTGAATAGTCAGCCGGCGATTTTTCTTTTCATTTGCCGGCCAACCTTTTCTATTGCCAGCCATGTCGCATGAATACGTCTTAAAACCGTTCACGTCGGAAATCCGGCTGAACATTGACTATCCGCGCGAATTGAACGAGCAGCAGCTTGCCGCCGTCACCGCGCCGCCCGGCCCGGCGCTCGTCATCGCCGGCGCGGGTTCGGGCAAGACCCGCACGCTTACTTATCGCGTCGCCTATCTGCTGGAGCAAGGCATTCCTGCCGACCGGATTTTGCTGCTGACGTTCACAAACAAAGCGGCGGCTGAAATGATGCGGCGCGTTTCCGATCTGCTCGGCCACGAACTGCGCTCGCTTTGGGGCGGGACGTTTCATTCCATCGGCGCGCGGATTTTGCGGCTGCACGCGGCAGCGCTTGGCTACCAGCGCGACTTTACCATCCTCGACCGCGACGACGCGAAGGATCTGATCAAGGCGTGTCTGGTGGACGCGAAGGTTGACACGAAGGACAAGCACTTTCCCAAGGCGGACGTGCTGAATGAAATTTTTTCGCTCGCGGCGAACACGCACAAGACGATTGAAGAATTGGTGACAAGCCAGTTCAGTTATTTCTCGGCCTTTGTCGAACAAATCGCGGATCAACAAAAACGCTACGTCGCCCGCAAACGCGCGGCGAACGGCATGGACTTCGACGACCTGCTCGCGCTCTGGCTCAAGCTGCTGCAAGACCATTCCGACGTGCGCGAACATTTTCAGCGGCGGTTTCAGTTCATTCTCGTGGACGAGTATCAGGACACAAACAAGCTGCAAGGCGACTTGATTGATCTGCTCGCCGCGCGGCATCACAACGTCACGGTGGTCGGCGACGACGCGCAAAGCATTTATGCGTGGCGCGGGGCGAATTTTGCGAACATTCTCGATTTTCCAAAACGCTATCCGGGCGCGAAAGTTTTCAAGATCGAAACGAACTACCGCAGCACGCCGGAAATCCTGAACGTGGCCAACGCCGCCATCGCCGCGAACGTGAACCAGTTTGCGAAAGAACTCGCGCCCGCGCGCAAATCCGGCGTGAAACCCGCGCTCGTCGCCTGCACGGACGCCGGGCAGCAGGCGGCGTTCATCGCGCAACGGGCGCTGGAGTTGCGCGAGGAAGGCACGAGCCTGAATCAAATTGCGGTTTTGTATCGCTCGCATTTTCACGCGTTGGAATTGCAGTTGGAACTCACGCGGCGGCAGATTCCCTTTTCCATCACCAGCGGCATCCGTTTTTTTGAACAGGCGCACATCAAGGACGCGACGGCGTATCTGAAATTTGTGGCGAATCCGAAAGACGAAGTTTCGTTCAAACGGCTCGTGCAATTGCTTCCGGGCATTGCGGCGAAAGGCGCGGAAAAATTGTGGCGCAATTTTCTGCACGAGATCATGACGCCAAAATCCAATACGCCGCTCGCCGTCGCATTGCAGGATTCCATCGCGGCGGTTCCCAAAAAAGCCGTGCTCGGCTGGGCGCAGTTCACCGCCACGATTTCGCAACTGGAGGATGAAACCGTCCGCAAAAGCGCGGCGAAAATGCTGCGGCTCGTGATGGACGCGGGCTACGACGATTATCTCAAGGAGACTTACGACAATTATCAGCGCCGGCTCGACGAAATTCAGCAGCTTGCTGAATTCGCCTTTCAATTCGGCAGCGTCGAGGAATTTCTCACGCAACTCGCGCTGCTCACCAACGTCGAGGCCGAGGCCGACCCGCAGAATGATTCGGAAAAAATGAAACTCTCGACCATCCACCAGGCGAAGGGGCTGGAGTTTGAAATCGTGTTCGTCGTCATGCTGTGCGACGGGCTGTTTCCATCATCGCGCTCCACCGAAAGCAGCGACGGTGAAGAAGAAGAACGGCGGCTGTTTTACGTTTCCGTCACGCGCGCCAAGAATGAACTTTACCTATGTTATCCGTTGATTCGCGGCGGCTTCGGCCAGTCCGGCGGCGACATTTATCAATCGCCTTCCCGCTTTCTTTCGGAGATTCCAAAAGACTTGGTGAACGAGTGGAATTTGAGGTGATTACTTGTTGATGCCGCGCTCGCTTGACCGGATGAACGAGACGAGATGCTCGATTTCCGGCAGCGGAGGAAGTTCCGCTTCGATTTTCAGCAGAGCGTTTGAAATGATCAGGTCTTCGCGAAAGATGATTTTATAGGCCTGTTTCAAGGCGTTTTGCGCCTCGCTGGAAAAACCGTTGCGTTCCAGGCCGATCTTGTTGATGGTGCGCGTTTCGGCCGGATTGCCTTCCACGATCATGAACGGCGCCACATCCAGCGGAATCCGCGAGCAGCCGCCGGTCATGGAAAATTTGCCGATGCGGCAAAACTGATGCACCGCCGTGTAGCCGCCCAAAATCGCGCGATCCTCCACCACCACATGTCCCGCCAGCCCGGCGTAACCCGACATGATGATGTGATTGCCGAGAATGCAGTCATGCGCGATGTGAACGTAGGTGAGGAAAAGATTGTCAGAGCCGATCACCGTCGCATCGCCGTCGCCGGTGGCGCAGTGAACCGTCACGCCTTCGCGAAAGACATTCCGGTCGCCGATCTCCAGCCGGGTAACGCCGCCCTTCCATTTCAAGTCCTGCGTTTTTTTGCCGATGGTTGCGAACGGAAAAATTTCATTTCTGTTTCCAATCGTTGTGTGGCCGTCAACAACCACATGCGAATGCAGCTTGTTGTTTTCACCCAGCGTGACGTGTTCGCCGATGACACAATACGGCCCGATCTCGCAGCCGGCGCCGGTTCGCGCCCGGGGATGAATGATGGCGGTGGGATGAATCATGCGTCGCGCAGCATGAAGGTGACGTGCGCCTCGCTGACAACTTCGCCATCCACTTTGCAAACGCCCTTGGCCTTGCCGATTTTGCCGCGAATTTTGGTCAGCTCGATTTCGATGACCAGCGCGTCGCCGGGCACGACCGGCCGGCGCCACTTCACATCCTCGGCCGCCATGAAATACGCGATCTGGTTTGCCGCCTCGATGCGCTTGAACAGCAGGATGCCCGCGACCTGGGCGATGGCCTCCAGTTGCAGCACGCCCGGCATGATCGGATGGCCCGGAAAATGGCCCTGAAAAAACGGCTCGTTCATCGTGACGTTTTTCACGCCGATGATCGTGTTCCCCTCGATTTTCAAAATCCGGTCCACCAGCAAAAACGGCGGGCGATGCGGCAGAAACTTCATGATGGCTTCAACATCCATCGCGCCCTCGGCGGCGGGCGGCAGTTCCGGCGCGTTTTTCGCCGGTGGCGGCGAAAAAGTCTGCGCCGCGCGAATCGGTTTGTTGATCTGCTCGACAATTTTTCTGGCCAGTTCGCAGTTGCCCGCATGGCCGGGGCGAACGGCGATGACGTGGCCGCGAATCGGTTTTCCGACCAGCGACAGATCGCCGACGATGTCAAGCATTTTGTGCCGGACAAATTCTTCGGGATAGCGCAGCGGCTCGGTGGTCAGCACCGCGTCGTCGCGGATGACGACGGCGTTCTCCAGGCTGCCGCCTTTAATCAGGCCGTTCTTGAACAGAAATTCGATCTCTTCGTAAAAGCAAAACGTCCGCGCGTGCGCCAGTTCCTTCTCCCAGGTTTTCGGCGTGACTTCGGTGGAGTAAAACTGGGTGAAACGGCCCTTCTTGTCCGCGCTCGTGCAGGTGATCTTGAAATGCTCGTCGGGAAAAATCGTCATCGTCGTCTCGCCCAGATGAAGTTCAATCGGCTCAGTCGGTGTGAAAAATTCACGCTTCTCCGCCTGCGACACGATGCCCGCCGCCGCGATGGCCCGGCAAAATTCCCGCGAGCTGCCGTCGGCAATGGGCGGCTCGTTCGCGTCCAGTTCGACGATGGCGTTGTCAATGCCGTAACCCGCCAGCGCGGCGAGGACGTGTTCGACGGTGTGAACCTTGACATTGCCCTTGGCGAGCGTCGTGGAGCGGTTCGTCTCGGAGACATTTTCCACGCGCGCCTCGATTTCCGGCTTGCCGTCCAGATCCACGCGGCGAAACCGCACGCCGCTGTTGGCGGGCGCGGGCAAAATCGTCATGTTGACACGGTTGCCGCTGTGCAGGCCGGTGCCGGAAAAACTGGCGGAATCTTTGAGCGTCTGCTGATTGAGCACGCCAGATTGAACAAAACACGGGGCCGCTTGGCAAGATTGGTTTCAGCGGCGACCGGGTTGCATCTTCCGCAGGGAGCGGTGAAATTTCTTGGCAAACAACCGGTTCCGCCCAACCATCAATCCCGGCTCAATCCGCGCCAGGCTACACTTTCGTGTAATGGCGGCCGGCGGGAGCGAACACCACATTCAGCCCATGTTTCCCGGAAAAATCCGAATGCTCTGTTTCAGCTTTCTGCTGACCGCCGCGTTTTGCCGCGCGGCGGTGATTGAAAGCGACATCTGCGTCTATGGCGGCACTTCCGGCGGCGTGGTGGCGGCCGTCCAAGCCGCGCGGATGGGCAAATCGGTTTCTCTCGCGGTTTTCGACACGCAGTTGGGCGGCCTCACTGCCGGCGGCCTCGGCGCGACTGACGTTGGCAACCAGGAAACCATCGGCGGCGTGGCGCGGGAGTTTTATCAGCGCATCGGCAAACATTACGGCCAGGCCGAGCGCTTCAATTTTGAGCCGCACGTCGCCTGGCAGGTTTTTCAAGACTGGCTGACGGGAGCGGGAATCAAACCGCATTTCAACCAGCGCCTCGCCACGCTCAAAAAAGACGGGCAACGCATCACGCAAATCACGATGGCGGACGGCACAATTTATCGCGCCAGGATGTTCATTGACGCGACCTACGAAGGCGATCTCATGGCGATGGCGGGCGTGAGCTTCACCTTCGGCCGCGAAGGCACAAATGTTTACGGCGAATCGCTGGACGGCATCCGCGCCAGCACTCCCAAGCATCAGTTCACCGTGAAGGTTGATTCGTATGTCGTGCCCGGCAATCCCGCGAGCGGGCTGCTGCCATTCATCCAGGCCGACGGCGGCGGCAAGCCGGGCGATGGCGACAAGCGCATTCAGGCGTTCAACTACCGGCTTTGCTTCACGCAAAATCCGACGAACAGGCTGCCGCAGGTTGTCCCGCCAAACTACGATCCGAAACGCTATGAACTGCTCGGACGCCTGCTTGATGCGAGCATAGCCGCCGGAAAAAAACTCACGCTTCAATCCTTCTTCAATGTCTCGTCCATGCCGCATGGCAAGACGGACCTGAACAACAACGGCCCTTTTTCCACCGACTTCATCGGCGCGAACTGGACGTATCCGACCAGCTTGTTTCCGGTCGAGGCGATGACGGCATATTGCCGCCCGTGGATTTCTTAAGTTGCCGGCGGCGATCAAACGTAAAGCGCCGCCTGCAAATCGCGCAGCATCACGCCAGAAAACGGATAGCGCCGGTCGGGATCGCGTTCCAGGCATTTAAGCACCGCTTTTTCCAGTCCCGGCGGCAGATCGGGATTATGTTCACGGGGCGGGATCGGCCCGGCGGAATCCATCTGCGCGGCGAGAATCTCCCCCGGCGAATTGCCCGGAAACGGCTTCTGGTTCGTCAGCAGTTCATACGCCGTCACGCCGTAGGCAAAGATGTCCGCCCGCGCGTCAATCGCCTCGCGTTTCAACTGCTCCGGGGCCATGTAGCCGGGCGTGCCGGGATTTTTGGAAAATTTCACCGGCTTCTCGGGTATCGGCTGCGCCATGTCAAAATCAATCAGCCGCACCGCCGCGTTGCGCGACACCAGCACGTTCTCCGGCTTGAAATCCAGGTGCATGAAACCGTTCTCATGGACATGGCTCAAGCCGGCCGCCATGTCAATCAGGATTTGCGCGACGTTTTCCGTCAGCACCGGATCGTGCCGGGCGTAGAGAATTTTCAAGTTTTCCGCCTCCATGTAATCCATCAGCAGATAATCGCCGCCATGCTCCACGTAGCCGATGACATGGTCGCTTTCCGTGAGCCGGGAGAGAATTTTGTTGCCGCGCGCAAACCGCCGACGCGCCAGCAGGTTGAAGCGCAATTCCTTTTTGAGCCGGCGCAGCGCGTAGGTTTTGCCCCGCCCGTCGGACGCGAGCCAGATGTCCGCCATCCCGCCGCTGCTGATCAGTTCACGGAGATAAAACCGCCCAAATTTTTCGGGACCAGCCACCTCGCCGTCGGATAATGAACGCGCCATGAAAATGATTAACACAAGAACCAAACGGCGGCGAATTTTTTATCCTCTCATCCCACGAACGTCCCCGCGTATAAAATGAGAAGACATTATTTTTGGTGAGAACAAATCGCCCGGAAAACTGCGGACCACCGTCCGCGTTCATGAACCGACAAAACCTGTTTTTACAACGGGATTGATAAACCGCGAAAGATGCGCCACGCAAAAAATGCCGGCCAAACTGTTCACGGCGAGCGGAGACGATAAAAGCGATTCGGATAATTCGTCCACTGCGGATCGCTGAAATAGGCCGTGCCGGTCGTGAGCGTGTTCGTTTGCACCGGCTGCCAGTCGGGATTGGAAAGATTCGTGCTGGCTTCCACCACCACCGTCTGCCCGCTGGCCCACTTGATGTTGAAACCGAATTGGTTTGTCTGCACGCCAAAGTTGGCATCGCTGGTTTGCATGGCAGGCAACCAAGGTATGGTCGGAAGATTCTGAAAATAAGTTTCCCAACCATTCATGCCCGGCAAATAATAGGCGACGGCGACTGAGCCATACAAATCACCTCCACCATCAGGTGCATCTCCTTCAAAATAAATACTTGTCAAATTATATAAACGAGCGAAGGCCCCGTCTCCAATAGTAGTGACGGTTGCAGGAATGGTGAGGTTGGTCAGGCTTACGCACGAAGAAGGATAACCAAATAAAAATGCGTCTTGAGAACCGGCAGGGATATAACTGCCGAAAGCATAATCACCAATATTGAATACGCCGCCGGGAATCCGGTAATTTCCACCTCTGCCACCCGGAAACTGAATGAGAGTTGTCTGGTCGCCGTCGAACAAGACACCATCCACGCTTTTGTAAAATACATTGTCCCCGCTGACATTGATATTGATCAGGCTGGCGCAACCTGAAAACGCAAAGTCTCCAATATCTGCGACGTTGGCGGGAATGGCTACATTGGTCAAGCTGGAGCAAAACCAAAATGCTCTTTCTCCAATGCTCGCCAGACTGTCGGGGAATACAACGCTAGTCAGATTGGTGCAAAAGTTGAATTCCGCTTTCCCGATGTCAGTGACGCCATCCAACATGATGACGTTAGTCAGGCTGCTGCAAGCGGCAAATGCCTCCGGCTCCAAATTATTTACACTGCCAGGGATAGTGATATGCGTGAGGCCACTGTAATAAAAAGCCTGGCCATCGATATTGGTCACGCTGTTTGGAATCGTGATGTCGCTCAAATTTAAGCACCAAGAAAAGGCGTTGGTTCCGATGCTAGTGACACCGTTTGAAATGATGACGTTCTTCAAGCCCGTGCAATGGGAAAATGCAGAATCGCCAATACTGACAATGCTGCCAGGAATAATGATGTTGGTCAAACCGGGGCAAGCGGAATAAAGTAACGGATCTTGAAGGTAATAGGGAAAGATGCCAAAGGCCTCGTCCGCAAGGCGGGTTACGCTACCGGGAATTGCGTAACTGCCAGTCTTTCCAAACGGGAATTGCATGAGAAGCGTTTTATCCTTGTTAAACAATACGCCGTCGGCGCTGCTATAGTTCGGATTAGCGTCATCAACCGCAATAGCCGTCAGGTTTGTGCAATAAAAGAAGGCATAATCTTCGATATTGGTCACACTGGCTGGAATGGCGACGCTGGTCAAACCATAGCAGGAATTAAATGCTGCCATCCCGATATGGGTGATACTGTTGGGAATCGTCACGCTGGTTATTTTGGTAAAACCGTAAAATGCGGCTGTTCCAATGCTGGCAACCGGATAGCCATTCGTCGAATCAGGAATGACTATATCCTCATTAGTTCCGGTATAACCCGTAACCGTAAGCGTATTATCATCGTTCGTTGTGAAGGTAAATTGCGCCTGCGCCAAAACAGGCAACGTCAGGAACAGCCATGTCAGGAAACGCTTCATGGCATGATTTCAGCCTTTGCCGTCCGCTGACACAAGGCTTTTTTGCTTTTTATCAGCAAAAAGGTTGTGAATGCGTCCGTAATTTCAGTCACAAAGTGACGGTCGAGAATAGCCCGCCGTTTTAACGGCGGGAACGGTGGCATAAACGTTGAGTCCCGGAGGGACGGCTGAGAATTTGTCATTTTCAGCCGTCCCTGCGGGACTTTAATTTGTTCGGTATGATAGCCCGCAGTTGAAACTGCGGGCTATTTTCACCTGTCACTTTGTGACAGATAAATTCTCGTTACGGATTTGTCGAAGCGGGCTGTTCCTTTTTCACCTTCACGTCGATGTAAAGTTCGCGCAGTTGTTTGGGCGAAACGGTGGACGGCGAATTGGTCATCAAGTCCACACCTTTCGCGGTTTTCGGGAAGGCAATCACGTCGCGAATGCTGGGCGTGGCGCAGAGGATTGCGATGAGCCGGTCGAAGCCGAGGGCGATGCCGCCGTGCGGGGGCGCGCCGTAGCGGAAGGCTTCGAGCATATAGCCGAAGCGTGATTTTACTTCGTCCGGCGGAATTTGCAGGAGTTCCTCGAAAATGGTTTTTTGCACGTCGGGCTGATGAATACGAATCGAGCCGCCGCCGAGTTCGACGCCGTTGACGACGACGTCGTAGTGCTGGCCGCGAACTTTTTTCGGGTCGGTCTTAAGCAGCGGGATGTCGTCAGCCACCGGCGCGGTGAATGGATGATGGCTGGAATACCAACGGTTTTGTTCGCGGTCGAAACCGAGCAACGGAAATTCGACGACCCAGAGAAAATCAAAACGCTGCGGGTCAATCGTCAATTTGCCTTGCGACTTCAAAACGTCGGCGCAGTAGAGACGGATTTTGCCGAGAATTTCGCAGGCGTTCAGCCATTGGTCGGCGGCGAATAAAATCAAATCGCCTTCTTCGATGTTTAATTTTTTGGTCAACGCGGCTTTTTCGGCTTCGCTGAAAAATTTGACGATGGGCGATTTCCACTCCACGGGTGCTGACGTCATCTTGCCGGCAGAACTATTTTGGTCTTCCGGCGGGACGCCGGAAGCACGTTCCACCTTGATAAACGCCAGACCTTTCGCGCCGAAACTTTTTGCGTATTCGGTCATCGTTTCGATCTGGCCTTGCGTCGCGCCGGCGAGACCTTTCGCGTTCAACGCTTTCACCACGCCGCCGCTCGCAATCGCGCCGGAAAAAACTTTGAACGAAGACGATTTGAATTCTTCGGTGAAATCCACGAGTTCCATGCCGAAGCGCGTGTCGGGCTTGTCAATGCCGTAGCGGTTCAGCGCTTCCTCGAAGCTGATGCGTTTGAACGGCGTTGGGATGTCAATGTTCAGCGCAGTTTTCCAGACGCGCTTGAGCAAACCTTCGATGAGCGCATAAATATCTTCGCGATCAATGAAGCTCATCTCGATGTCCACCTGAGTGAACTCCGGCTGACGGTCGGCGCGCAAATCTTCGTCGCGATAACACCGGGCTAGCTGGAAATATTTTTCCACGCCGCCGACCATCAATATTTGTTTGAACTGCTGCGGCGATTGCGGCAGCGCGTAAAACGTGCCGGCTTCGCGGCGGTTCGGCACGAGGAATTCGCGCGCGCCTTCGGGCGTGGATTTGAACAATGTCGGCGTCTCGACTTCGAGGAAGCCTTGTTCATCCATGAAACTGCGCGTGGCGATGGCGACTTTGCTACGCACCTTGAGATTGCGCGCCATTTCGGGACGGCGCAGATCAAGGTAGCGATATTGCAGGCGTAATTCTTCGTTCACCTTGCTGGCGATTTCGGGATCGTCCACCGGAAACGGCAGGACTTCCGCCATGTTCAAGACTTCGAGCGCGGTGACGCCGACTTCGATTTCGCCGGTGGGAATTTTTGAATTGTTCGTGCCGGCGGGACGTTGACGCACTTTGCCGGTGAGGCTGACGACGCATTCGCTGCGGAGCGCGGCGGCCTGGGCGAAGAGTTCCGGCGTCAAATCGGACGGATCGAAAACCGTTTGCGTGCGCCCTTCGCGGTCGCGGATGTCAATGAAGATGAGCCCGCCGAGATCGCGCCGGGAATGAACCCAGCCGGACAGGGTGACGGTTTGGCCGATGTGCGCCGGGCGCAGTTCGTTGCAATGATGCGTGCGTTTCATGAAATTTTTCGCCGGAGCGAACGCGAATCTTGGCTGGAAATCCGGCGGTTTTCAAAGTTTTTTTGTGGATGAATTCCCCGCTCGCCTTGCGCGGGAAAGTCAATTATTTTCCCCGCCATGTTGTCGTTGTCCAAGCCGGAAGTCATTCTTACCCACGAAAGCGATCTCGACGGATTCGTCGCCGGCCTGCTGCTGCAACGGCTGGCGAAACATCTTTTCGGCGTCACGGTTCCGCTCCAAGCCTACCACTATAATTTCTGGAAGCTGCGCGATCTGCGCGAGCGGGCGGCGTGGGTGACAGATTTCACGTTTGAAGCACGCCTCGACAAGCCGGACTGGCTCGTCGTGGATCATCACGTCACGGAAGCGCCCGCCAAAAACGCGCGGTTGATTCACGATGCGACCAAATCCGCCGGCCGGCTCTGTTATGAACTGTGCCAGCAGCACGGCCTCGGTTCGCCCGCGCTCGACCGGCTGGTGCAGTTGAACAACGTGGCGGATCTGTTCCTAGAAAACGACCCGGATTTCGAAGTGGCGGGCGATTACGCCGGGCTGGTGAAGATTTATTCATTCTGGACCTTGCACACGCTCGTCGGCGGTGAACTGGAAAAATTGCTGGATCATCCGCTGCTTGAAGTCATGGCGGTGAAACGCCGCGTGGAAGACCCGATCGGCTTCGAGTGGAGCAAAAAGCAGGTTGTGGAGATTTCAGCGGAGGTCGGTTTCGTGGACACGCTCATCGGCAACACCAACCAGATCGTGCATCAACTGCTGGAGCGCGGCGCGACGAAATACACGGTGCTGGTGACGCTGTTCCGCCGGTCCAACTCGATTTTCGCCAGCTTCCGCAGCCGCAATGGCGAGGCATTGAAGATCGCGTTGAAATTTCAGGGCGGCGGCCATGTGAACGCGGCGGGCGCGATTTTGCCCAAATCCGTGCGGACGATTGAGGACGGCGTGGAATTTCTCCGGCAGGCGTTGAACATAAAAGCCGAGCCGGCCTTGAACAGCTTGGACAGTTTGTTTGCAGGGCTGGACGTGGGGATGAAATAAATGGCGTGAGAACCGATTAAAAATGTCAAAGCCAACATTCAAGTTAGTTGCACAAAATGGGGAGCTTCTGGTGTCAATTGATGAGAGGAGTTGGCATGTTCTCGATCATCCATATTTTTTTAGGCAAGGTTCACTTTTGAGAAAGGCTTTCGGAACGGATTACAAGCCATTTAAGAAAAAGCCAAAAGATAATCTGCTTAATTCAATGCCGACTTCTGTATTTGATTTATACTGCAAATCTGCCTATCCAGATTTACTTCGCGATCAAGACATTTTGCCTTATGCCTATTCTTACGAATTTGAACGTGATAAGGGGAAAAAACATGGTGGGGCGCAAGCGGGATTCAAAGTGCGAGAGCTTTCTGGTTTTATTGATGTGCGCCCAGCAGGATATTGCACTCTAAAATTAAGCAATGTTGCTCCTAACGGAATAGGTCGTGTTGTAGAAATTATTGACATGAGAATTTCTCGTGAAATTGACACTAATTGGGGACATTTGAAAATTCACCGTCGAGCCATGAAGGTGGATTGGTATCGAGAATTACCTCGGATTTTGAAATTTTGCGAACAAAACAAAGAAGGTAATCTTGAAGTTCGTTTATGCGACCACAAATGAAGATCAAATTATTTTTCCTCGTCCGTCAAGTAATAGGCATTTAACATTTCTAATCTTTATGTCTGAATCCACTCGCGCCGATGGGCGTTCCACAAATCAACTTCGTCCGCTCCGCTTTCAAAACCACATTGCGCCTTACGCCGCCGGCTCCACGCTCATCGAATGGGGCAACACGCGCGTGATCTGCGGCGTGACCATCGAGGAAACCGTGCCGCGCTGGATGAAGGAACAAAAAGTCGAGGGCGGCTGGCTGACCGCCGAATACTCGATGCTCCCCTACTCCACTTTGACGCGCAAACCGCGCGACATTTCCAAGGGCAAGCTCGACGGACGCGCCTCGGAAATCCAGCGGCTGATCGGCCGGTCCATCCGCGCCGCCGTGGATCTGGAAAAATTTGGCGCGCGGACGATCTGCATTGATTGCGACGTGCTGCAGGCCGATGGCGGCACGCGCACCGCCGCCATTACCGGCGCGTTTGTGGCCTTGTCGCTGGCGGTGAATAAGCTCATGGGCGAGAAAAAACTTTCCGCAAACCCGATTCTTTCCGGCGTCGCCGCCGTCAGCGTCGGCATCGTGAAAGGCGAAGCGCTGCTGGATTTGTGCTACACCGAAGATGTGGCCGCCGCCGTGGACATGAACCTCGTGATGAATGCGGCCGGCGAATTCATCGAACTGCAAGGTTCGGGCGAGGAGGCGACCTTCACCGACGCGCAACTCGCGGAACTGCTCGCGCTCGGCAAAGCCGGCATCCGCGATTTGCTGGCGGCGCAACAACTGGCGATTTCCCAAGGCTGAATTTTCCAAGGCTGATCCACATGGCAAAAAAAATCATCCGGCGCAAAATCATCCGGCGCAAAAAAACTCCCGAACCGCACGTCACGCGGCTGCTGCTCATCCGTCACGGCGAAGTCGAGGCGCGTTACCAGGGCATTTTTGGCGGGCGCATTGACATGAACCTTTCGCCGCGCGGCAAGCGGCAGGCGAAAACTCTGGCGAAATATCTGCGCGCCAAATCCATTGACGCCATTTACGCCAGCCCGATGAAGCGCGTCCAACAAACGCTCGCGCCGACGTTGAAGCTGGACCGGCATGAGCAGAAGCTTTTACCCGGCCTGCGCGAGGTGGATTTCGGCCATTGGACGGGCATGAACTGGGCCGCTGTGCGCGACAAGTTTAATTTCGCCGTCCATGAATGGCTCGAGCAGATTGAGCATCCCGGTGCGCCCAACGGCGAAAGTGGCAAAGCGTTTCGCGCCCGCGTCGAACCATGCCTGCGGGAAATCATCCAGCAACATCCCGGCGAAAACGTGGCGATCTTCTGCCACGGTGGCGTCATCCGCATGTTGCTGGCGATCCTGCTGGAACTGCCGCTGCCGAAGACGAATTGCTTTGAGGTGGAATATGCCAGCATCACGCAGGTCGCACTGCATCCGCACATGGCGGAGGTGGAACTGCTGAATTTCACGCCGTGGCGCGATTTGCCTGCTTAAAATGAAAATCAACAAACCGCTCTGGCGGATTTCCGTGACGACTTCGTTGGAAGCCGAGGACGCCGTGGCGGAATTGCTCGGCGCGCTTTTCGGCACGGCTGCCGCCGCCTATTTCAATTTGGAAACCGGGGTCAGCGTCGTCAGCGTTTTCCGCGATCAAAAGCCCGACGCGAAGAAAGTGAAGGCTGAAATCCTCTTTGGTTTGAAGCGCATTACAGAATGCGGATTAAAAATTGGCACGGGCCAAATTGAGATCACGAAAGTGAAACGTGAAGATTGGGCGGAATCATGGAAGCGGCATTTTCATCCGCTCGAAATCGGCAAAACCCTGCTCGTCAAGCCGAGTTGGAGCAAAAAGCGTCCACGCAAAAATCAGGCGGTGGTCATCCTCGATCCCGGCCTGAGCTTCGGCACCGGCCAGCATCCGACGACTTCGTTTTGCCTCGGCGAAATCGCGCGCTGTCGCAAAACGGGTGCGGCGCAATCGTTTCTGGACATCGGCACCGGGTCGGGAATTTTGGCGATGGCGGCGGCCAAGCTCGGCTATTCGCCGGTTCAGGCGTTTGATTTTGATCCCGAATCCGTCCGCGTGGCGAAGGCGAACGCGCGCAAAAACCGCGTGGAAAATAAAATCAAGCTGACGCGCGGCGATGTGACCAAGCTGCCGTTGAAACCAGCCCGGCAATTTGACCTGGTCTGCGCCAATCTGATTTCCACGCTGCTCATCGCGGAAAAACGGCGGATTGCGAACCGCGTCAAGCGCAGCGGCACTTTGGTGCTGGCGGGGATTCTGGCGGCGGAATTTGCGGAGGTGGAGCGGGCGTTCGCGGGTTTGAAGTTGAAGTTAGCAGCCAGCCGCGTGGAAAACGAGTGGTGTTCTGGCGCTTTTTGTTTTGTCTAAAAAACTTTGAACAGATGCCCATATGCGACGTCTGATGCTTTGAAGGTTTTAAGCGCAATTTGGGCTGACGGCGGTTGGCATTATTTACGCTGTCAATCTGATGAAAAGAAACGAAAGGAAAATGCTATGATGAAAACACTCGAAGTGATGGGCGAAGCCATTCGCAACCAAAAGCATCCGTTTCGCAAAGCGGAGCATCATTCCAAAAAGTCCCTCAAAAACCGCCATGAACGGCGCAAGATAAAGGAGTATCTCCACCTCGGCGACTGGATGTCCGAGGAGATGGAA
>Ga0164241_10002901_pt1 | contig 17955 bp, 14 predicted proteins | sample OricomyardsoilBY_FD_108780 | JGI IMG/M metagenome (GOLD analysis project Ga0164241, IMG submission 108780) | Backyard soil microbial communities from Emeryville, California, USA - Original compost - Back yard soil (BY) | ecosystem: Environmental > Terrestrial > Soil > Unclassified | place: USA...
ACGATGTTCTGGGATGCCGGAACCGGAGAATCTTCGAAGTATTCGAAGGAAAGGGTATTGGGCACCGGTGTGAACTTGACGCTGCCCGAGCCGCCACCGCCGCTGGAGCTGCTGCTCCCGCCACCACCCCCACCACCACCGCCGCCACACGCGGCTAGAACGGACGCAAGCAGGACGAGCGCGATACCGCGCAGGCAATTGGTTCTCATCGCAGGGCCCCTTCGACGCGCTGGTACTGAGTTTCTGGTTATGGCGTCGCGGAGTACGTTACACAGGCAGCGAGCGACCGGCAATCGCTGCGGCAAACTAGTGAGCTATGTCCAATTCCGGGCTAGGGAGGGCTGTTTTCCGGGGGTTTCTGCGGTCGGGGTCGCTCGGCCTTGGCCACATCGATCGCCTCGCGAGCCAGCCTGGCCCACTTCGAATAGGCCTGCCGTTGTTCGTGCGCGTTGGTCACCCGGTTGGCGATGCGCATCTCGTTCTCGTTGAAACCAGACCGAATTCCCTTCTCGAACATGATGACGCGGCCAACGAGTCTGTTCGTGGATGCATCGCGCAGGTCGCCCGTGATGGTCATGGACAACGGGGATCTGGTGTAGGTAGCCCGGCCCGGCTCCTCGCCCGCATCGGGCGCGACGATGTTGAGATCCTCGATGGACGGAATGATCAGCAGCACATCGGGGGCCGGGTCTTCCGCGAAGGTGTACGACCCCAGTTTGACGAACTCCCGGGAGAATTCTTCCTTGAACAGTTGCACGGCTTCCGAGCGGATACGTTCGAAGACCGCCTGTGTCACTTCCGGGTGGTTTTCACGCCAGTTCTTGATGAAACCGATCGAAGGGGGTTCGAGGATGACGCGACTGTATTGCACGAAGCTCGCATCGGGCAGGCGGTAAACGCCGCCGTGGCTTCGAGAGGGAACCCGGGCGAGGCCATCGTCGGTCACTTCTTCCGGAGGGCGATCCGCTGCGCAACCGGCGATGAATGACAGGGTGAGGACGAGCGTGGGGGCGAGCCGCTTCATGCGGCGTAGCTTATCTCGCCAGCGCCCGGACCGCGCGTGCCACAGACCTACGAAGTGCGCGCCGATGGTGAGGCGCTGCGTTGCGAACCCGCGAGTGTGCTGCCGCTCGCTCAGCGCTACTTTCTCTTTTGATAGGGGACCATGCTCAAGATCAATCTGACACTGGATCGCTCTCTCGACTCCCGCGCGTCGCGGAGCGCAGGCTCGATGCAGCTGCTGCGTCTGTTGCACCTGGCCCGCCCCGCGTTACTCATCGGCTCGTTTCATTTTTCGTTGACCGTGTCGGCGGGGAGCTTCGAACCGCGATCCGCGTGGGATGTGTGGGACAAAAGCTCGGCAAAGAGTGCTGCATCGGTTTGTCGCACGCATCCCTCCTTTGGTAGAGCTGCCACACAAACTCACAGATTCCGACATTGGATTTCGAGCGCGACTGTTGGATGGGTAAGGGCTAGAATCCCGGGCCTTGCCGACGGACCGTCTAACCCCCGCCGTGCCCAAAAACAAAATGCCTTCACGCGTTCAGCTGATTCTGGCGGCTGTGGCCGCCTTGTTTGTCGCCGCCTGCAGCAAGGAGCAGGCACAGCAACAGCCACCCACTCCGGAAGTCGGCGTCATCGTCGTTCATGCCGAACCCGTGCCCCTCGTGCGCGATGCCTCCGGCCGCCTGGCGCCGACGCGCGCTTCGGACGTGCGCGCCCGCGTCCCGGGCGTCCTGCAGAAGCGCATATATAAGGAGGGAAGCATGGTCAAAGAGGGTGACCCTCTGGTCATCATCGACACCGCTCCTTATCGCGCGGCGCTGGCACAGGCCAATGCAGCACTCGAACAGGCCCAGGCCGCCGCCACGAACGCGAAGGTGACGGCCGATCGCAACCGCGAACTCGCGAAGCAAAGCCTGGTGTCGCGCATGCAGCTCGACGACTCCGCCGCGCTCGAGCGCTCAACCGCTGCGCAGGTGTCCGCGGCGCGTGCGGCAGTCACGACTGCGCGCATCAACCTGGGCTATGCCACCGTCACGGCGCCCATCTCCGGCCGCGCCGGGCAGCTGCGCGTGCTCGAAGGCGCGCTGGTCGGGCAGGGCGAGGCGACGCTGCTAACTACCATCGAGCAGATCGACCCCATGTACGTGTTCTTCGATCAGCCGGCGTCGAAGTTCGAGGAGCTGCAGCGCGCGCAGGTGTCGGGGAACGTGACGCTCGCGGAGGGCAACCTCGCCGAAGTGCGACTGGTGCGCGATGACGGCACGCTGTACGACGAGAAGGGCACGCTGGACTTCTCCGACTACAGCGTGAACCCCACCACGGGCGCCGTGGCGTTTCGCGGCAGGATCGCGAACCCCTCACGCGCGCTCTTGCCAGGCATGTACGTCAAGGTTCGACTGACGGTGGGCACCATCAACAAGGGCTTCCGCGTTCCGCAGCTCGCGGTGCAGCGCGATGGCGAGGGGCCGTACGTGCTCGTCGCGGGCGCTGACGGCAAGATCGTCCAGAAGCGGGTCGAGACCGTCTCGGTCGTGGACAACGACTGGATCATCTCGAGCGGCCTCGCCGATGGCGACCAGGTCATCGTCGACAACCTGCAGAAGATAGGTCCAGGCATGCCCGTCAAGGCGAAGGTCAAGGCGCCGGGCGCCGATGCGCCCGCCGCGCCCGCGGCGCCCGAAAAAGCTGACGACGCCGAAGCCGCCACCTAACCAACCCGGGACTGGCCATGCCGCAATTTTTCATCGACCGCCCGGTATTCGCATGGGTGATCGCGATCATCATCACGCTGGGCGGCGTTTTCGCGATCCGTTCGCTGCCCGCGGAAGCGTATCCCGACGTGGCGCCGCCCCAGGTCTCCATCAGCGCCACGTATCCGGGCGCCAACGCAGACGTTGTCGAGCGCACCGTCATCCAGGTCATCGAGCAGCAGCTCACGGGCATCGACAACCTGATGTTCTTCTCGTCGTCGTCATCGAACGGGAGCGGTGGCATCACGCTGTACTTCGAGGCCGGCACTGATCCCGACACCGCGGCGATGCAGACGCAGAACCGCGTGACGCTGGCCGAGCCCCGGCTGCCGCGTGAAGTGGTGCTGCAGGGCCTGCAGGTGGCGAAGGTGAACTCGGGCTTCCTCATGGCGGTGAGCCTGCGTTCGAAGGACAACAGCGTGCCTTCGGACGTGCTCAACAACGTCGTTGCGGCGCAGGTGCTCGACCCGATTTCGCGTATCCCCGGTGTCGGCCAGACGCAGCAGTTTGGCGCCGAATACTCGATGCGCATCTGGCTGAATCCCGACCGGCTGCGCAACTTCCACATGAGCGCCGCCGAGGTGCTCGCGAAGGTGCGAGGGCAGAACGTGCAGTTCGCCACCGGCGCGCTCGGCGAACAGCCTGCCGTCGCGGGTCAGCAGGTCGTCGCGCCGGTGTCGGCGGAAGCGCAGTTCAGCACCACCGAGGAATTCGAGAACGTCATCCTGCGCACCGAGGCCAATGGCACCAGCGTTCGATTGAAAGACGTTGCGCGCGTAGAGCTGGGTCTCAGCAGCTACTCATTCGATGTGCGGCTCGATAACCAGCCCGTGGCGGGCTTCGGCGTGCTGCTGTCGCCCGGTGCCAACGCGCTCGACGTGGCCAGGCAGGTCAAGGAGCGGATGGACGAACTGGCGCCCAGCTTCCCGGCGGGGGTGGAGTGGTTCCTGCCGTTCGATGCGACCATCTTCATCACCGGCGCCATCCACGAAGTGGTGGTCACGCTGGGCATCGCCGTGGTGCTGGTCTTCATCGTGATGCTGGTGTTCCTGCAGAGCTTCCGCGCCACTCTCATTCCGACGCTCGTGGTGCCCGTGGCGCTCATGGGCGCGTTCATCGGCATGGCGGTGTTTGGATTCTCCATCAACCAGCTCACCTTGTTCGGCATGGTACTGGCCATCGGCATCGTGGTGGACGATGCCATCGTGGTCATCGAGTCCGTCGAACGAATCATGCGCGAGGAACATCTGTCGCCGAAGGAAGCGACGCGCAAGGCGATGACCCAGATCACCAACCCGATCATCGCGATCTCCGTGGTGCTGGCGGCGGTGTTCATCCCGAGCGCGCTGCAGTCGGGCTCGGTGGGCATGATCTACCAGCAGTTCGCGATGACCATCGCGATCTCGATGGGCTTCTCCGCGTTCATGGCGCTGTCACTGACGCCCGCGCTGTGCGGCACGCTGTTGCGACCCGAGCACCTCAAGGAAAATCGCTTCTTCGCGCTGTTCAACCGCAGCTATGACAAGACGCAGAAATCCTACATTCGATCGGTGAAGTTCTCCCTGCGTCACCAACGGTTCTGGCTCGCGGGTTTCCTCGTGTTGCTGCTGGCCGGCGGATTCACGTTCATGAAAGTGCCGGGCAGCTTCGTGCCCGAAGAAGACCAGGGCTTCACCATCGGCATGGTGATGATGCCTCCGGGCACCAGCCAGCCGCGCACGCGTGATTTCATGCGCACCGTCGGCGAACAGCTTCGCAAGCACGAGGCCGTGGACTCGGTGTTCGAAGTCGCGGGCTTCAGTTTCATCGGCAGCGGCGAAGGTGTGGGCATCTTCTTCGTCAAGCTCAAGGACTATGGGGATCGCAAGGCCACCGCGTCCGAATTCAATCAGTACGCATCGGGCATCGGGTTCAGCCAGGCCGATGGCATGGCGTTCTTCTTCAACTTCCCCACGATCCCGGGTCTCGGTGACTTCGGCGGCTTCGAGTTCTGGCTCGAGGATCGCAAGGGGCTGGGGCGCCCGGCCATGTACGGCGCCATGGGGGCGCTGCTTGGCAAGGCCGGCGACAACGAAATTCTCACGGAAGTGCAGCCGCGCGAGATGCCGCCATCACCGCAGCTGAAACTCACACTCGACCGCGAGCAGGCCGAGTCGATGGGGCTCACCATCGCCGACGTCTATACGGCCGTGCAGCTCATGCTCGCGCCGGTGTACGTGAATGACTTTCTCTTCGAGGGACGCGTGCTGCGCGTCACCATGCAGGCCGACGCGCCATTCCGCATGAACGAACAGGCGTTGCAGCGCTTCTATCTACCGGCCGGCACCACGGCGGACACGAACCGCTTCGCCTTCGCCGGGGACAATGCGTCGGATGGCATGGTGCCGCTGTCGTCGGTGTTGCGTTCGAACTGGACCGTGGCAGCGCCCTCGCAGGCACGCTTCAACGGCTTCCCGGCCATCCAGTTCAGCGGCAAGTCGAAGCCCGGCAGGAGCTCGGGCGAGGCGATGGCGGAGATGGAGCGCATCGTGCGCGAGGACCTGCCACCCGGTTTCGGTTACGACTGGGCGGGGCAGTCATTCCAGGAGTTGCTGTCGGGTGCGGAAGCGCCGATGTTGTTCGCGCTGTCGATCCTCGTGGTGTTCCTGTGCCTTGCCGCGCTGTACGAAAGCTGGGCCACGCCCATCGCGGTTCTGCTTGTGGTGCCGGTCGGCATCATCGGTTCGGTGTTCGCAGCCAAGATCACGGGCATGCCCAACGACGTGTTCTTCAAGGTCGGCCTCATCACCATCATCGGCCTGTCTGCCAAGAACGCCATCCTGATCGTGGAGTTCGCCATCGAGGAGCAGAAGCGAGGCAAGGCGCTGTACGAATCCATCGTCGAGGGCGCGCGGCTGCGGCTTCGTCCAATCCTCATGACGTCCTTTGCCTTCATCCTCGGTGTGTTGCCGCTGGTGTTTGCGTCGGGCGCTGGCGCCAATGCGCGTCGCGCACTGGGTACGGGCGTGGTCGGGGGCATGTTGTCAGCCGCCATCCTGGGCGTGTTGCTCGCGCCGATCTTCTTCGTGGCGATCCGGCGCATGGTGGGTGACAAGCTCACCATCCCGCCCGCGGATTGACGTTTCTCACGGAACCAGGGAGCCCGGGAACCACACTCATTTCATGTGAGTCGTAATTCACAAGAGGTGCATATGAACATTCCGCTGTTCTCGCGAAAAGGCGCACCGGCCCTGGCGGGCGCGGTGTGCACGGCCCTGCTTGGCGGGTGCGCCAGCGGTCCAAAGCGGGATTACACCGACTACGCGGGTGAACCCGTGAAGTCGTTCTACATGAGCCATTTCGACGGCTGGACCGTCGTGTCGAAAGACCAACTCGTGGTCTGGACCGACATCAACAAGGCCTATCTGCTCAACATCACGGGTTACTGCCCCGATCTGCAGTTCGCCAATGCCATCGCCGTCACGTCCACCGGCAGTACGGTCGACAAGTTCGAGAAGGTGATCGTGGGGCGCAACCAGTGCTTCATCAACGAGATCCGGCCGCTCGACACGAAGCAGATGAAGGAAGACCGAAAGTTGCTGCGCGAACAGATGAAGAAGGCGGAGGATCCGCCGCCTGCCACCTGACGCGCGTTCCGGGTTCTGGTGGTGGAGAAGCCTCCGGTCGCTGAAGGGCCGGGGGCTTCTCTTTTTGCGCGGGTCTTCAGATCTTGTCGAGCAGCGGCGCGATCATCATCGCCAGGCCCACCCAGCCGGCCACCCAGACCATTGTCCGCAACACGGGAATGCCGGCCAGATAGACCGCGACGTACACCACTCGCGCGATCAGGAAGACAGTGGCGCCTGTCACGGCCATGCCTGCGGCCGTGCCCACGATCAGGTTGAGTAATGCCAGGGCGAGGAAGACGGGCAATGCCTCGTGCATGTTGGAGAGCGCGCGGGCGGCACGTTCACCGACGACCGTCAGTGGCCGCACGTGGTCACGATTCCCGAGGTTCTCGGCGAGTTTGCCCCGGGCGCCGTCGGCGGCCGGTTCACGAAAGCGGCCGGGCAGGATGGTCTGCACGACGAACAGCGCGAGCACTAACAGCACGACGAGCACCATGGGAATTCTCCAAAAAGGGGACAGATCTATTTAATGTCGACTGGTGTCGCAAAACCACAGGTGGCCGGCAATTAATTCGCGGAGTCCTTAGAATCGCCGGCCATGAAAGCCCGTCTAGCTGCTGTCGCCGCCTTGTTGTCGTTGTCCGCGTGTTCGGCTCCCGACCAGCCGGCTGCACCGGCGCGTGAAGACTGGGTGCTTCGCACGCACGTCGCGTTTCTCGAGTCGGATGGCAAGACGCCGCGGCCGACGCCGTCGGAGAGCCTGCGCCTCTGGGTTCCTTATGTGGTGGGCGACTTGTACGGGGCGCCCAACGCCGGCGAACTCGCGCCGGTTTCGTTCAAGCCGGATCTGAGTTTCGTGCTCGATCTCAACAAGAGTCATGAAAACCTGGCGAAGGCGCTCATCCCCACCGAGTTCACGCAGAAGTGGATGATCATCGAACCGGCGTCGGCGCGCATCGCGCGACTGTCGCCGTTCGTGCTTCCCGCGGATGGCATCGAGCCGGTCGGCGTGTCCGAGTGGTTAGACGCCGACACCGGCGCCAAACTCATGCTCGTCTACCTCGATCGCCCCTCACGAATCCGGGGCGAGGTCGTGTACGAGGGCCGCAACCTGCGTTTCGACATCGAGGCCAAGGAGGCCGGTTACATGTGGATCGAGCAGCCCGAGCGCAGCGGCGTATTCCGTAAAGCCGCCTGGCCTGGCCGGGTAGTGCTGGCAGTGATGCCCAAATGACGGTGCCGGGTGGGGAAAGTGGGGAGTGCAGCACTCCCCACTTTCCCCACCCGGCACCTACTGCTATTTTGCCCGGCGCGGACCCTTCCATTACATGAGAGCGCGAACCATGCAACGACATATTCTCGTGGCTGCCACGAGTATTGCCACGACCACCCTGTTTCTTGCCGCCTGCGGCAAGGCAGAAGAACCGCCACCGCCCGTCGCCGAAGTCGCCCAGCCGGCCAAGCCGACGGGGGCAGACCCGGCCCAGTTCCTGACGCAGCCGCTGGTCACCGAGATCTTCACGGCGGATCCGTCGGCCCACGTGTTCAACGGCAAGATCTACATCTACCCGTCGCACGACTTCGATTCCGGCATTCCGAGCGATGACCTGGGTAACCAGTACGCCATGAAGGACTACCAGGTGTTGTCGATGGACAGCATCGGTGGGGCGGTCACCGTTCATCCCGTCGCGCTCGACATCAAGGATGTGCCGTGGGCGAAGGAGAAGATGTGGGCGCCGGACGCCGCCGAGAAGGACGGCAAGTATTACCTGTACTTCCCCGTGCACGACAAGCAGGACGTCTTCCGCATCGGTGCGGCGGTCGGTGATTCGCCGGTCGGTCCGTTCAAGGCGCAGCCGGAAGCTATCAAGAACAGCTTCAGCATGGACCCGGCCGTGTTCAAGGACGACGACGGCAAGTACTACATGTACTTCGGTGGTCTCTGGGGCGGCCAGCTCCAGCACTGGAAGACCGGCAAGCACACTCCGCAGGACGACTCCCAGCCGGCGGATGACCAGCCCGCGCTGTATCCGAAAGTCGCGCGACTCGACGACAGCATGGTCGAGTTCGCCGAGAAGCCGAAGGACGTGAAGATCCTCGACGAGAACGGCAAGCCGCTCTTGTCGGGCGACCATGATCGCCGCTTCTTCGAAGCGTCGTGGGTGCACAAGTACAAGGGCAATTACTACTTCTCGTACTCCACGGGCGACTCGCACTTCATTGCTTACGGCATGGGCAAGTCACCGTATGGTCCGTTCACCTACAAGGGCGCCATCCTGATGCCCGTGCTTGGCTGGACGAACCACCACTCCATCGTGGAAATCGACGGCAAGACGTACCTGTTCTATCACGACACCCAGATGTCGAACGGCGTGAACCACCTGCGCAACGTGAAGCAGCCCATCGAGCTCAAGTACAACGAAGACGGCACCATCCAGCCCGTCGACGCGTACCTGGGAGATTCGATCGCGGCGGATGCCCACGCGAAGTGGGTGGCCGAGCCGCCTGCGGCGCCTGCCAACTGAGAATTGGGGACACTTCCCCTTTGCCAGCAAGAAGGGCCGCACCTCAAGTGCGGCCCTTTTTCTTGCCTCCGTTTTGCCAGGAAATGGGGAATGACCCCATTTCCGCTATGATTCCGCCCGAATGAACGAGCCCCTGGAATCCGCGCCCGCACCGTCGCTGACCCGCCGGCGTCGGCCATTCCTTGCGCCCATCTGGTTGTTAGCCCTGGGTGGCCTTTTCCTGCTCGCCATGGCGTTCGCGTACTGGAACTCCGCAACCACCACCACCATCGTCCTCGTGCGTCACGCCGAGAAGCAGGTGGGTGCGATCACGGACGCGCCGCTGTCCCCCGAAGGAGAAATCCGCGCGTCCCGCCTCACGCAGTTGCTGGGTGGCAGCGAAGAGTTCGGCCGCATCGGCAAGATCTACGTGACCGACACCCGCCGCACGCAACAGACCGCCGCCGGCCTTGCGCAGCGACTGGGGCTCACGCCCCAAGTCATCGACGCGAAGACAGACTCCGCGGAGCTTGCCCGGCGCGCATTGCGTGAGAATCGAGGCCATCGGGCGCTCATCGTCGGTCACAGCAACACGGTGCCGGAAATCGTCGCGGCGCTCACGCGCGGGGATAATGTGCCGCCGATGGGCGAGGGCGAGTTCGACACGATGTACATCGTGACCGTGCCCACCATCGGCAAGGCGTCGGTACTGCGTTTGAAGTACTGAAAAAAGGGGACAGATCTATTTTCCGCCCCGGAAAATAGATCTGTCCCCTTTTTTTGATTACACGGGCATCTGTCGAATCGAGACTGCCTGGCGGATGAACGCCTCGTGCTCGGCCACCGAGAACGTCGCCTTGACCCGCCCCCGCACCACGCGGTTCTGGTCGATCAGGAACGTCACGCGCTGCACCCAGAACCCCAGCGGCCCGTTGACGCCGAACATCGTGATGACTTCCTTCATCTCGTCCGCCAGCAGCGTATAGGGCAGTTGGTGCTTCTCGCGAAAGCGCTTGTGGCTCTCGGGGCTTTGCGGGCTGATGCCCGCCACCGTCAGGCCGGCGCGGCTGATTTCCTGGTGGATATCGCGGATCGAGCAGGCTTCGCGCGTGCAGGTGGGCGTGAAGTCCGCCGGATAGAAGAAGAGGATTGCCGGGCCATCCTTGACGAGCGCCGTCAGGGAAATGTCATGCCCGTCCTGATCCGGAAGCGTGAATTCGGGAGCTTTGTCGCCGGTGTCAAGCATGGGGCACATATTAAGAGTGATTCGACGGTCGGAACCAGCCTTTGGCCCTGACGCCAGTCCGTGACACCGGAAGATACTTTCCATACAATCCCGCGCCTTCCGGACCCCCAGTCCGGAAGGGTTCAATCGTGTGGGGCGGTAGCTCAGCTGGGAGAGCGTCGCGTTCGCAATGCGAAGGTCGAGGGTTCGATCCCCTTCCGCTCCACCATTTCACCGCCTGCGGCGGAATGCGAATTCGATCGTGGCCGAAGGCCACGTCCGTAAAAATTAACTAGAATCCCTCGCATCGAGTTCCGGTAAGCCCCCGTAGCTCAGTGGATAGAGCGACCGCCTCCTAAGCGGTAGGTCGTCGGTTCAACTCCGGCCGGGGGCGCCAACTTGCAAGCACCGCGTGGCTCGCCAGCCCTCGTCGTGCCATTTGCCGCGGCGGCCGAGCAGCCTGCTAGTTAGTCCACCAAGCAACGAACTCCCTGAACTCGATATAGCCGTCGCCCGCGGTGTCGGCATTCTCGAAATCGAGCAAACATTCCGCCTGCGAGACGTCGCCATCGAGGGCCACCAGCAGCACATGGAACTCGTCCTGGTCGAGGAATCCATCGCCGTTCAGATCGCACAGCTCGAAAATCTGCCGCGACTCCGCGATATCCATGTCATTGAGCGTTGCCATGTTCCAGTCCTCCTGGGAACACAATCTAGGCGGCCCCGGCTTAAGCCCAACTGAACCACGGCGATTTGACAGAACCTTGCGAGGCGCCGAGTCAGGGGGTACGTTTCCGGCCCATGCGACAAGCCATGTTCGTGCTCCACGCGCGTCCGGATCGGCGCGGCCTCTCTGAAATCACGGACTCCGTGCGGAGCTGGGTAGGGAAGCAGGCCATTACGCAGGGAATGCTGACGCTGTTCTGTCGTCACACATCGGCCTCGCTGCTGATCCAGGAGAATGCCGCTCGCGCGGTGCGCAACGACCTCGAGAAATTCTTCGATGGTCTCGCGCCCGAGGGCAGCCACTACGAACACGACGATGAAGGTCCCGATGACATGCCGGCACATCTCAAGACGGCGCTGACGCAGGTGCAGCTCAATGTCCCTGTCATGGACGGCAGCCTGATGCTGGGCACGTGGCAGGGCATCTATCTGTTCGAACATCGCGCGCGCCCGTCGATGCGCGACATCGTGTTGCACCTCGTGGGTGAGTGAGCGTCCGACAACCCGACCGGTTCGTCAGACGCTCTGATCGCCGGATCATTCCTACAATTTGCTGAGAGCGACTCTTAGTATCAGCAAGGTTAAAGTCCGCGCGACGGTCACATGCGGCTTTGCGCATTGCGCCCTCAAGGATTAGATGACCGACGCTCACCCTTCCGCGCCGCTGTCGCCGGCCACGCGCGCCCCTGCCTACATCGGCCCGCTGCTGCGTCACGATGCCGTGATGCTTCGTTATGGATCCGCCGTGGCCGTCGTGCTGATGATCGCTGGCATCCGCGCGGTGTTCGCCCCCTTGTTAGGTACCCAGGCGCCACTGTTGCCCTTCGTGTTGGGCGTGTTCGCCGCGGCCTACCTGGGCGGGCGCGGGCCGGCGACCCTGGCGAGCCTGCTCACGCCGCTGCTCGCCACGTTGTGGTTCACGAAATGGCCGCATGATGCGCCCGCCACCCAGTGGCTCGCGCACGTCGCGTTTTTCCTGCTGATCGGGCTGCTCGCGAGCCAGCTCATGCACGAGTTGCAGAAGCGCTCGCGGACCGAGCGCGAGGCGCTGGTCGTGGCCGCCCACCATGCGCAGGCACTGCGTGACGCGGATCGCCGAAAGGACGAGTTCCTGGCGATGCTGTCGCATGAGTTGCGCAATCCCCTGGCGCCGATCCGGAACATCGGCTACGTCCTGTCCAAGGGCCACTGCGATTTGGCCACCATTCGACGAGCAGGGCAGCTGGTGGAGCGTCAGGCCCACCACCTCACGCGACTCGTCGATGACCTTCTGGACGTCGCGCGAATCACGCGGGGTCGTGTCGTGCTCGAGCGCGAAAAGCTCAGCCTCGATTCGCTCGCCGAGGCGGCGCTCGAGACGGTTCAGCCGCTGCTGGTGGCGAGGGGCCAGACCGTGGCGGTCCGCCGGGCCGCCGAAAGAATCTTCGTGGACGGCGACCGCGTGCGTCTCTGCCAGGCGCTCGCGAATCTGTTGACCAATGCCAGCAAATATTCGCCCGAGCGGTCGCGCATCGACATCGTCATCGAGGGGAACGAGGCCGACGCGTTCATCACCGTGCAGGATCCTGGCATCGGCATCGATCCCCAACTACTGCCCCGGCTGTTCGATCCGTTCCTGCAGGGCGACCACTCCCTCGATCGCACACAGGGTGGGCTCGGCTTGGGTCTCACCATCGTCAAACTGCTGGTCGAATTGCATGGCGGCAGCGTTTCGGTCCACAGCGTGGGGCTGGGCAAGGGTTCCGAGTTCAAGATCCGCCTGGACCGCGCGCCGGCCTCCGCGCCAGCGGCAACACCGCCCGCGAGCGAGGATCGCCCGGTCCCGCGGCCACGGCGCGTGCTGGTCATCGAGGACAACGTCGACGCCGCCGAATCCATGCGCGCAGTTTTGCGCACCGACCATCACGACGTGGAGGTCGTGCACGATGGCGCGGAGGGTCTCGCCAAGCTGGAAGTCTTCCGCGCGGACATCGTGGTGCTCGACATCGCGTTGCCGCGGCTGGATGGGTACATGGTGGCGCATGCCATCCGTGAGCGATTCGCGCCCGCAGGCCGCAGACCGAAGTTGCTGGCGCTGACGGGCTACGGCACGTCCGATGATCGCGCCGCCGCCCTCAAGGCGGGTTTCGACGCGCATCTCGCCAAACCGGTGGACCCGAAGTTGTTGCTGCAGTTGGTGGCGGAGGAGCCGCTGACCCAAACCGCGTTCCGCCATCGAGGCTGACCGGCTTTCAGGCATTGCGCCGCGAGTCGGTGGCGTCTCCGGCGTCGGGACCCCGTGGAGCGTCGCGCAACAGTTCATCGAGGACACGTTCGACAGCGTCGGGATCCACGGGTTTGGTCAGGTGTTCGTCGAAGCCCGCTGCCTTCGCCGCCTGCTTGTCCTGCTCCTGGCCCCATCCGGTGAGCGCGATGAGCACTGCATGGCGACCCCATGCTTCGAGACGCATGCGCCGCGCCACTTCATGACCGCTCAATCCCGGCATCCCGATGTCGATGATCGCGGCGACCGGCCGGTCGCGCTTGCCGATTTCCAGCGCCTCGGCGCCACCGAACGCTATCGACACTTCGTAACCCGAGAATCGCAGCACCAGCGCCAGCGACTCCGCGGCATCGCGGTTGTCGTCGGCGACGAGGATGCGGCCACGCCGCACGAGGCTCGCGTTCGCGGCGCCGGTGGGTTCATCCCGCGGCGCGAGGTTCGCAGGCGCCAGCACGCGGTGCGGTAGATGGACGATGAACTCGCTGCCGCGGCCGAGGCCTTCGCTGCGCACCTCGACGCGGCCGCCATGCAGGGACACCAGGCCCTTCACGAGCGCGAGGCCGATGCCGAGGCCACCCTCGGCGCGATCGATCGCGGAGTTCACCTGCGAGAACATGGTGAACAGCCCAGGCAGCGATTCCTGCGTGAGCCCGATGCCGCTGTCGCGTATGGCGATGACGAGTTCGGCATTCTGAACGCTGGCCGAAAGCGCGATCTGGCCTTCCGGATCGGTGTATTTCGCAGCGTTGGTCAGCAGGTTGCCGATGACCTGCGAGAGGCGCAGCGGGTCCGCCTCGAGTCGGATGTTTTCGGGCGGCAAGCTGACGACCAGCTTGTGCTGCTTCGCGTCCAGCAGCGGGCGGGCGGTTTCCACCGCGATACCGACGACGGATTTGAGGTCGACGTAGTCCTTCTTGAGTTCGAGCTGGCCGCGCGTGATGCGCGATACGTCGAGCAGGTCATCCAGCAGCAACGACATGCGCTGCACCTGCCGCGCAATGACCTCGCGCCCCCACTTGCGCTGCCGGTCGTCCGCCGCATCCGAATCGAGGATGCGTACCGCGTTGCGGATGGGCGCGAGTGGATTGCGCAGCTCGTGCGCGAGCGTGGCCAGGAACTCATCCTTGCGGCGGTCCGCTTCGAGCAGCGCTCGCTCGGTGTTCTTCAGTCGACTGATGTCCAGGTTGATGCCGGCCCAGCGCTGGATGACGCCGCGCTCGTCGCGGATCGGCACACCCTGGGCGAGGATGAAGTGATAGCGCCCATCGACTCCCATGAAGCGGTGCTCGCGATACCACATGCTCCCCGTGCGCGCCGTTTCCTTCCAGGCGAGCAGCGTGTCATCGATGTCGTCCGGGTGGAGGACATTGAGCCAACCGTCGTCCGATGCCTGTTGCATGGTCAGGCCGATCAGTTTGAGGAAGGAATCGCTGATGTAGATGGCGCGGCCTTCGGCGTCGGTGACCCACACGCCATAGTTGATGGACTCGCCGATGGCGCGGTACAGCTTCTCGCTGGTCTCGAGCGCCCGGGAATGGGACTGCACCTCGTCGAGCATCTTGTTGAACGCGTCGATGACCACGCCAACCTCGTCGTCGGTGGTCTTCTCGGCGCGGAACGAGTAGTCCCGTCGTTCGATGATGGCCTGGGCCACCGCGGCCATCGACTCCATCGGCCGTGATACGACGCGGTGCAGCCAGCTCGAGGCCAGCAGCGCGGCGATGAGGCCGATGATCATCACGGCGCCCAGCACATTGAGGTACGCGCGGACGCGGCCGGTCAGGTCATACTGTGCCCGAAGGTAGATAGTGCCGAGCTTCTCGCTGCCCTGGATCACGGGCTTCAGTACCAGCACGCGTTCGCCATCGATGTGCAGCTCGTCGTCGCCCGGCAGGCGCGGGCGCGTCGTCGGCGGAGCGGGCTGGTCGGGGGCGGCGTAGTGCACGAACAGCGTCCCGTCGGCCGCATAGAGTGCGGCTGCGCGAATGGAATCACGCGCCTGCAGTGCATCAAGACTGCGCTGGGCATTCTCGCGATCGTTGAAGGAAAGCGCCGGGGTCACCACGAGCGCGAGGATGGAGGCCTCGGTTCGCAGGTCTTCTGCCCAGGCGGCGCGGTTGTCGCGCAGGTCGGTGTACATGAGCGCGGCACCCGCGGAGGCGAGCGCGATGGCGGTCGTGACGAACATGACCACCATGAGTTTTGCGGACAAACTGCGTCGCGCGATCGCGATCGAGAACAGCGATCTCCAGGGACGGCGTTCCTTGAAAACTTTACTTTCGGCGGGCGGCGACACCGCCGCATCTTGCCTTCATTTTGGAAATACGTTCCACTGGATTGGGCTTTGTCCTACAAGAACGACTTTGCGACGTACCCGTAAACTTCTGACACGCGCCGCCCTGCTGGTGGTCCTTGCCAGCCTCAGCGTTGCTGCGACGCAGGCTGCGCAATACTCGGTGGACGCGGTCAAGGCGGCTTACCTGTTCCGCTTCGCCCAATACGTGGAGTGGCCCAAGGCGTCACCGTCCGACGCGGCCTTCGTCATCGGCGTCACCGGCGCGGAAGACGTGGCGAAACACCTCGAGCGGCTCGTGCCCGGCCTCTCTGTGAATGGCAGGCCCGTGACAGTGAAGCGGGTGTCGCGGGTGCAGGAACTCGACGGAGTCCACATTCTTTTCGTCGGTCCCAAGGCGTTCAATCGCACGCGTTCGCTGCGAGCCCGAGCCATCCGGAAGCCCATCCTGCTCGTCACCGAAGACGACTCCGGCCTCGACGGTGGCGCGGTCATCAACTTCATCGAAGTCGATCGCAACCTGCGTTTCGAGATCTCGCTGAACGCGGCGGATCGCAGCGGCCTCAAGGTGAACTCCGCGCTGCTGTCCGTCGCTGCGCGCGTCGAACGCCGGCCCGTGGGTGCGGTCAATTGCCTCGACGGTAGCTTCCGCCGACAGTATCCGGGCATCTGCACCATCAGGATGGCGCGCCTCAACCTGAGGAGACGAGCTTGAAGGTCCCGATGCGCATCGCGTTTGCCGCCCTGGTCTCGGGGATGGTGTCCGGCTCGCCCGCCATGGCGCAGCTGGTGGCTGGCGGCAGCGATCCGTTGACGGAGTTGTCGCGCATGTCGCTCGAGCAGCTTTCGCGCGTCGAAGTCACTTCGGTGTCCAAGTCGGCGCAGCCCCTGTCCACCGCGGCGGCAACCATCTACGTCATCACGCGCGAAGAAATCCTGCGTTCCGGCGTGGTCAGCCTGCCGGAGGCGCTGCGGCTCGCGCCGAACCTGCAGATCGCGCAGCTCACGTCCAGCGAATATTCGAACGGCGCGCGCGGCTTCTCGGGTGCGCCCGACGTGCAGAATTTCTCGAACAAGATCCTGATCCTCATCGACGGCCGCAGCGTGTATTCGCCGCTGTTCTCCGGCGTGTCGTACGACATGCTGGATGTCGTCATGGACGACATCGACCGCATCGAGGTCATCTCGGGGCCGGGCGCCACGCTCTGGGGCGCCAACGCCATGAACGGCGTCATCAACATCATCACGGCCAAAGCGACGGATACGCAGGGCACGCTCCTCAGGCTCGATGCAGGGCCCGAGGAGCAGTCGGCGGCACTGCGTTACGGCGGCTCCATGAGTGAGGACTCGGCATTCCGCGTCTACGTGAAAGGCTTCGATCGAGGCGAAACCGAACTCGGAAACGGCGACAGCGCCGGGAATGACTGGAACAAGGTCCAGGCCGGCTTTCGCATGGATGGGGGTTCGGCGCGCAACCGTTTCACCGCGCAGGGTGATTACCAGACCGCCGACCAGTCCTTTGCCGGCGTCAGCGATGTGCCGTTCTCGGGGGCAAACTTGTTAGGGCGCTGGGAGCACTCGGGCGACCGCGTGAATACCCGGGTGCAGGTGTACTTCGATCGCGTGGAGCGGGACCGGCCGCCCCAGGGCCTGGCCTTCGATATCGACACCTATGATTTCGACCTGCAGCAGAGCGCGACCGTGGGCGCGCGTCACAACCTGGTCTGGGGCCTGGGCCGGCGCTCCAACGAATACGAAACGGTGAACAACGAACTGGCGTTCGTTCCGCACCATCGCACTCTCGAGCTCACGAACGTGTTCCTGCAGGACGCCATCACGCTCGGTGAAGAATGGAAGCTAACGGCCGGCATCAAGTTCGAGGACAACAGCTACGTCGACTGGACGGTGCTGCCCGACCTTAGGCTTTCCTGGGCGCCGACTGACAAGGCGCTGTTCTGGCTCGCCGGCTCCAAAGCCATTCGTGCGCCGACGCCGTTCGACACGGATGTGCAGGAGTTCGTGGGGGGTGATCTCTTCGTGATCGGGGATCCGGAGTTCAAGAGCGAGAAAGTGACGGCGTTCGAGTTGGGATATCGCGGCAACCCCAACCCCATGCTGAGTTTGTCCGCGAGCGTGTTCTACAACGAGTACGACGATCTGCGAACCATCGAGATCACCCCGGTGGTGTTGCTGCCGCTGCGTTGGGGCAATCTCATGGAAGGCAGCGCCTACGGCTTCGAAGCGTGGGCCGAAATCCAGTTGACGCCGTGGTGGCGCATTTCGCCGGGGGTGCGCACGCTGCACAAGGATCTGGAGTTCAGCGAGGGCGCTTCCGCGGTGGTGAGCCTGCGACAGGCGGGCAATGATCCGTCGTCGCGCTACTACCTGAAGTCCTCCATGGATCTGCGGCGGTTGACGTTCGACGTGATGCTGCGCAAGGTCGGTGCTCTGCCGGACCCCGCGCTCGATGACTACACCGAGCTGAATGCACGCCTCGGATGGCGTGCCACCGAAAGGCTCGATTTCGCCATCAAGGGTTTCAATCTACTTAACCAAACACATCTCGAGTACCCGGAGCCC
>Ga0164241_10002902_pt1 | contig 17953 bp, 13 predicted proteins | sample OricomyardsoilBY_FD_108780 | JGI IMG/M metagenome (GOLD analysis project Ga0164241, IMG submission 108780) | Backyard soil microbial communities from Emeryville, California, USA - Original compost - Back yard soil (BY) | ecosystem: Environmental > Terrestrial > Soil > Unclassified | place: USA...
AAAGCGCTCGGGTTCGATGCGGCACTTGTAGATCGCATATTAAAGCTTGTGAATCGTAACGAATACAAGCGAAACCAATTTTGTCCTATCATTCGTATTTCTCCCAAAGCATTTGGGACCGGCCGAAGATTGCCGATAGTAGGAAGCTATCTGGATTAAATACAAATTTAGAAAGCCGCCATATTAACAAGTATTAAAAATATAAACCGATAACGACTTATTATGCGCGGCATAGTTTCGCCACGATTTAAAAAAATAATGGAGTTTCAACAGAATTTATAAGCGAAGCCCTGGGACACACATCTTTAGAAACCACAAAGAATTATTTAGCAGGATTTGAGCAGGATGCAATAAGAAAGACAACAGATGTATTAACATCATTTAAAAATGCTTTGATGATTGCGTAAAAAAAACGAACTAAAATATTATCAGGAAATGAAAAAATATTTTCTCTTCTTAAATTGTTTCTGGTTAACAATACTATGTGACGAGATAGCAATTTTTTTAAAAAAATGTTCAATATATTGCAACGTTGTGTACTAAATGTCTTAGCTTTATAGTAACATTATTTTAAAGGCATTTAATATTTATGAATAAACAGTCCAGACCGAGCGAGCAACATATCCAAGAAAGCCGTGAAGCGATTGGCAAACAAATCCGGGCATCCCGGGAAAAAAAGGGATTTAGCCAGGATGAACTGTCTGAAATTATGGAAGTGAACCGCTCTACTATTTCAAAAATTGAAACTGGTAAGTTTGCTATATCTATAGATTACTTGGCTAAGTTTGCCTGGTATTTGGATTTTAATATTTCCGTGTTGGAAAAGTAAGGAAAGAATAGTATGGCAGATGTACATACAAAAGAAGTCAGAAGCTATAACATGAGCCAAATCCGGTCAAAGAACACAAAGCCGGAGTTAGTAGTTCGTAAATATTTATTTGCAAGGGGGTTTAGATACAGGCTGCATAGCAAAGAATTACCCGGCAAGCCGGATATAGTGCTGCCAAAGTATAGAACCGTCATATTTGTTCATGGTTGTTTTTGGCATGGGCATGAGGGGTGCAAATATTTTGTAGTACCTAAAACCAAAACAGAATGGTGGTTAAATAAAATTGTCAGAAACAAACAACTGGACAAAGAACATATTAAAAAATTGAGGTCGAATAAGTGGAATGTAATTACCCTCTTTGAGTGTAAGTTAAAAAAAGGAAAAATTGATTCCACTTTGGATACTCTTATTTTGAATCTTAAAAACCAAATAAAATGATTACTCAAATTCAAACATCAGATGACGTAAAAAAATTTGCGAAAGAAATCATTGCAGACGGCGTTAGTTTTCATCCCGATGATGATTTTAATGACTATGTAAATTTTAAAGAAAAAAAACGTTGCTATTCAAAGGAAGAAGCAGCCGTAAGAAATAAACTGATGAATAGTTGTTTCGAGGTTTGTGAAAAAGAAGGCGTTGACATTTATTCAATAATGCTTGAAGTGTCATTAATTGGAACAGGAATGGATAAGTTTATTCCTTTGCCATCACAGCATTATCCCGGGAATATCTAAGATGAATTATATAGACCTTTTTGCGGGTGCAGGTGGACTTTCCGAAGGATTTATTCGGGAAGGCTTTAACCCTATTGCTCATGTTGAAATGAATAAAGAGGCGAGTGATACTTTGAAAACGAGAATAGCTTTTCACTATCTAAGCCAAAATAAAAAAACAGAAATATACTTCTCATATCTGCACAACGAAATTTCAAGAGAGCAACTTTGGGCACAGATTCCGAAGGAGTTATTGAAATCAGTTATCAATCAGGAAATTTCGGGTAAGACAATTCAAAATATTTTTAAACAGATTGACGGGAAACTTGATTCAAAAAAAGTTGATTTGATAGTTGGAGGACCACCTTGTCAGGCTTATTCTCTCGTGGGAAGAAGTAGAGACCCAAAAGGAATGAGATGGGATAAAAGAAATTTTCTTTTTCGATTCTACGCACAATTTCTTATAAGATACCAGCCAAAATATTTTGTCTTTGAAAATGTATTAGGCCTGTTAACTGCCGGCAATGCAAGATACCTGAATGAGATGATTGAGCTTTTTCATTCAATCGGTTATTCGGTCGCAGAACCAACTGTTTTAAATGCAGAAGAATATGGAGTGCTGCAAAGACGAAGAAGGGTAATCATTATCGGGCAAAGAGGAAAAAAGAAATTCTCTTTTCCGAAGCCCAAAACAATGGAAAATATATGGCAAACAAAAAAAGATTTATTCTTTGACTTGCCAAAATTAAAACCTGGTGATGAATTGCCAGTTGCCAAATACACAGAACTGATAAACGGATACCTAAAAGAAACCGAAATAAGAAATGGGGTTGAGTTTGTTACGCAACACATTACACGAAATCACAACGAAAGAGATTTAGAAATTTATTCTCTCGCAATTAACAAATGGCTTAATGATAAGAAACGTTTGAAATATAATGAACTTCCGGAACGTTTGCAGACACACAAAAATATTTCTGCATTTCTAGACCGTTATAAAGTTGTTGACCCAACCGGGCACTCACATACAATTGTTGCACATATAGCAAAAGATGGGCATTACTACATTTATCCTGACCCGAACCAGGTTCGTTCAATTTCAGTTCGTGAAGCAGCAAGGATACAATCCTTTCCTGACGATTATTTCTTTGAAGGTGGCAGAACAGCAGCATTTAAACAAATTGGTAATGCGGTACCGCCATTAATGGCTTATGCAATAGCCCAAAAAATGAAAGAATTATTATGTCCAGAGAAATAGATAAATTAAATAAGGACAAGGAAACTCCGGTTCACTTCAAACCAAGAGCCAGATTACTTTTGCAGCTAGGAGATCAACTCATAAAAAACGAAAGTATTGCATTAGTTGAATTAGTAAAAAACTCTTATGATGCCGATGCCAATATTGTAAACATCTACATGGAAAATGTAGATGATCCTAAAAAAGGCGTTATAATAATTGAGGATGATGGTTATGGAATGAGTGCAGACACAGTTGAAAATGTGTGGTTAGAACCAGGTAGCGATTTTAAAACCCAAAAAATAAAAAAACTTGAAGTATCTCCCAAATATGATAGGTTACCAATTGGAGAAAAAGGGATAGGAAGATTTGGTGTTCATAAATTAGGTAATGTAATTGAAATGACAACTAAGTCAGCAGATTCAAGAGAGGTTTTTGTGAAAATAGACTGGACAGATTTTGAGAATTACAAATACCTTAAGGATGTTCCTATAACAATAATTGAAAGGACCGTTCCAACTTTCTTTAAAAACGGAAAAACTGGAACAAACATTCTTATTGCTGACCTAAGAAAAAAATGGGAAAGAGGAATTGCAAGAGAAGTTAAGCGTTCAATTACTGCTTTGGCTTCGCCTTTCGATGCTAATGATTCGTTTAAGCCTTCATTTGATGTTTTAGATAAAAAAGGTTGGTTTGATGGTTTATTAGACTGGAAAGATGTAAAGGATTATTCATTGTTTAGATTTAAGATTATAATGTCAGGCCATTCAATAACTAAATTCAGTTATGAATTTACACCTTGGGCTAGTATGTCCAAGTTATTTCCAAGAACAGTGGCTATAAATGATTTGCTTATAGACCAATTCAAAACGCTAAGATACACTGAAGGAGAAAAAAAGGGAGAGATAATCAATTTAGAAAAATATAAAATTGGAGCTATAACTTTTGAAGGATATATTTTTGATAGAGATCCTTTTATTTTAAAAATGGGAGTATCAGATAAAACAGGTTTTAAAAAATACCTTGACACTAATGGTGGCGTAAAAGTATTTAGGGATAAACTTAGAGTTTATGATTATGGAGAACCTGAAAACGATTGGTTAGGACTTGATTTAAGGCGAGTGAACCAACCTGCAAAGAGAATTAGCAATAATATTTTACTATCAGCAATATCTATTAATAGAAAAGATAGTTCTGATTTAATTGAAAAGACTAATAGAGAAGGTTTTATTGAAAATGAAGCCTATGAAGCATTTAAAGGTACTATTTCGCACTCATTAGAAATTATTGAAACACTTCGCTATCAAGACAAGCAAAAGATTCGAGAGAAATATGGACCAACTCCTAAATCTTCGCCTGTAATGTCAACTTTAGGTGAAGCAAAAAAATATGTAGAAGAGAAAGTAAAAGAAACAGACGTAAAATCTCAAATCATTAAATACTTCAACAAGATTGAAAGTGATTACAAAACTATTAACGACAACCTTCTCAAAGCTGCGGGTGCCGGTTTAAGTATGTCAGTTGTTGTTCATGAAGTTGAAAAAATAATTTATGAAGTTGAAAAGGTTTTAAAATCTGAAAAAGCTTCTGAAAGAGTTTTAAGTCTAGTAAAACACTTATCATCACTTATTGATGGCTATGCAGAAATAATTAGAAAATCAAGCCAAACAACAGAGAGTATTATTCAGATTATTGACCAGTCTTTATTTAATACTGAGTTCAGGCTTGATTCTCATAAAATTGAAATAATTAAAGAATACAGACAATTCAAAGGCAAAGCAAAAGTAAAAGTTGCTAAAAATTTGTTGATTGGAACAATCATGAATTTAATTGATAACTCGATTTATTGGCTTGACCAACGAGGATTTAAAGCAATAGAAAATAAAGAAAAATTCACAAAAAAATTATTTTTGAATTTAGTCGATGAAGACAAATTTTTGAATTTAATTATAGCAGACAACGGACCTGGTTTTTTAATCCCAACCGATGATATAACAGAGCCATTTGTTACTGCTAAACCAAGCGGTATGGGTTTAGGATTGCATATAGCAAGCGAAATAATGGAAGCGCAAAATGGAAGATTACTTTTTCCTGACAGTGGTGATTTTGAAATGCCAAATGAATTTAAAAACGGTGCTACAATAGTTTTAGCATTTAAAAAATAAAATCAAAATATGAATTTGCCTCTTAACGGAAGAATTGCAATTATTGACGACCAAATAATTCAGGCAGAACCTTTAATGAAAGTATTTTCACAAAGGCAAATACCTTTTACATATTTTTCAGGGGACTTTAATTATCTACCTAGTGAGCGAGATAATTTTAATGATATTAGAATTTTGTTTCTTGATATAAACCTTATAGATGATGGCGTTCAAAATGATAAAGTTCTAAAGAGTAAACTTATTTCAGTTTTAAAAAGAGTTATTTCAAAAAACAACTACCCTTATATTGTTATTTATTGGAGCAGACATCAGAATCAAAGTGATAAGAAGCTAATAGAGACAGAAATTTTTGAAAAAGAACTAAAAGATAGAAAACCAATTTCTTTTTTGTCAGCGATAAAATCAGACTTTTTCAAGCTTGACGGCAACCCAACTGAAGATTTTGATGACAAAATAGTAGGACTATTCAGTAGAATAAATTCACAAATTGCAAAATCTCCTGCCTATAGCTATTTGCTGAATTGGGAAAATAAAATTCATATTTCAGCAGATAAAACCTTAGAGGAAATATTTAGTGCGTACAATAAATTTGAAAACTGGTCAGATAATGCAAATTATCTTTTTAATAAACTTGGAATAAGTTATTCAGGAAAATCATTTGCTGGCCAAAGTCCCGAGGATAAAATAAAAAGTAGTTACAATGCATTGAACAATGTTTTCACTGACACCCTTGAAAATATTCTCAATAACAGTAGTGTTCCAAATGCAAAAAAACTTAAAGTTTCAGCTACAGTTAAAAACTTAGAATCAATAAACAGCATTAATAAAAAACTACTTATTTCGGACGAAAAGGAGCCATTGCATTATTCAGGAACCGTAATTGAAATAACGAACAAAAATTTAACTGCCGAATATGAAAACTTGCTGGACACAATTTTAAATAACAAAGGGAAAAAAGTCGACATAATTGCTTCTTGGAAAAAGATATGGCTCAATGTTACCCCCCTTTGTGATACAGTTCAAGGGAAAATTGTATTTCACAGATTGGTAAGGGGAATTTTAGTTCCCAAAGAGTTTGGTAAAACATTTTATGCAAACGAAGCAATCTATGTATCGCCTTCATTTGCTTTTAACAATAAGGACTATGTGATAGCTATTGATTTTAGACAGTTTTTTACTCTAAATAAACTTGGCAAAACTAAAAACAGGGAATCAATTTTTAGAATTCGACAACAACTTTTAGCAGAAATTCAATCAAAATTAGCAAGGCATATTAATAGGCAGGGCATTTTATTTTTAGATGAAAAAGGATAGAGATTACTGGAAAATATGATTGACTACTCTAAATACCAAACCACATCTGCTATCCCTGAAGCATCCTCAATGATTGAGACCTTTAGGGCTATCGGCTATAACATAGAAACTGCTGTTGCCGATATTATTGATAATTCTATTTCCGCTAATGCAAAAAATATTTGGATAAACTTTGACTGGAAGGGAGCAGATACCTGGCTATCTATTAAAGATGATGGCATTGGAATGAATAACGAAGAACTTATTCAGGCAATGAGACCAGGAAGTAAAAACCCATTAGCAGACAGGAACTCAAAGGACTTAGGCAGGTTCGGTTTAGGGCTGAAAACTGCATCTTTCTCACAGGCAAGGCAGTTAACTGTTTTATCCAAAAAACAGGATAATTCAAGCGTTTACTGGACTTGGGATTTAGACTATGTAAATCAAACAGGCAATTGGGATTTACTTAAATATTTGCCGGATAATTTCGGTGAAAATGCTTTGGCAAATCTTAGTTCAGGCACTTTAGTAATTTGGAATGATATAGATAGAGTAGTAAAGCATTTTAAGCAAAACGATAATACGGCACTTGATAAATTTTTATTTATCATGGAGCAGGCGAAAAAACATTTGGCAATGGTTTTTCATAGATTTATTGAAAGCAAAAAGATTAAAATATTCTTTCAGGACAATGAAATAAATCCCTGGAATCCTTTCCTGCCGGGTGAGCAAGCCACCCAATCTTTTTCTGAAGAACAATTACATAATGGCAAAGTATTTATAAAAGGTTTTGTGTTGCCACACAAATCTAAAATGGATGAAGCAACTTATAAATATGCAGAAGGAACAAAAGGATGGAATGAGCATCAGGGCTTTTATATTTATAGAAACGAAAGGCTTTTATTGGCTGGCGACTGGTTAGGCTTGTTCAGAAAAGAGGAACATTATAAACTCATCAGAATCCAGATTGATTTGCCTAACTCTTTAGACGCAGACTGGCAAATTGATATTAAAAAGTCAGTAGCACGGCCACCACTTATTTACAAAGACCAAATTAAAAATTACGCAACAAAAGTAAGGTCGCAGGGTGTAGAAGTGTATCGCCATAGAGGTAAAACAATAAAGCAAACCAATGGTCAAAAATTTGTACCGCTTTGGACAGACCATAAAAGAGGCGACAAATGGTTTTATAAAATAAACAGAGAGCATCCTTTGTTAGATATAGCAAGATTGGAGGCTCAAACTGAACCAGAGAAGGCAATAGAAATGCTTATTCGTTTTATCGAAGAAAACATTCCGTCAAAATCTATTTACATTAAGGAAGCAGAAGAGCCAGAACAACAAGGCAAACCGTTTGAGGGCATTGACCAGGAGCCGATAAGAAAAACAATGCAAACAATGTTTGATAGTTTAATAAGCAAAGGGAAAACTGCTGATGAGGCAAAAGCAATTATTATAAATATTGACCCATTCAATCATTTCACCCACTTTTTAGAATTTATTAATTGATGATATTATGATACTGCAAGCGATAAGAGCCATTAGAATATTGTTACCAGCTTCATCTTCTGTTACACCACAGCAGATTGAAGATGCTGTTACTCAAATATTATTTGTGCCATCATTTGCAGCTATTGACAAAGCTACTTTGATACGGGAAGTGCAGGCTATTTATAATATCCGAATGGACGAGTTTAGAATAATTGAAAAAGAAGAAAGCCGGTTACCCTGGATAAATGATAAAAAGGCATCCATTGAATGGAATTTTTGGAACAGATACAGAGATTATTTGCAGGATGAAAAGAATTATCCCGAAACAGTATTAAATCAATTAGATAAACTTACCGATAGAACACTGGATGGATTATTCAATCCCAATCAAAATGCTTTAATCAGTAAATATGGATTAGTTGTAGGGCAAGTGCAATCAGGTAAAACATCAAATTATACGGGTCTGATTTGTAAAGCTGCTGACGCCGGATTTAAACTGATAATAGTTTTAGCAGGTATTCATAATAATTTAAGAAGCCAAACGCAACTTCGTTTGGATGAAGGGTTTTTAGGGTTTGATACTCAATTTCAGAGGGCATTTAATACTGGTCAACATACAATAGGCGTGGGGATTGGTAAAAATGCTTTGCCTGTTCATTCTGTGACTTCAAGTTCAGACAATGGGGATTTTAGTGCAAGGACAACTCAAACATTTAATACAAACGAACCGATAGTAGCAGTTGTAAAAAAGAACACAAAAGTTCTTGAAAAACTATTTCAATGGCTCAGTTCCCAGGCAAGTACAAATGCAAATGGTGAGAGAAGAATAAATAATAAATCGTTACTGCTAATTGATGATGAAGCAGATAATGCTTCAATTAATACTAATAAGGATGAAGACAAGTCAACTAAGATAAATGAACACATCCGAAACATTTTAAGACTATTTGATAAAAGTGGCTATGTGGGTTATACTGCTACTCCATTTGCAAATATTTTTATTCCAATTGAAGAAGACCAGCTTTTCCCAAGGGACTTCATTATTAATATACAAGCCCCATCAAATTATATTGGGCCAGAAAAAGTTTTTGGAATAAGGGTTTTAGAAGACGATGAAATTTCTGATGCTGTCTTACCTATTGTAAATAAAATTGACGACTACCAGGACTTCGTACCAAACGGTCATAAAAGAGATTCTGAATTACCAGATAATATCCCGGATTCATTACGCCTTGCAATAAAAAGTTTCATACTTACCTGCGCAATTAAAAGACTCCGGGGGCAAGAGACGGCACATAATTCAATGTTAATCCACGTAAGTCGATTTACTAACTGGCAGGAACATATAAAAGAGCTTGTAGAAAATGTTTTTGATTTTTACCGCAGAGGCATTGAAATGAAAATACCTTCTATTCTCGGAGAAATGAGAGAAGTATTTGAAGTTGATACAGATACTTATAAATCCTACAAAACAGTCTCACAACAAATTTTGGATACAGAATTAAGGGAAATTGATAGTGCTACCCAAATACATGAATGGGATGATGTAGCAAAACAATTACATGAGGCAGCAGTTAGAATACAGGTCAAAAAAATAAATGGTGGTTCCGCAGATGTCTTAAATTATTATGACCACAAAAACGGCTTGTCAGTTATTGCTATTGGTGGAGACAAGTTATCAAGAGGATTGACGTTGGAAGGGCTTTCTGTTAGCTATTATCTAAGGGCTTCGAGAATGTATGATACTTTGATGCAAATGGGCAGATGGTTTGGCTACAGACCGGGTTATGTTGATTTGTGCCGCTTATTTACAAGCAGAGAATTGAATGAATGGTTCTGCCACATCACATTAGCTTCAGAGGAATTAAGAAGCGAATTTGATTATATGGCGGATGTTGCCGGAAGCACTCCAGAACAATATGCTTTGAAAGTGAGAACCCATCCCGGCGTATTACAAATTTCAGCATCTAATAAAATTCGGAGAGCGGTTAATGTTGATGTTTCCTGGGCAGGTAGATTAGTTGAATCATATCAGTTACAAAAAGACCCTGGTGTTATTAAATCAAATTTAAAGGCAACCGTTGATTTTATAAGTTCACTTGGCGATGCTTATAGAACTAATAGAAATAATTTCTTGTGGCAAAATGTATCCCCTGAGTTGATAAGACCCTTATTCCGTAAGTTTAAAGTTCCAGACACCTTAGTAAGAGTTGAACCAAACAACTTGTTACAGTTTATTGATGTTCAAATTGCCAATGGAGAACTTACAAGTTGGAGTGTAGGTGTAATGTCAAAAGCTGATACGAAAGAAAGATTCCAGCTTGAAAAAAACGGGAACATTATTGATATTGGTTATTGGTTGCGTAGCAATGCTGATGAAAGAACAGATGCAACGACATTTTTCATTAGAAAAAATCATATAATAAGTCCTAAAGATGAATTTATTGATTTGGAAGCGGAACAATACAAGGCTGCATTACAGAGGACTATCGAATTTCACCAGCATAACAATAAGGAATATAAAAACGATTATCCCAAAGGAGACATTGTAAGAAACGAATTTAGAGACCCGAAAAACCCATTGCTGTTAATTTACTTCCTTGACCCGGAAGGTGCTAACCTTCCTAAAGGAAGCGATCCGTTAGTTGGCTTTGCCATAAGTTTTCCAAGAAGCCGCTTCAATTCTTCTGTTCGTTATGCTATACATAAACAACTCTTAGCATTATTTAATATTGATGATGAAATAGAAAATGATAACAATGACGAAGATTAATCAAATATGGGAAGAACTTGCAAATGATACGTCATTTACGAAAGGGCTGCTTTTACGCAGATATTCCGGCTCTGTATTGCCAGATGTATTTGTTGCCTTGCAACAGCCGGAAAAATTATTGTGTATTGCCAGTTCTATAAGCAACACCATAGAAGTTAATACTACACAGTTTGATAATTTACAGGAAATAGAAATTGATTTATTTCCAGACCCAAATCAGAAAGGGAAAAACACTTTGCTTTTTAAACTAACCAACAATCAGCACAAGGATATTTTTTCTGTCTTATGCGAAGATTTAATTGCAAGCATTACGTTAGAAACTAACGAAAAGCAATTAGTAAAAACTATCCTCAACAGGTTTGAGAAATGGAAATCACTGTTCAATAAAATTATTTCAGAAGGATTGCTTCCGGAAGAACAGAGAGGTTTGTTTGGTGAATTATATTTTTTAAGAAAGTTCCTTCAAATCAATAATAACTACCAGTTTGTATTGAACACCTGGATTGGTACAGCAGCAGAAATAAGAGATTTTCAAATGAACAATTGGGGATTGGAAGTTAAAACCACATATGGCAATAATCATCAAAAAGTGCAGATTAGTAGCGAAAGACAACTGGATACTACACATCTCGATAAGCTGTTTCTTTACCACTTGTCATTGGAGAAAGTACAGGAAAGCGGGGAAACACTGAATCAAATTATTGCTTCAATAAACACCATGCTCGAAATTGATGCAATTGCATTAAACCGTTTCAAATCTAAATTATATGAAGCAGGGTATTTTGACCAGCATTTTGTTCTATATGATTCTATTGGATATTTTATTAGGCAGGATACATTCTACCTTGTTGAAAATGGTTTCCCCAGAATCCAGGAAGATGAAATTCGTAATGGTGTTGGTGATGTAAAATATTCTATCATAATTTCTCAATGTGAAAGCTACAAACAATCGGGAGAAAATGTATTTAAAAACCTTACGTTATAATGAATTCAACAATTGAAAATAAAGAATTAAATAACTTTTATTCTTCGTGGATGCAGGATATTACTGCAACCCAATCAACCGATGAAGAAGGCGCAATTTCTGAACAAATATTTACTCAGGATGCAGTTGACTTATTAGCAACTGCAGGTGAAACTGAAAATGTAGTGGTTAAGTATGATGAGAAAGGTTTGGGAACCGCTAAGCAACATAAAATAAATGCCTATGCTATTTCAGAAAATTATGAAACTGTAGATTTATTTATCACAATCTTCAATGGCACCGATGAAATCTCTAAAATTTCCGGCGCTGATATGGAAACTGCTTCTAAAAGAATTTTGAACTTTTTTAGGAAAGCTATTTATTCAATTGAAAATGAAAAATCAAGTTATTTTAGAAACGAATATATAGATGAAATAGAAGAATCATCTGAAATATTTCAGTTTGCTTATACATTAGCTAAATCTGAAGACATAAAGGAAAACCTTGTTCGTGTAAATGCCTTCATTCTTACAAATGGTCTTTACAAAGGTGAATTTCCGGCTAACACAATTATTTCACGTTACAATTTTTATTTTAAAGTTTTTGATATTGAAGGTCTTTACAACATCACTGAAAAATCTCATATTCCAATTCCAATAAATTTCAAGTCTGTTGGTTTTGTTGTGCCATGTATCCCGTCCCCTTCGATCAATAATGAATACCAATCTTATTTAGCAATTATACCTGGAAGAGCATTAGCATTCATTTACGAAGAATATGGCTCCAGACTTCTTGAGCAAAACGTTCGTTCATTTTTACAGTTTAATGGTAAAATTAATAAGGGAATTAGAAATACCATACTTAAAGAACCAGAGATGTTTTTGGCCTACAATAATGGTATTGCCGCAACTGCTGATGAAATAGAATTAGAAAAAAGTGATGATGGAAACGGTACAATAATTTCAACGATTAAAGATTTTCAAATTGTAAATGGAGGCCAAACTACTGCTTCAATCTATCACACACACATGAAAGACAAAGCCGATATTTCAAATATTTTTGTTCAGGTTAAACTATCAGTGATAAAGAATAAAGAAAAGTTTAGTGAAATAGTTTCCCGGATATCTGAATATGCTAATACTCAGAACAAAGTATCAATCTCCGATTTAAGCAGTAACCAACCTTATCATATTGAATTTGAAAAATTATCCAGAAATATATTTGCTCCTATTTCAGATAATCGGCGTATCCAAACAAAATGGTTTTATGAAAGAGCCAGAGGACAATACAAAAATGCAATTTTAAAAGAAGGTTTTACTCCTTCACGTAAAAGAGCATTTGATTTAAAAAACCCAAAATCTCAATTATTTAAGAAAGAAGACTTAGCAAAATATATTAACGCTTACCAGGAAGTGACTGATGGTAAGAAATTATTAGTTGGCCCTCATTATGTGGTTAGAGGAAATCAAAAGAATTATATTCAGTTTATGAACTTTAATCTTGAAAAGAGATTGAATAATATCTATTTTGAAGATACAATTGCAAAGGCGATATTATTTCGCACAGCTGAAAAAATTTATGGAGTAAAGCCGAATTCCATTGGTGATATGAGATCTATGACAGTACCTTATTCGATAACCCTTTTTAATTATTTAACTAAAAACCAACTTGATCTTTACAAGATATGGAAAGCACAGGAACTTTCTGATCCCTTGAAAAGTTTACTATATGAAATAATGAGTGCGGTTGAAACTTTTATCAAAAAAATAGGCCCGGGCGGGCGGTATGAAGAGTTTGCAAAAAAAGAGGATTGTTGGATCCAGGTAAAGAACAATGATTTTGATATTGATTTATCAAAAATAAAAAATGATTTAATTGATAAAAGGAATCCTCCAAAAAGAATAATTATTTCAGAAGATGAATCTGTTAATGAACAAATCAAGGAGGAAAATTTGAAAATCAAATCCATACCATATTCTATTTGGAAAAAAATTGAAACCTGGGGGAGTGAAACAGAGGAGTTAACAGCTAATCAATTAAACATTCTTGAAAGTATTTCCTACAGAGTTAGAACCGATTCCAAATTATTAGAAAATGAAAGGGTTACCGGAATTAAAGTATTAGACACAATTATCACTAAAGCACCAGAATTGTTATTTGAAATTGATGAATTAAACGAACAACAAAAACAAGAAAAAAGTAATATTCCAGAAATAAATCTTGATTTAATCAAGAAGATGGTAGCATGGGACAGAAAAAACAAAAAACTTAAAGATTTTCAGTTTACGATGATGTGGAATATAGTAGAAGGAAAAGAAGTCCTTACTGAAAATAAAAAGAAATACTGCTTGGATAACTTTCAGTTTATTTCAAAATATGGGTTCAAAGTTTAGAATTAATTTCTATTAATGAACAAAAGAATCATTAATTTTTATGTTAGAAAATCAACAATACGATAAAAAATCAATCACCTTTTTAAAAGGCGAGAATACTGATTGGGTGGGATGAACTGGCAAAGAATTTTGTTTCGTTTCGCAATATTTATCGAAAAAGTGATAGAAAAAATTTGAATAATGACAGAACAGGAATTAAATATTTTATTAGACGAATTATGCGGCCAGCCACATGAGTTGCAATGGTTGGAATTTAAAATGAATAAAGGCAGTATCACTAACGAGCAAATTGGGGAGTATATTAGTGCGATGAGCAATGGTGCTGCACTTGCCAATAAACCATTTGGCTATTTGGTATGGGGTGTAGAAGATAAAACCCAGCTAATCAAAGGCACCAACTTTACTTTTTCTAATGCCAAACAAACCAATCAGGATTTAGAATTGTGGCTTCGCAATTTAATGCTTCCAGGAATAAATTTTGAAATATTTGAGTTTCGATATGATGAGAAACCCGTTGTTTTAATACGTATTCCTGCTGCGAAAGGGGAGCCTACCCATTTTCAGAAAAAAGCATTTGTAAGAATAGGAAGTAATAAAACAGACCTTAGAAACTTCCCCAATTATGTGCGCATCATTTATAATTCGCAGGATGATTGGAGTTCAAAAATTATTGATAAAGCCACCATTGCTGATTTGGATGCAGAGGCATTAAAGTTAGCGAGGGAAAAGTTTAAAGAAAAAAGCACAAAAGCATCTTTCTATGAGGAAATTGATAATTGGGATAATGCAACTTTTTTGAATAAGGCGAAGATTACTATAGGCAGTAAAATCACAAATACAGCTATTATCTTGTTGGGGAAAGAAGAATCTTCACATTTTTTGTTACCGGCAGTAGCAGAAATTACGTGGAAATTAGAGACAGAAGAAAAGGCTTATGAGCATTTCGGAATACCATTGCTGCTAAATACAACTGAAGTTTTGCAACACATCCGAAATGTGAAATACAAATTCTTTCCGGATAATGAATTACTTTCCACAACTGTAAATAAATATGATACCCGTTCAATTTTAGAAGCATTAAACAATTGTATTGCTCACCAGGATTATTCCCTGCACAGCAGAATTATTTTAACCGAGAAAGTAGATAAGCTCATATTTTCCAATGCTGGAAGTTTTTACGAAGGGAAGCCAGATGATTATACTGAAGGCGAAAAAACGCCTGATCGTTACAGGAATACATGGTTGGCTCATGCAATGGTTAATTTGGGTATGATTGACCGTTTAGGATATGGCATTCACACCATGTATTTAGCCCAGCGTAACCGTTTTTTCCCATTGCCAGATTATTTACTTTCAGAAACGCAAAGAGTAGTATTACAAATATATGGCCATTCAATTGATGAGAATTATTCAAAATTGCTAATTGAAAGAAAAGATTTGCCTCTTAGTGAAGTGGTATTGTTAGATAGAGTTCAAAAAAAATTACCGATTACTGATCGTGCAATTTCTATGTTAAAAAAGGACAGATTAATAGAGGGAAGAAAACCCAATTATTTTGTAGCTGCATCAGTAGCAGCTGCAACAGATAATAAAGCTGCATACATTAAAAATAAAGCGTTTAATAAAACATATTACAAAACATTAATTATTGAATATTTAACCAGGTATCATAAAGCAAGCAGAATTGAAATTGATACCCTTTTAATGGATAAACTTTCCAATGTTTTAGACCTGACTCAAAAACGTACCAAAATAAGAAACCTTTTGTATGAGATGTCTAAAAAAGATAAAACTATCCGGAATCAAAGTAATTCAACAGCAAATCCTTTATGGGTTCTTTCAGACACTAAAAATAAGATAGGATAAGCTAAAGGTTAAGACAGGGGGATGAACCTTAACTATTTATAATCAATAGTTTATGGCGTTTTTTAAGATAGGGCTAAGATAAGATTGAGATAAGAGAAGCCGCTTAAATGGAAATCCCCGGAACAAAATCTCTATACTTTTTTGGAGTAGGAGTACTATCAACAAATCATTGTAAAATAATCAACATTTTGTTGATAGAATTCCACCTCATTATTTTAAAACTGTTGACTATCAATGCTTTCTTAGCAAATTTTCTATCAACACACATATTATTGTTCTAAACTGCTGCACGGACATTTTTTCTTTTTTCAAATGAAAATATTGAAAAAACTATTACCTCCCGGAGGATCTTATTGAAATAAAATAACGCTATCCATCGCGACCTTTCCTTTATTACTTTGATGTTGATACAACCATTCCCAGGCAGTCTTAAATTTTTCATTTTCATGTTGAATCAATAGATCTTTCAGGAAGAAGAAAGCAAATAACGTAACAATGAGTATAGCAAACGATTTTACAACGCTGCCAAATATAATTTTATAAAATTCCTGTTTATACGTTTCCGGAAAAAGCAGGATGCGTTTTTCATGGATCACCTGTTTAGGCTGTGCATCTATAATAGTTTTAAGCCTTTGTAAATTTGTAATAATCATCTGTAGCGCTGCTCCGGCACTTTCTTTTGTATTGGATAATCTATTCTCCAACTCTGATAGTTTTTCAGAAAAATCTTCAACAGATTTTGTAAGTAAGCCATTATTGATATTAAGCATTTTTTGTTCCTCTGATATCTCAGTGAGTACTTCCTTTAAAATTTCTTCGTTCATAGATGTAAGCTTTTTTTGCGTTGTTGAAGATTGATGTAGGTAGTTTGCTTTGGCGCCTGAATAAGATTCCGTTTAAGTTGTTCATTGATCCTTTCCATGGAAAAACCTAATTCACTACCCTTTACTTTTACTGCCTGTTTATCAATAAAAGAAATACCCCGTCCTTTGATAATCTGGTAATTATTTGCTTTTATTTTTCCGGCAAACTCATCAAAATCCTTTGAACTTTTTAGTGATTGGGCAATAACCACTCTTAGCCGTTCCTTACGGTTGTCGTGTCTTGGCAAATTCTTTTGTGTTACAGATAAAAATTTGGCTGGACTTAATACCTGGATCAGTTGAAAACGTTTTTCCATTTTGCGGCAGAAGTCGGCAATCTTTTTATAACTATTGCTATCCGGCAATGTTTTGCCGTCGAAATTGATCCGATTAACAACAATATGAAAATGTTGGTGCTCTGTGTCAATTTAAATTTAGGATCTGCTCTCAAATGGCTATTTTTAACCGTGCACCAAACCAGTTCTTCATCAGGATTATCTTCCCCGATGTCATTATAAGGAATGAAATTATTATCGAGAAGGTTTTGGCATCTTTTTAATTCAAGGTCTGAGAAATTGGAAAGGTGTTCTATTAGTTGCAACCTGTAACTTTCATTAAATGTCCAAAAAACATATTTGGCAAGATCTTCAAAAGGTTACTGTTTCTGAAACTTTCGAGCGAAAAGACAGGAGGTGAACTTAGCAACGTGATACAATTGCCTGCCCGCATAATCTGGGCAACATATAATTCATAATAACCCGTTTTGAAGTTAAAGGTGTTGGTTACCTTCCCATCAATGGATACTTCTGTAAGGTAGTTTTTATTGGAAATAAATTTAGTTGGCCAGTGGATTTTGCGCTTTAATTTCTTCATCGTTGTAAGATAGCAGTTACAAGTTTACATGAATCTGATTAAAGAAAACACGTTTCAAAAGAAATCAGGCATGAATATGTTAAAATTGAGCGCCTATAAGATTAAAAAAGCATGTATCAAATGATGTATCAAATGAAAAAGCAGCTATAAATTTTACTTCATAACTGCTTGATTATCAGTGGGCCCACCAGGACTTGAACCTGGGACCACCTGATTATGAGTCAGGTGCTCTAACCAACTGAGCTATAGGCCCAAAATTATCATTGAGATAATTTTTAAGGATTGCAAAAATAGAAAAATTTGTGACGTGAGCAGAAATAATTTTATGGTCGCAATGAAAGTTGAACAAAATTGAATCTCAATACATACCCAGGCAACAAATAACATCGATTCTTATTTGAACTCAAAAGAATATATTCTGTAAAAATTCGCCAAGTCAGCAGAAATAATTTTCTTTGAAGATGAAAAAAATTGAAAATATCATTTTTGATCT
>Ga0164241_10002903_pt1 | contig 17951 bp, 20 predicted proteins | sample OricomyardsoilBY_FD_108780 | JGI IMG/M metagenome (GOLD analysis project Ga0164241, IMG submission 108780) | Backyard soil microbial communities from Emeryville, California, USA - Original compost - Back yard soil (BY) | ecosystem: Environmental > Terrestrial > Soil > Unclassified | place: USA...
TAATGCTTTTCAATAAATTCCTGTGCTTTAACAATCGGCAGATCATCGTGATCCTTTTGTCCTTTGAACATCACAAACTGCGATTGCGTATTGCGATCCATTTCCAGCAAAAAGAATTTCGACGCCATAATAGCCATCTCTCTGTTCGTATATTTTTCGACCAGATACAACAACAAATTCCAGTAGGATGTAGCACCGCCGCTGGAGTACAAGCCACTCTGATCGGTAATGATTTTATCGTCGGTAAGAATGATGTCGGGGAACATCGTTCGGAATTCATTTGCAAACAGCCAGTGCGTGGAACAGGTTTTGCCTTTAAGCAATCCGGTCGAAGCCAGTACAAATGCACCAATGCAGAGACTGGCTACCTCAGAACCTTTTTTATATTGTTCCGTGATCCAGGGCAGATACGCCGCATTCAGTTTTAATGCATCCTGAATATTTCCGCCGATGGCCGGTATGATAATCAAATCTGTTTTCTTAATGTCTTTTAACGTAGCATCTGCATGCATTGTGATCTGCCCGTTCTGAAGGCGCACTTCTTTTGTTAGAGCAACCAGTTTTACATCAAAAGCAGGCTGAAGTTCAGCAATCTTCAAAAAGTCGTTTATGGCTGTAAACATATACCTTGGATCTACAATTGCAGCAGGCACAGCAGTTTCAAGAACTAAAATAGACACGTGTTTCATGGTGTAAAGTAAAACAAAACATTTGTCGTAATCAACCCGCGACTTTGTCGTTTTTACACAACCAGATTATCTAATTTTGCCACTAAGTTTGCATAGTCAATAAAAACAACGACCATGGAATCACAAAACTTATCCATATGCAAAGAATTTTCTAAAGGAAATTTTGCAAACGTTTATCCTCATTTCAATGAGTATATAGAATGGAATATTGTGGGAAATCAGGTTGTAAAAGGCAAAGCGTCCGTCATTGATTTTTGTACGAACATGCTGGCCGAAATGACAGGATCAGTGTTAACGAATGATAATACTGTAGAGGCTGAAAATCAAATTGTAATTCAAGGAAAATGTGTTTATTTTGATGCAGATGGAAAAGAATCTATTGTACAGTATTGTGATATCTATTGGTTTGAAAAAGAGAAACTGAAACACATCACTTCATATTGTATCTAACACTGTATTAAAAGATGCCATGGAGTATTACGTGCTTGAAAAAGATATACCATTAATTTGTTTGGCAGCAGGTTTTTCCGAAGGAGACATTGAACGGGCACATGAGAAATTGCAAGCATTGGTTTCTGTTCCGCAACAGCGCAAATTGGTTGGAATATCTTTTGTGAGCGACCACGGGATAGTTCCGTATGATGCAGCAGTTGAAGCGTTGAATGAGGGAGAAGGAGAAGTGTTGGGATTAGAAACCTTTGTTTTAAAAGCAGGAAAATATATGAGTCTGCTTGTAAAAGGGGGAAGGCAAAACAGAGATGATATTGGTTCTGCTTTTTCTAAAATGCTGTTTAAAAAGCATGCAGATCCGGAAGGATATTGTATTGAATGGTATCTGAATATAACGGATGTGCAATGCATGGTGCGGTTAATGAAGTAAAATGTATAATACTATGAATATAGAAAAATATGTTTTAGAAGAAGATGTTCATGTATTTTACATACAGGCAGATTCTTTTCCTGATGGTGCATTGGCTGCACATCAAAAACTGCATACATTGATTCCGTATTCAGATCAGCGCAGATATTTTGGAATTTCAAATCCGGATCAAACCGGAACAATTATTTACAGAGCTGCTGCAGAAGAGTTGATGCCAAATGAGGCAGAAAAACTTCGGTTGGAAACGTTTGTATTGAAAAAAGGAAACTATACAAGAACCTTGATTAAAAATTATCAAAAAGACATCTCAGAAATTGGAAAAGCATTTGGTACTCTTCTTTCAGATCCGGATATTGATCCTCTGGGAGCTTGTGTAGAATGGTATGTGAATAATACAGACGTGCAATGCATGGTGAGATTGATAAAATAAAAACTTTTTAAAACATAACATAAATAAAAATTACTATGAAAAATGAGATAACCATTGAAGCAACAGTAAGTGCGCCAATTGATAAAGTGTGGAAATACTGGAACGAACCTGCACATATTATGAAATGGTGTCAGGCTTCTCCGGAATGGCATGTACCCGCTGCTGATAATGATCTTAAAGCCGGAGGTAAATTTACGACAACGATGGCGGCAAAAGACGGCAGTATGAGTTTTGATTTCTGGGGTATTTACGATACCGTAAATACAAATGAACTGATTGAGTACACTATGGGTGATGGCAGAAAAATGAAAATTGTTTTTACAAAATCCGGTGATGTTACTAAAGTTGTTGAGAGTTTTGAACCTGAAGGTGAAAACCCAAGAGAAATGCAGCAAGCAGGCTGGCAGGCAATTTTAAATAGTTTTAAATCGTACACTGAAAACAATTAATTCAAACCTAAACATTTTTACATCATGAAAATTCTTAAGAAAATTTTGATCGGAATCGCAGCGTTTATTGTGCTGTTATTGATTATAGCAATATTTATCCCAACAAGATATACCGTTTCTGTATCAACTACGATTAATAAGCCTCAGCAGGAAGTATACAACTATGTTAAATTGATCAAAAATCAGGAAAATTACAGCATTTGGGTAATGCAGGACACGAATGTAGTGATGACTTATACCGGGACGGATGGCACGGTTGGATTTGTAGCCAATTGGAACAGCAAAGACGACAATGTAGGAGAAGGAGAGCAGCAAATTACAAAAGTAGATGGCGAAAGGGTAGATGTTGACTTAAGATTCAAACGACCAATGCAAGGTGAATCAAAAGCTGCTACCATTGTAAAAGCAATCTCTGCAAATGAAACACAAGTAACAAGCGAATTTTACGGATACAATCCGTATCCTAACAATTTAATGTGCTTCATTGGAAAAATGTTTATTAAAGATGCGCAGACACAAAATATGGCGAATCTAAAAGCCATCTTAGAAAAATAAGCTTTCTTATATTAATTGTATTGATCTATGCTACTTACACTTTATATTGTCGTTGGTCTTATTGCACTTATACTTTTGTTTGCGCTGCTAGTAAAAAAAGAGTATACCCTTTTTTCTGAAACAACGATCAATAAATCGAGTACAGTTGTTCTTGATTATGTAACACATCTCGGCAATCAAAAGTACTACAACAAATGGATGATGGCTGATCCGAAGATGGAAGTAACCACCAGAGGCGTTGATGGTACGGTTGGTTTTGTTTCTAAATGGGACAGCAAAACTGCAGGAGCCGGCGAGCAGGAGATTACAAGCATTGTACCCGGCAAAAGTTATGATGTAGAACTTCGGTTTGAAAGACCTTTTAAAGGTTTGAGTTATTCAAATACAACATTACATGCAATCACACCGGAGCAGACAAAAGTTATTACTACCTTTAACACGAAAACAGATTTTCCGATGAGTGCAATGATTCCGCTTCTTAAAAAAATACTTAAGAAAGACATGGATGAAAATTCGGCAAATTTAAAACGTGTCTTAGAAGAAGCATAAGCATAAATCTTTTTTAAACCGTATGGTAGAGGTATTTAAAACGAATGTAACAGATGCAGAGGTCGCTAGCAAAATTGTTAGCGACCTTTCATTTCATTTACCTGAATCAAAAATAAATTTCGACCTTACTGATTGCGACAATATTTTACGCATTGAAAGTGAATCTGCAATCCACATAGAAAGCATTACCGGCCATTTGGACCGCTGGGGATATGTATGCGAAGTTTTAGAACCATAATTTCACAAAATTGCTTTTTATTTTTTGTCAGCTTAAAATCAATGAAAATGTAACGTCTATTCGCTACAAATAATGTATATTCAGTATTCGGAACACATGTTTTGAATAAGAGTCTATGTATAAGATGCCGGATAGAAATACCATTAAACTTTTACGGATTCCCTTTTCCTTTTTTTTGATGCCTTTATTTTTATTGGCATTGAGTCAATCTGAGGCTTCTGTTCTAAGTTTCAATGCAATTGTATCGTTTTTGATTATTCATGTTTTGATTTATCCATCCAGCAATGGCTACAACAGCTACATAGACAAAGATGAAACAAGTATCGGTGGATTGGAAAAGCCTCCCATGCCAACAAAAAATCTATATTATGTAACCGTTTTTTTAGATTGTTTAGCTGTTCTGCTGGCGTTGATTTTCATCAATACGTTATTCGCTGTTTGCATTGTGCTTTATATCGCAGCTTCAAGAGCGTATAGTTCTAAAGAGATCCGTTTGAAAAAATATCCGTTTGCCGGCTTTTTTGTTGTCGTATTTTTTCAGGGAGCATTCACATATTATATGTGTTATTGCGGCATTGCAGATCATAACTTGGAACTGAAAGAATCTGCCGTGTATTTATTGCTGGCAAGTTCGTTTCAAATCGCCGGTGCATATCCGTTGACACAGGTATATCAGCACCAGCAGGATGTAAAAGACGGCGTAATAACCATCAGTTACAAACTTGGGTACGCAGGCACATTTATATTTACAGGAATCATGTTTGCCATTACCAATATCTGGTATTTCCTTAGCTTTAACAGCAGCGGGAAATTAAATCAGTTTTATGTAATTCAGTTATTCTTCATTCCGATTGTTTGTTACTATATCTATTGGTTTGCAAAGGTATTACGTTCGCCTGATGCCGCAGACTTTAAAAATACCATGAGAATGAATCTTATTGCAGCCTGTTGTATGAACAGTTGCTTCTTCGTATTATATTTTATTAATCATTGAACGGTGAGTTACATTGCAGCCATAGAAACATGTGTGCCGGAGTATGCACATACACAGAAACAGTTTGCTGATTTCTATTCCAATTCTACAGATGATCTTGATCTGAAACGAAAGATTAAAATCATTGCTGACAAAACCGGAATTGAAAAACGCTATTCTGTATTGAAAGATTACAGCCTCACGCCAATAGATTTTGAGTTCTATTCAAAAAATACATCGTTGTTGCCGGAACCGGGATTAGATGTGCGCATGCAGATTTTTAAACAAGAAGCAATTAAGCTTTCTGTACAAGCTGTTTTAAAAATTGATCGTTTCGATAAGCTGAAAAATAGTATTACACATATAATAACTGTAACGTGCACAGGTTTGTTTGCTCCGGGATTAGATATACAGCTCGTTCAGGAATTGCAGCTATCGCCTTCAATCAATAGAAGCAGTATTAATTTTATGGGTTGCAATGCAGCTGTACTTGCATTGAAACAGGCAGATGTGATCTGCAAAGCAAATGGAAACGCGAAAGTATTAATTGTATGCACTGAAATCTGTTCCATACATTTTCAAAAGAATTACAGCGACGATTATATTATTTCCAATCAGCTTTTTGGTGATGGGTGCGCGGCTGTTCTTGTGACAGCAGATCCGGTTGAATTTGCGCCGGATGTATTGATTAAGATGAACGAGTTTCATTCGCTGCTTATTCATAAAGGCTATAACGATATGGCATGGCAGCTTTCAGAAACTGGCTTCAAAATGAACCTGACTTCATATGTTTCAGATTTAATTAATGGAAACATTAAAAAAATGCTGAACGAAATACATGTATATCCTGATTTCATTGATTTTTGGGCAATTCATCCGGGCGGCAAAAAAATCATCGATGAATTTTGCGATACACTGAAACTGGAGAAAGAAAAATTGGCTGCTTCATATGCTATTTTAAAAAACTATGGCAATATGTCTTCACCCACAATTTTATTTGTGCTGAAAGAATTATTAAAGAACAATAAGCAGGTGAGCAAAGGCAAATCTATTTTCACGGCAGCCTTTGGGCCGGGCTTAAGCATTGAAACAATAAAAATGGTATATGCTTAAGTACAGAAGCTACACCAAAGAATTACTGGATGGAGACAATATTCCGGAGAAAGATCTGTTTCTAAATTTAAAAGAGTTAGACACGATCAACAAGTTGTTAGGCGGATACAATATTAGTTTATCTGCACTAAATAAAATTATTCAGCCAAATGAATCATATAGGCTCGTGGACATTGGTTGCGGCGGCGGGGATACGTTAAAGCATATCTATACATGGACTGAAAGATCAAAGAAAAATATTGCTTTGGTTGGTATTGATATCAAACCGGTGTGTATTGAATATGCAACAGAGAATACAAAAGATCTGCCGATAGAATATATATGTGATGATTATCGACAATTGTATAAGCATACGGAAAAGGTTGATATCATACATGCCTGTTTGTTTTGTCATCATCTGGATGAAGCACAGCTGGTAGAATTGGTAAGCTTTGCATTGAAGCATAAAGCAATCTTAGTGATTAATGATCTTGAACGGAATCCGATTGCATATTATTCAATTAAGTGGCTTACCGGATTATTTTCAAAATCGTATTTAGTTAAAAACGATGCGCCCTTATCCGTTGCCAGAGGTTTTAAGAAAAATGAATGGACTTCAATTTTATTGAAAGCCGGAGCAACCGATTTTACAGTAAAAAATAAATGGGCCTTCCGTCATGAGATAGTTGTGTATGGAAACAAATCTGAATAAATATGCCTGCGGAATCATTGGCGGCGGTGTAGCTGGCTTGAGCCTAGCCATTCAGCTTGCAGATGAAGGAACTGAGACAGTTGTTTTTGAAAAGAACACGTATCCGTTTCATAAAGTATGCGGTGAATATATTTCAATGGAGAGCTGGAATTTTTTATGCGCACTAGGCTTGCCTTTGAATGAGATAAATGTACCTTGTATCACACAATTAGGAGTAACTTCAGAAAAAGGTTTTATGCTGAACGCTCCATTAATGTTGGGTGGTTTTGGGATCAGTAGGTACACACTGGATCAGCAGTTGTATGAAATAGCAAAAAAGAAAGGTGTTACAGTAATTGAAAATTGCAAAGTAACAGATGTTCAGCTTGAACAGGATCAATCCTCAACCATCATTACCTCGTTGGGTATTTATCGTGCAGCTATTGTATGCGGAGGTTATGGTAAGTATACACCGGTTTTTGCCAAAGATGAACAGACATTAAAACGACGCAATGTAAATTATATTGGTGTAAAATATCATATCAAAACCGATTTTCCGGACAACAGAATCGAACTGCATAATTTTGAAGGTGGTTATTGCGGTATTTCAAAAGTTGAAAACAACAGATTTTGCCTGTGTTATTTATCTTCTGCAGAAAAATTAAAACAGTCCGGAAATTCAATCAAACAATTGGAAGAAACGTTCTTATATAAAAATCCATTTTTGAAACGTATTTTTTCAGCATCAGAGTTTTTATTTGAACAGCCGCTGGTGATCAGCAATATTACGTTTCATAAAAAGAGTACATATGCGAATGGTGTTTTTTTATTGGGCGATGCAGCAGGTTCCATCACACCATTGTGCGGCAATGGCATGAGTATGGGTTTTCGGGCATCCTTTATTTTAGCACAGCTACTCACCGCATTTTTCAGAAAAGATATAAATAAAGATACATTGATTCAATCCTATCAGCTCACCTGGAATCAGCAATTCAATACACGTATTCAGATAGGGTATTATTTGCAAAGTTTATTTGGCAAAAAAAGATCCACGCATCTAGTCTTGAAAACCTTAGACAAATTTCCACAGCTCACACAAAAAGTGATCGGACTCACTCACGGTAAACCGTTTTAATATATATTTACTAAATACATAAATACCTCTCTCAAAAGTATTATTCGCTTTTTTTGTCGCTTATAAAGGCTGAAAGCCTTTCATAACAAAACTTGGGTATCGCCCCAAGAAAAGCTAGATTTCAGTAATACAGAGACCGATTTTCTTAATTGTATACAATTCATTTACTTTATATAAAGCAACTGCAGGATCATGTCCAGATTCTCCATATACATACCATCTGATCAGCTAAAACCGTACATTAAAAGTTTTGCTATTTCAGAAAATGAGCATGAGCAAACCTATAAAGTAATTCCGGACACAGCAATTGTTCTGGGTTTTCAATACAAAGGAAAACTTTCGTATTTGAATAATACGGATCCGGTAGCATTGGCAAGCTCAGGTGTCAGTGGTTTGAGTGATCATTACAAAGTGTTTAAAAATTCGGCAGGCATCGGAACTGTGTTGGTATTTTTTACAGAAGCAGGTGCCGCGCATTTTTTTAAACAGCCGCTTCATGAATTATTCAGAGAAAGTATTTCGCTGGATAATTTTATGTTTCAATCCGAATTATTAATTCTGGAAGAACAGTTATGCGAAGCAGATACAGACGTCGAAAGAATTTCTGTTGTAGAACAGTTTTTGCTTTCAAGAATCCGAACGATTGAACCCGATAAAATGGTTTTGGCAGCACTGGCACTTATTCATAAAAGCAAAGGAATGATTCGTATTACAGAATTAATGCAACAATTGCATACAAGTCAAAGTCCGTTAGAGAAAAGATTCAGGCAGGCTATAGGCACATCCCCTAAAAAATTTGCTTCTATTGTGCGGTTAAAAAATGCCATTCAACAACGCGCATCCTCCGGATCTTTGACAACATTGAGTTATGAATTGGGTTTTTACGATCAGGCGCATTTTATAAAAGAATTTAAAACATTTACCGGAGAAACTCCGGAGAATTATTTTTCTTCTGATAAATCATAAAAACGATTTTTTACAATTCGGGGAATAAATACTTTTAAATCTTTGCATCAGTAATTCATCAAAACAAGAAACATTATGTTTACACTTGAACAAATCAAAGCAGCACATGTGAAAGTAAAAAGCGGAGCAGATTTTCCAGCTTACATTCAAGAACTTATTGGATTAGGTTTAACGCAATACACACAATTTGTGAGCGACGGACATACAGTTTACAAAGGAAAGGATAATTATACGATCCAGTCGGATGCAAAATATCCGGCGTTTACCATTTCAAATCAAAGCGATATTGAAAAACTGAAATCAGACCTGAAAGTGCATCAGCAGGGAGGAACAAGCTATATGATATTCTGCGAACAGGCTGCCGCAGCCGGCGTTGAAAAATGGACTACGGATATGACTAAAATGACTTGCACGTATTATGATAAAGCAGGGAATAATATGCTCACTGAAACAATTCCAGGCTAGATAAATCAAAAACTAACCGCAAAGAGCGCAACGTGTTTTCGCAAAGCACGCAAAAGAAAAAATTCTATTTATAGTATCAATCTTTTGAGATATTCTTTGCGACCCATGCGTTTCTCTTCGCACCCTTTGCGGTTAATTTTTTTGAATAACTTCGCAAGTTTCGGATTTCATTCTAGTCATGGACTTGCTACTTTTGTATGGAATAATTCAATAACATGAACGACCAGGAACAAATCGATTACCAACGAATAGCTCAAGCCATTGAATATTTAAAGGCGAACTATAAAGATCAGCCAAGTCTGGATCTGGTTGCAGAGAACGTGCATGTTAGTCCGTTTCATTTTCAGCGTTTATTTACGGATTGGGCAGGCGTGAGCCCGAAGAAATTTTTACAATTCGTCAGTCTTCAACACGCAAAAGAAATATTAAAAAATTCAGCGACAACATTATCGGATACTGCAGCTGCAACCGGATTGTCAAGTACCAGCAGGTTGCATGACCTGTTTGTAAAAATAGAAGGTATGACACCCGGAGAATATAAAAATGGTGGCACAGATCTTTCAATCCAATACAGCTTTTCAGATACGCCATTTGGGAAAGTTATTGTTGCTTCAACCAAAAACGGTATATGTCATTTAACATTTATTGATAATGAACCGGACGGGTTCCTACAGCTGCAATCCATTTTTCCAAAAGCAAATTATGTAAAAGTACTGAATGCAATGCATGAAAACGCGCTATTAATTTTTTCAATGGATTGGTCGGAGCTGAAACAAATAAAGCTGCATTTAAAAGGTACTGATTTCCAATTGAAGGTTTGGGAAGCACTATTAAAAATACCTGCAGGTGATCTGACTACCTATGGAAGTATTGCAGCATCGATCCAAAAACCATCAGCCTCAAGAGCGGTGGGCACAGCAATAGGCAGCAATCCCGTAGCATTTCTAATTCCATGCCACCGTGTAATCCAGGCATCCGGCAACCTTGGCGGTTATATGTGGGGTACAACCAGAAAAACAGTAATAATCGGCTGGGAGGCAGCTGCCAATGGTCAGTAGTCAGTTCAATATGGCTGATAGTAATTAATAAATTTAATATGTAAAATAAATAATGAAATGGAATTTTATAAGCAATTACTGTGCGTATCACAATTAGTACTGACTACTGTTTACTGACAACTGACTACTAAAACTATGTTTAATCAAAATCCGATCTCTAATCTCTTGCCCAACGATGGCATTGTTGAGTATCATGGAAAAATTTTAAAAGAAGGAGAGATTCAGTTTTATCTCAATAAACTGTTAAATGAGATAGAATGGAAAAACGATGAAGCAATTATTTATGGTAAACACATCATTACGAAACGCAAAGTTGCCTGGTATGGAGATGATACTTATTCATACACCTATTCCAATACAACCAAACAGGCATTGCCCTGGACAAAAGAATTGCTGGAGTTAAAACAGCTTACAGAAAAAATTACCGGCGATACTTTTAATTCCTGCTTATTAAATTTATACCATACGGGAGAGGAAGGAATGGCCTGGCATAGCGATGATGAAAAATCATTAGGAAAAAATACTACAATTGCATCACTTAGTTTTGGGGTCGAAAGAAAATTCTCTTTGAAGCATAAACTAACAAAAGAAACACGCTCAGTTTTGTTAGAAAACGGAAGTTTGCTTGTAATGAAAGGAACTACGCAGACAAACTGGCTCCATAGTTTACCTAAAATGAAACGGATTACACAACCAAGAATAAATCTCACGTTTAGAACGATTGTAAGGTAAGAGCTTTGGCCTGTTTGCAAATCCACTTTAATATAAGAGTAAATCACACATATTATGTGTACAGGATTTTGGTTGAAGGCCGGGTAAGCATGCATATTGAACTGTAGAATCTAGATATGATTTTTTAAATGTTTATGAGTACTATTTTTAAATAATTGCGTAATTCAGAAATAGTAGCAGGAGTTTATACGCCATTAAATAATTTTCTTAACGCCAGTTATCCTACAAATACAACCGTTCGCTCATTATCGGTTTTTTTGAATGATATAATTAAATATGTTTGTTAAGCCGTTTACCCAAAAGAGTTTGCTGTTGCAAGACAAAAAGCTTTTGTGTTAAAAGGAATATAGAATAACCGTTTTATATTCTTTTAATAAACGTTCTTTTAAATAGTTTTTACCCGGTATTTAATTTTAACTTTTAACAGCTTTCATTATGGAAAAAATTCTGACCAACATGGGCGTGCAGGTAGCACGAGCCACCGTTATTTTCATGCTTTTATTTTCTGTTTCCGTGCAGGCATCTTATCTGAAAGATGTTCCTGTAAAACTAAAACAGCCCGATGGTACAATTTTAAATTGCCTCGCAACCGGAAGTGAATACCACAACTGGCTGCATGATGAAAACAATTATACCATCATTAAAAACCCTGCTACAGGATATTATGTGTATGCAACAATCGTTGCCGGAAAATTATCTCCTTCAAATTTTATTCCCGGACAAGTTGATCCGGCATCAGTAGGATTGACGCCAGGTGTAAACTTGTCGGAAGCAGAAATAAAGGCTAAAACAGCCGCACTCAAAGCGAAGCGTGCTGCACCAGCTTCAAACAGCCGCGTCGCAACAGCTGTAGCCCCTGTAAGACCTGCTACAGGTGTTTATAATAACCTTGCGATCTTTATCAGCTTTAGTGATCAGGGAGAAATTAGCACTCCGCTTTCAGAAGTCACGGCTAAATTCAATGCACTGGGCACAACATCTGTAAGAGATTTTTATAAAGAAGTTTCAACAAGCCAGCTGGATCTGGTAACGAGTTTTTATCCTGTTTCTTCCGGTACCTATCCGGTATCGTATCGTGATTCGCATCCAAGAAGTTACTATACCAAAGACGCGCCGGATGGTTACAACAATACAAGTCCGGATGCAACAACACGTGAACATACATTGTTGGCAAATGCTGTACGTGCTGTACAAAATCAGGTTCCGGCAAATCTATTGATTGATGGGGACAATGATGGCAATGTCGATAACATTGTTTTTATCGTAAACGGATACACAGAAGGCTGGGCTGAATTGTTATGGCCACACCGTTGGTCTCTTTTCTCACAAACGGTCGCTATTAATGGAAAAAATGTAAATGACTATAATATTGTTTTTTCTGAAGCCTTAGGTATCGGTGTAATTTCCCATGAATTGTTTCATTCCTTTGGAGCACCGGATCTATATCATTATTCAGATGCTCCGCACACACCTGTTGGCGACTGGGATTTAATGGCAAGCGGCGACTGGAATACGCCAAGACACATGACTGTATATCTTAAACAGCATTATGCAAACTGGACAGGCGCAACACCTGTACTTACAGATGCCGGCAGATATACACTGGCTCCATTGTCCCGTTCTCCCTATGCAGCGTATAGAATTAATCTACCGAACACAGATCAATTCATCATGCTGGAATACAGAAAAAAAGAAGGCCGTTATGAATCTGCTCTTGGCGGCGAAGAAGGCTTGATCATATACCGCATCAATCCTGCGGGCAGCGGCAATGCATATGATCCGGAAGAATTGTATATATACAGACCGGATGGAACAAATGCAGTAGATGGCAATCTGGATCATGCGGCATTTTCTTTAAATAATAACAGAACACGCTTCGACGACTATTCAAATCCTTACAGCTTTTTAGCAGACGGAACGCTTGCCGGAATAGCTGCTAATTTAGGAATTACGAATGTGTCGCTTGCAGGTGATGTAATTAGTTTTGATTACAAAGGCGGAACGAACGGCAATCGAATGCCTGTAGTATCCATTACATCTCCTGTAAATAATGCAGCATATACATTGCCGGCAAACGTTTTACTCAATGCGACGGCAAATGATACAGACGGTACTGTTGTATATGTAGAATTTTACATCGGAACAACATTGTTAGGTACAGATATCAGAGCACCATACAGTCTGCCGTGGACACCAACTGCTTCAGGTACATATTCAATCACAGCTAAAGCAACAGATAATGCAGGCGGAACGGCTACGTCAACAATTTCTGTACGTATTGATTCCGGTATTTCAAATGAAGATATTATTGGAAACAATTGTGGTAAAAATGGCACAACACAAACATATACATTGAATGCTGCTAATAGAGTATCTGCTACAAGCTATAACTGGTGGTTTGCGGGCGGAGTGCAATCTATTACGCCTGTTGCAAACCAACCGTATAGTGCAGTACTTGGTGATGGTAATTATTTTAATGGCGGACAATTGTGTGTTGGTGTAAATTATAGTGCTGCTCCATGGTACAAACAGTACTGCAAAAATATTACGGTTTGTCCGGCAAATATCAATGCATTGGACGCAGATGAAGCAGAACAGAAAGCTGTAGTTTCTCCAAACCCTTCAGCAGATATTTTCAAACTGGCATTAAAGAAAACGGCGTCTTTAATTACAGTAATGAATGCAAGCGGAATTGTTGTAAAACAACTATCCAATGCATCGGGTAGTGTTGAATTTGGAAATGAATTTCAAGATGGAATTTACACGGCTATTATCCATTACACAGATAATACAACAGAAAATATACGTTTGGTAAAAGTAAAATAATCGATAAAGATCAATTAAAAGCCGTGGCTGTAAATTTGCAGCCACGGCTTTTTGTTTTTATATATTTTATATACTTACTATATGTATATTTTAAGCGAATAGAAGTTTGATTTGGTCGGGTTTATAGGCTGAAAGCCTTATATAATAAACTTGGGGCATCGCCCCAAGAAAGGGAATGTTAAACTAAACAATTTTCTTTCTTGATTTAATAAAACAAAATGCTGAAATTATAGTAATTAAATCATTGGAATCACGTTTATGGATTATTATAAAATTCTCGGTATTGATAAAAGTGCTTCAGAGGCAGACATTAAAAAAGCTTATCGGAAAATGGCACGCAAATACCATCCGGATGTAAACCCGAATGATAAAGCAGCCGAGCAAAAGTTTAAGGAAATCAATGAGGCCAATGAAGTATTGAGCAATCCTGAGAATAGAAAAAAGTACGATGCATACGGTGATAACTGGAAACATGGCGATGCTTATGCAAATGCCGGAAAGCAAAGTCATCAGCGTCCGCCGAATCAAGGTTCAAAAGGCGGTGGATTTGATAACGACTTCTCCGATTTCTTTGGATCTATGTTTGGTTCAGGAAGCGGATCAAGAGGCAGCAGAGGAAATGTTCAGTTTAAGGGCGCAGATTTTCATGCGGAATTAACGCTTGATATCAAAGACATTTATACGACACATAAGCAAGAGTTGACAGTGAATGGAAAAAATATCCGTATCACAATACCCGCGGGGATAAAGGACGGACAGGTCATTAAAATTCCCGGTTACGGCGGTGATGGATTGAACGGCGGCCCGAAAGGTGATCTTCAAATCCAGATTAACGTTGAAAACAATACCAAATTTAAAATAGACAAAGACGATTTATACCAGACGGTTGAATTGGATTTGTATAAAGCTGTTTTAGGAGGCGAGCTTGTTGTTGATACATTTGATGGGAAAGCCAAGCTGAAGGTAGCACCTGAAACACAAAACGGAACAAAAGTAAAACTGAAAGGCAAAGGGCTTCCTGTCTATAAAAGTGAAGGAAACTTTGGCGATTTATATATTACGTATAATATTACAACCCCCAAAAATCTTACTGAAAAAGAAAAAGAACTATTCACTGAACTCTCTAAACTTAGAAACTCATGAATATAGAAAACTTTATTCCGGTGCAGACGCTGTGCACACATTATCAGGTGGAAGGTTCATTTGTTAATGAATTGGGAGAAATTGGTTTAATTACCATTCATACGATTGAGAAGGCACATTATATTCATCAGGATCAGATTCGCGATATTGAAAAAATGATCCGCCTGCATCACGAACTGCATGTAAATACAGAAGGCATTGATGTGGTTTTTAATTTATTGCAACGAATAAATGAGTTGCAGGAAGAATTAAAACAAACCCGCGCATGGCTAAAAATAGTTGAAGGATAATTCTTAATTGACATATGGAAAGCTTTTTCACAAGTCATAAATTTATAACTCATAATTTATAAAAACCTTCTTTGCTTTTAAACGTAAAACAGTACGTTCTAATGAATAAAAAGCATGAAACGAATTGATTACCTGATTACATTAACAAAAACACTTTTAGAAGTTCCTGAAAAAAATATAGAAGAAGTTCTTACCTATTTTGGCTCCATATTCGAATTTCATGAAATACAAAAAGCCGGTGTAGTTTCATTAGCTGCTGGTTTAGATAATGGGAAAGAAGTACCATTTGCCGATTGGGCAAACATTTTACGCGCTGAAAAAGTAAAGAAATGTATCGTACGTTCTGTTGTTCAGGAGCAGGAAAAACTACCGGCACACATCGCTGCTGCATTTGCGGGTACACAGGAATACCTTATTGAAGTAATTACAGAAAAAGCAGCTCGCTGCTACATCATAAAAACATTTTATTCACCGCCCTACGCAATCACTCCGGATTTATTTGCCGAGTTAATAGACGCTCAGCAAAACAGCGAATCACTTTGGACATTGGTTGCAGATATGGTCACAAAATCAAATGAGCTGAATGGACGCAAGGCTGTAGAAAAAAATGCTATTCGTGCATATCTGAATACCAATGAAGGAAATGCCGAATTTAATTTTCTTGCTTCGAATCTGGTAGAAGAAATGCAGATCGAATGTACTGTTGCAGGTGTGCCATTTATTTTTCCGGAACATTTAAAAGACTTATTCTATCAATCTGATTTTTCTTTTGGCGATGAAGATCGGGAGATCGCATTTCTATATCCTGAAGTACAACCATCTTCGGAACAACTGTTAAGTCTGGTATCTGCACAGCCGTCGGCTGCAGAAGTCTGGAAAAGCTGTGAGACAGAAATGGAAACGTTTCCATTACCGGATGCACTTGTTTTAAAAGCAGATGAATTTGAAACGTATATAAAAAGTAAGAAAGGTGAGGAATTATCTGCAAGCGGCATAACAAGTATTGTGTGCAGAGCCATATGTTTGCTGTGTGAACAGAACCATGTACGTCCGGTGATTCCGGAAACATTGGAAGATGTTTTTGGTCCGAATAAAAAGGAATATGATAAGGCTCTTGCCCGTGGCCGCACAAAATATAAATGGTATTTAAAATCGATGGAGCAGGCTTGGGAAGTCAATTTCTTTGAGCCTCTGCCGATAACAACATTACTTGCACCCAAAGATGATTTCGTTGTTCTGAAAGAAAACTTTGAAAAGGCTCTGCATGATATTGCAGCCTTTGCAGAAAAGATCGATTCGCCTTTTGCAGAAGCATTTCGTTTTGCAGCCTGGTTTATAGATCGTAAAATTCCGGCAGGAGATTTTGATGCAGATCACATTGAAGCAATAAAAAAACTTCTTGAGCAAGACGGCTTTACAGAACGCGCGTTGGAAGTGTTCCAGAACAACGCATTCTATTTAGAAGAATGGCATAAAATGCATTTTAGTACAGCAACTATTTATAATCTGTTTGCTGTAAAAAATGCAGATGTATTCGGTGGTATGGGTTCCTGGAACGATCAGTATCTTGAAAATGATCAGGAAGAATTTGATCGTGTGTCTGCAGAAACATTTGCTGCCATGAAAAAATATTTCGTTGCGATATTATCCAGATAAAAAAGATTACATATCCCATTTTTGGGGAAGATCTTACTTCAGGCATTAAGCCTTTCGCATTAGCCTTTCTTCCTGTTAATCATATACACTGCTGCAATTCCCAACACGCCGCCAATAATAGTATGAATTAACAGCGCTTCGCCCAGAAACATCCAGGAAGAAACCGCAGCTGAAACCGGAACCAGAAAAATGAAACTGCTTGCTTTTTCCGGGCCTAAAGTCGTGGTTGCATAAAAGTAATATGAAGTTGCCAGCGTAGTAGCAAATATACCACTGAACAGAATATTCCACCAGAAATAACCATCAGCATGAACAAGCGTTTCCTGTAAGGAAGCATAATCGACAAGTGGTAGCATGATCAGAACAGTTGCCAGATACATCCACAAACTGAAGCTCATAGAAGAACCGTAGTTTGATGCCTTCGATGTTATGCGGCTCATCACAGCCCATATGAATGCTGCCATAAGAAAGTATAAATTTCCAGATGCAAAAAGCTCATCCATGTTGCCCCATACTTTTAAAAGTGTTGCACCGGCAAATACACCAAGCAACAAACCAATAGCTTCATTGCGGGAAGGCTTTTTTCTGTTCAGTATCAAACCGATTCCATAGGCCATGATCGGGTTCATAGTTGTAACCAATACACCACCCGCACCCGCCAAACCGTTTTTCAATCCATAAAAGAACAAATACGTATAGAGCGAAAGCAACAGACCGGCAGCGATTAATGCGGGTACACCTTTTTTGTTAATTGTTAAAGGGGCTTTCATTAAAAAGAAAATCGGCAGAAAGCTTAGAAAAACGACTATGTAACGAAGCAATACAATTGTAACAGGATCACCATAGGCTGCAGCAACTTTACCGGAGGGCCAGCTTAAACCCCACATAAACATACTGATTGCAATACCAATAAAAAGTAGTTTTTCGGATTTATTCTGCTGCGTGTTCAATGAGGTAGTATTTGAAATTACGGTTGGTTAAAAGTACAATTTATTATTAAAAATAGTTTCATTAAAAAATGAATTTGTCTGTTTAAATCGGGAACTTCGTCGAGGTTCAAAACCTCGACGAAGTTGATTATCATTAAACAAAAAAGCATCAGTGGAAACGCTGATGCTTTTTTGTTTAATGATA
>Ga0164241_10002904_pt1 | contig 17950 bp, 14 predicted proteins | sample OricomyardsoilBY_FD_108780 | JGI IMG/M metagenome (GOLD analysis project Ga0164241, IMG submission 108780) | Backyard soil microbial communities from Emeryville, California, USA - Original compost - Back yard soil (BY) | ecosystem: Environmental > Terrestrial > Soil > Unclassified | place: USA...
CGCGCTGATCGGTGTGCTCAACCGCCGCGCCGGCTGCAGCACGACCTACACCTTCGACCGCCGCGCGGCGGCGACGGCGGATTTCACCGCGGTCGCGTAGCGTCGTCGCGCCGAGCGAACGCCTCGCGGGCCGGGCGGGCGCGGCGATCCGCGACGCCCTCGCGACCACCAAGGACTACGAGGCGGTCACGGGCAAGATCACGATGGACAAGGATCGCAACCCGGAAAAGAGCGTCGTCGTCCTCAAGATCGACGGTGGCAAGGCCAAGTACGAAGCCCTCGTCAATCCGTGAGCACGCTCCTTCAGCAAGTCCTGAACGGCCTGTCGCTCGGCTCGATCTACGCGCTGATCGCGCTCGGGTACACGATGGTGTACGGCATCCTGAAGCTTATCAACTTCGCTCACGGCGAGGTGTTCATGATCGGCGCCTACGCTGGCTATTTCGGCGCGATCGGGCTCGGGGTCGAGCGCTATGGCGCCGCAGGATTTCCCCTGTATCTGGCGCTGGTGGTCCTCGTGCTCGCGATGGCGGCGGCGGCCTTGCTCGGCGTCTCGATCGAGCTGCTGGCGTATCGACCGGTGCGCTCGGCGCCCCGCCTCACGCCGCTGATCACCGCCATCGGCGTCAGCTTGTTCCTCCAGAACGCGGCGATGCTGGTGTTCTCGCCCAACCCGCGGCCCTACCCCCCAATCTTGCGCGAGGTGCGCTTCGAGCTGGGCGGGGTGATCGTGACCAACGTGAAGCTGACGATCTTCGTGGTCGCGCTGGCGCTGATGGTCGGGCTCAACTGGTTCATTCAGCGGACCTGGACCGGTAAGGCGATGCGCGCCGTCTCGACCAACCTCGACGCGGCGCGGCTGATGGGCATCGACACCGATCGCATCATTCGCGTCACGTTCGCGGTCGGCTCGGCGCTGGCGGCGGCGGGCGGCATCTTGTTCGGCCTCGACCAGATCATGATCAGCCCGCTGATGGGCGTCTTGACGGGGCTGAAGGCGTTCGTGGCCGCGGTTTTGGGCGGGATCGGCAACGTGCGCGGCGCCGTGCTCGGAGGACTGCTGATCGGCTTGGCGGAGCAGCTCACGGCCGGCTACCTGTCGCCCGATTACCGCGACGCGATCACGTTCGTGATCCTGATCATCATCCTGATCCTTCGTCCGGAAGGGCTGCTCGGCGTCGTGCGCCCGGAGAAGGTGTGATGCAGGCCTTGCGGCGACTGGCGACGGCGAGCGCGATCGCGCTGGTGCTCTACGGCGTCGGGCTGTGGCTCAGCGACGGCTTGATCGAATACGCGCAGCGCATCGTGCTGCTCGCGGGCATCAACGTGATCTTGGCGGTCGGGCTCAACCTGATCAACGGCACCACCGGTCAATTTTCGATCGGCCACGCCGGCTTCATGGCCGTCGGCGCCTACGGGGCGGCGTTCTTCGGGGTCAAGCTGGCGCCGATCTTCGCGCGGGTGCTGGGCGCGGGCGCGGTGGCGGAAGCGTTGACCTTCAACGTCGCGCTGCTGATCGGCGCCGCCTTCGCCGGTGCGGCGGGGCTGTTGGTCGGCGCGCCGAGCCTCCGCCTCCGCGGCGACTACCTGGCCGTGGTTACCCTCGGTTTTGGGGAAATCATCAGGATTTCGTTCAACAACGCCCAGTTCTTGGGGGCCGCGACCGGCTACTTCGGTGACAGCCCGGCAGGGCTCCCGGCGTACACGAGCTTCTTCTGGGTCTATGGCTGGGCGATCGCGATCGTGGTGCTCATCCGTAACCTCACGTTTTCGCAGACCGGTCGCTCGCTCGCCGCGATCCGCGAGGACGAGATCGCGGCCGAGGCGATGGCGACGCCGACGACGCGGCTCAAGGTTCTGGCCTTCTCGCTGAGCGCGGCCAGCGCCGGCATCGCGGGCGGGCTGTTCGCCTACATGCAGTCCGGCATTCGCCCCGAAGACTTCCGCTTCGACAAGTCGATCGACATGGTCGTGATGATCATCATCGGTGGGTTGGGCTCGATCTCGGGCGCGATCGTCGGCGGCGTGTTCGTCGCCGTCACGCTGGAGCTGATGCGCGATCTGCAGCAGTACCGGCTGGTGCTTTACGCGTTGTTGCTGGTCGGCATCATGCTGGTACGTCCCGAGGGGCTGCTCGGCAATCGCGAGCTGCCGGACCTGGTGCGGGGCTGGCTCCGCAAGGCTAAGATCGCGAAATGACACTGCTTTCAATTGACAAGCTCGATAAGACCTTCGGCGGTCTGCGCGCGCTCAAGCAGGTGTCGTTCGACGTGCCGGAGGGCTGCATCTTCGGCTTGATTGGGCCGAACGGCGCCGGCAAGACCACGCTCTTCAACGTCATCACCGGTGTCTACGCGCCCGACGGCGGCACGATTCGCTTCGAAGGGGCGTCGATCGGCGGGGAGTCCCCGGCGCGCGTCGCGCACCGCGGCATCGCGCGCACCTTCCAAAACATTCGCCTATTCCGCGCCATGACCGTCGAAGAAAACGTGATGGTCGCCGGCCATCACCTGCATCGGTCGAGCCTGCTGGCGGCGATGCTGCGGACGCGCGCGCACGCCGCCGACGAAGCGAGGCTGCGCGCCCGCGCCTGTGAGCTACTCGAGGTGATGGGTCTACGCCGGCACGCGGCCGACGTCGCTGGCTCGCTGCCGTACGGATCGCAGCGGCGGCTCGAGATCGCGCGGGCGTTGATGCTCGAGCCCAAGCTGCTGCTGCTCGACGAGCCAGCGGCGGGCATGAACAGCCAGGAAGCGGCCGAGCTCGAGCGCCAGATCCGGTTTTTGCGCGACGATATGGGGCTCACGGTGGTGCTCGTCGAGCACAACATGGCAGTGGTGATGAGCGTGTGCGAGGTGGTGCACGTGGTCGATCACGGCGAAACGATCGCGCACGGCCCGCCCGCGCGCATCAAGCAGGATCCGGCCGTGCTCGCCGCCTACCTCGGCACGCCCACGGACGAGGCGTCATGAGCGAGGCGGCGCTCGCGATCCGCGATCTGCGCGTGGGCTACGGCGGCATCGCGGCCGTGAAGGGCATTTCGCTCGAGGTGCGGCGGGGAGAGATCGTGACGTTGATTGGCGCCAACGGCGCCGGCAAGACCAGCACCCTCAAGGCGATCGTCGGTCTTTTGCCGCTCCGATCCGGCCAGATCGAGCTGTTCGGCGACTCACTGCGGGGCGTGCCCACACACGGCATTGCGCGGCGCGGAGTGGCGCTGGTGCCGGAAGGTCGCGCGATCTTCGGCAACCTGAGCGTCGCCGAAAACCTGGAGCTTGGCGCGTTCTCGAAGCGCGAGCCAGCGGCGCTGACGGCGCGACGCGAGCGCGTGCTACGGCTATTTCCCCGGCTCGCAGAGCGGCTCGAGCAAGAGAGCGGCACGCTGTCGGGCGGCGAGCAGCAGATGCTGGCGATCGGCCGCGCGCTGATGAGCGACCCGAAATTGCTGCTGCTCGACGAGCCGAGCTTGGGACTCGCGCCGAAGCTGGTCGAGCAGATTTTCGAAGCCATCGTCGAGATCGCCAAGGGCGGTTTGACGATCTTGCTCGTCGAGCAAAATACGCGGCTCGCGCTCGAGACGGCGTCGCGCGGCTACGTGCTGGTGACGGGCGAGGTGGCGCTGTCGGGCGACTGCGCCGAGCTGCGGCGAGATCCGCGCGTCAAGGGCGCCTACCTCGGCGAAGACGTGTCGGCGTGAAGGCGGCCGTGCGCGGCTGATTCAGGCCGCCTGCAGCACGCCGAACGCCGCGATCCCCGCCCGGCGCAGCTCCCGGCGCAGCTCGTCGGCGCGCGTCGCGGGCACGGCCAGCAAGGCCGCCAGCAGGTCCGCCCCGAAGCGGTCGAGCGTCGTCGTGCCGCACGCGGCGAAATCTCGTGAACAGCCGCGCAGCACCGCCGACCAGGCGCCGCACAGCTCGCGATACTTCGACGAGTACCGCGCGCCGCTGTCCAGGTAGCCGCGGCTCTGGAGCGTGAGCTGCACGTCCTTGCCGAGCGCGTCGGCTGGCAGCGGCTCGAGCCGCAGCAGGCGCGGCACGAGCGCGGCCGAGCGGCTGGCGCCTTGAGCCATCAGCGCCGCCACGAGCGCCGATTCGAAGCACGTGAACGCGGCCGCTTCGGGCTCCACCGGGCTCGGCGGCGCCGGCTCGCGGGCGGCGAGCCGGGCGCTGATCGCGCCATCGTCGGCGTCGATTTCGAGCTCGAGCGGGCCGTCGACGTAGCCGTCGTCGTCTTCGTCGAACAACAACACGAACGGCGGAGCTTGCACCGGCTCGTAGGGGCCGAGCACGGCGGTGGCGGGTCCTGTCACCTCCGAGCAGATCCAGACCGCGCCGCGCGAGATCTCGGCGTTGTCGTGAGGGAACTCGGACGCAAGCGATGACGAAAACGGAGAGCCCACCGGCGTAGGGCTAGTCCCGCCCCGGCATGACGGCCAAAAAAGCCGCGGTCTCGAGTCAACGCGCGGCTGCCTGGCGGCCGCGGGCAGCGGTGACTGAAAGGGCTATGAAACCTGCCGCCGGCGTGTCCGTTGCGACGCGCGCTCTTTGGCGACCCATCCTATTCGGCGCCGCGCTGACCTTCACGAGCGGAGCGCTGGCGGTCGGCTGCGGCGGCTCCTCGGACGGCTCCGGCTCCCACGGCGAGGCGGGCACGAGCCCGGGCGGAGCCGCCACCGCGGGCACCACCACCGCGATTGCCGGAAGCAGCAGCAGCCAGGGCGGCAGCGGCGGCAGCGCTGCTTCGAGCACCGACGGCGGCGGGAACGGCGAGCCGGGCGGCGGCGAGCCTGGGGCGCCCGCCGATTGTGGCGGCGCCGGCCAACCGTGCTGTCCGGGTGACTCGTGCGACGCCGGCGGCTGTGGCGCCGCTGACGGAGCCTGCTGCGGCAACACCTGCCAGGCTGGGCTTTCGTGCCAAGGCGCGGGCGACGCTGCGATGCGCACTTGCCTCGCCTGCGGTGACGACGGCGCGCCGTGCTGCGCCGATCGCACCTGCAACGGCGCCGGCAGCTGCCTCGGTGGGTTCGGCGGTCCGGGCGGTGGTGGCAGCGCTTGCCACTCCGATTGCGGCGCGGTCGACGCCGCGTGCTGCCCGGCGGAGGGCGACGCGACAGTCGGCCTGTGCGTAGCGGGCGCGGCGTGCATCGACGACACCTGCACGCCGTGCGGTGCCGACGGTGACGCTTGCTGCACCAATGACTTCTGCAACCCTGGCCTCGGCTGCGCGGACGACACGTGCGGTCCGTGCGGTGGCGATGGTGAGGCCTGTTGCGCCGGTGGTTTTGGGGGCGGGTCCCGCTGCGAACAGGGCCTTGCCTGCGCCGACAGCCGGTGCGCGGTGCCGACGTGCGGCGTCTCTGGTCTGCCCTGCTGTGAGACCGAGCAGGGCGACGGGTGCCCCGGCCAGACCTTGGCGTGCATCGATGCTGTGTGCGCGACGTGCGGCACTGTCGGCGAGGCGTGCTGCCCCGTCGCGGTCATCGACGGCTCGGGCGGCGCGCCCTCCGGCGGCGGCGCCGCGAGCGCGGGCGACGATACGGGCGGCGATGGCACCGGCGGCACGACGCCGGGCTTCGTCAATGACGGCTGTCCGGGGCCGAGTATCTGCGGCGACGACCACCGGTGTGCCGCTCCGTGAGCTACCCGGACTCGACCGGCGATAGGTCCGTCGCCGCGCTATGCTCGCGGGGTGCGAAGGCTTTCCGGCTTGACGTTACTGGCCAGTTTGCTCCTCGGTTGCGCGCCGCATTCGCCGCCGCGCTGGGCGGAAGGCGGAGCCCCGCTGGTGCTCGGCTCGGCCCGCTGGGAGCGCGGCGGAGCGGACCCGGTCGAGCTCCGCCCTGACGGGCGCGTCCTCCTCGACGGGGACCTGCTGTTCGTGATCGACAGGGTCGGGCGCGTGGCCAACGACGACTACGACCCTTATGCGGTGCTGCTGCCGGATGGCCAGTTGGTAGGCAACGGTGACGTTTCGCTCGGCCGAATCGGAGTGACGAACGCGTCACCGCCAGGCGGAGTCGAGGCCTGGTTGGCGGTGCTGCCCGACGGCAAAGTCGTGTACTTCGATACTGACGGCGAGCGCAGCGCCGGCGGCCAGTGGCAGGGGTGCAACGGCCCCGTGCTGCGCACCTGCACGCTCGCCACGCAGCTGCTCGCCGTGTCCAGCTATCGCGGGACCCGAAGCGGCGTCGGAATCGGCGTCGGAGTGGGGGTCGGCGTCGGCGTCGGCTTCTGAGCGTGCTAAATCCGGCTGCCATGCTGGATGCTCGTTACGTCGCCGACAATCTGGATGAAGTTCGCCGCATGCTGACGCGGCGCTCACCGGCCGCGGCCGGGCTGCTCGACGGGATTTCCAGCCTCTCCAGCAAACGCCGCGAGCTCATCGGCAAGACGGAAGCGCTGCAGGCCGAGCGCAACGCCGCCAACGACGGCATGGCGCAGCTGGCCAAGTCCGGCGACAAGGCCGCGATGGGTCAGCGCCGAGAGCAGCTCAAGGCGCTGAGCGAGCGCATCAAAGATCTGGAGAGCGAGCTTTCGGCGATCGAGGCCGAGATGCAAGATCGCCTGCTCGGCATTCCCAACGTGCCGCACCCGTCGGCGCCCGACGGCGAGAGCGACGAGCAGAACCCGGTCGCGCGCACGTGGGGCTCGGCGCCAGAGTTCTCGTTCGAGCCCAAGCCGCACTGGGACATCGGCACCAGCCTCGGCATTCTGGATCTGGAGCGCGCGGCGAAGCTCTCGGGGGCGCGCTTCTCGGTGCTGTGGGGCGCGGGGGCGCGGCTCGAGCGGGCATTGATTACGTTCATGCTCGATCTGCACACCCGTGATCACGGATACACCGAGGTTTATCCGCCCTTTTTGGTGCGCGCGGAGGCGCTGATCGGGACCGGCAACCTGCCGAAATTCGAAGATGATCTGTTCAAGACGCGCCGCTCGGACCCGAACGATCCGAGCGCGCTCTACCTCGTACCGACGGCGGAGGTGCCGGTCACCAACCTGCACGCCGACGAGGTGCTCGACGCCGCCGAGCTGCCGCGGGCGTACTGCGCGTACACGCCTTGCTTCCGCAGCGAGGCGGGATCGCATGGCCGCGACGTGCGCGGGCTAATCCGCCAGCACCAGTTCGATAAGGTCGAGCTCGTGCGGTTCGCCACGCCCGAGACAGCCCTCGAGCAACTCGAGCTGCTGACCAGCCACGCTGAAGAGGTGCTGCGTCGCCTCGGGTTACACTACCGCGTCGTCGAGCATTGTGCCGGCGATCTCACGTTTTCTTCAACGAAATCCTACGATCTCGAGGTGTGGCTGCCGTCGCAACGCGCCTTCCGCGAGATCTCGAGCTGCTCGACCTTTGGCGACTTTCAAGCGCGCCGCGCCAAGATTCGCTACCGCCCCGAGCCGAAAGCCAAGCCGCGGCTGCTGCACACGCTCAACGGCTCTGGGCTCGCGATCGGTCGCACGTGGCTGGCGATCTTGGAGCAATACCAACAGGCCGACGGCAGCGTGATCGTGCCCGCGCCGCTCCGCGCCTTCATGGGTACCGATCGCATCACGGGCGTCGCGATCACCAAGTAGCTCGACGGGCGGGAGATGGCAGCGCGGCGATGAATCAGATTGAGGTCGCCGCGTTTGAAATTGGACTTACGCGTGTAAGTCCGAATTCCGCGAGGCAAGGGTGTCGGCGCGCGCCGCCCGTCTAGCCGTCGGACGGCACCCGTCGCTCAGGCCTTGAGCTGCTCGAACGCGCCGGGATCGTGAATGCCGGCGTCGGGCACGGCGCCTGCTCCGCCGCAAAAATCCTCGGTTTTGTCGGCGTATCCGAAGTGGGTCACCAGGCTCTCGGGTCCGTCCTTGGCAGGGTAGCCGGCGGCGTCGGCGCGGACGCCCATCGCGTTCATGATGTTGCAGTAATACTTGTTAATCGGCGCGTTGCCGAACTGCGGCTCCGTTCCCGTATCTTGCAGTAGCCCGTCGACCATCATGTCCGTCCCTTCGGTGCACTGTGACAGGCTGCGGCCGAGCATCTGCTGCGGCGTCGCGCCCGAGCCAGAGTCGAGGTGGACGACACGGCCGGTCTTGAAATACCCGCCGCCGCTGCCAGCCTGGATGATCGGCGCGTTGTTCAGGTTGTGAGCGCACCCGTCCGAGCACTCGTTCATCCAAACCGCGACGGTGTTGTCGAGCAGCGTGCCGTCTCCTTCCTGGATGCCGTCGAGCAGCTTGACGAGGTTGGCGAACTTTTGGGCGTTGTAGCCGTCGATCTTGAGCAGCTTTTCGATGACGTTGCTGGCGCAAATGCCCTGCATGCCGGCGTTGTCGAGCCGGTGAGCCAGGTTGTCGGAGTCGCTGGCGATACCGAGCCCGGTGTACGTGAAGTTCCCGGGATGCTTCAAGACCACCACCGGGTTGGCGTTGCACGCCACCGAGAGCACCGCGATCGCCGCGTACAGATCGGCGTTGTCCATCGTGTCGCTCACCTTGCGCGTGAGCGCGTCGAATCCGTCGCCGACGTTCGTGTTGAGCTGGCGGGAAGCGCCGAGCTGCGCCGCCAGATCTTTGCTGCACTGCACGGAATTGGCGACCATGCTCCCGACCTGGTTGGCAAGCTCCATCCACGCGTCGAGCTTGCGCTGGTCGTCTTTGCTCATGTCCTGGCGACGGAGCCGCGTGAGATCGTCCTTTACGATGTCAGTGAGGGCTTTGCCCTTGGCGACGGCCCAGCTGTCGCCGTTCATGGCTGTGTTCGGAGCGAACAGGCCGGTGAGCCCGTTGAACGCGTTCGTGGCAGTCTGGGCGGTGAATAGGGTCTCCGCCGCCGAGTAAGAGATCGCAGACTGGGGGCCCTCCACGGTCTGTCCGGCGGTGTTCATCAGCAGCGGCACGCCGCCTGGGCTCAGCTGCTGCGCCATGACGTGATCGAGCGACGGCCCAATCGGCATGGCCTTGAACTTCTGATCCCCGAAGTCGAAGGGGTTGTTGGAGTTGGGGGTGACGGGCTGGCACGTGAGGATCGAGCCGACGACTTGCGTGTGGACGTCGTTGCCCTGACCGCGACCGTGACCGGCGCCGGTGTTGTTCGCCGTCCATTCGTTCATGGTGCGGATACCGCGCGGCAGCAGCAGCTTCTTGGCGAACGGCGCCAGCGGCGCCAGCGTGGTCGGCTGCAGATCTTCGGCCGTGAGCTCACCGTCGAGCTTGGCCGGGAACCACCTGTTCGTGATGCAGCCATAGTGCGTGAACATCAGGATCGTGCGCTTGGGCATCGCCGAGCTCGCCTTCGCGTTGCGCGCGAAGACCGAGCCGAGAAACGGCGCCGCCACGACGGCTCCGCCCAAACCTCGCAGAAACACTCGCCGGTTCCACTTGATCATCGACCGCTCCCTGGGCCTCGAGGCGCATGCGGCGGATTCGCCGCCGACGGACGAAGCCATTGAATGGCCCGCCGACAACCATGCGCTCTTCGAGCAATCCTGGCAAATCGCTCGCCGAGCCCCCAATAATTTTCCAGACCTGGGGTGAAGAATTTCGCACCCAGATTGGCAGTTACGGTTCGACTGGCAGCTATTTGCGACGGCCGCCGCGGTTCTTGCTCGGCTTGCCGCGGCCGGTCGCGTCGCTACGCGACACGACGGCGCCGCCGGCGTTGGGGCGGCCTTTGCTGCCGCCCTGCGGGCGACCCTTGGCAGCGCCGCCGCGGGAGTCCGCGCGCTGCGGGCCGCGACCGTCGTCGGAGCGCTGGCCTGGCCGGGCGCTGCGGCCGCCGCGCTGCTGGTCGCGGGCTTGCACCTCACGCACGCCGCGCTTGGCACCAGGGCCACCATGCGAGGTCGTGAGACGCTGCGTGCGGCGCGGCATCTCCGGCGCGTCTTTCAGCTGCTCGAGCAGGGCATCGGGCGGCACTCGCCGGCCATAGGTCTGGCGCCGCAGGATGGCCACGTCTTCGATCGTCACCAGCACGCGGTCGCCGAGCGAGATGGTGTCACCGGAGCGCGAGCCGACGACCGACAGCTCGTCGTCCGATAGCTGGTAGTGGTCGGGCCCCATCGCTTCGTAGCGCACGAGCACGTCGACGAACGGGGCGTCGAGGCTGATGAAGGCGCCGCTGCCGACGAGCGCGCTCACGGTGCCTTCGAAGGTCTCCCCGATGTGCTCGCGCATCAACAAGCAGCGGTACAGGTCGACGACCTCGCGCTCGATATCCATGACGGCGCGCTCGCGCGCCGACGACAGGGTGGCGCTGAGCTGCAGGGCTTCGCGCGCGGCTGGGCTCGCATCCGGCTTGCCGCCGCGCAGGATCGCCTTCACGGCGCGGTGCACCTGCACGTCCGGGTAGCGCCGAATCGGCGAGGTGAAATGCACGTAGTTCTTCGACGCCAGCCCGAAGTGTCCGATGTTGGTGGTGTCGTAGGCGGCTTGCTTCAGCGAGCGCAGCAGCAACATCTCGAGCACCTGCTTACGCGCGTGCTTCTGGGCGCGGGCCAGGAAGCGGGCCACGCCCAGCGGCTCTTTCATCGCCTCCGGGTCGAACTCGACGCCGAGGCGGCCGGCGACCTCACCCAGCCGCTCGAGCTTGGTCTCGTCGGGCTGGCCGTGGATGCGGTACACGGTCGGCGCCTTGCGGTTGCCGAGCCACAGCGCCACCGCCTCGTTGGCGAGCAGCATCAGCTCCTCGATCATGGAATAAGCGCGCTTGACGCCGGCATCTTGGGCACGGCGCACGACGTCGGTCGGCGCGCCGGTGGTGGGGTCGACGAGCACGCGCGCCTCCGGCAGGTCCATGTCGAGCGCGCCGCGGCTCATGCGCGCCTTACGCAGCTTGCGCGTGAGCTCGTCCATCACCTTCAGATCTTTTTTGAAGGCTTCGGCGGCCGCGCTCTTGGGCGGGGTCTCGCTGAAGCCGAGCGTGCGCGCGACGCCGCCGTAAGTGAGCATCGCCGCCGAGCGCATGATGCCTTCGACGACGTCGTAGCTCTTGAGCACGCCGTGCTGATCCAGGTCGGCGATCACGCACAGGCACAACCGCTCGCGCTCCGGCAAGAGTGAGCACAGATCGGCCGCCAGCGCTGCCGGCAACATCGGGATCGCTCGCGTCGGCAGGTAGACGGTGCAGCCGCGCGACAGCGCCTCTTCGTCGAGCTCGCTGCCGGGTTGCACGAACTCACTCACGTCGGCGATCGCGATCCAGGCACGGTAACCGTCGCCGTGACGCTCGACCCAGACCGCGTCGTCGTGATCGCGCGCGTCCTCCGGATCGATGGTCGGCAGGGGAATTTGTCGCAAATCGGTGCGATTTTGGCCGGCCCCCAGCTGCAGCTGCTGGGCGAACCGCTCCGCCTCGCGCAGCGCGCCGTCGGAGTGCGACTCGCGCACGTCTTCGCGTACCAAGATCTTCGCGATCTCGACCTTGGGCTCGCCGGGCGGGCCGAGCACGCTGACCAGCTCGCCCTCCGGGTTCTCGTCCTGGAACTCGGGAAAGCGCGTGATCGATACGACGGCCGCGTCGCCGTCCTTGCCCTGCTTGCCGGGATCGCTCACCACGATCGGGCCGCGCAGGCGCGAGTCGTCCGGCTCGAGCCACGCGCTCTTGCCGCGCCGTCTGAGCACGCCCGCCACGCGTGGGCTGCGCCGCTTCACGATCTGCTCGATGCGCCCTTCCAGACCGCGGTCGCTCTGCGCGACGACGCTCACCAGCACGCGGTCACCGTGCAGCGCGCCGCCGATGGTGTCGGGCGGGAGGTACACGTCGTCTTGCCCGGCGCCGCCCGCCACGAAGCCGAAGCCGCGCGGGTTCATGTTGAGCAGGCCTTCGAAGCCGCTCCGTTTCGGAGAAGGGCTTGATTTTTCGGGCTTTCTGCGCGCCATCGCGGGCGGGTTCTAGCTTGGCCCCGGGCGCTCGTCGCCGTAAAACGGCCTGAATGCCGAAATTGCCCTGGCTGCTGGTTTTGCGCGTGGCGGCGCTGGTCGCGCTGGCCGCCTCTTCCGCGCTGCTCAGTGACTATTTGGCGGGCACCCCCAGCTTCTGCAGCGCCGCCTCGGGCTGCGGAGCCGTCCGCCAGAGCCCGCTCAGCCACGTGACCTTCGGCGAGACGGGCTTCCTCCCGTTGCCGGCTTTCGGTGTCGCCGGCTTCACGGCGCTGCTCGCGGCGTCGCTGTTGTCGCGGCCGGTGACGCGGCTCGCGGCGGCGATCGGCGCCGGCCTCGCGCTCTACCTGCTCGGCGTGCAGGCGTTCGTGATTCAGCGGTTCTGTTGGTTGTGCGTCACGGCCGACCTATCGGCGGTCGTGGCGGGCGCGGCCGCGGTGGGGCTCAACGCGCCGCTTTGGGAGCAAGCTCAGCGCGCACGGCTGCGACCGCTCGCTTGGTGGGCGCTCGGCGCGCTGGCGATCGCGGCGCCGGTGGTCTGGCCGCAGGTCCAGAGGTCGCCGCCGGTGCCGAGCGGCGTGTTGCGCTTCTATCAGCCGGGCAAGATCAACGTCGTCGAGCTCGCCGATTTTCAATGCCCGGCTTGCCGGCGCTTCGCCGGCATCTTGAAGCCGGCGCTGGCCGCCTACGGCGAGCGAGTGCACTTCGTGCGGCTGAACAAGCCCCTGTCGATGCACGAGCACGCGCCGGCGGCAGCGCGCGCCGCGATCTGCGCGGAGGCGCAACATCAGGGCGAGCCGATGGCGGACGCGCTCTTCGAGACCGACGATTTGACGCCGGCCGGGATCGCCCGGCTCGCTCTAGCCTTGGGGCTCGAGCCCCAATCGTTCGAGCGCTGCTTGCTCGACCCCGCTACGACCGCGCGCCTGGAGCGCGAGTCGAGCCTGCTCGTTCCGCCGGAGCTCGAAGGGCTACCGACCACTTACATTGGCGGCAAGCGCCTGCTCGGCGTGCAGAGCCCGGAGGTCGTCGCCGACGCGCTGGCGCGTGCGGCGCGCGGTGAAGGTTCGACCGGTGTATCCGGCTACGTGTTTTTGCCGATCGTGCTGCTGGTAGCGGCGCTGCTCGTTCACTTCGGTCGGCGCCGCGAGCTTCCGTAAGCGGCGTGGGCGCGGGCGCGGCGACGCGTGCGTGGTACACTCGGACATGGCGACATCGTCGAACGAAGAGGGGCTCGTTCCTGGCCCCGGGCAAGTGCCTTTCGAAGTGTTCCGGGCCCTGCCGAAGACGGATCTTCACGTCCATCTCGACGGTTCACTGCGGCTTTCGACGATCCTCGAGCTTGGGCGCGAGCAAGGCGTGGAGCTGCCGGCGATCGACGTACCGGGCCTGAACGCCGCCATCGGCTGTGGCCGCAACTTCGGCTCGCTCGTCGAGTACCTGCGCGGCTTCGACATCACGCTGCGCGTGATGCAGACCGAGGAGGCGCTCGAGCGGATCGCGTTCGAGCTCGCCGAGGACGCGCACCGCGAGAACGTGCATTACATGGAGGTGCGCTACGCGCCGATGCTGCACACCCGGCTCGGCTTGAAGCTGACCAAGGTCGTCGAGGCGGTGCTGTCGGGGCTGCGCCGCGCGCGCGAGACCTACGGCATCAAAGCCAACGTGATCGTCTGCGGCATCCGCAACATCTCCGCCGAGTCGTCGTACCAGATGGCGGAGCTGGCGGTGGCGTACAAGGGCCGCGGCGTGGTTGGCTTCGATTTGGCGGGCGCAGAGGCTGATTTCCCCCCCAAACATCACCGCGCCGCGTTCCAGCTGGTCCGCGACAACAACGTCAATTGCACGATCCACGCCGGCGAAGCCTACGGCCCGGAGTCGATTGCCCAGGCGATCCACGTGTGCGGCGCGCACCGCATCGGTCACGGCTGTCGCCTGCGTGAGGCCGGCGATCTGCTGCATTACGTCATCGATCATCGCATTCCGCTGGAGTGCTGCCCCTCGAGCAACGTGCAGACGGGCGCCGTCAAAGACTTCGCGACCCATCCGCTGAAGCTCTACTTCGATCTCGGCGTGCGCGTCACGATCAACACCGACAACCGTCTGATCACCGACACCTCGGTATCGAAAGAGCTGTTCCTCGTGCACACCAAGCTTGGCGTGCCGTTCGTCGACATCAAGAGCATGCTGATATCGGGCGTGAAATCGAGCTTTCAGCCGTTCCACGAGAAGCAAGCTGTCGTGCGACGCGTGGCCGCCGAGCTCGAGCGCTACGACGATGTCGACGGCAGCTCGAAGCCCGCGCCGGGGGCCGCCGAAAAGCCGCGCCGCGGCTCGATCAGCGTGTCTCCCAGCGCGGAGTAGCGCGCGGCTACGGCGCGCCCCCGGCGCCGGTGCCTCCGGCCGTCGTCTCGCCACTAGCGCCGGCCGTCGCTGCCTCGCCGCCGGCGCCGCCGGCGTTGGGTTCGGGAGGCATCTGCTCGGTTCGAAGCAAATCTTGCAGGGCGGCCAGGTAGCGGCTCATCGTCACCTGATCGCTCGAGCCAACTAGTCCTTCTTCGTACAAGCGCTGGCCTTCCTCGTAGGCGTGGGCCAGGGGCTCGATGTTGGTGCTCGCCGCGACGGCGAAGCGCGCGCCGTTCGACGTCTCGAGCATCAGCGAGCTGGTGACGATGACCTCGGACAACTGCGTGAGCGATCCGCCGCGTGTCGCGAAGGTAGTGGCGAGGCAGCTCGTCCAGTCTTGAATGGGGTCGGGCTGGGGAGCCACGATGCGGATCTGGCTCGTCGAAGCGAGCTCGGTGTCGAGCGCGTATTCGAGGTAACGCTTGGCGACGCAGCTCGAGGCGCCCGAGCTGCGCGCGATCGCGTCACCCAAGCTGCGCGGACCGTCCACCGGCGTCCCCGCTGCGCCGAGCTGAGGCACGACTGTACCGTACGTGGCGAAGCCAGTCAGTCGTCCGAGCTCATCGAAGGCGTCCAGCGCGAGGCCGGGGCCGTCGACTATTTGATGACAGCTGGAGCAGCTCCCATCCGCCGCGACGCTGCGCGTGATGCGTTCGCGGGGGGTGGCACCGTCCGCCAACGTCGAGTCCAGTCCGAACGGGTGCTGCAGCTCCTCGCACAAGAACCGCTCCAAAATCTGCTTGCCCCGCGGCGTTGGGCGCGGATAGCGGGTCAAGAACGAACCCGTCGCCAGCACCCCCGCGTACGGCGAATCCGCCCAGTCGACGAGCTCGCCTTCGCGGGCGCGCTCGGGAGACAAGCCGTAATGGACTGCGAGGCGCTCGGTGACGAGTTGCTTCGAGCTCGTGAGAAGCCCGAGCAAGGTGCCGTTTTGATGATCGAGCACGTCGCTGATCAACGAGCGCAGCTGGCGGTCCATGTCGGCGCGGAGCTCCGCGTCGAGCTCGGGGCGGGCGCTCGGCTCGCTCACGCCCAACCACTCCATCACCTGCCGCTCCCGCGCGGCGCGGCCCTCGGGCAAGCTCCACAGCCGGTAGAGCTGCTGCAGTAGCTCGCCGGGAGTGGAGAGCTGACCGGCGGCGGCGCGTGCGACGAGCTCGGCGTCGGGTGGGCGCCGCATCGCGAAATGGCTGAGCCTCGCCGCCACGTCATAGGGCGAGATCCGGCCCGGCCCGCGCTGCTCACTGAGCTCGATGCGTAGGGAAAAATAGGGAGAAAGCAGCATCGAGCTCAGCGCGATGATCGCCGCTTGCTCGGCGCCCTCTCGCTCGCGCACGGCTTCGAACTGCGTGACATACGCCGCGAGCTGGGCGCCGTCGAGCGGGCGCCGGTAGAGCTTACCGCCCCATTCGCGGAGCCAGCGCTGCAGACAATCGTCGCCGTCGTCGTCGCCCTCCGGGCAGGGCGCGAGCGACGTGGCGTCGGCGGCGACGGCCTTCGCGCGCTCGCGGGCCACGTCGCGCAAGGCGCGCACGAACGACAGCGAGAGATCGCGCTCGTAGCCGGCGTCGGGCACCGTCATCGTATCGACGAGGCGGGGACCGGGCGGGAAGAAAGCGTCGAGGGCGCCGTCGATATCGGCGGCGGAGAGGCGAACCAGCGGCATCGCCGGTAGCGGTCCCTGGCACGCGACCGTCGGCGACTCGCCGGCTACCGGCAGCGGAATGCCGATTGTTCCGGCGAAGCCGGTGCCGCCGCTGCCCACGGAGCTGCCTCCCGTCGTCGGCGGGAGCAGCGGCGGGTCGACGACCACGTTCGCCTCGTCGCAGGCCGAAATCGCGCCGACCCAGGCCGTCGCCAATATCCAACCACCACGCCGCAGCGCCCACCGCATGGCGCCAGTGTAGCGCCGAACGTCCGCCGAGTACTGGCTCAAAGCAACTTGGCCAAGAACGCGACGAGCGCGAGCTTGTCGCCGAGCCGGGCCGCCTTGCCGACCTCGACGTGCTCGACCAACGGCGACACGAGCGCTTCGTGCTCGGCGCCGTCGAGCTCGAGGTTCGCGGCGTCGGTCTCCGACGGGGGAATCACCGAGTCGTGCGCGCCGTGCAGCAAGTACACGGGCAAGTGGAGGGCCTTGAGGTGACCGGCGGGCGATAGTGCCGAAAGCGGGCCGCGCTGGCGCTCGAGGAGCGCGTCGAGCTCGGGCGCTAGCGTTTGTAATTGCTGCTTTTCTAGCAGGTGCCACAGCCGCTGCGCCTCGGGAGTGGTGCAGGCCTTGGCTGCCTCGCGAGCCGCCTTGCGATCCTCTTGCAACCACGCTTTGAAGGTCGCGCGCAGGGCCGGCAAATCGACCTCGGACACGAAATTTTCGAGGCTACCGTAAAGCAGCACGACGAGGCCGTACTCGTGAGCCTTCTGATGCACCACGCCGCTGGGCGTCTCGATCTCGCCGTGAACCAGAAAGCGCAGCACGCGCCGCAGATCATGGTGCCCGCCGACGCTGGTAACCGACGCGAGCCGCGCGGCGGTTTGCGGCTCTTCCGCCGCCACCAGCGACAGCCCACCGGCGAAGCTGAAGCCGATCAGGCCAATCTTGCTGGCGGTGACACGATCACGCCGCGTCGGCAGGTACCGGACGGCGTCACGGATCACCTCCACCCCGCTCGCCGTGATGCGGTAGTCGGCGAGGTCACGGAGCTCGGGCGTGAGCACGGTGAGGCCGCTAGCCGCCAGCGCGCGCGCGAACGGCACTAGCCGCCGCTCGTCGATGCCACGGAAGTGCACGCCGTGGACGACGACGACGCCCGGCCTTGGCTTTCCCCCCGCCGGAAAGTACAGCCGCGCACGAATCAGCCCGCTCCTGCCGGGGATACTCAGCTCCTCGGTCACCACCCCCGGCGGCTTGGCGAGCAACGCCGGTTGCGAAAGGCGCTCGAGTAGCTCGACAGCTCGTAGACGGCGTTCCAAAGGTGACCAGCCAAAGAGCACGGTCGCCAGGACCGCGCCGAAGACCAGCCAGCGCCACGAAGCCCGCATGCACCCCAAGCCTGACACGTCGAGCCGCAGCGGCGCGCCGAGCTGAGCCTCGACTACGGCGATTTAGCGCGCCCGCGGCAGCTGCTCAGAAGTGAATGCCGCCGCGCACGTCGCCGGTCATCGCATCTTCGAGGGTGGAGATCGCTTGCTCGATCTCGTCGGAGTCTTGCGCGGGCAGCTTGACGAGGAACGTCACGTAAAGGTCGCCTTGCTTGCCGGCGCGTTTGACGCCCTTGCCCTTCAGGCGCATCTCCTGGCCGCTCTGCGCGTGCTTGGGCACGCTCAGCGTCACCACCCCATCCGGCGTCGGCACCTTCACTTTGGCGCCGCGATGGGCTTCGCCGACGGTGATCGGCAGGCTCAGCTGCAGGTCGAGCCCGTCACGCTTGAAGAACGGATGCGGACCGACCCGCACCGCGATGACGAGATCGCCGTGCGGCCCGCCCATCATCGAAGGTGCGCCGTGGCCGGCGACCCGCACTTTGTCGCCGTCGCCAGCGCCGGGCGGGACCCGCACCGTGACCTCGTCTCCGCCGTCTTGGAGGCGCACGCGCAGCTCTGCGCCCCGGATCGCCGAAACGAAGTCGATCGCGACCTCGCTCGCGATGTCCGCGCCTTTGGGCGCCGCTCCACCGCGCCGTGGGCCG
>Ga0164241_10002905_pt1 | contig 17939 bp, 14 predicted proteins | sample OricomyardsoilBY_FD_108780 | JGI IMG/M metagenome (GOLD analysis project Ga0164241, IMG submission 108780) | Backyard soil microbial communities from Emeryville, California, USA - Original compost - Back yard soil (BY) | ecosystem: Environmental > Terrestrial > Soil > Unclassified | place: USA...
CCGCCAAACTTACCCCCGGCATGGAGCGTGGTCATGATGACCTCAAGCGCCGATTTGTTCTTGAACTTGGGATGCGGGTCGATGGGGATGCTGCGCCCATTATCCCGAACGGTCAGGATGTCGCCGGGCGCAAGCTCAATCTCAATACGGGACGCATGGCCCGCCACCGCCTCATCCATTGCATTGTCGATGATTTCGGCGGCCAGATGGTGCAGCGCCCGCTCATCGGTGCCGCCAATATACATGCCGGGGCGGCGGCGAACGGGCTCAAGCCCCTCCAGAACTTCAATATCCTTGGCGGTATAGCCCTTGGTGGGCGCAGGGGTATTGTCAAATAAGTCGGGCGATTTGGCCATGATTTCAGCGGTTGAATCAGCAGGTGAGGGTGGCCCCCAGCCTTAGCATACGCGGACCTTCGCGCCAGCATGGCTGTGGCCGTGATCCTTTCTTAACGGAACCAGCCTAATTTTCTCCAGTATTGCGGCCCTTCCGAAAGAGGAAAATGCGCGCCTTTTCGGCCTTGAGCGGCCTTCTAAATCCGTCAGTGGAAGCTCGTATGTTGCGGGCCAAGCTGAACATGATTCTCGACCTCCTCTTCTACTCCGCCCTGGTGAACCCGCTGGGCGTGTTGATGGCGTTCGGGCCGCCGCTGATCCAGCCCCAAACATTCGGCGCTGTCGGCTGGAAACATCTTGCCATCGCCATGGGCCTGCATGGGGCCTCCAGTCTCTATGCCTGGCGTATCTATGCCTCCCGCCTCAAACCGTTCGATCCTTATGCGATGGTGCGGCGGCTGTGCCTGCTGCAATGTCATCTTGGTCTCACCTGGGGCGCTACCGTCTGGCTACTCTGGGTGCCGGGCAATCCCATCAACCACGTCTTCGTTGCACTGGTGATGATTTCGATGCTGTGGGCGGCAACGGTCACGCGCGCAGCCCACATGCGGGTCTATCTTTATGGCTTTGTGACCATGGGGGCGGTGTTCTGGGCGCGGCTGGTGACTGGCGATACGCCGGTAGCAAAGTTGCTTTCGGTCTTTTTTATTGTCTGGCTTTTCTACATCATTTTCATGGGCTCCTCGATCCGGCGCACGATTTCCGAACTGATGCGCACGCGCTTCGCCAACGAAGATATGACTGACGAATTGAAAAACGCGCGGGACGAGGCGCAATTCAAACGTCGCGAGGCGGAGGAGGCGAACCGCTCCAAAACCTCGTTCCTGGCCAATATGAGCCACGAACTGCGCACGCCGCTCAACGCCATTCTCGGCTTTTCGGACATGATCGCCAGCGAGGCGCTGGGGCAGGAAGTGCCGCCGCGCTACCGCGAATATGCGCGCGACATCAATGATTCCGGCAGCCATCTGCTGTCGCTCATCAACGATCTGCTGGATGTCGCGAAAATCGAATCCGGCCACATGGAAATTGATCCGCGCCTGCTCGATGTGGCCGAGGCAATCAGTACCGCCAAACGGTTGCTGGCGTCCCGGTTAGCGGCCAAGCGCCAAAGCCTTACCACCACGCTGGAGCCCGATCTGCCTGCGCTCTATGCCGATGAACGCGCTTTCAAGCAGATCGTGCTGAATCTTTTGTCCAACGCCAACAAGTTCACTGCGACGGGCGGGCATATTTCGCTCACCTGCGGCCATGCGCCGGAAGGCGGTGTGGTGATTGTGGTCGAGGATAACGGCATCGGCATCACGCCGACAAAGCTGGAATTGATCTTCCAGCCCTTTACCCAGGCCGATAATCGCTATGATCGCGCCAGCGGTGGCACCGGCCTTGGTCTGTCGCTTGTGCGCGGCCTTGTCGAACTGCATGGCGGGCAGGTGAGCATCGAAAGTACCGAAGGCGTGGGCACGCGGGTAAGTGTTTACTTTCCGTTATCCAATACTTTGCATGGCGAGCGCCGTCTTCAGGCGTAAATCTATAGCCTCAGACAATTTTAAGGGTGACGGATTAACCTTCGCCCGTCTGCAGTGGCAGGTATAAATTGAGGGTATGCCGTGGATTTTCCTGAGCGGCTGAAAGCGCAAAATTCGACAGACGGCCGCGTCGTCAAGGCGCAGCTCGATTTTGTCTGCGAGGATGTGCAATCGGCACGCTATACCGCCCTTATCTGGGTGTCCCTCATTGCGGGGCTTGCGTCGGATTATTTCGGTTATTTCGGCCACACCCCGTTGTGGCGCTGCGCAACGCTGGTCGGCGTCATATTCCTGATAAGTCTTGCGACTGCGCATCTCGTTGCCCGCTATAAAAAGGTTTCGCGCCGCACCCACGACATTGCGGTGATGCGCATCTGGTTCTCCCGCTTCACGATGATGGAATGTATCAGCAGCCTTGGCTGGGGCAGTATTGTGTGGCTGCTCTGGAGCCCCGGCGACGAGTTCAACCATCTGGTGTTGGGTGGCCTCATGGCGGCGATCATCGCCACGCTGGCGGTGATGCGTATCAATCACTCGGCTCTGTTTCTCGCCAGTCTGCTGCCGGTGTTAACGCTCACGGTTGCGCGGTTTCTTACCGGCGACTCCATCGTGGATTATGTGATCGGCGGGTTGTTCGTTCTCTATGGGCTACAGTTCAATCTCGATGGCGGCCGCCTCACACGCCGGATGAGCGAAGACACGCGTCTGCGCTTTCAGGTGGAGGACCTCGCCCGCGAACTTGAGGAAACCCGTGACGAGGCATTGCGCAAACGCTTTGAAGCCGAAACGGCCAATGCCTCCAAAACCGCATTTCTCGCCAATATGAGCCATGAACTGCGCACGCCGCTCAACGCCATTCTCGGTTTCTCCGAAATCATCGCGCAGGAATGTTTCGGCCCCACCGGCTCGCCGCGCTACAAAGAATATGCCGGAGATATTCACGCATCCGGCGCCCATCTTTTGTCACTCATCAACGATCTCTTGGATGTCGCCAAAATCGAAGCGGGCAAGATGGACATTGATCCCACGCCGCTTGACGTGCGCGAGTCGCTGGATGTTGCGCTGAAGATCATGACGCCCAAGGCGCGCGAAAAGCGGCAGGAACTGATTGTCGAAGTACTGCCCGATACGCCGCCGCTCTATGCCGATGAGCGGGCGCTCAAACAGATTCTGATCAATCTGGTTTCCAACGCCAGCAAGTTCACGCCAGAGGGCGGGCGCATCGGCGTCATTGCCGGCAAGGCGCCCGGCGGCGCGTTTCAGGTGCTGGTCGAGGATAACGGCCCCGGCATCCCGCATGAAAAGCTGGATCGCATTTTCACGCCTTTCAATCAGGTCGATAACCGCTACGACCGGCAGGCGGGCGGCACCGGCCTTGGCCTTGCGCTGGTGCGCGGTCTTGCAGAGCTGCATGGTGGCCGCGCCTGGATCGAAAGCGACTATGGCCATGGTTGTAAGGTCTTCGTCGTGCTGCCCTCAGAGCCGATGGCCCTAGCCTCCCATCATAAAGACACAGAAGCCGCTTAACGATTGCAAAAGAAAAAGGGCGCGGGGGAAATAATCCACCGCGCCCTTTGCCGTTCTGCCTGAAAGATCAGCAGGAATAATACATCTTGAATTCGATCGGGTGCGGCGTGTGCTCGAAGGCATACACCTCTTCCATTTTCATCTCGATATAGCTGTCGATGAAGTCATCGCTGAACACGCCGCCCTTCTTCAGATAAGCGCGGTCGCGATCGAGATTGTCCAGCGCCTCACGCAACGACCCGCAAACCTGTGGCACTTCCTTCAGTTCTTCGGGGGGGAGGGCATAGAGGTCTTTATCCATCGGGTCGCCGGGGTGGATCTTGTTTTCAATCCCATCCAACCCCGCCATCAGCAGCGCCGCATAAGCCAGATAAGGGTTCGCGCCCGGATCGGGGAAGCGGACTTCGACGCGCTTGCCCTTCGGCGAGGCCGAGAACGGAATGCGGCAGGACGCCGAACGGTTGCGCGACGAATAGGCCAGCAGCACCGGCGCTTCAAAGCCGGGGATCAGCCGCTTGTAAGAATTCGTCAGCGGGTTGGTGAAGGCGTTCAGCGATTTGGCGTGTTTGATGATGCCGCCAATGTAATAGAGGCAGGTGTCCGAAAGATCGGCATAGCCCGAACCTGCGAACAGCGGCTTGCCCGCTTTCCAGATCGACTGATGGACATGCATGCCCGAACCATTATCGCCAGAGATCGGCTTGGGCATGAAGGTGGCCGATTTGCCATAGGCTGCCGCCACCTGATGCACGACATATTTGTAGATCTGCATGTTGTCGCCGCATTTGGTCAGCGTGTTGAACTTGAAACCAAGTTCATGCTGGGCGGAGGCCACTTCGTGGTGGTGCTTTTCCGGCTCGATGCCCATGTCGCCCATGATGGCGAGCATTTCGCTGCGGATGTCCTGCGCTGCATCGACTGGCGGCACGGGGAAGTAACCGCCCTTCACGCCTGCGCGGTGGCCGAGGTTGCCGGTTTCATATTTGGTGCCGCTGTTGTGTTCGCTATCCACCGAATCGACATGGTAAAACGCGGTGTTCGCCTTCACGTCAAAGCGCACATCGTCGAACAGGAAGAATTCGGCTTCCGGCCCGAAATAGGTGGTGTCGCCAATGCCCGAGGCGTTGACATATTTTTCCGCCGCTTTGGCGATGGAACGCGGGCAACGATTATAGGGCTGGCCGGTTGTCGGCTCGGAGACGTCGCACACCAATGTCAGTGTGGTCTGCGCGAAGAACGGGTCGATCACGGCGGTGCTCAGATCGGGCACCAGCAGCATGTCGGATTCATTGATCGCCTTCCAACCGGCAATGGAAGAACCATCGAACATGGTGCCGTTGTTCAGCAGATCGTCATCGACCAGCGACAGATCGAAGGTGACATGGTGCCACTTGCCGCGCGGATCGGTGAAGCGCAGGTCCACAAATTTGACCTCTTTTTCCTTGATGAGGTCGAGAATGGTCTTGGCGTCAGACATTTTGGATACCCTTGAATGAATTGGTGTTGTTCAGAAAATGCAGCGAGACTTCAGATCGCGTCTGACCCGGTTTCGCCCGTACGGATGCGGATGACCTCTTCGACATTGAGCACAAAGATCTTGCCGTCGCCGATACGGCCCGTGCGCGCCGCCTTCTGAATGGCTTCGATGGAGGCGGCCAGCCTGTCGTCGGGAATGACAATCTCGATCTTCACCTTGGGCAGAAAGTCCACGACATATTCCGCACCGCGATAAAGCTCGGTATGCCCCTTCTGGCGGCCAAACCCCTTGGCCTCCGTCACGGTGATTCCCTGCACGCCGACTTCCTGTAGCGCCTCTTTCACCTCGTCGAGTTTGAAGGGCTTGATGATGGCTTCGATCTTTTTCATGCACTCACTCCTTCGCGGATGACCGGCTCACCCGCGCAAGCCAGTGTTTGCACGGCTCATGCCAAGGCTGGAACAACTATCCACAATGGGATTCAATGGCTTACGGGCTCGCGTGTGCATCTGCCTAAAATGTGACGCCTAAATAATGTGCATATAGCCCAAATTTTGCGCATTTAATGTTCCGTGCCTTTGGGGGAGGTGAAAAGCCCCGCAGGATTTGCAAGGTTTGGAACATGTCATTCACGCCCCGCTTCAACCCCGTTTTCGCGCGCCTGCCCACCACCATTTTCACGGTGATGTCGGCGGCCGCCGCCAAATATGATGCCGTTAATCTGGGGCAGGGTTTCCCGGATGAGGACGGCCCCGCCACCATCCGCGCCGCGGCGGCTGAGGCCTTGCGCGTGGGGCCAAACCAATATCCGCCCATGCGCGGCGTGCCCGAACTGCGCCGCGCCATCGCCGCCCATGCCGCGCGCTTTCATGGGCTGAACCTCGACCCCGATAGCCAGATCGTCGTCACCTCCGGCGCAACAGAGGCGTTGGCCGCATGCATCATGGCGCTGGCCGGGCAGGGCGGCGAGGTTGTGTTGCTGGACCCGGCCTATGATTGCTATCGCCCGATTGCGGAGGCGGTGGGCGCGAGCGTGCGCACCATCACGCTTCAACCGCCACATTGGCGCCTGACCGAAGCAGATTTGCGCGCCGCGATCACGCCGCAGACGCGCGCGCTCATCATCAACACACCAATGAACCCGATTGGCCGGGTGTTCGACCGCGAAGAGTTGGAGATCATCGCCCGCGTCAGCGCGCCAACGAATGCCATGGTGATCTGCGATGAAGTGTATGAACACCTGGTGTTCGATGGCCGTGCGCATATCCCCTTGATGTCGCTGCCCGGCATGGCCGAACGCACGGTGCGCTGCGGTTCTGCCGGAAAAATGTTTTCGCTGACAGGCTGGAAGGTCGGCTGGATCAGCGGCGCGCCCGCCGCGATAGAGGTGATCGCCAAGGCACATCAATTCCTCACCTTCACCACATCGCCCGCATTGCAACTTGGTGTGGCGCACGGGCTTGAGCATGAGATGGATTTCACGCTCGATTTGACGCGGCGGCTCCAAGCCAACCGCGATTTGCTCGCCAGCGGTCTTGCGCGCCTTGGTTTTGAGGTGGGGCAAAGCCAGGGCACTTATTTTCTCACCGCGGGCATTAGGGGCTTAACCGATGCACCCGACCATGTGTTTTGCGAACAGTTGGTGCGGGAAGCTGGGGTCGCCGCCATTCCCCTGAGCGCGTTTTTCGAAAGCGGAAAACAAACCGGCTTTTTGCGCTTTGCCTTTTGCAAGCAACGTGCTGTCATCGAAAATGCGTTATCACGCCTTCAACAGTTCTTCGGAAAATAGGAAAACAGTATGATTAGTCCCCGCACACCCATTCTCGTCAGTGGCGCACAGTACACCCAGCGCACGGTGAAAGAAAAGCGTGTCGCCGAAAGTCTTTCGCCGATCGAAATGATGGCAAAGGTTTCGCGCGATGCGTTGGCGCAAAGCGGGGCGGCGGAGGATCTCACCAGCGCCATCGACACAGTGTCCATCGTGCGCTTCACGGCGGATTCACCGGGTGATCAGGGCCGCCTCACCAAGCGCATGTTCCGCAATCCGCCGCTTTCGGTGGCGAAACATTTGGGCATCAAACCGCGCCGTACCATCTACACCGCAACGGGCGGTAACTCGCCGCAATGGCTGGTCAACCGCACGGCGGAAGAAATTGCCAATGGCACTTGCGAGGTCGCGCTGCTGGCAGGCGCGGAATATATCGCCTCACTGGTCGGCTCGATGAAAGCGGGCGTCGATCTTGGCTGGGCGAGCGGGCCCGATGCCGATCCCGGCAGCGACCCGGAAGAAATTGGCGACATGCGCCCCGGCGTGAATGACTATGAAAATAAATATGGCCTGCGCTTTCCGGTGAATGTCTATCCGCTGTTTGAAAACGCGCTGCGCGGCATCAAACGCCGCTCGCCTGCTGAACATCTTAGCTGGCTGGGAAAATTCTTCTCACCCTTCACAAAAGTCGCGTCCGAAAATCCGTATTCCTGGTTTCCCACCTTCCGCTCGCCGGAAGAAATTTCCACACCGACGGAGAAGAACCGTTTTGTCGGCACTCCCTACACCAAATATCTCAATGCGGTGATCGAGGTGGATATGGCCGCCGCTGTGGTGATGACCAGTGTGGGCAAAGCGCGCGAACTTGGCATTGACGAATCCAAATGGGTCTACCTGCATGGCTGCGCCGATGCGGCGGACATCTGGAATGTGTCGGAGCGGGTGAATTTTCATTCGTCGCCCGCCATTCACATGGTCGGCAAAAAAGCCTTTGGCATGGCGAAGCTCGATGTGGGCGATGTGTCGTTTATCGACCTCTATTCCTGCTTTCCCAGCGCGGTGGAAATCGGCTGTCAGGAGCTTGGCATCGCGGAGGATGATCCGCGCGGGCTCACCATCACCGGAGGCTTGCCTTATTTCGGCGGGCCGGGAAACAATTATGTCATGCACTCTATCGTGATGATGGCCGATAAAGTCCGCGCCAATCCCGGCACCTTCGGTCTCTGCACTGGCAATGGCTGGTATGTCACCAAACATTCGGCGGGCATCTATTCCACGCGGCCAGTGGAAGGGGAGTGGAAGCGTGAAAACCCAGCCTCCTATCAGCTCGAAATTGATACGATGCCCCATCCGCCCGTCACCGAAGCGCCGCAAGGTCCGGCGAAAGTTGAAACCTACACGGTCATCACAGACCGCAAGGGCAAACGCTTCGGTCTCGTCGTTGGCCGCACCATCAATAACGAACGCTTCCTCGCTTACACATCGGATGATGATGCAACGCTGGATCGCATGATGACGGAAGAAATGCTGGGGCGCGAAGGCTCTGTCACTCAGGAAGGCCCGATCAACCTGTTCAGGCTCGCGTGATGGCGCGGATTTACATGGTGCGACATGGTCAGGCGGCGGCGCGCTACGGCCAATCTGCCGATCCGGGGCTCGATGCGCTGGGGCAGGAACAGGCGGCAGCCGCAGCGAACACGCTTCGCCCGCTCGGCCCGCTTGCCATTCTTTCCAGTCCGCTTGCGCGCGCGCGTGAAACGGCGGCGCCGCTGGCGAAACTGTGGAGCGCGGAAGTTGTCATCGAACCGGCGGTGGCCGAAATTCACTCGCCGGATATTGAGCTTGCCAAACGCGCCGAATGGCTGGGCAAGATCATGGCGGGTTCCTGGCGCAATGTTCCGCCGCCTTTGATGCAATGGCGCGAGGCGCTGATTGAATCGCTCGTTTTGCGCCGGGTGGATACGGTAGTGTTCTCACATTATGTCGCGTTGAATGTAGCATTCGGCGCGGCGGTGGGCGATGATCGGGTGACGGCGTTCTCGCCGGACAATTGTTCCATCACGATTTTTGAAACCGATGGCAGCAGATTGTCGTTGATCGAGCGCGGCGCCGAAGCACCGCTGACAAAGGTGAATTAACGGGAGCCGAAAATGTCCCTCGAACCGCATGAAATGAACGCCGCCGATCTTTCCGCCGCGTTCGAGGCGCATGAGCTTTCGCCGGTAGAGGTGACGCAATCCTGCCTTGGGCGGATTGAGGCGCTGGATTCTTCCATCAACGCTTTCTGTCATATCGACGTGTACGCCACGCAAGCGATGGCGGAGGCGTCTGAAGCGCGCTGGTTGCAAGGCGCGCCATTGTCGTCGCTCGATGGCGTGCCCGTGGCGATCAAGGATCTGCTGCTCACCAAAGGATGGCCCACAAGGCGCGGTTCTCTCACTACAGATGCAAAAGGTCCGTGGACGGAGGATGCGCCCTCTGTCGCCCGCCTGCGGGAGGCTGGTGCGGTGCTGATCGGCAAAACCACCACGCCGGAATTTGGCTGGAAAGGCGCGACAGACAGTCCGCTCACCGGCACCACGCGCAATCCGTGGAACCGCAACACAACACCGGGCGGCTCGTCCGGCGGTTCGGCGGCAGCGGTTGCCGCGCGCTTTACGCCACTCGCGCTCGGCACCGATGGCGGCGGTTCGATCCGCATTCCGGCGAGCTTTACCGGCACGTTCGGTTTGAAACCGAGTTTCGGGCGCGTGCCTGCCTATCCGCTGTCGCCCTTCGGCACGGTCGCCCATGTTGGCCCGATGAGCCGTGATGTGCGCGGGAGTGCGATGCTGATGAATATCATCACCAAACCCGATGCGCGCGATTGGAGTGCGCTCCCCTATACACCAATGGAATATGCCGCCGAACTCGATTTTCCGCTGCGGGGCAAACGCATTGCGTTCAGCCCCCGCCTCGGTTTTCTCAAACGCATCGACGCGGAGGTGGAAACGCTGGTCGCCGCGGCGGTGAAACGGCTCGAAGATCTGGGCGCGCATGTCGAACTGGCCGATCCGCCAAAGGCCGATGCGGCGGATATTTTCCAGAAGATCTGGTGGTCTGGCGCGGGCTATCTGCTGGCTGATCTCTCGGCGCAGCAGCGCGAGCAACTCGATCCGGGCTTGCGCAACATGGCTGATGTCGGCAGCACCTTCAGTAAAAAACAGTTCATGGATGCGAATGCCGCGCGCGGGGCTTACGGCTCGCAAATGAACGTGTTCATGGAACGCTACGATTTTCTGGTCACCCCATCACTCGCCACCACGGCCTTCGCGGTGAACCAGCTTTCCCCGCTGGATGATGACGGCAAAGCATGGATGGGGTGGACGCCATTCAGCTACCCGTTCAATCTCACTCAGCAACCGGCTGCGAGTGTGCCTTGCGGTTTTGCAAGTAATGGCCTGCCCGTCGGCCTCCAGATTGTTGGCCGCATGTTCGACGACCGCGGCGTGCTCGCTGCCGCCTACGCCTATGAACAAGCCGACCCACATTACGAACGCATTCCGCCTGGCTTCTAACCCACCTGTCATCCCCGGCGACCCCGGACTTGATCCGGGGGAGGGAAGGGGACCCAGGTGGATCATCGGGAAAAGTATAAGTGAGCAAGGCGTTCTGCCGCTGTAACAGTTCTTGTGCAGGCGCCTGGGTCCCCTTCCCTCGCGCGAAGTGCGCTCGCCGGGGATGACAGTGAGATGTTCGTCGCTTGCATCCGCTTTCGTTTTGCGTAATGTGCGCCCCCATGAACCACAACGCTTCCTTCGCGCGACGCCGCAGCACCTTCCGACGAGGGGCGTAGCCGCGCGCGCATTCCCGCGCTGTTGCCGAGCCCCGCCGTCCAAGCGGGGCTTTTATTTTGCCCGTTTCTCAATTCCGGCCTTTCCGGGCCGGCTGTCGGAACATCGCCATGAACATGGATAGACTGAGTGCAAGCGTCGAAGACGCATGCCTGAACGCCTGGCCAGCGCTGAAAGAAATTTTCTATGATGGCTGGCTGATCCGCCTGTCCGAAGGCCATACCCGCCGCACCAATTCGGTGAATGTGCTGGGGACAAGTGGTTACGCACTGGATGAAAAGATCGCCTATTGCCGGGCGATCTACAGCGCCCATGGCCTGCCCACCCATTTCCGCCTGCGCTCGAACGATCATTCCGGGTTGGATGCAACACTCGCCGCCTACGGCTTCCGCGCCGAAGACGTCACGCGCACGCTCTATATGGATTTCGCAGTCACCCCGCCGCAAAGCCCGCGCGCGCCAGAGGTCGAGATCACGCTCGGCCAGCCCACGCAGGAATGGCTCGTCGCGCACCAAAAATTTTCCGGCCAGCCGCACGCGCCCAACAACATCCGCAAACGCCTGCTCGATCTGGTGGCGCTGCCCACGGCTTTTGCCTGCGTGCGTGAAAAGGGCGAAATCGCCTCCGTCGCCTATGGCGCGGTGCATGACCGGCTGGTCAGCCTGCAATGGGTGGCGACCAATCCCCATCTGCGCCGCAAGGGCCTGTCGCGCGCCACCGTGTCGAGCCTGCTTGGCTGGGCGCGCGATTCCGGCGCACAGGGCGCTTGCCTTCAGGTCGTTGCGGACAATATGCCAGCGGTTAGACTGTATGAATCCATGGGCTTCGACCGGGAGCTCTATCGTTATCATTATCGGGTGCTATGAGCAGCGAAGTCCTTACCGTCGAACAAAGCTATGCCGCGGATCGTTTTGCCGCCGCCCAAGGCGTGCCGCTGCTTGACTTGATGGAAACAGCAGGCCGCAAAGTTGCGGAAGAAGCCGCCAAGCGCTGGAGCCCGTGCAAGGTTCTGGTGCTCTGCGGCCCCGGCAATAATGGCGGGGATGGTCTGGTCGCCGCGCGTTATTTGAAGGAATGGGGCTGGCCCGTCCGCGTGTCGGTGCTCGGCAGCCGGGCGAATCTCAAGGGCGACATCGCCGTGATGGCCCGCAAATGGGATGGCCCGTTCGAAACGGTGACAGGCGACAGTCTCGGAGATTGCGAGCTTGTGATCGACGCCCTGTTCGGCGCAGGCTTCACCCGGCCGCTGGATGAAGAGGCGCTGGCCGCTGTTCTGGCCCTCAACGCCAGTGGCCTGCCGGTGCTAGCCGTCGATGTCCCCTCCGGTCTCGGCGGGGATACGGGCAGGGTGCTGGGGGAGGTGTGTGTAAAGGCCGACGCCACCATCACCTTCTTCCGCAAAAAGCCCGGCCATGTGCTGCTGCCGGGCCGGGCCCTGTGCGGTGAGGTCGTGGTCGCCGAGATCGGCATCCCGCTCGCGGCGTTGGATCAACTGAAGCCCAAACTCTCCGAAAACCTGCCCGCCAACTGGGCGGCTGATTTTCCCTGGCCAGGGGAGGAGGGGCATAAATATGACCGGGGCCATTGCCTCGTAGTCAGCGGCCCGGCCCATGCCACCGGCGCTGCCCGGCTTGCCGCCCGCGCGGCGCTGCGGGTGGGAGCAGGGCTCGTCAGTGTCGCCAGCCCCACAGATGCGGTGGCCGCCAATGCCGCCCACCTCACCGCCATCATGGTCAAACCGTTTGAAGGGGCGAGCGGTCTTTCCACTCTGCTCGAAGACGCCCGCCTCAACACCGTCATCCTTGGCCCCGGCGCAGGCACCGGCCCTGAAACCCGGGCGATGGTCGAAGCGGTTCTCGCCTCCAAAGCCGCCGTCGTGCTGGACGCCGACGCACTGACCGCCTTCAAGGACGACCCGTCCGCGCTGCTCCAATTGATGCGCGAGCCCTGCGTACTCACACCTCACGAAGGCGAATTCGAGCGGATATTTCAGGGCCTTATCCGCCGGTCTTCAACTAAAGTCGAAGCTGTGCGCACAGCTGCCGCCACCGCCCGCTGCACGGTTCTGCTCAAAGGCGCGGACACGGTGATCGCCGCCCCCGATGGCCGTGCCACCATCAACATCCATGCCTCGGCCGATCTTGCCACTGCCGGTTCGGGGGATGTGCTGGCGGGCCTGATCGGCGGGCTGTTGGCGCAGGGGATTGATTCGTTCAAAGCCGCCGCTATGGCCGCCTGGGTCCATGGGGAGGCCGCTTTGCGCGTTGGCCCCGGCCTGATTTCGGAAGATTTGCCCGAGCAGCTTCCCGCAATTCTGTCCGCGCTGAAGGGCGGAACGGATAAAAGCTGAAACTTCGCTCTTATGCCGCGTTTTAGGGCGGCAAATGCCTAGCAACTCTATTAATCGCCTGTTATAGGGGCGCCCTTCCGGCGGTTTCGGATCATCCGGGTCCGCTGGCTGCCCGGACGCGGGCGTGGCGGAACGGTAGACGCGCTGGTTTTAGGTACCAGTGACGAAAGTCGTGGGGGTTCAAGTCCCTCCGCCCGCACCATCAGTCCAAGCCAAAAAAGAGAACGACATGCAGATCACCGAGACCGTCAACGAAGGCCTCCGCCGCGAATACAAGATCACCATTGCGGCGAACGACCTCGACGAGCGCCTGACCGGCAAGCTCACCGAGATGGCGCCCCGCGTCCACCTGCGCGGTTTCCGCCCCGGCAAGGCGCCGGTGTCCCACCTGAAAAAGACCTACGGCAAGTCCATGATGGGCGAGGTCGTGGAAGAAGCGGTCTCCCAGTCCAGCCAGCAGGCGATCAAGGACAATGAGCTGAAGCCGGCCTTCCCGCCGCGCGTCGATCTTGTCAGCGAGTTGCAGCAGGTTGTGGACGGCACCGCCGATCTCGAATTTACGGTCAAAGTTGACCTGATGCCCGAATTCGAGCTGGCCGACATCGGCGCACTCAAAGTCGAGCGCCTGACCGCCGAAGTGACGGACGAAGAAGTGGAGGAGGCCGTAAAGCGCCTTGCCGAACAGGCCCGCACCTATTCCATGCGTGACGGCGGCGCTGAAGATGGCGACGTGCTGGTCATCGACTTCGTGGGCAAGATCGACGGCGAAGAGTTCGAATATGGCAAAGCCGAAGATTTCAACCTGACCATCGGTTCGCACCAGCTGATCCCCGGTTTCGAGGACCAGTTGAAGGGCGTCAAAGCCGGTGAAGACCGCGTGGTGAAAGCCCCGTTCCCCGCCGACTACACCAACGAAAAACTCGCGGGCAAAGATGCCGAGTTCGACGTGAAGGTGAAGGAAGTCAAACAGCCCGATGAGCTGATCGTCGATGACGAAATGGCCAAGCGGTTTGGTGTTGATTCCCTGTCCGGCCTGAAAGAGCGCGTCCGCGAACAGCTGAAAAGCGATTTCTCCCGCGCCAGCCGCCTGCATCTGAAGCGCCGCATCCTCGATGCGCTGGATAAGGCGCATGATTTCTCGCTTCCGCCGACCATGGTGGAAGGTGAATTCGAAGGCATCTGGAAGCAGGTTCAGGCCGAAATGGCGCGCGAAGGCAAAACCGCCGCCGATGAAGGCAAGACCGACGAGGAACTGCAAAAGGAATATCACGACATCGCCGAACGGCGCGTGCGCCTCGGCCTCGTGCTGGCCCGCCTTGGCGAGCAGAACGGCATCATGGTCCAGCCGGATGAAGTCCAGCGCGCCATCGCCGCCCGTGCCCGCCAGTTCCCCGGTCAGGAAGCGCAGGTGTTCGACTTCTATGCCTCGAACCAGCAGGCCATGAACGAAGTCCGTGCCCCGATCTTTGAAGACAAGGTGGTGGATTTCATCGCCGAACTCGCCGAAGTGACCGACCGCCCGGTGGACCGCGAAACCCTGTTCCTCGATCCCGATGAAGCGGCCGAGAAGCTGGACGGCGCAGAGCCCGCGAAAAAAGAAAAGAAGGCCAAAAAGGCGAAGAAGGAAGACTGATCCTTCCCGGCACGCCAAAAACGAAAACAAGGCCGCGCTGAAGAGCGTGGCCTTGTTGCGTTATGGGGTTACTTCGTTGGGGTGGGCAAAAGCGTGAAGCCCGCTTTCTTGAACACGGCGCGCGCTGTGGGGCTGGAAAGATAGGCGATGAACGCTTTGCTGCCCGGCTTTGCATCCACCGTCAGCCCGGCGGGATAGATGATCGGCGCATGGGTGTTGAGCGGGATGGTGCCGATGACCTTCACCTTCGGCTCGGCCAGCGCATCGGTGCGATAGACAATGCCGAGCGCCGCTTCCTTGCGCGCGACATAGGCCAGCGCCACCCGCACATTTTCCGCGTTTGCGAGGTTGTCTTTCACCGAAGGCCAAACGCCCAGTGCCTTTAAGGCTGAACGGGCATATTTACCGGCAGGCACGCTATCAGGATCGGCCAGCGCAAGCCGCCCGCCTTTCAGCGCGGCATGAAGTTTGAACAGATCGCGCACTTCCAGCATGGGCGCGCCGGAATCCACCGGCGCAATCAGCACCAGCGAATTGCTCAGCAGATTGATGCGCGATCCCGGCAAAATCCGTCCGCGCGTGTCGAGATAATCCATCCAGTCCGTATCGGCGGAGATGAACACATCCGCGCCCGCCGAGGCTTCGATCTGCTTGGCAAGGGCGGAGGAGGCGGCAAAGGAAAACACAACCTTCTGCTTCGTTTGGGCTTCGTAGGATTTTCCAATGTCCTGCATCACATCGGTGAGCGAGGCGGCGGCGAAGACTGTCAGATCCGCGGCGTTGACCGGCGCCAGCGACAAAACGAGTGCGGTTGCAATCGTGCAGGCGAGTGTCATCAGCTTCATGCAAGTCTCCAATAATGTGGGGATAAGGCTAGAACGCGATTCGTTGGATTGAAACGATTGCGCGCTCTAGATTCTTGAATTGTCGCTCTTTCTGACGCCTAACCGGCAGTCCACTTCGACGGAAAACGCTCTAGATGGCGTGGGCGTGCAGCGCGCAGTCCTGTTCGTCGGTCTCCACCTGAAGCGTTGCATGGGGAATGCGAAAGCGTATGCGCAAGTCGTTCGCGATGCGGCGCAATTCGCCATCACCGGGGTGACCCGTGGGATAAATCAAATGGCAGGTCAGCGCGACCTCGGTGGTGCTCATCGCCCAGATGTGCAGATCGTGAATCGCACACACGCCGGGCTGGGATTGCAGATAGTCGCGCACCGCTTGCGGGTTCACATGCGGCGGCACCGCATGGAGCGACATCTGCATGGAATCGCGCAGGAGCCCCCAGGTGCCCCACACAATCACCACCGAGACCAGAAGGCTGACAACCGGATCAATCCAGTTCAGCCCGGTCATCAAAATCGCAAAGCCCGCGATGACCACGGCAAGAGAAACCACCGCATCGGCCATCATGTGCATGAATGCGCCGCGAATGTTCAGATCGTCCATCGCCCCGCCCGCAAACAACATCGCCGTGCCGAAATTGATCGCAATGCCAATCGCCGCGACAATAATAACGGTCTGCCCCGCCACTGGCGCGGGATCGAAAAAGCGTTGTATTGCTTCCACCGCAATAGCGCCCGTCGCCACCAGCAGAAACACCGCGTTGAACAACGCCGCGAGAATGGAAGAGGAGCGCAAGCCATAGGTGAAGCGTTCGGAAGGGGCGCGTTTCACAAGCCAGCTTGCAACCCACGCCACCACCAGCCCCAGCACATCACTGAGATTGTGTCCGGCATCGGCAATCAGCGCCATGGAATTGCCGAGCACGCCATAAATCGCTTCCGCAAACACAAAAGCGAGGTTTAGAGCAATCCCGATGGCAAAGGCTTTGCCAAAATCCGCAGGCGCATGGCTGTGGCCGTGATGATGGCCCCCATGTTCATGATGCTGATGCCCATGATGTTCATGGTCCGCCGCGTGGTTCGCCATCGCTCAACCCTCCAGCACGACAAAGGCTACGCCCAGAAGGCACAGAATGCATCCCAGAATGATGCCTTCATATTTTTCCAGCGCGTCCAGCTTGAAGCGTTCCAGCCCGGCCAGCGTCAGCCAGGTGAATGTTACCATGCCCGCAATAGTCGCCACCGCCAGCACAATGCTGGACATGAAAAACCCGCCCCAGCCAAAACGCGCCGCCGATGCATAGACCGGTAAAAAGGCTTCGCAGGGCGAAAGCGTCAGCAAGGTGAAAAGCCCCACAATGGCCGCGCGATCCGATGTCGGCTGCCGTACCGGCACATGCACGTGGTCATGCGGGTGATCGTGCACATGCTCATGTCCGTGCGCGCCGGGCACCAGATGCATGTGCCGCCCGGTGGCCCCGCGATAGATATAAAACAACCCCACCAGCACCAGCAGCCCTCCGGCGAGCAGGGGAAAAATGCTCCCCGTCAGCCGGTCCACATTCATGCCCAGCCACACCACCAGCGCACCGAGCAGGGTAGTGATGAGAATATGTCCCGTCCCGGCAAAGGCGGTGATGGCCAGCGTTTTGCTTCGGCTCCAGCGCTGCGCCCGCGCGGTCACCACGAAAGGCAGCCAATGGGTCGGCAGGGCGGCATGAAAAAAGGCCACGGTGAACCCCGCGACCACGATGGACAGGAAAAAAGCCTCGTTCATGCAGATGTCCTAAGGCAGGTGGATGAAAAGCAAAAGTGGCATGTACCGGTCAATCGGCCATGCTAGGCTAAAGCCCACGCTGAAGGGCAGGCGAGGGCACGATGATTTTCCAGCAGATTACAACGGGCGGCTGCCAATCCTATCTCGTTGGCTGCGCCGAAACCTGCGCCGCCGCCCTGATCGACCCCGAAATGCGTCAGATGGATCGTTATCTGGCGCTGGCCACGCGTGACGGCCTGCGGATCAAGTTTGTGGTCGATACCCACACCCATGCCGATCATTTCTCCGCCACGCGCCAATTCGGCCAGCAGCTTGGCGTGCCGGTGGTGATGCACCGGCAAAGCCCTGCACCCTTTGCGGATATGCGGCTGGATGATGGTGACATGCTCGCCGTCGGCACGCTGCGGCTTCAGGCGCTGCATACGCCGGGCCATACAAGCGATTCCATGTGCCTTGTGGCCGAAGACAGGGTTTTTACCGGCGACACGCTGCTGATTGGCGGCACGGGCCGCAGCGACCTGCCCAGCGGCGATCCCGATGCGCTCTTTGACAGCCTGTTCTCCAAACTGCTCCTGCTCGATCCGGCGCTGCTGGTCTATCCCGCCCACGATTATAAAGGCCGCAGCCATTCCACCCTGGGGGAGGAGATAGCCACCAATCCCCGCCTGCAACAGCGCGAGCGCACCGCTTTCGTCGAAATGATGCGCAACCTCAACCTCAATGCCCCCACCCATCTGACCGAGGCGCTGCGCACCAATATGAGCGGCGGCAAAACGGTGATGCAGCTTCTGGCCGAAGCCGCAAGCAC
>Ga0164241_10002906_pt1 | contig 17939 bp, 19 predicted proteins | sample OricomyardsoilBY_FD_108780 | JGI IMG/M metagenome (GOLD analysis project Ga0164241, IMG submission 108780) | Backyard soil microbial communities from Emeryville, California, USA - Original compost - Back yard soil (BY) | ecosystem: Environmental > Terrestrial > Soil > Unclassified | place: USA...
ATTGAAAAATGGAATAGTATAAATCAGCCGTTTTTAAGAAGGGAAATTTTTGATTGCAGTAATATCGATGAAACGGCCATCCTTGTTTTTGCTCAACTCTTTTGGCGTAACGCCGGCATACTTCTTAATTTCTTTAATGAAATGATTTTGGTCGGTGAAATTTTGTTCAGGAAAAAGTTTGCCTTCGCTGATGTGTTTGAACGAAGCGCCTAACCGAAGAATATTACAATAAGCTTTGAGTGAAATTCCAAACTGCTGATTGAAGTAGCGATTGATTTGACGGCTGCTCCAAAACACCTGGTCTGAAAGTTCATTCACATGCATGGAGCCATTAGAAGCATAGATAAGTTCAAATAGCTTTTTCTTTCGGATGTCAATGTTTTCAGTTGAAATGGATTTTATTTTTTGTGTTGCTGTGTTGCAAAAAATTTCCAGGCTGCTCATATCGCTTTCTTTAAATTGCCAGGAATCATTGGTAAAAATTCTTCCTGCGTTCAGCACATCTTTAATTGAATCGCCCAGCAAATATTCCACCGCCAATAATTTAAGCCCTATTGTAAATATTGTTGTCCCTTTTTCAAGTACTACCTGCGAAGGCTCCGTGTCGATGCCACGAAGGAACATTTCCCAATCACCTGAATTGATTTTCATCAGCGTCATATCAACCATTCCATTGGGCAGTATAGTGGACGGAATATCTTTACCTGTCTTGTTTTCCAGCATCCAAAAGCTATGAACGAAATGCGAGATGGACTCGTCGGGTAAAGCTGATTGGATGTTGAGTTTCATGGGGTAACCCGGTGATGTTTTATAATTCTTTTTTGGTGATTGTTTAAGAAGGAATTTAAAACACAAATATAGTTTTTTGTGCGGGACGTATACGCAACCGGGAAAGGGTGAAGCCTGTGGACGAAGCTAAATAAATCCACGAACGGAAATTTAAAGAAATGGTTCGTGAGGCATAATGAGCCAATGTTGGCACAAGAATGAGGAGTAGGAAAAGAGCGAAGGTTGTGCCATGCAACAAAGAGTTGAAATATTTAAAGTGTCAAACCTGCTTATTCTATAAGCTTGCACTATGGAAGGGTGTTTGATTATGAAGAATGAAAGAGAGTCGTAAATTTACTTGTACATGAGCCAAAATATAAATTCCACGATAATGATAAGTTGTATTTTATTTCGTTTGCTACAGTTAGCTGCCTGCCCGACTAAGTCATCCAGGCGGGGATAGATGTTTTTGTAAGAGAAAAGTACATGCAACTAATTTTAGATTCCTAGAAATATTGTCAGGAAAAGAAAGGCCTTGAGATTTATGGATGGTGTATAATGCCGAGTCATGTTCACATGATAGTTGGTAGCAATAAAAATAAATTAGATGATATTATTCGGGATATGAAAAACCAAACTTCTTCAGAGTTGAAAGTTGCCATTAAAAATAATGTATCAGAAAGCAGAAAAGAATGCTGTGTCTGTTGGCCTTATTTCCAGACAATAGCCACCCCATATTTTTCAAAAATCCCATCTTTTGTTGCAATTGGTATGTTTTCAGTCAATGCTTGTGCAATAATCATACGGTCAAACGGATCACGGTGATGAAAGTCTTGTAGTAGCAGTTGTTGTATATGTTCGAAAGTAATAGGCAATACTTCAATATCGTTGTCGTCTAGAAATTCTACTATTTGCTTAAAGTCACCTTGTAACTCTAATTTTTTTAAACTGCTTTTTATAGCAATTTCCCAAATGCTTGCAATACTTAATAAACATCGGTTAGAAGTATCAGAAATTAGATCCTTGATAGGGGTAGGTAGTTGAATATCTCCATTTAAAAACCAAATGAAGGTATGTGTATCCAGAAGCAAGTTCATTACATGTAATCTTTAAAGTCCTCCAAAGGTTCATCGAAGTCTGGATGCATTTTAAAAAACCCTTTTGCTGCACCAAATTTTCGCTTTTTGGAATCTTGTTTTTTTGTCTTGGTTTTTAAAAACTCAATAAAGTCCCGAACCTCTTTCTTGAGATCAGACGGGAGTGACGAAAACTCTAAATACAATTTAAAATCAGTCATAATGATTTCAGCTTTAAAGTAAAGATAAACAAATGCTGTTATTATCGAAAAGTCTTATGCTTTCAGGCAAGATTAAGGCGATGGGTTGGAATTCGATGGACTTTAGTAAGTCAACGTCCAACGTCATCTTGTTTGCGTGTCTTCTGGCAAAATAGCTTTGCTTAAAAATTGATGTATGCCGTTCACTACTTCAAATTCTGTTACGTTACAAATGTAGAGATGTTCATAATTCCTAAAATGTGCTACTAACTTTGGATTTTCTTTAGCTGTTGGATTATGAATAATGAGTTGAAACTTGTAATTGAAAATAATTGTATCAGCGAGCAGAAAAGAATGCCTGCCTGACTAAGTCATCCGGACGGGGATAATTTGGATGATGGAAAGAGCAGGCAAGAAAAATGGAAATAATCATGCCTGACCCCGAAGGCTTCCGGGAGCAATAGCATAATAAACCGTTAGAGATAAGAGATCAGCAGATGTTTGATAAAGTGCTGGCATACGTCTAAATCCTATAACTGCGGGTTTTGTACTTAATCCGGAAGATTGGAAGTATAGCAGTGCAGGTGATTTTTCCGGGATAAGAGGTAGATCGAATTAAATTTCAGGTAGCTGACAATGGCATAAGAAGGCCACGCCAAAGCCACGCCTCATTCTTGCGCCAACAGAGGGATATCAATATTAAGTTGACATGACACTACCATATTAACTCCTCAGCTTTAAAGCAATAGGACGCGCTTGTTGGCAGAAGTTTAAGTCTTACCACTGCTACGTTCTTCTCGTATCTTATAAAGTTCATCTGTTGTAATGAAATTTTTAAATCCCTTTGCAGCTAACCCTTTAATTAATTTCTTGTCGCCTGACCAAATTTTACAACGAAATTCTTTTGAATAAGCAATGTAATGTGTGTCCCTGGGGTCAACATCAGCCACAAGTACATCCGCGGAAATCCAGTTTGAAATCCTTATTTGTTCTTCTGAAATAAAATGGATGTCTTTATAAAGATGAAATTCTGCTTCCTGAACTTCTTCAATTGTCAACCCTGAAATTTTAACGAGTCTTGGATAATGGTTGCGTATTTCAGTTCTCAAAAATTCAGGAGCGATAAAAGTGAAGTATGACTTTGAGTTAATTAGTAAGTCGCCTATTTTTCCATTTGTATTTAGAATAGCGCTAAATACCATATTCGCATCAACAATAAATCTCACTTGATAAAGCGTTTACGATTTTTATTCCACCAGGAAGCATTTATTTCGTCAGCTAACTTATCAACGTCAGATTGTTTTGCTTTGCTTTTGGAAGTCGCCTCAAGATATTTCATATAGTCAATTAATCTTTGAAGCCCAAAGCTATCAACAGAAGAAGACAGCGTAATTACAATGTTGTCATTATTTGTGCGCTCAACTAACATGCTTGAAATGTTTTCTCAAAGATAAGTCTCTTTGTTGTCTCTTTAAATTAAAAAATGTCAAAATAAATTTCTGCCAACAGTACGGCGATGGGTTGGAATTCAATGTAATTTCGTAAGCTGCTGACTGTAGCGCCCCGCCTGGTCTCTGACCCGAAACTCCACAATAAATTGTCAGGCTATCTTTGGTTCTGTCAAGGCTTAAATCGAAGTTACGCTGTCGCTCCACTTCGTTTAAGCCCTATATGTTGTGGGAAGTTTATGTCTTACACTACTTTGATTTTGCCTTCTCTGATTTCCCGCATAAATTTTTTCTTTTCCGCCAATGACATTCCTTCCATCATCTTCGCCATTTTTTCTTTTATGGCTCTGAAAAATGAAACGCTGTCAAATGTTTTCACCTCTTTAGTTGTTGTCATTTTTTAAAAATTCTAATGGCGAGCGAATATCAATTAATGGATAACCTAAACGCAAATTAATTGAGTTGAACATTTAATTGTTGTTCTGTTTCATCTAACTTTTCTTTCTTTACGGGTTGAAACCAAAGTTTAGTTATGTTACTATAATTTTTTCGGTGTTGTGCAAAGCGTCTTACTGCGTCAATTGCTTGTCCAATGTTAAATGTGTCGTCAGAAAAATTAAGCAAATAAATTCCACATCGTGATTTTGATTTTGGGAAAAGGTCAGAAACAGAAATGCGTCCTTTGACATCAAGATGTTGGTCAAATAAAAACCCAATGCGTTTATTTTTTCGGCGGTCATGGTCTTGTTACAATTGCAGGTAACACGCTAATTTACATTATAAGATGAGACTATTTTTCATTTTCAAAAAAAAAATCACACTCGAGCACCAGCTTTTTAATGATATACTTTTTAGATTGTCGTTAGGCCAATCCGAATTTAATGAATCCAATAGGTGCTCATTTTTTATATTAACAAATTGCTTTTTAATTGGGTCATGTCAAAATTAAACCTAAGACAAATGGAAAATAGAATTGGGGTTCTGAAGAAAAATAAGAATCTCCCTTAAAACTTTGTTCACTATAAAACTCCCTGATGAGGGCCATTGTAATTTAACTAACGCCGCTCCGGTTTTATGTATCTTTAGTTCTTCATCATTTTAAAGAATGTTTTCCTGCACTTAAAAAAGATAAAATGAATACTGTGAAAATATTAGCTGGCGTACTGATGTCCGGCGCGTTGATGTTGACCGGAAACGTGATAATGGCACAATCAATTAATACAAAACCATCATCTCCCGCGCGTACGCCGCCGCCCACCCGTGATCCGCATACACCCGGCTATGTTGCAGCCACCGAATTGCCGGATGGCACTATTCCTTCGCCGGATTCGAATGGAAATTTTATTATCGGGCCTGCACACAATCCCGCACCCGAAACAACGGTTCATGAAAATGTACCACAAGGAGCCGTTTATCAGTTTACCATGGAATCCAAAGACAGCAAAATTTATCCCGGTATTGCCCGCGAGCCTGGTACGTTTGGCACGGTCGATTCTGCAAACCCTGCTAAACTAATAGTGACTACAAGCCATCCTGCTCCATACACCCGCCATGTTGAAGTGTATGTTCCAAAACAATACATTCCAGGCACACCTGCGCCATTCATTATTGGCGCTGACGGCCCCGACCATTTATTGTTCACCGTTTTGAATAACCTGATTGCTGAAGGCAAAGTGCCGGTGATGATTGCGATATCTATCGGCAATGGAAGTGGCGATGCACAGGGCAGCCAGCGCGGCCTGGAATATGATGCCATGTCCGGCGTATATGTTGAATTTGTGGAGCAGGAAGTGCTGCCACTTGTGGAAAGTAAATGCAATGTGAAACTAACCAAAGACCCTGAAAGCCGTGCCACCATGGGCGGAAGCTCAGGCGGTTCATGTGCTTTAATAATGGCATGGTACCACCCGGAATGGTACCATCGGGTGCTTACTTATTCGGGTACGTTTATAAACCAGCAATGGTCTTATAATCCGGAAACACCGCATGGCGCATGGGAATTTCATGAGCATCTTATTCCGGAGAGCGCCGTAAAACCAATACGCATTTGGATGGAAGTGGGCGACCGCGACCTTTATAATCCTAACGTGATGCGCGACAATATGCATGATTGGGTAGTCGCGAATGAAAACATGGCAAAAGTACTGGCCGCAAAAGGCTATAAATACCAGTTTATTTTTGCCCGCGATGCCGGGCACGTAGATTACAAAGTAAAACAACAAACATTGCCTGAAGCGCTGGAATGGCTGTGGAAGGGATATGAGGCGGTGACGAAATAGTGATGTGCCCGTTTTGCTTTTTCCTGCTACAGTTTCAAGTTGTCGTTTTCATCTAACTCCCAAAACGGATTGTAGGCAACTTCAAAAAGATATCCGTCCAGATCTTTGAAGTAGCCGCTATACCCTCCCCAGAAAACTTTCTGCGCCGGTTTAATAATTGTCGCACCAAGGACCTCGACTTGCTTCAAAATATCGTCAACTTCCTCTTCAGATCTTGTGTTATACGAAATCGTCATTCCCGAAAATTCTGTTGGTTTATAGTGCAGTGTTGTGTCCTCTGCAAGTTCGTGTCGTGGGTATAAAGCCAAAGTCATTCCGCCCAACGGAAACAAAGCCAACCCGCTGATACTTTTTTCTGACCTTTTCCATCCAAGTCCTTTTTCGTAAAAGTTTAATGATTTTTCAAAATCATCAACACCAAGTGTTATTAAGTTTAGTTTTTGTCGCATTGTTTTATCTTAGTTAGCGTCTCTGCGAATTCGGCTACATGTAGCATCGACCTTATAGTCCGCAATCTACCAAAAATTGAATTTCAAAATCTATCACTTTACTTTATTCCTTTCAAAGTATAAAAAAAAATCCCCGGATACACCGGGGACTTTTACAAAATATAGTGCGCTAAAATTATCTCAACGCTTCAATCTTTTTTACAAAATTAGATTTGGGCTGTGCACCTACTAATTTGTCGACCATTTTGCCGCCTTTTACAAATAAAATAGCGGGAATGCTGGTGATGCCATAGTTAACACTTAACTGTGGATTTTGATCCACGTTCACTTTTCCTATGTTTACTTGTCCGTCATATTCTTTTGACAGTTCTTCTACTACGGGGCCGATAGCGCGGCATGGGCCACACCACTCTGCCCAAAAGTCGATCATCGTTAATTTATCTGAATCCAAAACTTTTTCCTGGAAGTTTGCATCTGTATATTCCTGAGCCATAATTAAAATTTTATTGATTTAAAAAATGATTTAAAAGTTGTTTTACTGTTATTGAGCCTGCAAAGTTACAGCCAATATTTTTTATATGATGATTTGGCATATCCACATTATGTTAATTCTATTTGTATGTCTAATTCGGGCATTTGCTGTAGGTAACTCGCCATTTCGTCATTCATTTCAAATCCTTTTTCCATACTGTACATGCCAAATTTCACCCTGGAAACAGGCTCATTGATGCAAAATTTCAAGGTGGTACTCCCCGGATGGTGATGTACATTTTCACCAATGAATTGAATCATTTCCTTTGATACCGATTGTGGATGCATTTCGATCTGCAACTTCTTCGTGCCCGTTTTCATCAAGGATTCCAGCAGATTAATACTGCTTATTTTGAATTCGTAAGGAGAAGTTTGATATCGCTGTATAAAAGACCCGGTGAGATACACCACCGTACCCGGTTCCAGGTAATTATTAAATTTCATATAATCTTCGCTCCAGAGCATCACTTCCATTTTAGAAGTATAATCTTCCAGCACCAGTACACCAAACTTATTTCCTTTTTTTGAGACACGATGTTGGCCTTCCGTAACCAGTCCTGCAATCCTGAATTGTTTCCTGGGGTTGGGATGCAGTTTCACGGCTTCTTTGAATTCGTTAAAATCAGCAATGGTGTCTATTTTATAATGCTGCATTTGAAATTTAAAATTGTCTAACGGATGCCCGCTCAGGTACATGCCTATCACCGCTTTCTCATTGTCCAGCAGCGTTACCAAAGGCCATTCCTCACACTCGGGCATCGTGGGCGGCGTCACTTCCGCCATTTGCAGGTCGCCAAACAACGTGTTTACATTGTTATGGAGCTGCGCCTGGTATTGGTTGCCGAACTTAATTATTTTTTCCAGCGAATTAATGTGTTCGCCGGGAATGGTGAAGAAATATTGCGCCCTGTGAAAATCAGCAAAGCAATCAAAAGCGCCCGCGTAGGCAAGGCTTTCCAGCGATTTTTTATTTACCGTTCTTTGGTTGACCCTTTTTATCATATCAAAGATGGATGCAAACGTGCCGCGCTTCTCCCTTTCTTCTATAATGTTTTCTATGGCCGCTTCACCCACTCCTTTCATGCCACTGAACCCAAACCTGATTTCTCCTTTTTTATTTACCGCAAATCCTTTCTGAGATTCATTGATATCAGGTCCCAAAACCGTCAATCCCATGCGCCTGCATTCTTCCATGAAGAATGTGATTTTATCTATGGCGCCCGCATGGTTGAGCACAGCCGCCATATATTCACTTGGGTAATGCGCCTTCAGGTAGGCTGTTTGATAGGCCACAAATGCATAGCAGGTAGAATGCGATTTATTAAAAGCGTATTGCGCAAATGCTTCCCAGTCGCTCCATATTTTTTCTAATTTGCTTACGGGGTGATTGTTCTTTTTTGCGCCTTCAACGAATTGCTCTTTCATCTTGTCCAACACTGCCCGTTGCTTCTTTCCCATCGCCTTACGGAGGATGTCTGCATCGCCTTTGCTGAATCCAGCCAGTTTTTGTGACAGCAACATCACCTGCTCCTGGTACACCGTAATGCCATACGTATCTTTTAAAAACTCTTCCATTTCCGGAAGATCATATACGATTTCCTGCCGTCCGTGTTTGCGTTCAATATAAGCAGGAATGTAAGCGATAGGGCCCGGACGGTACAAGGCGTTCATGGCAATCAGATCATCAAATTTATCCGGTTTTAAATCCCTTAAATGTTTTTGCATTCCGGGACTTTCAAACTGAAACGTACCGTTTGTTTCGGCGCGTTGAAATAATTGATAGGTTGCTTCATCATCAAGCGGAAGATCATCCAGTTCTATTTCTATACCATGATTTCTTTTGATAAGCGAAAGCGCCGTTTTTAAAATGCTCAGCGTTTTTAAACCAAGAAAGTCCATTTTCAAGACACCGGCGCTTTCGATATTGCTGCCATCTATTTGCGTAAGCCACAGCTCGGAATCTTTGGAAGTAGCTACAGGAATGAGTTCCATCAGGTCTTGCGGCGCAATGATAATGGCCGACGCATGAATGCCGGTATTTCTTACTGAGCCTTCCAGTATTTCCGCTTCGTGCAATACCTTACTGCGTATATCATCGCCGTTATATATTTCGCGTATCTTTTGAATGTTGCTGATATCATCCGGCCCTACACCTTCTTCAGTGAGCGATTTCGGCCCGGTGATGGGCGCCTTCAACACCTTTTTTAATGAAGTGCCTGGTTTATCCGGAATTAATTTTGCAAGTGCATTGCTTTCAAACAGAGGCAAATCCATGACGCGCGCTACATCTTTGATGCTCATCTTGGCCGCCATCGTACCATAAGTAATGATTTGCGCTACCTGGTTTTTGCCATATTTATCTACGACATAGTCCAATACTTTTTGGCGTCCTTCGTCATCGAAATCCGTATCTATATCCGGCATCGATTTACGATCCGGATTTAAAAATCTTTCAAAAAGTAAATTGTATTTTATGGGGTCTATATTGGTGATCTCAATGCAGTACGCTACTACGGATCCAGCCGCGGAACCTCTTCCCGGGCCTACAAACACACCGAGATTTTTTCCTGCCTTAATAAAATCACTTACGATTAAAAAATAACCCGCAAAGCCCATTGTTTTGATGGTAAATAATTCAAAATTGATGCGCTCTTCTATTTCGGGCGTAATCGTTTCATACCGTTTTTTGGCACCAGTCCACGTAAGGTGTTCAAGGTAAGCTTCCTGGTTTTGAAATTCGGAAGGAACCGGAAAATGCGGAATCAGGATATCTCTTTTCAGATCCAGCACATCGATCTTATCAATTACTTCATTGGTATTATCCAACGCCTGCGGCAGGTCTTCAAAAACCGAAAGCATTTCGTTGGTATTTTTCAGAAAAAACTGGTCGTTCGGAAAGGCAAAGCGCTTGTTCTTTATCATAACATCATCATCCGTAAACTCCCGAAGAGCAGGTGTAGCCTGCGTTTCACCGGTGTTGATGCAAAGCAGAATATCATGGGCATTAAAATCTTTTTGGTCAACATAGTGAGAGTCGTTGCTGGCAATAATTTTTACATCATACTTTTTTGCAAATTTCAACAGTACTTTGTTCACTTTATCCTGGTCGGGAATTCCATGCCTTTGCAACTCGACATAATAATCTTTTTGAAAAATATTGAGCCACCATTTGAATTCATTCTCTCCCTCCGCTTCGCCTTTTTTCAAGATAGTTTGAGGTACCAACGCGCCGAGGCAACAAGTGGTAGCAATAAGCCCTTTGTGATATTTATGAATGAGTTCTTTATCAATACGAGGATATTTTGAATACAGCCCTTCGATATACCCGAGCGAGGTGAGCTTCGAAAGATTTTTATATCCTTCCGCATTTTTAGCCAATAAAATCTGGTGATGTCGCGGGTCTTTTTGTTCTTTGGTAAATTGTTTCTGATGCCTGTTTTCAGTAATGTAAAACTCACAGCCTACAATGGGCTTTACCTTCAAAGATCCATCGGCATTTTTAAGTGTGTGGGCGTGTTTTACAAATTCAAAAACACCAAACATGTTTCCGTGATCAGAAATGGCCAGAGCCGGCATGTTATCCGCAATCGCTTTATTGTATAGGGATTTTACCGAAGCTGCACCGTCTAAAAGTGAAAATTGAGTATGTACGTGCAGGTGAGAAAACTTCATGGGTGAGGCTATAAGTTATGAGTTATCGGTTATCAGTTATTAGCTATGGGTTATGAGTTCGTTATCTATCACTTATTTCATTCATCACTAATCACTTTTCATCTGGTTCTAAACTTTCAGTTTTCAGCATTACGCCTTCAGCGTCATCAACGCAAATATCGTAAAAACCAAAAGCCGGTTTTTTGAAAATTATCAACACCGGGGGTAAAACTTTTTTTAAGAAGTCTTTCACTTTTAATTGTGTAAAAAAATTAACATACGATTGGTTTTGATAAAACTCTTTATGGGCAATAGTTTCAGGGCCTCACTCCATGAAAACGGAAAATAGAAATTGAGCGACTGCCCATCAATTATTCAAATCCATTTGTCGCTCAACTGTTGGATTATTGATTATTTATTCAAGCCTAAAATTTCTTTTGATTTTTTGGGACCAGAAACTTAACTTCGTCCGCGTTGAGAAAATAATTGTTAATTCTCATCGTTTGTAGAAAAGTTTTAGCCTGGTATTCTTCACCAAATTAGTGAACGACCGGCGCCTTTTTTATAAACGGTTATAACCCGATAAAACATGAATAAACTTGTCCTAACAAGTCTATCTTTATTATTCTTTTGCAACGTGCAATTTGCAACTGCCCAATCAAGCGTGAATGAGATCAGCGTAACCAATAATGGCGAAAGCGCTTCACCCACTTTCATTAACGGCATATCTTTTACACCGGATGGCATATTACGGAATACCGAAAGCGGTGGCACAAAAAGTATAAAAATAGTATCTGCTCCTGTTTTTACAAAGGCAGTAGTTGTTCCCATGGAAGAAGCGACTCCTTCTGTAATAGAGACGCTGTCTGATTTGCAATATAAGTATGCTATGATGATGGATGTAGATGTAGAATCTTTAAAAAATGTGTCTTTACTGGATTTTATCGATGAATGGTTTGGTACACGTTACCGCCTTGGCGGCACTACAAAAAAAGGCATTGATTGCAGCGCCCTTACCGGCGCCTTGTTGCTGGCAGTTTACGGATTTACGATGCCACGCACGGCCAGGGAACAATACGCTGCCACAGAACATATAGACCGGGATGAACTGCAGGAAGGCGACCTTGTTTTTTTCAATACACATGGCGGCGTATCGCACGTAGGTGTTTACTTAGACAATGATTATTTCTTCCAGGCTTCCACTCATGGTGTGAAGATCAGCTGCCTGAGAAGTCGTTATTATTCAAAGAAATTTATTTGCGGCGGCAGGGTTACCAATTCTGCTGACAGTGCGTCGAGATAAAATTTTTCATTATTGAAAATATTAAAAGGAAATCGATCGATACGGTTTCCTTTTTTTGTGGGGCAATTTTGATAGACACATCCTGAGATGGGATCCTTAGCCCGGGATGCTTTTTTATAGTAAAGCAACAAATTAAGCAGATTTGATTTCAATGATAATCTTTGGTTTTTTCCCGCAGAGATCAGCCTGATAGTAAGTCCACATTTAATGCCGATTTTATTCCGAGGCCAGTATCTCAGCAAAGCCAGAAGGGACATCACAAACCACTAATTGTAAATAAGGCATTTTTATTAACGCTTTCGTTCGTGGGAATAAGCATTTATTCGTTTGAGAAATGAGCGCCAGGCAAAATGGGAAAACGCTGCCATTTTGATAATTTAGATACTATTTTTTACCAACTCCTGAGTTTATTTATTAATTGGATTTATTACCGCCATTAGTTTTATTATTGCAAATTATTCTTGTGAAACGGGACGTGTTTCTCTTTGCATCTCTTTAAGCCATTCAACATAATTATATTTTATGGAAAAAAAATATCCCTTCTTTATCAGGTCCACCGTTACCCTGTTTGGAATCATTCTTTTTTTAGGCATGCTTTTTATCCTTCGCGATATAATGGTGCCGCTGGCTTTTGCATTCATGATTGCGATTCTCCTAAATCCGTTAGTAAATTTCTTCGTTCGAAACAATATCAGCAAGGTGGTGGCCATTACGATTGCTTTATTATTGGCCATTCTTTTTGTAACAGGAATTATGTATTTTATCTCCTCCCAGGTTGCAAGGTTTTCTGATAACTGGCCGGAACTAAAACACCGGCTTTCAGAAATTTTCAATAACCTGCAGGTGTGGCTTCAAACGAATTATTCATTAACGACAGCCAAACAAAGCGAATTGTTAAGGCAGGCAGCGCAAAGCCTCCACCCATTAATTGGCGAGACATTGAGCAACGTGTTCGGAGCATTTAGCTTCATTTTTCTTTTACCCGTCTATATTTTCCTGGCCTTATTTTATAAAACCTTGATTGTTAATTTCCTGTATGAAATATTTTCTGAAAAAAATTCAAAAGAGGTGAGTACCATTTTGAAACAAACTAAATCAGCAATTCAAAGCTATATGGTGGGACTGCTCATGGAGGCTATCATTGTAGCGGCATTGAATTCGGCGGCTTTGCTGCTTTTGGGTGTGCAGTATGCGATTCTGCTTGGGGTTCTCGGCGCGCTGCTGAATGTGCTGCCATATACCGGAGGCATCATAGCGATAGCGTTGCCGGTGATCATTGCCACCATTACCACATCCGGTTTTTCTACCCAGTTAGCCATTATTGGCGCCTATGCAGCCATCCAGTTTATTGATAATAATTTCATCGTTCCAAGGATCGTATCATCGCAGGTGAAGATCAATGCATTGGTTTCATTGGTAATTGTTTTGATGGGCGGTGAGCTGTGGGGAGTGGCCGGCATGTTTTTATCCGTGCCGTTTATAGCCGTACTTAAAATAATTTTTGACAGAGTGGAAGGATTAAGGCCCTGGGGCAAGCTATTAGGTACGGAAATACCTGTTGAAACAATGGGAGCAAATTGGTGGAAAAACAAAAAAGAAAGAAAATCTTTATCCGAAGATATTGTTGAAAGGAATGAGTAATCGCCAAAATACAGCCCAAACCCGGATTAAAACAAAAATGAATAACATGAATGAGGAACCATTTGAAAAATTGAAAGAGTTTAGAAAGATTAGTGTTATCGATTGCTTGAAATTATATCGTAAGCATTATTTATTGCCTTTATTCTTAATTGCATGGACATTATTTCTCTTTTATGGTTTAGATAGGTTTCCCAATTCTGACGGAATTATAGGTATATTTCTTTTTTCTGGTTTTTTTTAGTGCCTATTTCAATTAATGCGAGAAAGAAAATACTAAAGATTTTACTGGCTTCTAAAATAAAAAGGAACAGATTAAAAATAAGTGGAAGCAAAAGTTTTGAAAATAATGGAGCCAATGCAATAACAACTTCAATTATCCTTGACCAAAGAAGGATTAAAAAAAATGGAAAATTCCCCGTAAAACTTAGAGTAATAAGCGATCGCATTGTCAGGGACTATTCAACAATTTTTGAACTAACTGAGACGGATTACAAGAAACTTAATGCGCCTAGAGTAAGTGATGAGATTCAGCACATCAAAAGAAAAAGTCAACAGATTGTTTCTGGAGCCAATTTGGTAATAGAAAAATTAAGTGTGTTTGACTTTTTGAAGTTTGAAGAGGAGTATATCAATATCAACGATAAGCTATTTAAAATAGAAAAATCGAAGCCCGTTGTGTATGATCAAAACGGCCCAAAAGATCATTTTGATTATACACCTTTCCAAAAGCGTTTACCATATTCCAGGAAGATCATTCCCGACCCAAAAGCATTTCTGTAACTTTTCTATCGTATATAAAAAAATTACTGCAGCAGGGGCGTATTGGAAGTGCAATAAATTATCAACGAACATTCCGATCTATAAAAGCTTTCAATGGTAACGTGTTATTTTCTAAGATTACAGTCAGCTTTCTCTTTCAGTATGAAAACTGGATGATAAGTCGTGATGCTTCCAAAACTACTGTCGGTATTGTGCTGCGTCCTTTGCGTTCAATATTTAATGAAGCCATTGAAGACGGGATTATCAGCAAAGAAAATTGCTATCCATTTGGTAGAAAGAAATACCAGATTCCAACTTCACGCAATTTAAAAAAGGCTCTTACAAAAGAAGAATTAGGCCGAATATACTTTTACAAGCCAGTTAATGAAAGGCAGGAAGTCGGTAAGGCATATTGGCTGTTTTGTTACTTCGCCAATGGTATGAATGTAAAAGATATGATTAACCTGAAATGGAAGAATATCCAGGGTGAGTATTTAATTTTTGAGAGAGCAAAAACGGAAAGCTCGACAAGAATTAATCCCAAGCCAATCATAGTATTTCTCACCGAAGAACTATGGAATATCATTAACACTCATGGCAATGCCAACCGTTTGCCGCAGAACTTTATTTTCCCAATCATGCATACAGGGTTAAACCCACTGGAGCAGTTTGACCTGTTAAATCGAGTCAGGCTGTTAATTAATGATGCTATGGCTGAAATAGCCAATGAACTTCGCATCGATAAGCCTGTCACAACTATTGTCACCCGTCATAGCTTTTCCACACAACTCAAGCGGGCGGGAGTCAGTACTGAATATATCCAGGAGGCGTTGGGGCATACAAATATAAAAACAACAGAAAATTATCTTGATAGTTTCCCGGTGGAAATGAAAAAAGAGTTCGCTAGTAAACTTCTCTCGTTCAAATAAAAAAGTATGACGATAGAACCTTTTAATAACTAATTTTTTTGCTAGGAATATTAAGATTAGACAAAAAACTCTTGTGATAAACTTTTTCGTTCTGACCTACAATTATCCAGTTTATTATTTTTTTTTAAAATTAAAAAAATGAAAATATCTAAAAACGAACCATCAAAAAATGCACTTGATAATTTGGCAACTACTATTCAGGATACAAATACTTTTTTCCTGGATAAACTAAACCACATGTTTGAAGAATCCTTCGATATTCTTTGGTTTACTCAAAATTTTGAGTAATTTTACTCATTACATTGAGTAAATTGTAAAGTATGTTCGAACGCCATCATTTACAGACACTTATAAAAAGGATGCAGGAGCCAAGAAGGTTCCTGCAGGTAATAATGGGGCCCCGTCAAGTGGGCAAAACGACCTTAGTGACCCAACTGGCTGCCCAGGCAAAAATCGACTATCTTTTTGTTTCTGCCGACTCCGTAGCCGCCAGCAATGCTACCTGGCTGGAACAGCAATGGGAAGCTGCCCGTATAAAACTGGCACAGCATGAAGCGAAAGAATTTTTATTGGTAATTGATGAAATACAAAAAATTGGCAACTGGAGTGAAACTGTAAAGCTGTTATGGGATACCGATACCCAGAACAATTTAAATCTGAAAGTAATCCTGTTGGGGTCATCCCGGCTATTAATTCAACAGGGACTTACCGAATCGCTGGCCGGCAGGTTTGAAAGCACTTATATGGGTCACTGGGCTTTTGAAGAAATGCAACAGGCTTTTGGATGGGATGTAAACCAATATGTATGGTTTGGCGGCTACCCCGGCTCAGCAACTTTGATCGACGATGAAGAACGATGGAAAACATACGTAACAGAATCGCTGATCGAGACAAGTATTTCAAAAGATATTCTTATGCTGACCCGTGTAGATAAGCCTGCATTGATGAAGCGCCTTTTTGAATTAGGATGTTTGTATTCAGGGCAGATCCTTTCCTATACAAAAGTACTCGGCCAGTTACAAGATGCAGGAAATACTACTACTCTGTCTCATTATTTAGAATTACTGGATACGGCCGGTTTACTGGCAGGCATTGAAAAATATGCACCGGACGTAATCCGTCAACGATCATCCAGCCCTAAATTTCAAGTGCATAATACTGCTTTAATAAGCGCCCAGAGAAATGATCTATTTAAAGATACACTTGCCAAACCTGATGAATGGGGCCGCATGGTTGAATCTGCCATTGGTTCACATTTGATCAATCATTCTCTTACCGAAAAATTCAATTTACATTACTGGCGAGAGCGGAATGAAGAAGTAGATTTTGTTATTGAACGAAAGGGAAAAGTTATTGGCCTGGAGGTTAAAAGTGGTGCCGCCGGTTCCACTCCAGGAATGACTGCTTTTAAAAACAAATTTAATCCTGATAAAGTTTTACTTATTGGAAATGCAGGGCTGTCATGGCAGGATTTTCTTAAACTAAACCCAGTCAGCTTATTTTAAAAAATTGCGATAACAACATGGGAAAAATACCATTTGCAGAAATCAAACTTATAGGCTTATCGCTGGGCAGAAAGACCACGAATGAGAACGGACAATCAGCCATTGACTGCGGCAGACTTTGGCAAAAATTTGAAGCCGGAAAGTATGCCGAAAGAATACCCAATAAAATCAATGATGAAATATTTGCTGTTTATCATGACTATGAAAGTGACCACACAGGACCATATTCTTATTTCATAGGGTGCAAAGTTGATGACAATACCGTAGCACCTGAAGGAATGGACAGCCTGGTCATTCCAAAATCTGAGTATGTAAAACTAATTGCTAAAGGCATAATGCCTGATTGTGTAGCCAATGCCTGGAGAGATATATGGGCCGGTAATTTAGAAAGAACCTACCGGGCAGACTTTGAAATTTATGATGAAAGAAGCAAGGATTGGAATGCGGCTGAAGTAGAAATTTATGTTGGGGTTAAGTAGCTTCCTTAATTTCACGGTAACAACAACCACTATTTAAATATTTTATTCCCATTTTCTAAATCAATCAAACCAAATCAGGCTAATTACATATCCATAGCTATCTGAATAGTAGCATTGCTCGTGCATGGTTCTATTTGCTCTGTCATCATCTGCATGAAACCAATTGTCAGGGTCAACATTTTCAATACCAGAATGTTTACTGTCTGTTTTAGTGAAAAATTCTCCAGCAACTGTCGCCGGTGGCAGTCGTTGCCCAACTTTAAACCTGAATGACCATTTTGGAAAATCTTTACTCACAGTAGCGACGGACACCGATTAACAACCGAAGTAGCAAATGGCATTGGTCAATTTCCTAAAGTGATTGAAGAAGCAGATTACCAGGCTGATGTTTGGGCATTGCTTACCGAGTATAAATATTGCTGCTTGTACGAGCCAGGTAAATTAAAAAATGGAGTGAAAGAGTTTTTCTGCAATGCCATTGAAACAGCGGTAGAGACAATGTGGAGCTTTATTTTCTTTCGAATTATTGTCGGTGAACAACAAATTTCATACCTTAGTATTAGTTCTTTTTCATTCCGAATCTTCAATAGGTCAAATTGGTAGCTATTATAGGATTGTTTGCAAATTGTTTGCAAATGCAAAAGACCAGCAAAAGCTGGTCTTTATAATGCATTGATAATCAAGTGCCAGGGACTGGAATCCCTGCCGGCGTGACGCAGTCAGGCAGGGAACCAGCACATCCTTACGAACAACAGATTCGTCCAATAAAAAAACCGAAGCATCTTATACTTCGGTTAAGTGCCCGGGACTGGAATCCCTGCCGGCGTGACGCAGTCAGGCAGGGAACCAGCACATCCTTACGAACAACAGATTCGTCCAATAAAAAACCGAAGCATCTTATACTTCGGTCAAGTGCCCGGG
>Ga0164241_10002907_pt1 | contig 17924 bp, 17 predicted proteins | sample OricomyardsoilBY_FD_108780 | JGI IMG/M metagenome (GOLD analysis project Ga0164241, IMG submission 108780) | Backyard soil microbial communities from Emeryville, California, USA - Original compost - Back yard soil (BY) | ecosystem: Environmental > Terrestrial > Soil > Unclassified | place: USA...
ATGTGATTGCCAAGAAGACTAATGCTTCAAAGGCAAAAGTAGGGGAACTGGTCTTTATTCCCGGCAGCACGGATGAAACCCTAGCATTTATCAATCGCTTTCGTCAGAATTATTATGGAATAGAAACGCCTTATGATCTAGGTGGCGCTTCATCGGCACAGAAAAAAGAAAAGAAGAAGGATGCTGAGGATGATGGATTCTAATCTTCCTGTAATTTTTTAAACTTATAGTTTTGAGATTTTTTTTTCACATCGGGTACAACGGTTTTTATTACCGGGGATGGCAGCGACAGGCCAAAGGCCCTTCGGGTCCAAACATCCAGGAAATCATAGAAGCAGCGATGACCAAAGTTTTGAAGGAACCCATTTCTATTATGGGTTGCGGACGAACCGATGCCATGGTGCATGCCAGTCAGTTTTTTTTTCATACCGACATTCAAAAGGAATGGGACTATGACCTGGTGTTTCGTTTAAACAAAACATTGCCTGATGACATTGCTGTCTTTGAGATCATGCCCATGCAAGAACAGCATCATGCCCGTTTCGATGCAACAGCCAGAACGTATGATTATTTTCTACACACCTACAAAGATCCTTTCCTGAGTATTTCAAGCTCACTGTATTTGGAGAAAAATCTGAATCTCAGCGAAATGAAACGAGCGGTTGCATTGCTTACTCAATACAATGATTATCGTGCTTTTTGTAAAACACCGGATGTGTACCGAACGACAATCTGTAATGTGACTTCTTCTCAGTTATTTGCAGATGCAAACGGTGATCGCTTGCGTTTTCAGATTTCAGCCAACCGTTTTTTGGGACGCATGATACGAATCACGATGGGTAAGTTATTGGAGATTGGAAAAGGTGAATTGAGTGTCGATGAATTTGAGTCCTACCTGATTACCAAACAAACTCCACGATTAATTGAGCCTGCGCATCCTCAAGGTCTGTATCTTTCGAAAGTGACTTATCCCTATTTAGATATTCCGCAGCGATCTGATTTTTCAGCTATTCAGCAAAGCAGAACAGATCAATGGCAACCTGTTTAATAAATTTCATAAGGTAGTTTTGTAGTCATGATTGTAAAAAAGTTAGCCGTTCCGCTTATCAATGAAAAAATTTTAGGTCAGGCGGAGTATTGCTATATCGCTTCAGCCGCGATATCGGATGCTGGATTTGATTTCATTCGTAGTCGCATTCCTCCAAAGTGTAAAATGGAAATCATTACGGGTTTGGATATATCCACTTCTCCTGGTGTGTTGAAGCGGATCTGGAAACACTACCAGGAGCGCATCGCTCTAAAGGTTTATACAAAGAATTTCTTTCATGCGAATGTTTATATTTTCGATTTACCCTTTCGTAAGTCGGTGGCCTTTGTGGGTTCAGGTCATTTTACACTGGAAGGAATAAAAGACAGTGAGGAGATCTTTGAGCGGATTACAGATCCAAAGGAAATAGAAGCCCTGAAATCATGGTTTGTAGGGTATTATGAATTTGCTGAACAACTGACTGAGGAAATCATCAATGAGTATGATTTGATTTATCCCTTATTAAAGCAACGCGAAATCGCTTCTCGTGAGGAAAAGAGAGGGATGATGGAATTAACTACCCGTGGATTTAATTGGGACAGCATCAAATTCAAAAATCAATTTTTCAAAAAAGAAGATTATCTCATTTTTAGTAATAGTAAATCGATACTTGTTACACCCGAAATTCAGGAAGAGCGCATCAGGGTTCAGAATAAATTGCGGGAGCTTCATGAATTAATCAAAAAGCATATCGGCTTTTTAAAACTGCAAGAAGATCCAACCGTTTTTTCAAATGGTTCAGACATTACAAATCAATCCAACCAAAAGATTCGTTCTTTATCAATCGGTTATGGAAGACGCGAAGCAGAACTTAGGAAATACGCAGTGCCCGTTTCATTCAACGATTTCATGATGGTGGAAATGAGAATTAAACAGAAGGATGTCGTGATTGCATTAACAGCCAGCGCAAAAGAAGGTAAACTGGATCGGGAGCATTTTGGAAATCGGATGAATGAATTAGAGTATAGAACTAACTTCTTTAAATTACTTACAGGATTAGGTGCTGGCTACTGGATTGAAGTTTTTGGTGAACGAAAAGGAGTTGAGACGTGGCTGAATGAAGAACTACTTTGGGAGTTTACGAAATCAGATGATTGGCGATATTACACATTTACAATTGGCAAAAATTTTTCACCAGGAGATCCTTCTATAAGTACAGAAGCCATTGCGATTACTATAGAGAAAGAACTGGATAAGCTTGCTCCTATGTATGAGCTAATGAAAAGCTCTCCAAGTCTCCCAAACTGAACTATAATCCCAATTTAAGAAGAAAGAATGTGCTGAACGCTCATTTTTATCGGTTTTTGAGCTATTCTTTGCCTTGGATAAATTTTTGCCCTGATGTTGGCAGACTAGTAACCTATATGAATTACCAAGCTATTCTCACTAATCTTTATTTCCTGTTTATTCATGCAGATGGAAAAGTAAATGACACCGAAGTTGCATTGGGCAATCAAATGGCTTCAGTAGAAGGTATTCAACAGGAAGAGTTTAAGGTTCAGATGGTAATGCTCAAGTCGAAAGATGCCTCCAAAGTATATATTGAGAGCCTGGCTGGTTTGAAAAAGCTGGATCGCGAAAAACAAATACGCTGCATTGCCTGGTTATGCGTTGTTGCCAATGCGGATGGATTCATGGATCGCACCGAGTGGCAATTCATTTATGGAATATATCATAAAGAGTTACACTTATCATTGGATGACATCATGATAAAGCAAAAGGAATTGGCTCGCATTCCTCGTTCTCTTTCATCACTCTCTTTAATTTCTGTTTTATAAAACGATGAGTCAATTTCCGTTCAGGGGCTGTATGAAAATCCGTATCAATATTTTGGAATGTTGAGTATGGAAATGCATCGTGCTATTCGCCTTGTTTTGAAAACAGAAATACATACTATGGGTTGGACACGTGAACAGGCCATCGAATATTCGCTGGCCAATGAAGCGGAATCGGAAGATAAGATTGCCGTTGAAGTAGAGCGCTACATCGCCACACCAGGAGCAGCGCTTTGCTATAAGATAGGGCAGATTAAAATCAGGGAATTGAGAACGCGAGCGGAAACAGCACTGGGTGATAAGTTTTCAATAAAAGAATTTCACAACCAGGTTTTGAATTCAGGAAGTTTGCCATTAGTACTTCTGGAGAAAAAGATCAATGGATGGATTGTAAAAGAGAAGGCCAAAGGATAAACCTTCGAACCATGTTTTCCACATCTGGGAAATAGCACTTTAATAACTATTCTTAAAAAGTGACAAAACAAATCAAATTCTGCCATTCAGCCTTTCGGGCCTCATTTTTGTCGATAACGAGCGAAACCTCCTTGCGCTGATGAAAGTAGCCATTGTCCTCAACACTTCCTGGAACATCTATAATTTCAGGATAAATTTCGTAAAAGCGCTGCTTGATCAAGGTCATGAAGTACATACTATCGCCCCGGTTGATGACTACACGCATTACCTTGTTGAAGCGGGTTGCCAGCATCACAATGTTTATATGGATAGCCGCGGTGCCAACCTGATTAAGGACACCGCATTGATCTTTGAATTAGGTAGTATTTATAGTCGCATAAAGCCAGATGTCATCCTTCACTATACAATTAAGCCAAATGTATATGGCACTTTAGCGGCTGCTGCTTTGCGCATTCCGGTAATTAATAATGTGTGCGGGCTTGGCACAGTGTTTTTAAAGGAGGGAATCGTATCAATTATTGCCAAACTCCTTTATAAAATTTCATTTCGTTTTCCTAAGAAAGTATTTTTTCAGAATCCGGAAGACATGAAACTTTTCATCGATAAAAAGCTAGTATCCGCTGATAAGGTGGAAATACTACCGGGTTCGGGTATCGATGTTTCTCAATTCACTCTTGCTCCATTTAAGCAAAACAAAGTCTTCACATTCTTATTGGTGTCCCGCCTTATTCTCGACAAAGGAATAATAGAATATGTAGAGGCGATAAGAATATTAAAAGCGCAGGGTATCAATGCAAAATTTCAATTGTTGGGAGCAAAAGATCCTGTGCACAAGCGTGGAATTCAATTGGATGTAATTGACGGTTGGATTAAAGAGGGAGTTGTAGAATACCTTGGCAAAACAGATGATGTACGTCCTTATGTAAATGATGCAGACTGCGTAGTGCTTCCCTCTTATCGTGAAGGGTCACCGCGTTCATTGATGGAAGCAGCTTGTTTAGCAAAACCTATTGTGACAACTAATGTGGCCGGGTGCCGTCAGGTGGTAGAAGATGGTGTGAACGGTTTGCTGTGCAAATTACAAAGTGCTGAAGACCTCGCTGCAAAAATGAAAATGATGATGGACGTGCCTGTTTCTGAAAGACAGATCATGGGTCTAAATGGCCGTCACAAAATGGAAACAGAATTCAGTGATGTCATTGTGTTGAATAAATACGTGAACGCTATGAATGAAATTCTATGCCATGATCAGGAACCTTGTTTAGAAAAAGCATATCAGCCAGGTTTACAGGCTCAGTCTGTATTGCGATAGAGCTTCCACTCTCAGCTATTCTCCGATTCACTATTTAATTCATTCATTATTAGTCTCTTGCCAAAGAGAGATAAATAAAATCTTTTTCGCCCGCAGATAGGTTGCGGGCTGCTTGTCTATTTTAGATTCTGACATTAAATTCTAACATTGACATTTATGAAGGCACTTCTTATCGGCAACGACATCAATAATGCTACATCCGACTATTCCTGGAGTAACCTGCTTCATGATCTGGTTGACTATGCTCGGCTTCCAGATCCTCCGTTGATGGAGGGAAAACCTTTCCCGCTTTTTTACGAACAGATCTTTCTTAATTCGGCCAGGCTCTATGGAACAAAAGAAAAACGACTTAAAACATATATCGCGGTAAAGTCGCGAAAACTACAACCGAATCTGATTCATGAAAAAATAATCAGGCTTGGCATTCCAACTTTACTCACCACCAACTATGATCTTACTTTTGAATCTGTATTAAAAGCCAACCCTGATAAAATTCATAATGATGCCGAAGTAAAGGAAAGCAGGTATAATTTATTTCGGGTAAACCACATTGGTAAGCATCACATCTGGCACATTCACGGCAGTGCATTAAATCCATCTTCCATTACTTTGGGTTATGAACATTATAGCGGCTACCTGCAACAAATGCGCAACTATATGGTGGTGGGAACAAAAGGAATTTATAAAAAGCGAAATCAGATTGCGTTAGCCCGAAGAATAAAAGCTGACTCCGTAAAGCACGAAAGCTGGATTGATTACTTTTTCACACACGACATTCACATTTTTGGACTCAACCTCGACTTTGTGGAAATGCACTTGTGGTGGTTACTCACGTATCGGGCCCGAGCCAAACTTTTAAGCAAACTGGATATCACCAATTCTATTTATTATTACTACCCACACCATTATGAAGAACGTTCCCGGTATAAACTGGAATTGCTTCGTGCTAACGAGGTAAAAACAATTTCCCTGCTTTTGAAAGCAGATGATCGCATGGGGTATTACGAACGTGTTTTGAAACAAATAAAAAAGAGTTGAGTTTAATGATATAACTACAAGTTATGCACACCATCAGAAAAGCAAATGCCTCCGACCTCGATCAGCTAAGCGTTTTATTTAATGCCTATAGAGTGTTTTACAAAAAAGAACCAGACTTAAAAGGCGCCAACGATTTTCTAAAGGCACGGATGCACGACAACGATTCTGAAATCTTTGTGTGTGAAGAAGAAAAAACACTTACTGGATTTGTTCAGTTATATCCGCTATTCTCCTCCACACGAATGAAAAAACTCTGGCTGCTCAACGACCTCTTTGTTGATTCAACCAATCGGAGAAAAGGTATATCAGTAGCTCTGCTTGAAAAAGCAAAAGAACTTTGCCGCGAAACAGGTGCATGTGGAATGTATCTGGAAACAGCCAAAAGCAATGTAATCGGCAATCAGCTTTATCCGCGTACAGGTTTTGTATTGAATTCCGATCACAACTTTTATGATTGGGATACGCAGTAGTTGTATTGCGGAATAAACTATAAGCTTGCTTTTATTGTTACTTTCGCAACTATGAGCAACTCAGTAATTAAAGCAATCAAACCGTTGGGTTTTCCCTGGCAAACACAGGATCCTTTTCTTTTTTGTGTTCATCATGAAGATTTTTATCCGAAAGGAAATGATGTGATGGGACCGGCCGCTTCCCTTGAAGGAAGAAACATTGGGCAAGATTTTGCTCCGAACAAAGAAAACTGGCGCATGTATCACGGTGAAAAAGTACCGGGCTTTCCTGCGCATCCTCATCGCGGTTTCGAAACAGTAACTGTCGTTACCAAAGGTGTGGTCGATCACTCTGATTCATTAGGGGCGGCAGGTCGTTTCGGTTTTGGTGATGTGCAATGGATGACTGCTGGCAAGGGTGTGCAACACTGCGAAATGTTTCCGCTATTAAATAAAGACAAAGAAAATCCACTGGAGCTTTTTCAAATATGGCTCAACTTACCGAAAGCAAACAAGATGGCTTCTCCACACTTTGCTATGTTGTGGAGCGAAAGCATTCCTACGTTTACTCATACGGATGAGAATAAAAAAACAACCTCTGTTCGCGTCATTGCTGGTCAGATAGAAAATACAAAAGCTCCGGCTCCTGCACCAGATTCGTGGGCAGCAGATTCTTCCAATGAAGTTGCGATCTGGCTCATAAATTTAGAACCGGGTGCCAATTGGACTTTACCAAAAGCTTCATCTGATGTAAATCGTTCACTTTATTTCTATGATGGAGACACGATGGAAATGGCAGAAAAGAATTTCAATTCCCATCAGGCTGTTGAACTGCACGCTGATCTGGATACGGTATTAACGAACGGAGATAAGGAAACTCATTTGCTTTTACTGCAAGGCAAACCAATTGGTGAACCGATAGTACAGCATGGCCCGTTTGTAATGAATACCTCGTTGGAAATTCAACAAGCTATGACCGAATACCGGCAGACTCAATTTGGTGGCTGGCCATGGTCTACTTATGAGCATGTACATCCCAGGGAGAAAACCCGTTTTGCCAAATATCCGGACGGAAAAGAGGAAGTAAAGCCGCTCTGATTTACAAAGACAAGGCACGGCAAATAAATTCGCGAAATTCACTTTTAGGGCATCGATTTAACCCTTAAATTCGTTTACCTTCACACTTTGCGTTACACATTATGAATATTGTCAGAAGCTGGAGAGAACAAAAGATTTTACTTAAAAGAAGATTCCCAATCCTGTCAGACGAGGATTTCTCTTTCGAGGAAGGCAAAAGAGAAACCATGCTGACCAAGCTTCAGGAAAAGCTAGGCAAAAGCAAGCAGGAGTTAGAGTTGATCTTTGCTGAGTTACAGTTGTCTTAATCTTCCTCTTATTTCGTCTCCTTCTCACCCATCGGTAATTCTACCTTTTCGCCCCAAACGTATTTATTAAACCATTGCCAGTTGTGCCATGTGGCGGCCAGTCGTTCTCTTGGTTTAGAAATTCCATGACCGAAACCTTTGTACACAATCAATTCACTTGGCACTCCTTTGTCGCGAAGGCCTTGTAGCAATTCATAGGCATTGGCAATCGGTACACGCCTGTCAAATTCTCCGTGCTGAATCAATGTGGGCGTCTTCGCTTTATTAATATTTGTCATTGGTGAGGTCTTTTTATAAATCGCTTCATCACTCCACGGTGTTGCCTTCAAATACTGACGTGTAAACGGATGAATATCCGTACTCACATAATAAGTTGCCCAGTTTGAAATTCCCGCTCCAACAGAAATGGCTTTGAATACATCAGAGTTAGTAGTGAGAAATGCAGAGATGTAGCCACCCTGGCTCCAACCCATACAACCCATTTTTGTTTTGTCGATCAATCCTTTGCCGTTCAAATATTCCACTCCCGATAAAACGTCCCATGCATCGCCCACGCCAAGGTTCTTCACATTCAATGAACGGAATTTTTCACCGTAGCCTGCAGAGCCTCTGTAATTAGGGCGCAATACCAAGCAACCTTTATCCAGCCACTGTACAATGGGATAAACATAAGAGGGTACTGGTGTAGGGGTGTCAATTCCTGTCGGACCACCATGAATAACTACAAGCAATGGATACTTCTTTGATGGATCATAATTCTTTGGCTTGTGAAGAACACCTTCAATGGTTGCTCCGTCCTTACTTTTCCAACTGATTACTTCACTCTGTGCTACTTTCCAATCTTTGATCTGATCAGTTAAATTAGAAATCTGTTCCGGCTTTGGTGAGGCAACATTTGAAACAAAAACTTCATTAAGTTGATCGCCATTTCTTCCGGTGAAAGCAATGCGATCACCATTCTTCGAGAAAGCAATTCCAAAAATCTGTTCTGGCACATTCAACCAAACGCTATGCGCTCCTGTTTTAGGATCAATTTTATAAACCGGGCGATGGGTCTTATTCCAGATCGAAGCATAGATGCCTGTTTGCTCCCAGGTAAACCCACCCAGGTCTTCATCGAGTTCCTTGGCAAGCTCACGAGTCGCTTTCGTACTCACATCCATCACCATGAGTTTAGAGTTCACATAAAAATTGGATATTGAATCATTCAGATTGGTCGTGTATAAAATTTCCTTTGAATCCGGAGACCAGTCTTCCAATGCATCGGAACTTCCGTTGGCAACTAATGATGTTGTCTTTTTCGAAACAAAATCAAAAACAGATACATCTGCTCTTAAAAATGAATTAATCAATGGATCGGGTTGATGAGTAAAGGCAATCTTCGTTCCGTCAGGCGATACACTAAAATTAGTTACCGTAAATTTTCCCTCGGTCAAACGTTCTGCTTTCGGAAAATCAACACATCCCGTTTTTATTTTCAATGAATCACTCTTCTCGTAACATGGTTTTTCTGAAGGGTCAAGCATCTCTGGTTTAAAATCCACTTGCCATAGGTGAGACAGTGTAAATTCCTTATCATCTGTTTCATATCCCCCGTAACGTTTCTCTCTTTCCTTTTTATCTTCTTTATCTGGCTGGATAAAGATGAACTTTGTCCCTGATGGATGCCACTCAAAGTTAGAAATGCCTTCTTCAGTTGTCGTAACTACACGTGCCTCACCACCTGCCACGTTGATAATGTGAATTTGTTTTTTATTTCCTCTATCTGCTAAAAAAGCCAGCCATTGTCCATCGGGTGAGAATAATGGATTTGAACTGCTGCTCTTCGAAGTATTCGTAAGTTGAAAAGGTTTTTGACCCTCTTTTCTTAACCAGATTTCTGAATCAAAGCGGTTATCAGTCCAGTCAGTAGTCTGAACAGTAAACGCCACATTCTTTCCATCTGGTGAAAGGACTACCGAGCCAGCGTTGCGCAATGAAATTACTTCCTCAAACGTTGGAACATGTTGAGCAAATGCAATTATTGAAAAAGCAGAAAGCACGAAGACGAGAACACGATTCATAAGCATGGGGGTTATGCTCCGCTAAAGAGAAAAAAGCATTTAAGAATGACTAAGGGTTTTACACTGGTGGTAATCCCATCAATCATTTCACAGGCCTATAGATAGTCGTTCCGCTACCGAACTTGCACAACTTCTCTAATTGCTCGTGTGCAAGAACAGTATGTTCTCCATCAAAGAGGGTGGGATTAGCTGCGAAATATTTTTCTTTATCTCCATAAAAAACGGGGACATATTCACTTTTTATGAATTCAATGGAGTCCCCTTTTACATTAATTACCTTCATGTGCTGAGTCATCTCTTCCTTTCCCACAAACAAGGTAAACGAATAAACATCTCCGGCAACCGGTTGCTTCAAATAAATGACTTTCTCACTATCATAATTCCGGAGCGAAAAAGTGATTGCAGCAATAGCAATCAAAATGATAAATGTTCCTGTCCAGTATTTTATATTAGTCTTCTGCGGATAATGTTTTTTTATAAGCACGGGAGTTGCACAGTCTTGTTGAGCAGCAGTGCAGGCAAGACAACGTATTTCCAGTTGTTTCCCCAATGGAAAAGTGGGCAGAAAAAAGATATGGTGATAACGTTGATAAACTGTCACTTTGATTTGTTTCGAATCACACATAGGGCATGCAATGTCTCTCTCAACAGTTTGCGTTAAAAGTATACTCCTGGAACCTGATAAAACAAAAAGCATGAATTGTCAATTTGAGGAGAAAAAATTATAGTCAGCTGACGGCTTGAACAGTTGGCTGATGAAATTATTTCATCGGAGGAATTGGTGGCGGACCATCTGGGATGTATGCCTTATACACATGCCCCCCTTTGCGTTGATCAAATTCTGTACGAATATCTTTTCGCAATTGTTCATTCTCAAATAAATCAACCATGGTCATACCTAATGATTTTGAAGCAAGCACTAATCCTTTGTGACCAATGGACATTCCTCCACAAGCTACTACTTGCCAGGCATGCCATGCTGTATTCGAAGGAGCGGTTGTCGCTACCAATGTAATTTCAGGAACTATCCAACTGATGTCACCCACATCCGTTGATCCTCCAGTAGGATGTTCAGCCGTTTCTTTCAATGCATGAATCTTTCCATCCAAACCGGTTTGTTCGCTGCCACTTACTTCCTGGATCTTTTTGGCAAATGCAATTTCTTCAGCAGTATAATTAATTGGGCCGAGTATTTCCAGATTCTTCTGCAAAGCACTTGCTCCCGTACGGTTAACTAATAATTCATAGTCACCGGAAGTCACCGTTACTTTTGATTCTACTCCGGCAATAATTGCCGCCCCTCGTGCTATCTCCTTTACTCGTCCGAAAACTTCTTCCACCACGCTCCGCTTACTATCACGCACCCACATCCAGATCTTTGCATATTCGGGAACAACATTAGGTACATCACCTCCATTTACAATTGCATAGTGCATACGCACACTTGGCCGTACATGTTCTCGTAACATATTCACACCATCTGTAAATGATTCCAATCCATCGACAGCACTTCTCCCATTCCAGGGATCTCCGGCAGCATGAGCTGCTTTGCCTCTGAATTCCACAATGAAGTCAACCATCGCTTGTGAACTTTGAGTACTTGCTGCAATCTCTGTATCCGGATGCCAATCCAGGCACACATCCAGATCGCTAAACAACCCTTCGCGTGCCATATAAATCTTTCCGCCTACCGCTTCTTCTGCTGGGGTGCCATAGAAACGAATAGTGCCTTTCAATTTTCCTTGTTGAATTAATTCCTTCACTGCAACAGCTGCGCCCAAACTTCCGGCACCAAAAAGATTATGGCCACATCCATGACCCGCAGCGCCAACTTCGTATGCTTCTTTTGTAGGTTGTGCTTTTTGTGAGATGCCTGGAAGCGCATCGTACTCACCCATGATACCAATTACAGGCTTACCTGAACCAAACTCTGCAGTAAATGCAGTCGGCATTCCCGCTACTCCACGTTTTACAACAAAGCCTTGCGCTTCTGCATAGTCTGCCAGTACTTTAGAAGATTTGTATTCTTTTAAAGCAGTCTCTGCATACGACCATACCTTGTCGCTAAGATCAATAAGTTCCTTCTGATGTTTGTCAACGGATTGTATGACTTCAGTTTTGTTGGGATTAGCTTTTTGCTTTTGAGCTAATGTCATTAACGACATGAGCATAAAGCAGATCATGGGTAAGGCATATTTCATAGGCGGGATTCAGATAATTCTGCAAAAGATAGAAATTTTTTCCATCGATTGTAGCTGCGTACATTCGTTGATTGATGAGAAATCTCCGAATCGTTTTATTCCTGATTTGCCCTCTAACCATAATTCCCTGTTACAGTCAGGATACATTAAAAAACCATAAACGATTTCGCGTTACTCCTCTTCCTGTTATCTATTATTCCCCTGAAACCCGACTTGGTTTTGGTGCGCTAGTGGCTGCAAATTTTGAAACAATAAAAGTTCCTGACTCTGTTACGTTAAGTTCGTACGCCCAAACTTATTTTTTATATACGATAAATAAGCAATACGATTGGGGAACTTCTACACGGATTTATTCGCCTAAAAATAAATTCATCTTTAGTGGAAAATTCAACTACACCTATTTTCCGGAATACTATTTTGGAATAGCCACTGAACATCCATTAGAAAAAAAAGATACTATAAGTTATGATCGGCTCGCGGCAGATCTTCGGTTTTACTGGAAATTGAAGAGCCGATACTTTGCTGGCTTTGCAGCCCGTTTTAATAATATTCAGAATGTAGACTCAGGTGTTGGTTGCCTTTCACAAGACAAGCCGTTAGGTTATACCGGTTATTGGATTCAGGGCTTCGCTCCTACTTTCTTAATTGAAACCCGCGATAGCTTCGTCTATCCCCGGAAAGGGTTTTACCTGGAAGCATTGTATTATGTCTATCCTTCGTGGAGTGGAAGTAGCTATGGGTTCCAGTCAGTGAAATTGGACGTACGAAAATATTATCCCGTAAAATGGTTAAGTGATATTGATGCGCTGGCCTTTCAGTTTCTGGCCAACGTAAACACGGGCAATGTTCCGTTTAAAGACATGGCTGACATTGGAGGTTCCAATACAATGCGCGGTTATTACACCGGTTATTATCGATATAAAAATTTATATGCCTTTCAGGCAGAATACAGAGCGAATATCTGGAAGCGAGTTGGGTTTACTGTTTGGGCCGGAGCTGCACTCACTCCTGAAAAGTGGTACACCTTCTTCGACCATTCCGTAAAACCCAATGCAGGCATTGGTCTTCGCCTTATGTTAAATCAAAAAGATAAACTCAACGTACGTGTCGATCAGGGGTTTGGTAAGCAAGGTCAGAATGGTTTTTACCTTGATATAGCAGAAGCGTATTGATCTTTGTGAACCTTAGTGCCCCGTGGTCTTAGTGGTTCAAACATAGGAGGCACAAAGTTCACAAAGAGGCGCTAAGGAAATCATTTAATTCGATTGTACTTTTTTAAGATGCTAATCAAGCGATCATGAGGAATGGCGAACAACTTTAGACACCTGGAAGTGATTACTTTTTCGAAATAGTAATCGACTTGGAATACATATAATCCACAGTCAGATCCAGCATAGTGCGAATACCCGTCAGAAATCCTCGTTCATCAATAAAGAAATCAGGAGTATGATGTGAAGCAACTTTCGTTGGATCGGTATCAGGAGGCATTGCTCCTACGAAGACAAAAAGTCCAGGCACCTTCTTTTGATAGAATGCATAATCTTCAGCACCGGTTACCGCATCAATATCATCTACATTCCCCTGACCAGCTGCTTTGTTTAAGCTAGAAACCATCATTGCCGTCAATGCAGGATCGTTATAAGTAACAGGTGTTCCTTTGCGTATCTCTACTTCTGCTGTTGCCCCCTGGCTCTCGGCAATCTTAGTAGCAGTGAGTATAATTTTTTCATGAATCTTATCTTGCATCGCAGTGTCCAGTGTACGAATGGTACCCGCAAAAAATGCTTCCTCCGGAATAATGTTTTCACGAATACCCGATTGAATACGACCTACAGTAATTACAGCTGCCTCCTTTGTCAATTCTGTTTGGCGACTGATAATCGTCTGCAGCCCCAAAATGATTTCTGCCGAAGTCACGATTGGATCCACTCCCATCCATGGTGCTGAGCCATGTGATTGTTTTCCCTTTACAGTAACAGAATAAGTGTCTGCTGCCGCCATCATCCCACCTGACTTATAGCCAACTTTACCAATTGGTCGCATGGACTGAATGTGCAATCCAAAAATGGCATCTACTTTAGGATTCTCCAGAACACCTTCTTTTACCATAAGACTTGCTCCACCTTCTTCACCAACAGGTGCGCCTTCTTCAGCTGGTTGAAAAATGAATTTGATTGTTCCTTTCAGATCAGCTTTGTCTCGTACAAGGATTTCAGCCACACCCATTAAAATAGCAATGTGTGAATCATGACCACAGGCGTGCATCACTCCTGTTTCCTGTCCATTAAATACTACTTTTTCTTTCGATGCGAAAGGTAAACTATTGCGCTCTGTCACAGGTAATGCATCCATGTCGGCACGAAGGGCAATCACCGGTCCGGGCTTTCCGGTTTTTAATAATGCAACAACACCTGTTTTAGCAACCGGATATTGAACCTCCAATCCCAATTTCTTTAAATGCTCAGCGATGTAAGCACCCGTCTTTGTTTCACGATTAGATAACTCAGGGTATTGATGAAAATGTCTTCGCCATTCAATTACCTTTTGTTCGATCTCTTTCGCTTGCTGATCAAGCTTGGCTTGCAATTTCGGAGTCACTTGGGCAAATGCTGCCTGACTTAATAATAAGAGTACAATTATCTTTTTCATATATACTTAGTTACAAATGTTTGCCACAAAGGCGCTAAGACACAAAGAAATGCATTGCTATCTAGCGTATAATTCTTTTTATCCCATCTTTTATTAAAGGCACGTTGAAATTTATTAGGTAGCCGAGTCTTAAATTCATCAATCTTAAATGACTTAGTACTTGGGCTTGCCACACAGGATTAACTTGATCTACTGCTTTTATTTCAACAATTACCTGATTCTCAACCAAAAGATCTAAACGCAGGCCTTCATCAAAAAGAATTCCATCGTATTGAATTGGAATATTGATTTGACGTGCAATAATAAAATCCAGTTTTCTTAATTCATGAGAAAGACAAACCTCATAGACTCTTTCAAGCAATCCAGGTCCTAATTCAGAATGAACTTTAAAAGCTGAGTTTACGATCGCTTTCCCAATTGCTTCCTCTTCTTCTGTCAGCTTTCTTAACTCCATTTCTTAGAGTCTTTGTGTCTTTGTGGCAAAATATTACTTTTTCATATTAAGATAGTCCACTGTCAAAGTCAACAACGACTTTACTCCCGTCAACATACAACGTTCATCGATCATGAAATCAGCAGTATGATGTGTCGGTTGCTTTTCCAGTTTCATGTCTTTTGAATTGGCCCCTACAAAAAAGAAGAACCCTGGTATCTTTTGCTGAAAAAAAGAAAAGTCCTCTGCCATCGTCACGGGTGAAATCACTTTTACATTTTCGTTTCCCACAGCACGACTTAAACTTGGGGCCATCATCGCTGTAAACTTTGGTTCATTATACGTTACCGGGTACATGATCTGAATATCTACTTCTGCTTTCGCACCAGCACTTTCAGCAATATCCATAGCTGTCTTTTTAATTTTCTCATGCACGATCTTTTGCATCTCCGGATCAAATGTCCGTATTGTTCCTTCCATCTTTGCCTCTTCCGGAATAATGTTTCTTCTGATTCCTCCGTGCATACTTCCCACGGTAATCACAGCCGCTGCTTTCGTTAATTCGGTTTGTCTACTTACAATGGTCTGCAATCCTAAAAGAATTTGACTGGAAACCACAATCGGATCAACACTATCCCATGGTGTTGCTCCGTGTGCACCTTTTCCTTTCACTTTTATGTCCACTCCATCTACAGCAGCCATTAATCCCTCCGCACGGTAAGAAATTTGTCCTAACGGAATTAACGACTGAATATGTAATCCAAAAATCGCATCAACTTTCGGATTTTCCAGCACTCCTTCTTTTATCATCAATGCCGCTCCACCTTCTTCACCCGTGGGTGCTCCTTCTTCAGCAGGTTGAAAAATAAATTTCACTGATCCTTTCAGATCGCTTTTATTCTTGGAAAGGATTTCAGCCACGGCTAATAAAATCGACATGTGTCCATCATGACCGCAGGCATGCATTACTCCGGTTTCCTGACTTCCAAAAGTTGATTTCTCCTTTGATGCAAAAGGTAAACTATTCCGCTCTGTAATCGGAAGACCATCAATATCAGAACGCAGTGCGACTACGGGTCCGGGCTTACCACCTTTTAATAATGCAACTACACCTGTCTTTGCTACTGGGTACTGTACTTCCATTCCCATGCCTTTGAGTAGTTCCGCTAGTTTCGCTCCGGTTTTAAATTCACGATTGGATAATTCCGGATGCTCATGAAAATACCTGCGCCATTCGATCATCTTAGGTTCAATCTGCTGAGCCTGTTGATTTAGCTTTGTTAAAAGTTTAGGATCAGTCTGCGCGTGAAGTGTGCTTAAGAATAATAGAGCGAGAAAGGTGTAGTAGATTTTATTCATCTTTGTTAGGTCGTTCGAGAGAAAGTTAGACAAAAGAATTCCTTAACAAAACGAGAAAGTGGACTGGGTAAAAATATTCGATTCTGCAAACGATATGCATAAGCGATTGACCACCAATCGTCCACAATTATTAGTGGTGAGGGGTAAACGGATATGCCTTGTAAAAAGAGAAGAGCAGTTATTAGCCGTTCAGGATTCCTGCACGCACAATGGCGAGTCATTAAGCAAAGGCGCTGTCAATTACCTGGGTGAAATTATTTGTCCCTTGCACGGCTACGTTTTTGATATGAAGACCGGACGTGAATGTTCCCAACGATCCGCTGATTTGGCAACTTATCCGATGCGGATTGATGAGACAGGAGTTTTTATCGGATTGTGAAATACAGACCTTAGTGGTACGTTTGAGATTGGAATGAACCGCATTTTTAATAAAGTCTGCTCCGCTGTCCTGCTCTGCCTTCTTTCGGGCATTTCAATTTGCTCCTATTCACAAGATCCGTTGATCGATAAACTTCAGATGACGGAAACCGTTCCAGGTGATCTACTGGCAACCCGGTCCATTGCATTATACGACCCGTCTTACAAAAAAAGCGAGCTGGAAGAAATTCAGAAAACATTCGCCCAGATTGGAATTGATACAGAAGCGTATGTGGAGAAAGATGTAATTCTTGCCGGAGCAGATTTTACCCGTGCCTATGCAAACTACTTCATCACGCGCGAAATAAAATACATCGTGATCCTGGATAAGGTGGAGAAAGGATATCGCATGGTAGTTACGCCATTCAATAACACTCCTGCATTGGTTGATGCGAATCAAATTGCATGGATGATTACCCATTCTAATCTGCGTGAAATGTTGATGACCGCTTATCGCAATTCCTGGATCAGTCAAAAGAGGCAAAATCTATTGATCAATGACTTTCCCGAAACACAAATCAAAGTCAATGCCATTACCGGCAGACGTTCTGAGTTTTTTGCGATAGATCTTAAAATAGACGCGATGGCGGTTCCGGCATTTGGCGAAGCTAAGGCAGACACATTATTGTATCGGATGCTTAAAGAGCACTATCCATTTAAATGGAAACTCATGCCTCCCGGAACCAGTGAAGAGGAGATGCGAAAAAAAGGATTTCAGTATGTGTTGCTGGAAATTCAAACACGTGGTATCGCTGCTAAACAATTGCTTGGTTACGATCTGACTAAAGCAGAAAGCGCTTATGTATCAACTACCTATCCAAACGGAACAGCACAACTCAGAGCGATTCCGTCCGAAACAAGGATTTATAAATTCTATGCAAAGCATATCCCTTCCGGAAATATTTTCCTGGGTACCAAGTGGGATGCCGACACTACCTGGGAGCAAGCACTGAAAAATTATTTGAAAGGATTTAAAGCAGAGTTGAAGATCGAATAATCAGATCTTTCCTTTTTTCTTCAGCACTAATGCAACGATAATAATTATCGCCAACCACATGAATCCATTGTGGTGATGTGCGTGCGGCCATAAATCAAATCCCCAATCGTGATCATGATGTCCCCAGCCAAAGATTAATTTAAATGGAAGTACAATCAACCCAATCAGTACACCAAAGATTGCTGCGAACACTCCGATCACCGCACCGAATACGCCAGCTATGATACCAAATGCTGCGGCCCCAAATGCAATCCAGAAAGGAAACGTGATGATCAATACCAAAATAATCAATACCGTGTTGGACGAGGAGTTGGTACGCGTTGACATATAGCTAAGGTTTGAGTG
>Ga0164241_10002908_pt1 | contig 17923 bp, 18 predicted proteins | sample OricomyardsoilBY_FD_108780 | JGI IMG/M metagenome (GOLD analysis project Ga0164241, IMG submission 108780) | Backyard soil microbial communities from Emeryville, California, USA - Original compost - Back yard soil (BY) | ecosystem: Environmental > Terrestrial > Soil > Unclassified | place: USA...
CCTAATAATTATGATCATTATGTAAATTATTATCGCAATTCTTTCCAGCATGGTGGTGTAAGCCTCGAGGAAATGATAGTGCCGGTGATTAAGATGGAGAGTAAGTAGCCCCCATCCCCTAAAGGGGAGCATTTGTGGAAAAAACATTTTTCATCAGTTGTCTTCATTGGTTTGTATCAAATAATTTTGTGTATTCCCAATACCCCCCTTTAGGGGATGGGGGTTTACTATGAAGTACACACAATCTACTCTGGAAAAATTGGAAGCGATACCGGAACAATGCGGATATATCCTACGCTATGAAAGAGGTACTTTTCAAAGCGGGTATTGTATATTGGAATCAAAGAAAGTAGTAGTGTTAAATAAATTTCTTCAGGTCGAAGGCCGCATTAATACATTGGTTGAGCTCATTCCTCAACTGGATATAAATACAGAAATATTGACAGATGATGCAAAGAAGTTATACTTCGATGTAATAGCAAAAGCAGAAGAAGAAAAGAGGGCATAGAATAGCTCATCATTCAAAGAGATTTCTGCTTAATTTTTTCTCTGTTAACTTTATCCAGTGTATCCATCTCTTACTATAACGTTTCTCGGTACAGGTACAAGCAGTGGTGTACCCATGATTGGCTGCGAATGCGAAGTATGTACATCGGCCAATAAGAAAGATAAACGTTTGCGCAGCAGCATACTTGTTCAGTCAGATAAAACTACACTTGTTGTAGATACCGGACCTGATTTTCGTTATCAGATGTTAAGAGCAGGTGTAAAGAAGTTAGATGCTGTGGTGTATACACATCCACATAAAGACCATATGGCAGGGCTGGATGATATCCGCGCTTATAATTATCTCAGCAAAAAACCTATGGAAGTATATGCAGATTCACTTTCGGAAGAAGCATTACGACGTGATTTTTATTATGCTTTTTCTGATACAAAATATCCGGGTGTTCCGGAATTAAATCTGAATACAATTACTACGGATGCTTTTATGGTGGGTGATATCCCTGTTTTGCCCATTCCTGTCTGGCATTTACGTATGCCCGTGATGGGTTTTCGGTTTGGAAATTTTACCTATATCACTGATGCAAACCGTATTGAGGATGAAGAAAAACAAAAAATAAAAGGCAGTGAAGTATTGGTGGTAAATGCATTGCGGAGAAAACCACATATCTCTCATTTTACATTGGACGAAGCAATCGCATTGGTGCAGGAATTGGAAATTCCAACCGCCTATTTTACGCATATTTCACACCAATTAGGTTTGCATGATGAGGTAGAAAAGGAATTGCCCGCCGGTATGCATCTGGCATATGATGGGCTAAAAGTTCACATGAATAAATTCTCCTAACATTTGTTAGTTTTAAAAAATCTTTTCTATATTGCATTACCTCTGCCGATTGATTGCCATACTACAATGCCAAGGGGAGTGCCACTCTGTTTATGAAGCAGTGTGGCATTGTTTTTAATGACTAATTGAAAGAATATACTTATGGATTTTCAGGCTTCGGAATTAACGCAACAAGTGGCTCATACAGCGCGGGATTTTGCACAGCAACATATAAAACCTTTCGTAATGCAGTGGGATGAAACCCAGGAATTTCCTGTTCCTGTATTTAAAGAAATGGGTAAGCTGGGATTAATGGGCGTATTAGTGCCAGAAGAATATGGCGGCTCCGGCCTTTCATATTTTGAATACAAAGTTATTATCGAAGAGATAGCTAAAGTGTGTGGCTCTATAGGGCTTAGCCTGGCTGCACATAATTCATTATGCACCGGCCATATAGTTATGTTTGGTAATGAAGAACAAAAGAAAAAATACTTACCTAAACTTGCTACTGCAGAATATATCGGTGGTTGGGGGTTAACAGAACCGGGAACGGGAAGTGATGCCAGCAACATGAAAACAACTGCTGTAAAAGATGGGAATGATTGGGTAATTAATGGAACTAAATGCTGGATTACACACGGTAAAAGCAGCGATGTTGTTGTATTGATTTGCAGGACAGGAGAACCGAGGGCAAAGAATAATGCAACCGCTTTTATTATCGATAGAAATACACCGGGATTTAGTGCAGGCAAAAAAGAAAATAAACTGGGCATGCGTGCAAGTGAAACCACTGAAATGATTTTTGAAAATTGCCGCATATCAGATACCCAACGATTAGGTGAGATAGGAGATGGTTTCAAGCAATCCTTAAAAATTTTAGATGGTGGTAGAATATCCATCGCTTCACTGGCTTTGGGTATTGCCAAAGGCGCTTATGAGGCTGCATTGCAATATTCCAAAGAGCGTTATCAGTTTGATCAGCCTATTTCCAACTTCCAGGCAATTTCATTTAAGCTCGCAGATATGGCTACTGAAATTACAGCGGCTGAACTACTAATTCTGCAAGCTTGTGATTTAAAAATCCGCAAACAGGATGTGACAAAAATATCTTCTATGGCAAAGTATTATGCCAGTGAAGTATCTGTAAAAGTAGCTACAGATGCCGTACAGATTTTCGGTGGCTATGGGTATACCAAAGATTTTCCTGTAGAAAAATATTACCGCGATTCTAAACTATGTACAATAGGAGAAGGAACAAGCGAGATTCAGAAAATTGTTATCAGCAGGGAAATACTGAAGTAGTTTTTTCTAAAATAAAAATAGGGCCGCTTAGACAAGCAGCCCTATTCCTTTTCTATATTAACTGTAAACTAAAGGGGCGAAAGGTATTGAGCAAATGCAAAGCCTTCTTCTCCACTGCTCGTCTTCACTCTCCACCAGCTATCATTGGTTTTTTCTACCAGAGTTACTACTTCGAGGTGAGCAGCTTTCCCGATAATTTTTCCTTCTGTACTCGGAGAGTCACGCAAGTTCAGATTGCTTGTATCTGTCGTTACTTTTAATTGAGCACCTGCTTCTGCTTTTACATCGATATTCATCATCAGGTCGCCGCTTGCCATATTAGGATCTATTTTATCATACAGCGCCCATAATGTATCATAATCAGATGTGTTTTTAGCAGTACCACTTACGTGTAAAACACCAGCTTGTTCTGCAACGGAAAGATTTGCAATGCCCAGTGTATTAGCAGTTGCCAGTAATTCAGCATATTTATCTTGTAGTGCCATGTTGTTGTTGTTTTAAATGATAAGTTTATTTATTCGTCAGCTTGCTTACATCAGAAAGAACTTTTGCAGAGGCAAGGATCTGCATAATTTTTATTCTGTCTACTTTGCTTACTGCTCCTGAAAGAAATGCTTTCCCTTCTTTAAATTCTACCGAAACCCCTTTAATATCTTTTAAACCATCTTTTACCTGCTGCATTACTACATCACTCAACGTTGTAGCAACCGATGCTGGTGGGGGAGGTGGTGGGGGCGGAGTAACTGTACAATTGTTTACAACACTCTTTACGCCTTTCAAAGCTTTGATCGTTGTTTCTGCTAATGCCTTCGCCTGGTCATCTTTCAATTCGCCTGTAAGCGTTGCAATTCCATCTTTTACTTCTACAACAGCGCCTGTAAGGTCTGGGTTAGCTTTAATTGCAGATTCGATACTTTCTTTGATTTTTGAATCGCCAGATTTGCAACTTGTCATTGCAAATAGAGACGAAAGTGATAGGGCTACGAATAAGAATTTGAATGTTTTCATCTTAATTTTTTTAATTGAATTTTATTTTGCTTTTACGTTTACTGCTACACGGCGGTTTAATGCTCGTCCTTCCGGAGTGCCATTATCTGCAATTGGCCATTCTTCACCATAACCTTCTGCGCCAGTAATGCTGGATTTGGCTGCCCCTAATTTGATAATTGTTGCTGCTACAGCTTCTGCTCTTTTTTGGGATACTGATTGGTTTATTTCGGCACTTCCTGTACTGTCAGTATATCCACCTACTTTAAACTTTGCCGAAGGGTAGGCTTTTGTAATAGCAACAATATTCTTTAATTGTGCCATTGATTGATCAGTAATTTCTGCTCCGCCTGTTTTAAATAAAACATTCGTCAACTCAAACCAATTACCATTTGATGTATCAACTGTTGCGTCTTTATCATTGAGGAAAGCAAAGAGTTTTGCTTCTGTACTTCTTTCGCCTACTTCAAGCGTGCCGCCATTGTTAGGAAGGTCAAGTGTTATCATTTTTCCGGCATCGTAGATAAAGTTTTGCGTGAGTGAATCCAGTTTGCCTGCTGGTATTGCCATACCCGTTTGTGATTGCTCCGTATGAATAGTAATTGAATCTCCTGTGCCCGTTTGATCAGAAGAGCATCCACTTTTCCCGCTAAACAGATACCAGGCAAGCAATGCAAACGCTAATAAGAATAAGATAATAGGTAACCATGGAGTTGATTTTTTTTCCTTTCCAAAATCCCGGTCATGGTTTACCGCAGAAGGAGTGGTATTATGAAGTTTATCAAAACCTAAAAAATTTCCCAACGATCCCAAACCAGAAGGCAGTGCACTGAGTATAGATGCTTTCTGGTTATTTAATAAATGCAGCAAGCCATTTGCACTCAAGCTGCTTTGCGTGGCATGCTTTCCCAGTAAGCTTGTTGCCATCGGCGTTACCATACTTAGCAAAGAAGATGCTGAAGAAGATTTGATGCCAGCAAAACTTGATATGCTATTAATGATACCTTCAGCTTTGCTGCCCAGCAATCTTTTTACAAGCTCAGTACCTTTTGCTAACAAATCAGAGTTGCCGATAAAACCAGAAATATTATCAAGCCAGCCTGCTTTATGTGAATCAAGCGCTGCATTTAGCAAATCACCTGAGCCTGTTGAGTTGGTAGTTGCTTTATTTAAAAATGCAGCGGCTACTGCAGGAAATATTCCTGATAACGCTTTTGATACTGCTGTTTCTTTTTCTCCCAGAGAAGATGCGGCTTTGGTTACAAGATCAGATGTAAAATGATTTTTTAACTGATCCAGAAGATTAAATGACATTTTTAGATTTTTTTAAGTAGAAAATTTTAAAGTGGCTATCCTGTTTATAGAATATTGTTGCCCGAAATTGGGAAAATTAGACGCATACATTGTGTATGTAGTGGCATTCCGTTTTTCTAATTTGTGGAGATAGCTTTTTGGACAATGAATGCTGTAAAAAGCACAGTAGCGAAGAATAATTTTTCGCATAAAAAAAGGAGCGCAGGTTAAGCGCTCCTTTTTTTATTCATTTTTATGAGAAATAAGTTATTTGACTTCCTGCATATCTACCAGTTTTTTATAAAAGCCATTCTGGTTAATCAGTTCATCATGCGTGCCACGTTCTACAATTTTTCCTTTTTGCAATACGATGATTTCATCGGCATGGCGGATAGTAGATAGCCGGTGGGCGATAACAATACTGGTTCTGTTTTGCATCATATTATTGATAGCATCCTGTACCAGCCTTTCACTTTCTGTATCAAGAGAAGATGTGGCTTCATCTAAAATTAATATCGGCGGGTTTTTAATAACGGCCCTTGCGATTGTTAAGCGTTGCCTTTCTCCTCCACTCAGTTTGTTCCCACGGTCGCCAATATTTGTATCATACTGCTCTTCTTTTTTAATAATAAAATTATGCGCATTGGCAATTTTAGCAGCATGTGTTACTTCATCAGTCGTGGCATCTGTTCTGCCAAGGGCAATATTATGTGCAATCGTATCATTAAACAAAATCGGTTCCTGCGTTACAATACTCATCTGGCTTCTGAGAGAATGCAATGAATAATCCTTGATATTTACGCCGTCAATTAAAATCTCTCCGCTTGTTACATCATGAAAGCGGGGTACCAGGTCAGCCAGCGTAGATTTGCCCGCACCTGATGAACCAACCAATGCAATTGTTTTTCCTTTTGGTATAGTAAGGTTAATGCGGTCTAATATCACAGCATCATCATATGCAAAACTTACATCACGGAATTCTATCTTATCAGAGAATGCAGTAAATGATTTGCCATTCGGATTTTCTTCGATAATAATTGGGGTTGCTAAAATTTCTTCTACACGTAGCAATGCCGCTGCCCCTTTTTGCATATTAAAAAAAGCAGTAGAGATATTTTTAGCCGGATTGATGATCATTGCAAAAGAGGCTATATAAGCCATCAGTTCTTCGCCTTCCAAACCTTGTTTGCCAATAACAAGCCTTCCGCCGAAATAAAGAATAGTAGACAATACCATTACGCCCAATACTTCTGTAAGAGGCGATGCGAGGTCTCTGCGCGCACCCATCTTTTTTCTAACTGTAAACAATTCATCATTTACTTTATGAAAACGGTCGCGTAATAATTTCTCTGCCAGAAAAGCTTTTATCACACGAAGCCCGCCCAGTGTTTCATCGAGAATTGATAAACTCTCACCGAGTTTGACTGCAGCATCCTGCGATTGCTTTTTAAGTGTACGGCTGATGCGGCCAATAAGAATACCTGTAACAGGTAAGAGTACTAAAAGAAATAAAGAAAGCTGCGGAGAAATGATAACGAGGAATACTAAATAACCCACTACTGTAAGCGGGTCTTTTATGAGGCCATCCAGCATGCCCACCACAGAGCCTTCTATCTCACCGATATCATTTGTCATTCTTGAGATAATATCCCCTTTCTTTTTTTCTGTAAAAAAGCCTATCGGCAGGCGGAGTATTTTATCATATAAATCGCCTCTCAGCTCTGTAACAACAGCCGCCCTCACCGGAACAGAAATCCTGTTTGACAGATAAACAAAAAGATTTTTTAATAAGGTAGCAACAATGATAAATAAACAAATCGCTGTTAATGCGCCAAACTTTCCTTGCGAAGCTTTAATTTCCAGTAAGGTATTTGTAACATAAGACCCCAATACATTTGTGTTGATAAACGGAGCAGCAGACTGTCCTGTGTCGAATATTAATCCAAAGAAAGGAATGAGCATACCGATGGAAAAAACTCCAAATAAGGTAGCGAGGACAACACACAAAAAATACAGCGCTAGTTTTCCCCCATGCTTTTTTACATATCCAAAGATCCTTGCGTATTTTTTCATAGAACCGTATAAGTAGCTTGAAACGGCAAAGTAACTACTTTTGTAGCGTCTGCCGAAGAGATAAGGGGGCAGATATATAAATTATAACAATATGGAAGAGGGAAAAAGGCAAAAACAGATCGCAGGGCTGCTGCATGAAGAGATGACAACGATTTTTCAACGCCTGGGGCTGAATATGATTGACGGAGGGTTGGTTTCTATTTCGTCAGTGAAAGTAACACCCGATTTATTAGAAGCGCGTTTTTATCTCAGTTTGTTCCAGGTAAAAGATGCTACCGCAGCTTTGAAAAAAATAGAAGATCATGCGCACGAAATAAAAAAAGAACTGGCTGTCAGGGTAAGGCACCAGTTACGCAGCATACCTGTATTGAAGTTTTTCCAGGATGATACATTGGACCATGTATTCCGCATGGAAGAATTATTTAAACAAATCAAAGAAGAATCTGATAAGCGGGACGATGCTTCCGGAAATAAATAATAACCTAAAATCACAATAAGCTGAAACCCATTAGCTTTCTTTTTGCCTGGCGTTATTTTAAAGCAAAAAAGTCTACAAATGCGATTAATATCATCGCATGGATCAGCATTGGCGCAATTATATTAGGCACAGCCGCGCTCATTCTTGTATTGAGTGTATTTAATGGCTTTGAAGGATTGGTAAAAAATTTATACTCTTCTTTTTATACCGACCTAAAAATTTCACCGGCTTCAGGAAAAACGATTACACTCACGCCTCAGCAACTTGCCGAGTTACGTACAGTAAAAGGCATTAAGAATTTTTCATTGGTTGTAGAAGAAAAAGCACTGGTGCAAAACGGAGAAAACCAATCAGTGATTTATCTGAAAGGAGTGGATGACCAATACCGTTATGTTACAGGTGTAGCCTCCCATGTATTAAGAGAACACTATGAGGCATCCACTGATTTTGATCTCGGTACCGAAGAAAGCCCACGCCTTATTGTAGGAGTTGGTATTGAAGGAGCATTAGGCATACAGGCAGATAGAAATATTTTTTTATTAAAAGTATACCTGCCTCGTAAAAGTAATACTGAGCAGATAGATATGCTGAATGACATCAGCAGTGATACCATCCGCACTTCCGGCGCATTTGCTATACAGCAGGATTTTGATAATAAATACGGGATTACCAATATCGACTTTGTAAAAACCGCATTAGGCATGGATGCTAATAGTTTTTCTGCAGTAGAAATAGCCTTGCGTGACCCTGCACAGGTAGAAAAGGTAAAGGAGGAACTGCAGAAAATATTAGGCTCTCAATATGTTGTAGAAACAAAGTATGAACAAAACCGCAGCTTGTATTCTGTAATGAACATGGAACGCTGGGTAATTTATGGTGTATTGTCGCTGATTCTGGTGGTAGCGGCATTTAATATGATCGGAGCGTTGACCATGCTTGTATTGGAAAAGCAGAAAGACATTAGTGTATTGCAGGCCCTTGGCGCTAATAAAAATTTTATACAGAAAGTATTTTTAAGCGAAGGAATTTTGCTGGGATTAATAGGGACCATAATCGGGATGCTTCTGGCACTGATCATTATCATTTTACAAATAAAATTTCACCTGATCCCATTGGAAGGCGGTTCATTTCTTATTAATTACTTTCCTGTAAAACCACGGCTGTTTGATTTTGTATTGGTAGCTGCTACCGTATTTGTTATTGCTTTATTAGCCTCCTGGCTACCATCTAAAAAAGCAGCTGCGCAGGTGTTTTCCCTGCGCAGCGAGTAATAAGCTATACTATAAAAGCGATATTAATAGTCGCCTAATGTTTCTGGTAGCTGAGCTAATGCTTTTGCCAATTGCTCATCATTAGGAGCAACACCGTGCCAGTTATGGTCATTCTCCATAAAGTCAACACCTTTACTCATAATCGTATGCATCATGATAGCAATAGGCTTGCCTTTACCAGTCAATGCTTTTGCTTTATCAAGAGTAGCTACAACATCGTCCATATCATTACCATCCATTTCTAATGTTGTCCAGCCAAATGCGTCAAATTTTTGTTTAAGGTTACCGAGGCTAAGTATTTTATCAGTAGGGCCGTCAATTTGCTGGCCATTCCAGTCGATAGTAGAAATCAGGTTATCAACTTTATTATGTGCAGCAAACAAAACGGCTTCCCAAATCTGGCCTTCATCCAGTTCGCCATCGCCATGCAGGGAGTATACTGTATTGTTTTCGCCATTTAATTTTTTAGTAAGGGCAGCGCCAATCGCCACACTCATTCCCTGGCCAAGTGAACCACTTGCTATACGGATACCGGGCAAATGCTCATGCGTAGCCGGGTGCCCTTGCAGGCGTGAGTTCAATCTGCGGAAAGTCGCCAGTTCTTTTGCTTCAAAATAACCAGCTCTTGCAAGCGTAGCATAAAATACAGGCGAAATATGGCCATTGGAGAGGAAAAATACGTCCTCATTTTTGGCGTCCATATTAAAAGAAGGGTCATGTTTCATCGCTTTAAAATATAAAGCGGTTAAAAAGTCAGCGCAGCCCAGTGAACCCCCCGGGTGGCCGCTTTTACAGCCATGTACCATGCGTAAAATATCTCTACGAATTTGCGATGCAATAGATTTTAAGTCAGCCATAAACGGGTATCTTTTAAAAATTTGTATCTTTCCTTTTATTTCAATTAGTTTTGCAAAAGTGCAGCCTTTTTTTGAAAAAATGCACCTTAAAATTAATCTTCTGAAATTTGACAAAGTCTGTCAGAGAATGGGGTTAATATAATAAGTAAATTATTTTGTTACCCGGGTGAAGGCGTCATGATTAGAAATTTTTTACCGTAAAACCCTGCTTGATGCTTGATATTTTATTAACAGCTTCAGTTTCGTTTATAATCTCTTTTCTTGCCATACCAGTTGTTTTGCAGATTGCAGAGCAAAAGAAATTATACGATATTCCTGACGAAAGGAAACTGCATACACATGCAGTGGCTTCTCTGGGAGGGGTAGGTATATTCGGTGGTTTTTTATTAGCTTCATTATTATCCATACAGATAGGGTACGGAAATGCAGAATTCCAGTATTTTTTTGCTTCGGCGGTTGTTATTTTTTTCCTTGGATTAAAAGATGACCTGGTTATTCTTTCAGCCAGCAAAAAATTCATCGGCCAGATGGTGGCGGCTTCCATTTTAATTCATCTCGGCGGTATACGATTAGATAGTATGCATGGCTTATTTGGTTTTGAAACATTGCCTGAAGGTTTTGCATTAGCACTTTCTTACCTTACAATTATCGTTATTATCAATTCATTCAACCTGATCGATGGTATTGATGGCCTGGCAGGAAGCCTCGGTGTATTGACAATGATATTATTCGGCGCTTATTTTTATATGAATGGATTTACATCTTATTCATTAATGGCGTTTGCGTTAGGTGGCAGCCTTGTCGCTTTTTTGATTTTCAATTATCACCCAGCTAAAATATTTATGGGCGACTCCGGGTCGCTGATGGTCGGATTGATTAATTCAATTCTTGTCATCAAATTTATTAATGTTGCCAGCGATGCTTCTTCGCTGGTGCCACTTGATTCTGCTGTTGCCATTGGCATATCAGTACTGTTTGTACCCTTGCTCGATACGTTACGTGTATTTGCCATCCGCATTTTTAATGGGCGTTCACCATTTACACCAGACAGAAACCATATTCATCATTTATTATTAAGCAAAGGGCTTAGCCATCCGGCTATTACGCTTAGCTGTGTAGCTATCAATATTGGTTTTGTAGCTTTTGCTTACACCTTCAGGTCCCTCGGCTCAAGTGTACTTATCGTGCTTATGTTAGGAATCGCTTTTTCCGGCATCGGGTTCTTGTATTATAACAAAAGAAGGAGCAAACGCATGGTTATTGCGCGCCACAATGGCACTACCGAGTTGAAAACGGTTTCTAAAGTTGTGACTTTAAGCTCTGAGCCAGCCACAGCCGATCAGCAATAATTATTCTGGTTTTTACTTTCTTATTTATTGTTACTGACAATAAACAAGCTTTTCTTAGTTTTGCTCTCCTGAAATTTAAAACGAGCATTTTATGGCAGAAGATGTAGCGTCAATTATTAGTTCCGCAGATGATTCGATGAACAGGGCGATCAGCCACCTTGAAATTGAACTGGTTAAAATCAGGGCTGGCAAGGCCAATCCCCAAATGCTCGATGGTATTGTAGTCGATTATTACGGATCTCCGATGCCTATTAATCAGATAGCCAATATCAGCGTAATGGATGCCCGCACATTAAGCATCCAACCCTGGGAAAAAAATATGCTGCAGCCAATTGAGCGTTCTATTATTGCCGCTAATATTGGCATTAACCCTCAAAATGATGGCGGCCTTATCCGTTTGTTTCTTCCCCCATTGACAGAAGAAAGAAGAAGGGAACTGGTAAAAAGATGCCAGGGTGAAGGCGAGCAGTCAAAAATAGCAATCCGCAATATTCGCCGCGATTCAATAGAGAATATTAAAAAGCTACAAAAAAATGGGCTTAGCGAAGACGCCGCTAAAGATGCAGAAGCTGATGTACAGCAGGTAACAGATAAGTTTATCGCATTAGTGGAAAAACACCTCGCTGCAAAAGAGAAAGAGATTATGTCAGTTTAACGCCAATTTCAGGTTGTCATCTAAACGGGCTCTTACCTAACGCATTACAAATTCATATAGTTAAGCCTTCAATAAAGGGATTAACAGCAGGATAACCAGCTTCGCAAAGCTCTCTACTATCCCTGCGTTTGTATTTTATATATTGCAGTTTCTAAAATGATGTTATGCCTAAAATAAAATTAGCAGATATTGATACACGTGCGCCCAAAGATTGGGATAAGCAAGAAACAAAAGAAAAAACTGAGAAGATAATTGAAGAGCTTAATGGGTTGCAAAACCTTTTGTATGCTGAGGGAAAACACTCCGTATTGGTTGTGATACAAGGCATGGATGGCAGCGGTAAGGATGGAGTGATCCGGAATGTATTGGGAAATATGAACCCGCAAGGAGTAACAGTACAATCCTTTAAAACGCCAACAAGTGAAGAGCTATCTCACGATTTTCTTTGGCGTATACACCAGCATTCACCAGCCAGGGGAATGATACAGGTGTTTAACCGTTCGCATTACGAAGATATCCTTATCACACGAGTGCATAAATGGTGCGATGATGCAACAGCAAAAAAAAGAATGAAAGCAATTAATGATTTTGAAAAATTATTACAAGATCATAACCGCACACAGGTATTGAAGTTTTACCTGCATGTATCGCAGAAAGAACAATTGGAGAGGCTCACAGAAAGATTGAAAGACCCTGCAAAAATGTGGAAGTACAATGAGAAAGATTTTAGTGAATCCAACCTCTGGGATATTTATATGCAGATGTATGAAGAATGTTTTGAAAACTGTAATGATCCTGAATGGACAATCGTCCCTGCTGATCAGAACTGGTATAAAGAACATATCATTGCAAAAACATTACGGGATACGCTGAAGAAACTGAATATGCAGTATCCTGGTATAAAAAAGGATTAGCGTGCGCTTTTTATATATATTTATAAAAGACAATAACCAACTTCTTTAAACATTAAACTTACTTATATGGGCTTTTTAAAAGAATTCAAAGAATTTGCTATGAAGGGCAATATCGTTGACCTTGCTGTGGCAGTAGTAATTGGCGGTGCATTTGGTAATGTAGTAAAGGGCCTGACTGATAGCATTATCATGCCACTTGTAAGTTTGGTTTTAGGAAAAGCAAGTATTGCTGAGTTAGGATTTATGATAAATGGCACTTTGTTCCCTGTGGGAATATTCCTTCAGGCGGTGATCGACTTCATTTTAATTGCTTTGGTATTGTTCCTGATTATCAAAACAATGAATGCATTGAAAAAGAAAGAAGAAGCGGCTCCGGCTGCTCCTGCAGCTACACCGGAAGACATTGTTTTGCTACGCGAAATACGCGACGCACTGAAAAAATAATTACCCTCATTTTCCCTATTTTTGTCAAGTCCTGTTCGTAGCAGGACTTTATTTTTTTAGTTCAAAAACAAGCAGTGAACAATACCTCGTACCAGATAAAGTTGCCGCAGTTTGAAGGGCCATTCGATCTTCTTCTATTTTTTATTGAAAGAGATGAACTGGACATTTATAATATTCCAATCACAGGAATTATTAATGACTTTCTGAATTACATACATGAACAGGAGTCGTTGAATATTGAGTTGTCGAGTGAGTTTATTCTGTTCATTTCAACATTAATGCGTATTAAAGCAAAAATGTTGCTGCCTCGCAAAGAGCTCGATTCAGAAGGAAAAGAAATTGACCCAAGGCTAGAACTTGTAAATAAAATTCTGGAGTATAAACGCTTTAAAGAAGCATCGGCACAGATGGCAGAAATGGAAGCTTTGCGCATGCTGATGGTAAAAAGGGGAAATATTCAGAACGAACTTTCTAAAATCGGCGAAGAAGATAGTGAAGGCACGGAGATACAGAATATTACCATGTTTAAACTGATGAAGGCGTTTGAAAAAGCGCTGCAAAAGTATAATGACAGGGTAAATAAGCCGGTGCATACCGTAGTGCAGTATAACTACACGATGGAATCGAGCCGTAAATCGATGATGGAAAGGGCAAGCAAAGAAAAGACACTGGCTTTTGAAAAAATATTTGATAATTGCGAGAACAGGGTACATGCTATTTTCTTATTTCTTTCTTTACTCGAATTGGTGCAGCAGAATTACCTGGGCATTATTATTGGAGAAGGAAAGAATAATTTCATTATTGAGTACAAGCTGGAAGACGGGCAGCAATACCAGGACGTAAACGAAAATCAATTTCAATAAAAGTTAAACTATTAATCATGAAACGTTTTGCAACAGCAAACTGGAAAGGCTCTGGTAAAGAGGGTTCTGGTACAAATACAACGCAATCAGGTGTTTTAAGTAATACGCAATACTCTTTTAAAAGCCGTTTTGAAGACGGTATTGGTACAAACCCTGAAGAGCTGATCGCTGCAGCACATGCAGGATGCTTTACAATGAAACTAAGCTTCGTGTTAAACGCTGCCGGTTTTACTGCAGATAATATTGATACAAAATGTACAATTACTTTGGATAATGGCGCTATCACAGAAAGCCATTTAGAAGTAAAAGCAACTGTACCCGGTATCGACGCTGCTAAATTTGATGAATGCGCTGCAGAAGCGAAAGCAAATTGCCCGATCAGCAAATTATTAAATACAAATATTTCAATGGAAGCGAGCCTGGCTTAATTTCATTTTATAGAAATAGAAAAGGTATCAACTCAAAAAGTTGATACCTTTTTTTATGTAGCTACTCGTATATCCAGAGTAAAACAGGCTTAGAGGAAGCTGTGATGAGAGGTTTTAATTGTTGTAAATAATCGGGGGCTACTGTTGGGCAGCCATCACTCTGACATATCTCTTCTTTTGTTTCTGCATTGGGAACACATTCATGCCCATGCAAAACAATGAACCGCTCAAAAGCTTTATTGTTGGTAGAGTCAAGTCCATGCAATTTAAAAGCTAAGCCGAATTTTCCATTATAAGAATAGCCAATTTTGTATTTTCCCAATGATGAGCAGCCGCAACCAACAGTGTTGCCATATTTTCTTCCTGTTAGCCAAAGCTGGTTACACCGACCATGCGTAACAAGCCCTGCATTTCGAACAGTATCTTTTTTTAAATCATAAACAAAAAAACGTTTTTGTCCTGAGGGAAGGCTCATGTCGATCAGAAAACATATTGAGGTATTAAATCCTTTTTTATTTGCAAACTCAAGTGCCTGCTGCGCTTTTATTTTTATCTTCTGCGAAGACGGGGTGAGTTTTTCTTCTCTGCTCTTGGTTTGAGAAACTGATTGCTTTAAAATTGAAATCCAGCTAGCAAAGAGAATAATGATAAACAGGAATAATAGGTTTTTTGCAGAATTCATAATGATAGTTGATAGATATAACAGATGATTTTTCTGTAGAAATCCATAAACTAAAGATTATAAACGAAATACAATCACAGAGGGCAGGAAGAAGCTCTTATTGAAGCAAAGCCGTTGTACTCACTCTTTCCTTCATCATCTCGCGGATAGCATCTGCTATTGCCTGTGCATCATAACCGCATTCTTTATGTAGTTCTTTGGGTGTGCCGTGCTCAACAATTGCATCAGGGATGCCTAATATCTTAATATCATTTTTATAACCATGTGCGGCCATAAACTCGAGAATAGCACTACCAAAGCCACCTTCGATACAACCATCTTCAACCGTTATGATCTTAGTGTGTGCCTGCAATGCTTCATGTAATAATGCTTCATCCAATGGTTTTGCAAATCGCATATCGTAATGCGAAGGAGTAATACCATCTGCTTTTACATCACGGATAGCTGCTGCAGCAAAATTGCCAGGATGGCCAAATGATAAAATTGCAATTTCTTTTCCGTCTCTTAATTTTCTTCCCTTACCGATTCCTATTTCTTTCATCTCCGTTTGCCATTCCGGCATCGTGCCTTCTCCGCGGGGATAGCGGATTACAAATGGTAATTCAGTCGAATCCAATTGTGCAGTATACATTAGGTTGCGCAATTCAGCTTCATTCATCGGTGCACTTACAACCATGTTAGGTATGCAGCGCATATATGCAATATCATATGCACCATGATGCGTAGGGCCATCATCACCCACCAGGCCTGCACGGTCGAGACAGAATACAACAGGTAGTTTTTGAATGGCTACATCATGTATTACCTGATCGTAAGCCCTTTGCATGAAGGAAGAATAAATATTGCAAAACACTTTCATTCCCTGCGTAGCTAAGCCGGCGCTTACAGTTACGGCATGTTGTTCTGCAATGCCTACATCCAATGCGCGATGCGGCATTTTTTCCATCATGAATTTTAAAGAACATCCGGATGGCATAGCAGGTGTAATGCCGAATATCTTTTCATTTTTTTCTGCTAATTCTATAATTGTGTGCCCGAATACATCCTGGTATTTCGGAGGCTGTGGAATGTCAAATTTCTTCTTTTGAATTTCACCCGTGATCTTATCAAACAAACCCGGCGCATGCCATTTGGTTTGATCTTTTTCTGCCAGAGCATAGCCTTTTCCTTTTACAGTTACTACATGTAAAAGTTTTGGCCCGGGAATTTCACGAAGGTCTTTTAGTATATCTACAAGCTTTGCAATATTATGCCCATCAATAGGCCCGAAGTAACGGAGCTTTAATGCTTCGAATAAATTAGAGCTGCTGCTTACCATTCCCTTCAATCCTTCTGCCAGTTTGTGCCCCATAGCGCGGGAAAAATTTTTACCAACCGGTAACTTACCAAGCAGCTTCCATACATCATCTTTTACTTTATTGTAAGTAGGCGATGTGGTAATATCGGTGAGGTATTCTTTCAGCGCACCGGCATTGGGGTCGATACCCATATTGTTATCATTCAGGATAATCAGGATATCCGAATCCGCTACGCCTGCATGGTTCATGCCTTCAAAAGCGAGGCCTGCAGTCATGGCGCCGTCCCCAATTACAGCTACACATTTGCGATCATTTTCCCCTTTGTATTTAGCAGCAATTGCCATACCCAATGCGGCAGATATAGAAGTAGAAGAGTGGCCTACACCAAATGCGTCATACTCGCTTTCAGTTCTTTTAGGAAAGCCGCTGAGGCCGTTATATTTTCTGTTCGTATAAAAATTATCTCTACGCCCTGTCAATATTTTATGTCCATAAGCCTGGTGGCCTACATCCCATACCAGTTGATCGTAAGGTGTATTGTAAACGTAATGAAGGGCTGTTGTCAATTCTACCACACCAAGGCTTGCGCCAAAATGCCCACCATGTACACTCACTACATCAATGATATATTGCCTTAATTCATCACAAACCTGGTGAAGTTTTTCCCGCGGTAATTTTTTAAGGTCCGCAGGAGAATCAATTGTTTGAAGAAGTGGGCCGGGGGTGATTTCCATTTTTAAAGCTTTCTGGCTTGTAAAAGTAATGTTTTATTGATAGGTTGTCTAACAGTAGTTTTCAGGAAATGTTTGGCAGTTCTGGCTCAAACTTCCATTTGTAAAACGTATCTTCCGTTGGTATATTTTACCCCCGGAAGGGGCGGCCAGAATTAACTAGTTTTACTGCTTATGCCTAATAAAAGCTCCAGATATTGGCAGTTCCAGGCCTTTGGCTGGGGACTATTCTGCTTCGTCAATGTGTTTTTTGCAGTCACATTCGACAGGTTAAATGAGCGCTTTTTGCAACGCGTTGGTTTGTTTGTAATATTGGGCATCATCTTTACCCATCTTATGCGCTGGCTTATACACCAGCTCGGTTTATTACTCAAACCGTTGAACAGGCAGATACCCGGTTTCCTTTTATTGACATTCCTTGTTTCTATGGTGATCGGCACTTTCGAAGTATTGAGCTATCGTTTTTTTAACCTTGAAGCAGATAGCGATGGTGATAGCATTACATTTTTGGGAATGCTGATGGTGAATACATTCAACTCTTTTATCTATGTGTTTATATGGAACTGTATTTACTTCATGTATCACTATGTAGCCAAAAGCCGCAAGCAGCAACTGGATACATTGCAATTGGAAACCCTGGTAAAAGAATTAGAATTAAAAACGATTAAGGCTCATATCAATCCTCATTTTATTTTTAATTCGCTGAACAGTATCCGGGCATTGGTAGATGAAAATCCTGAAAGGGCAAGGCAAGCTATTACAGAGCTCAGTACTATTTTGCGTAGCAGTATGCAGGCTGATAAATCAGAATCAGTATCAACAGAAAAGGAACTGAACATCATTAAAGATTATCTCGCTTTGGAGAATATGCGTTTTGAAGACCGCCTGAAAGTGGAATATAAAATTGATCCGGATACGCTTACGATGCCAGTACCACCGATGATGTTACAGACATTGGTGGAAAATGC
>Ga0164241_10002909_pt1 | contig 17920 bp, 16 predicted proteins | sample OricomyardsoilBY_FD_108780 | JGI IMG/M metagenome (GOLD analysis project Ga0164241, IMG submission 108780) | Backyard soil microbial communities from Emeryville, California, USA - Original compost - Back yard soil (BY) | ecosystem: Environmental > Terrestrial > Soil > Unclassified | place: USA...
AATTTTGCTGACGAGCAGGCCCGTAGGCTTCCGACGAGCGGCCGCCGAAAATTTCCTCCGGAAATTTTCGACGCGCGCGCGACTTGAGGTCGCCAAGAGAGTCCGCCGTGGGCAGGCGTAGCGTCCAACCCAGCCGTCCCCGTCCGCCAGGAGACCCACAACGCACGACCTCCGCCACTGCAACCCCAACAGGTCCGTCCCCGTTTGCTAGGAATCGAGGAATGTCCCCATTAAACGCTGCGGCCGCCGTCGACGGCCAGGATCTGCCCGGTGATGTAAGGCGCGTCCGCGGCGAAGAACAGCGCGGTGCGCGCGATGTCTTCCGGCGAGCCCATGCGCTTGAGGATGGTGCGCTCGATGATCTTGTCGCGCTTCGCCTGGTTCTCTTCCTGGCCCGAGGGCCAGAGGATGGGGCCGGGCGCAATGCCGTTGACGCGCACCTCGGGTCCGAGTTCCTTGGCCAGCGATCGCGTCAGCATGTGCAGGCCGGCCTTCGCCGTGCAGTACACCGTGTGGTCGCGCAGCGGGCGCAATGCGTGGATGTCGACGATGTTGATGATCAGGCCGCGTGACTTGCGCAGCGCGGGCGCCGCCGCCTGCGACAGGAAGGTCGGTACCTTGAGGTTGGTGCCGAGCAGGTCGTCCCAGGCCTGTGGCGTGATCTCGCCGATGGGCGTGGGATAAAAGGTCGACGCATTGTTGATCAGCACGTCGAGTCCACCAAAAGTGCGCAGCGCGAATTCCACCAGCGCCGGCAATTTCGCCACGTCGAGCAGTTCGCCCTGCACCAGGGCGGCGGAACGCGCCCGCACGGCATTGAGCTCGGCGGCGAGCGCCTCGGCCTCGCGCGACGACTGACGATAGTGGATGGCCAGATTGGCGCCGGCGGCATGCAGGGTACGCGCCACGGTGGCACCCACGCGTTTCGCGCCACCCGTGATCAACACGGTCTTGCCCGTTAGACTTCCGCTGGTCATCTACTTGGCACTCTATGACTTCTGCCGCATCCCTCACAACCCTGCCGCCGCTGACACCCACGGAACGCGCACACGCGGAACGCGTCGCGGCGCACATCCGCGCCTTCATTGGCGCGCAGGGTGGCGCGATCGGCTTCGACACCTACATGCGCCTGGCGCTGTACGCGCCGGGCCTGGGTTACTACAGCGCCGGCGCCACCAAGTTCGGTGACGCCGGCGATTTCGTCACCGCGCCGGAAATATCCAGCCTGTTCTCGCGCTGCCTGGCGCGGCAGGTGGCCGACGTGCTCGAGGTCACCGGTGGCGACGTGCTGGAGCTGGGTGCCGGCCTCGGCACCATGGCGGCGGACCTGCTGACCGAGCTCGCGGCGCTCGATCGCCTGCCGGATCGCTATCGCATCCTCGAAGTCAGCGCCGACCTGGCCGAGCGGCAACGCGCGCGGATTGCAAAGCTGCCGCCGGAAATCTCCGCGCGGGTCGAGTGGTTAGACCGCTGGCCGGCGCGCGCCATGCGCGGCGTGGTGCTGGCGAACGAAGTGCTGGATGCGATGCCGGTGGCGCGCTTCGTGCTTCGCGGCACGCAGCCGGCGCAACGCGTGCGTGCGCTGGGCGTCGCCGTGGAAGGAGAGACCTTCGCGTGGCGCGAGCTCGATCCCGGGCCCGAACTCGAGCAGGCCGTGGAGAACGTGCTCGACACGCTGCCGGCGGCACTGCCGGATGGCTACGTGTCCGAAGTCTGCCTGTCGTTCCAGCCGTGGATCGCGAGCCTCGCGGCGCAACTCGAACACGGCGTGGCGCTGCTCATCGACTACGGCTTGCCGCGCGCCCACCTGTATCACCCGGAACGCGGTGCCGGCACGCTACGCTGTCATTTCCGGCATCGCGCGCACGACGATCCCTTCATCAACGTCGGGTTGCAGGACATCACGGCGTGGGTGGATTTCACGCGCGTGGCTGAAGCGGCCGACGGCGCCGGCCTCGAAGTGCTGGGGTTCGCGACGCAGGCTGCATTCCTGATCGGCGCCGGCATGGAGTCGCTGCTGACCACCGAGATGCTCGCGGCCGGCGACGACACGCCGCGCCGCGCGCGCCTCGCGGGCGAGGCGCGTCGCCTGATGTTGCCGGGCGAGATGGGCGAGATCTTCAAGGTCATCGCGCTCGGGCGCGGCTACCACGAGCCGATGTCGGGCTTCAGCACGCAGCACCTGGCGCTCTAGTAAAGCCAGAACGCGCCGCAGCTCCGTTCCCGCGGGGTGGGTAAAACCCGCCGGAAATGGAGTAAAAAGTTCCGCCCATTCGTCACCGCTTTCGGCCCACTGGTCAAACAACCTTTCTCCCGGGTGCCGGGAATGGGCTATTTCCTGTCCATGACAATCCAAATGTCCGGTCGCGACATCGTCCCTCGGCGCTGACGGGTTAAGCTTCGCCGCACCGCCATGAACCTGCGCAAGATCAGGCCCTGGGCCTTCTACTTCCTCGCCTGGACGCTGGTCGGCCTGATCTATTTCGCGCAGAACGTCACCCGCCGCTTCTATTGGGAAGATCCCAATCCCTGGCAGGACCTGCGTTACTGGAGCGCCAACATCTACATCTCGGCGTTGCTGACGCCGTTGATCATCTGGGCCGGACGCCGGTGGCCGCTGGACCGGCAGCACATCGCGAGGCTGGTGGGACTGCACCTGCTGCTCAGTCTCGGTTGGGCGCTGCTGAAGCTCTGCCTCGAGGCCACGTTCCATCTCGGCTGGAACGAGTTCTGGCCGATCCGGCCGCCCGTGACGTTCAAGAGCGAGGTGACGCTGCTCTTCATCTTCGGCTTCCACACCAGCGTGGTGGCGTACTGGGTGGTGCTCTCCATCCAGACGGCGATCCGCAACTACGCGCGTTTCCAGGAACGCGCACAGGCCGCATTACGTTCCGACCTGCGCGCCTCGCAGCTCGAGACCCAGGTCGCACAGGCGCGCCTCGGCGCGCTCAAGGCGCAGCTGCAGCCGCATTTCCTGTTCAACACGCTGAACGCCATCGTGGTGCTGGTGCGCCAGCAGAAGGGCCAGCAGGCCGAGGAGACGCTGGCACGGTTTTCCGATCTGCTGCGCGCGGTGCTGGCCGACATGGAGGCGCAGGAGGTCACGCTGGCGCGCGAGCTCGAGTACCTCAAGCTCTATCTATCCATCGAGCAGCTGCGGTTTTCCGACCGGCTGCGCATCGACATCGACGTGGATCCGGAGCTGCTCGATGCCGCCGTGCCGCACATGGGCCTGCAACCCATCGTGGAGAATGCCATCCGTCATGGCGTCGGGCCGCGCGCCACGCCGGGTGCGATCGTCATCCGCGCGCAGCGCGCCGGTGATGCGCTGCACGTGACGGTGCGCGACGACGGGCCCGGCTTCCGCGCCTCCGGGGGCGAGCACGGCATGGGCCTGGGGCTGGCCAACACACGCGCGCGGCTCAAGCAGCTTTATGGCGACGCGGCCGAGCTGCGCGCCGAGAATGGCCAGAACGGGGGCGCGCAGGTCACCATGGTGTTGCCATTCCACTTCATCGAGGATTCCGTGGCGGCGTCGGCATGAACGTGTTGATCGTCGACGACGAGCCGCTGGCCCGCGAGGGCATGACGCTGCTGCTCAAGGACGAGCCGTCGATCGCCTCCGTGGCCGAAGCGCGCAATGGCGCCGAGGCGGTCGAGGTCATCCGGTTGCAGCGGCCCGACCTGGTGATGCTCGACGTGCAGATGCCGGAGATGGACGGCTTCGGCGTGTTGCGCGCCATCGGCGCCGAACACATGCCGCCGGTGATCTTCGTCACCGCGCATGACCGTTACGCCATCCAGGCGTTCGAAGTGAACGCCATCGACTATCTATTGAAGCCGGTGACGCGCGAACGCTGCTCGCAGGCGCTGGTGCGCGTGCGCGAGCGCATCGGTGCCGGCGAGGACAACCGCCACGTGATGTCGCTGCTGCAGCAGCTGGCGGCGCCGCCGAAGTACCTGGCGCGCGTGGCGCTGCGCGCGGCGGGCAAGATCTCCTTCGTGAACATGGAAGACATCCTGTTCGTGCAGGCCGCGGAGAACTACGTGCAGCTGCACCTGAAGAACGCGCGCCACCTGCTGCACGTGCCGATCGCGACCTTCGAGGGTTCGCTGGATCCGCAGCTGTTCCTGCGTATCCATCGCTCCCTGGTCGTCAACGTGAAGCACATACTCGAACTTGAAACGGGCCCACACGGCGAGTACATCGTGGTGCTGCACGGGGGCACGCGGCTGCAATCGAGCCGCAGTTATCACGAAAAGATCAAGAAGTGGGCGTCGAACCCGTTCTAGCGGCCCTGTGTGACGCGATGAGCGCGATCGCCAGGCCGCCGCCCAGCAGGGCGGTGCCGAGGTCGCGTCTCACGCGATGGCGGCGATGCCGGTCGCGAGGCGAGGCTCGTCCTGTGTCGGCAACTCGACGCGCACGAAATCGGCCGGATTGATCTCCGCCCAGAACGACAACGCCGCGAGGCCATCCGCATCGGGGCGCTTGTTCTGCGCCATGCGGGCCAAGGTCGACTTGCCGATACCGATTTCGCGCGCGACTTGCCTCCAGGACGCGGCCCGCTCCGTGCGCTTGGCATTGACCGCCTGGTAAAACCTTTCGAAGTCGAATTTCATGTGGCGATTTTTTCCCGCAACCACCGGCCCTTTAAAGGGATTTTTGACGAACGGGAGATTTTCGGGGACGAAGCGGAAGTTACGCGCGCGCGGCCGCCGCCGCGCCGTCCATGCGGCGCGGGGCGGGGCGTGAAACGCGCGCAACACCGCGCGAAGTCAGTACAGCCAGACGGCGCCGGCTCCTTCCCGTTTGGCGGAGAACAGGTAGGCGCCGATGCCGCTCTTGCTGCCGTCGTCCTGCGGATTGCCGAGCACCATGGTCTTGCCGTTGTTGCCCATCGCCGGCGGGCCGAACACGCCTTCCACCGTGGCGTCGGGAGATGACGCCGGGCCGACGTGACGTCGCGGCCGATAGCTGGTGCCGGCGCGCTCGAAGACATAGATCGCGCCCCACGGAGGCGCCGTGCCCGAGCTGCCGCCCACCTCTCCGAACGGCCAGGATCCATGCCGGCCCAGCGAGTCGTGCGGATCATTGACCGCCACGTACGCGGCATCGTGGCTGATCGTCAGCGAGTCGCCGAAGAACGAACGCTTGGCGTACTCGGTCGATTGCAGGATCGTGGGACGCAACGTCGCCGTGCTCTCATACCCACCGGAAGGCTGGCGGTGGAAGACCTGCACCGACGGCTTCCACCTCGAGGCGTCGTATTGCGCGGCGCCGACATCGCGCGGGCGCACGCCGGCGGCCAACGTGATGGCATCCAGGTCCGCCGCGAGCGAGGCGACTTCGTAGCCTTCGGGCATGTCCGGCCTGATGCTCCAGGTGACCTCTCCGTTCACGGTGTCGAGCACCTCGACGGCGGATGAAGTCCCGCAGTTTCGTGCCAGCCAGCGGGCGTTGCGGCTCAGCGCGAAACGGCACTGCTGCGGCCCGCCGCCGGCAATCTCGCTGCCCGCGGTCCAATGGCCATTGACGTTATTCCAGACCTTCACGCGGCCGCCGTTGGCGTCTTCCGAGTAGGCCAGCCGCATCGCGGTCTCGTCGGCCTGCATGTAGGCGCCGACGTGCCCGCCGGTGGGGTTGAAGAAGTGGGCGGTGCTCGACCAGCCTCCGGTCGTGTGCTCGTACACGTGCACGACGCCTGCGTCGGCGACCCCGCCCAGTGACTCGTGTGGCAACGCGACGATGATGTGTTCGCCGTCGGTGCCGAGCGCGAGGTTCGCGCCTTCGGCATCTCCGGCGGCGGGATCGAACGCGGGTACGAAGCGACTGATCTGCGCCCACTTCCCGACACCGTTGCTGCGGAACACGTAGATGGCCGCGGCGGTTCCGCCGGTCACCGGTTCGTCGCTGGCGATCGCCGCGAAAGTCCGCCCGTCCTCCGACACCGCCACCGCACTGCCGAAGCGCGCATCGGCGGTGGGATGCGGTGTCTTCACGTAGCCCACGGTGTTGACCACCGTGCTGCCGGTGTCGATCAGGCCCGTGGACGAGCAGCCGGATGGGTTACAGGCGCGGATTTCCCAGCGCGCCTCGCTCCAGTTGAACAGATGCGCCGACACGTTGTTGCGCCATTGCGGGTCCCAGGGCTTGCGCTCGTCGAACTTCACCGGCGCGGCGCCGTTGTTCGCCTTGAACCACAGTTCGTAGTAGTTGGACCGCGGCACGATGTCCCATTTGAAGATCATCTGCTTGGGCCCGGAGGTGTAGATCACGTTGCTGGGTGCTGCCGGCGGCGAAGCCAGGGCCGCGCCGCCCGCCAGCATGCCGATTGCGAAGAAGATCGCTGGCTTGTTCATGGAGTCGACGGAAGGCAGGATCGGCATGGGAACTCCCCGGGGAAATACACGTGGATGGACGTGTGTGGCCGGATGGAGCAAGTGCCGGGCCAGCCGCGTGGGTCATCGTGGGCCACCGCGAATGGTGGCGGTGCAAGTCCGCGCGGCGACAGGTTTCGCAGTCCGCGACGGAGTCGGCCTACAGCGGCAGGGCGGGTCGAGGAAGCGGCGACGGCATGCCGATCACTCGGGGCGTTTCCACCGGTCGCGCCCCGCCACCGGCGGCCTTGCAAGAATTACAGCGGCGCTTGGTCTAACTACCAAGCTACGAGGCCGGTCCAGGCCGTCACCAGGATCACGGCGCCGAACACGATGCGGTACCACGCGAACGACGAGAACGAATGGCGGCTGATGAAACGCAGCAGCCACTTGGTGACGGCCAGCGCGCTGGCGAACGAGGCCACGCAGCTCACCACCAGCGGCAGGGGATCGGTCAGCGCCATCTCGGCGCGCGCTTTCCACAGTTCGTAACCGGTGGCGGCGAGCAGCACCGGGATGGCGAGGAAAAACGAGAACTCGGCCGCCGTGCGGCGCGAAAGCCCGGACAGGAGGCCTCCAATAATAGTGGCGCCCGAGCGGCTGGTTCCCGGGATCAGCGCCAGGCACTGGTACAGGCCGAGCTTCAGCGCATCGAGGGCGCCGAGTTCGTCGACTGTCTGGATGCGTTCCTCGTGTTTGCGCCGCTCCGCCCACAGGATGATGAAGCCGCCGATCAGCAGCGCCAGCGCCACGGGCACGGGCTTGAACAACACGGCCTTGATCTTGTCCCCGAGCAGAAGACCGAGGATGGCCGCCGGCAGGAAGGCGATCAGCAGGTTGAGGACGAAGCGCCGCGAGATCGCTTCCTTGTGCAGGGAGAACGCGGTGTGCAGCAGCTTGGCGCGGAACTCCCAGCACACGGCCAGGATGGCCGCGCCCTGGATGATGATGAGCTGGTGATCCACCGCCGGGCCTTCGAGCCCGAGCAGGTCGCGCGTCAGGATCAGGTGGCCGGTGCTCGAGATGGGCAGGAATTCGGTGACGCCTTCGACCAGGCCCAAGACAATGGCTTCGAGGAATGACATGCGGCGCGAGTGTACCGGAGAGCTACGGCAGTTTCGTGGCCACGATCTCCTGGCCGTTGTAGTGGTACACGACGCCGGTGGTGTTGCCGGCGCCGTCGCGCAGGAAGCTCACCGGCGTGCCGAGGCCGGCGATGGCGAAGTCCGTGTCGGTCTCGGGTTCGATTGGCCAGGCGCGGCCGCCTTCGGGGGCGCTGGCGGTCAGCGTCTCGCCATCGCGAACCACGTTGATGAGTCCGCCGCTGCCGATCTGGCCCGGGTTGACCCGGTAACGCCCGGCGAGTTTGTCCAGCGCGTCGGTGGGTAGTTTGAAGCCGGCCGGCGGCGGGTGGCGCAGCGTCGCACGCGCGCGCAGTTCCGGATCGCCGAGTACGGTGAAGCCATCGCTGCGCTTCCAGTGCATGTCTAACACGCCGGCCGCCACCCAGCCCCGGTCGGGGAACTGGCCGGACTGCTGGATCGCGTGGCGCCCATCGACGATGGTCCAGTCCCAGAAGTTCATGGGGAAGCCGTTGAGGGCGTGCCAGTACTGCTGCGGATTCCAGAAGCGCAGGCCGGCCGCGGAGGTCGGCTGCACCAGCAGCAGGTAGCGCTGGTCGTTCTGTGGATGGGGATAGAGCATCTGCGCCACGGCGTCGGTGGCGGTGAAGCGGCGGCCGTCCACGGTCACCGAATCGCCCGTGACCTTCAGAGGTAGTTTGGCCGCGAGCTTGGCGGTCACCGAGTTGTCGGCCGGCCCGCCCAGCAGCAACAGCGAGTATCTGCGCTGGTCGGCAACGCTGATTTCGGTGTCACGGAACAGGCGCGGCTTCACGTGTTGCCAGCGTTCCCAGAGATCGGCGAGCGTATCCGCCTTGGCGGCGAGGCCGCTGACCATGGCCGGATCCTCCGACCGGGTGCCGATCACGATGGCGAACGGCGTGTTGAAGAAATAGGTGAGGCGGCCTTCGCGCGCCGGGTTCTTGTCGTGGGCCTGCGCGGCATACGAATCGGCGACCAGCGTGTACCGTCCCGCGGACGGCGTCACGACGTGTTGCCGGCCATTCCAGTCCACCTTGAGCCCGCCATTGGCGAGGCCGGCGACTAGTTCGGCCGGTGGCGCCAGTTCGACCGCCGCCGCGTTTTTCGTATCGAGGCGGATGACACCGTCACCCAGCGCCTGCGCACGGGCTTCGATCATTTCGAGAGGCGATTCCCACGCGGTGACCCGCACCCAGTGCGCACTGGCGCCCGCGAGATCGTAGGAGCGCAGGCGCACTTCGCGCGGCATGGCTGCGCGCTTGTGGGTCAGCAGCCAATCGGCGATTTCGTCGCGTGCCTTCAGATCCTCGTGACCCAGGCCGGGCACTTCGCGGTACCGGATGTCGTAGCCCCAGCGCTGCAGCAAGCGTACGCCGTGGCGCGACTGTTCTACCGGAACCGCGGCGTCTGCATCTCCATGCAGCACGTACAAGGGAACGTTGCGCAGTCCTTCGGCTCCCGCGAACGAGGCGTGGGCTTCCTGGATGAAACGCTCCATCGGCCGGGAGGCCAAAGGGTTGGTGTAGTTGTAGCCCGAAATGATCGTGCGGTAGTCCCAGCCGCCATACACCGGTGCCGCCGCGGCGAAACGCTGCGGATTGCGCGATGCGATCAGCCAGGTGCCATTGCCGCCCATGGACTCGCCGGTGATGTAGACGCGTTCATCGTCGATCTTCAAGCGCTTGCGGGCTTCGTCCAGGCAGCGCAACACGTCGCGTTCGCCCATCCAGCGATAGTCGACGTTGCCGCGACCCATGGGTTCGAGCACGATGACTCCGTGCCGTTCCGCCACGCCATTGTGGCGATCTGCGATCGACCACCAGCGCACGTACGGCGGGTTCGGCGGGTTGTAGCCGTGCAGGAAGATGAGCGCGGGTGAAGGCCGCGGCGCAGGATAGACTGCCGGTAGATAGGCGCGGCAGAACTGCGTGGATCCGTCGACGTCGTCGCTCCAGGCCAGGCGCACGAAGCCGCTGGCGCGCGCGCCGCCGGCCTGGCCGGCACGCTCCAGCAGCAGTTCCTCGTATTCCATGAGCGGTGAATGCAGGACCCGCCAGTCGCCGCCAATGCGGTCGCGCAGCATGTCGGCCAGCATCTTCACGTGATCGTCGGCGCCGGGCGAAGCGGCGGCGAGTACGCGCTGCGCGGCGGCGTGAGCATCGCCTTTGTACCAGGGCAGGTGCACGTAGATCGGGTCGCCGAGGCTGTTGCTGCTGGTGACGCGGATCTCGTACGGGCCGTCCTGCCAGCCGGTGGTCTTCAGTTCCAGCGGCATCTTGCGGACGGTGGTCGCCTCGGCCACGACCCGGCCACCCGGCGCGATGACTTCCCAGCGGATCTTCGGGTCATCGCGCGTGGGCGCGCGCCAGGAAGGATCTTCAGCAGGTCGTGGGTGTCGGATGCGATGTACGGCGAAAGCCCGCCGGCCACCTGGCCGATGAATCCGGGTTCGACCACGCGCATCGCCAGCAGCACCGGCCGATCGACGCGCTCGACGCGCAGCAGGATGCGATTGGTGCCGGCGCTCAGCCGTACGCCGACTTCGGTGCCGTCGATGACGAAGGCGGGCGAGTTCTCGCCGCCGCCCATCCAGGCGCCGTTCACCCACACGCCACGCACGTTTCCGCCTAACAACAAGGTGGCGTCGCCGGCGGCGGTGCGTTCGACGGTGACGGCGGCAAAGCCTACGTCGCCGTCCTTCATGCCGGCGGCGCTGAAGCCATCGAGGATGTCACCGTAACTGCCTTGCACGCGCCAGGCCGCGGTGGAATTGTCCGCGAAGCGCTGTTCGACGCCAGACTTCACCTCGCCGAGGGTGGTGGCGCCGCCCGGCTTCGCCACTTCGTCGGCCTGCGCTGCCGACACCGGGCCTAACAACAGCCAGCGACGTACGTAACGGCCTTCAGCTCCCAGCCACAGGTCGCGACGCGCGGCCGAAGCCGCCGCGTTGGTGGCCGGATCCGGAGCCTGCGCATTCACGCACAGTCCCGCGCCCAGCAGGAACGCCGCAATCAGCAACCTCGACATGGGACCCCCTCAGCTCTTCGGCGACGTCTTCAACTCTTCGATCGCGGCGATGCGCCGCTTGCGCAGCTCCTGCCCGATGCGTTCGCCCGTCATGCCGGTGCGCTCCGCGGCGCTGAGCGCCACGGCGGCCGCGCGTGCGCAGGCCTGCGCAAAATACCCGCGCTGCGGGTACTCGCGGGCTTCGAGTCCCAGGCGACCGCGCGCATCCGCCTCGCAGGCGAGCAGGAAATCCGCGAAGCGCTCCGGCCGGCGAAATGCGTCGCAGCCCTCCAGCGTTTTCAACACCGTGTCGGCGCGCAGCTCCAGCGCGCGATGCACGTGCGTGTGGTAACGCGCGGTGATGACGGCGAGCTCGCGCAGGTGATTCGGCACGCGCACGCGCGTACACAATTGTTCGACCAGCGCGACGCCGGCGTCTTCGTGGCCATGATGCGAAGGCAGCACCTCGGGCGGCGTCGCGCCCTTGCCGAGGTCGTGCATCAGCACGGCGAAGCGCACCGCGACCCCGCCACCCAGTTTCACCGCCGCGGCCAGCGCCATGAGCTGGTGCACGCCGGTGTCGATCTCCGGGTGCCACTTCTCGGGCTGTGGCACGCCAAACAGAGCGTCGATCTCGGGGTAGACCACCTCGAGCGCGCCGCAGGCGCGCAGCACGCTGACGAACACTTCGGGGTTGGGCTCGGCCAACGCCTTCTCGGTCTCGGTCCAGACGCGTTCCGCCACCAGCGCATTGGCTTCGCCGTCGTCGACCATGCGACGCATGAGCGCCAGGGTGTCCTCGGCGACCTCGAAACCCAACGAGGCATAACGCGCGGCGAAGCGCGCCACGCGCAGGATTCGGACCGGATCTTCCGCGAAGGCCTCGGACACGTGGTGCAGCCGGCGTGCTTCGAGATCACGCTGTCCGCCGTAGGGATCGATGACATTGCCGGCCGCGTCCTCGGCCATGGCATTGATGGTCAGGTCGCGACGGCGCAGGTCGTCCTCGAGCGTGACTTCGGGCGAGAACTCGGTGGTGAAGCCGCGATAACCGGGGCCGACCTTGCGCTCCTGGCGCGCGAGTGCGTGTTCTTCCTTGGTCTTGGGATGCAGGAACACCGGGAAGTCGCGGCCCACGGGAATGAATCCCAGCCGCGTGAGCTCCGCGGGGGTGGCGCCCACGACCACCCAGTCGCGTTCGTTGACCACGCGGCCGAGAAGGCGGTCCCGGACCGCGCCGCCCACCAAGTACACTTGCATGCCCCGATGTTAACCAAGTTTCGCAGCGTCGCCTTGGGTCTAGCGTGCCTCGCCCTGCAGGGCTGCTACGTGATGCAGGCGGCGCGCGGCCAGCTGCAGATCATCAATGCGCGCGAACCCATCGCGAGCGTGGTCGAGGATCCGAAAGAGCCGGGCGACCTGAAGAAGCGGCTGCAGGTGGTGCAGGAGGCGCGTGCGTTTGCCAGCCGCGAGCTCGGCCTGCCTAACAACAAGAGCTACACCAGCTACGCCGACCTGAAACGCGAATACGTGGTCTGGAACGTGGTCGCGACGCCGGAATTCTCGGTCGAGCCGCGCGAGTGGTGCTTCCCCATCGTCGGCTGCGTGGGTTACCGCGGGTACTTCAAGGAAGCCAGGGCCGAGGAGTTCGCCGCGAAATTGCGCCGCGAAGGCCTGGATGCGGTGGTCGAGGGCGTGCCCGCGTATTCGACGCTGGGCAAGTTCAACGATCCGATCCTGAACACCATGATGGGCTACGGTGACGACGAACTCGCCACCATCATGTTCCACGAACTGTCGCACCAGGTGATCTACATTCCGGACGACAGCTCGTTCAACGAGGCCTTCGCGGTGACGGTGGAGCGCGAGGGGCTGGCCCGGTGGCTGGCGGCGCACGGACGCTCGGCGGACCTGAAGCGCCACCGCGAGCGGCGCGACCGCCAGGCCGAAGGCATTCACATCATCGCGCGGCACCGCGACCAGTTGACCAAGCTGTATGCGAGCGGCGTCGCGCCCGACGCCATGCGACAGGGAAAGGCGGCAGAATTCGCCGCGCTGGTCGCCGATCTCAAGGCACTGGATACGCGCTACGGCGTGAAGTCGCGGCTGGTCGCCGAGCTCGAGTCCGCGCCGCCCAACAATGCGCGCCTCGCCTCGCTCGCCACTTACTACGACTGCGTGCCCGGTTTCGAGCGCGTGCTCGATTCCGTGCAGCACGACCTGCCGCGGTTCTACGACGCGGTGCGCGAACTTGCGCAACTCACGCGCGACCAGCGCCACGCGCAGCTCTGCGCCAGCACGCCGGAACCCTGAATTCCCGGCGCCCGCGTAAGGGTGAAGCGGGTGTTTGTTCGATTTATGTCGACTCGTCACATTCGCGGCGGCGACACGGTGTCATCATGCGCGCGATTTCATGCGCCACCGCCTGAAGCCAAAATCTTTCCTCGATGAATCGCGGCTCGACTGGCAGTTCCAGGCGTTCGCCTGGCTGCTGCGCCACACCGGCGGCTACGCGAAATTCCTCGAGACCACGCTGGTGCTGCCCACCGAAGCGCATTTCCCCGATCGCGGCATGAAGGGCCACGCCGCGGTGGCGGCGCTGTTCCGGCGCGTGCGCGATCACGCCGGCATGGCGGACTGGCCTTGCACGGTCGAGCCCGTCAGCGAGAAGCCGCGCATCGAGACCGATGATTCCGGCCGCATCCCGGTGTTCACCTATGTGCGCGAAGGGCTCGAGCCCATAACGCTGGTGGCGAACTTCGCGCGCGACTTCGCCAGGTATCTCATCGCGACCATCGAGGAACCGCCGCCGGGCGGCGAGGCGTTGCGCGACCCGGCGCTGGAGATGGCCACGGTATTCATGGGCTTCGGCGTGTTCCTCGCGAACTCCGCACTGACGGCGCCACAACACCCGATGAACGAGGGCGAACTGGTGAATGCGCTGGCGCTGTTCTGCCTGCTGCAACGGACGCCGCCCGAAGCCGCGGACGAACACTTGAATCCGCACCTGCGCAAATACCTGCGCCTCGCGGTACGCGACCTGTCCCAGCACGAGGCGCGCTTCCAGGCGCTGCGCGGTGCGGCGCTCGAAGATCCGGCCGAGCGCACCCTGCCCGTTCGGGCATAGACTTCGCGGCCATGCGCCGCGTGTTATGGATTTGCCTGCTGGGTTTCGCCTGTGCCGGCGGCGCGCGCGCCGCCGACCCGATGTCGTTCTGGGACACACTGCAACGCGGTTCCAACTGCTTCAACGAACAACCGCCGGATGCCGGTTATTTCCGTGCGCTGCGCGCTTACGGCGCGACCTGGGTGCGGTTGACGTTCAGCAAGTGGAAGTCGGCGCGACTCGACCCATCTACCGGGCGGGGCGACTTCCTGTTCGGCAGCCTCGACGACTACCACGCGCTGGTGCCCGAAGATCTCGCGACGCTGCGTCGCGTGCTCGACGACGCGCATGCCGCAGGCTTGGGCGTGGTGCTGGTGCCGCTGGAATTGCCCGGCTCGCGCTGGGCGCAGCAGAACAACGGCAAGTTCGACGACCGGCTGTGGAGCGAGCGTCGCTACTGGGACCAGGCCGCCGCTTTCTGGCGCGACCTGGCGCGCGCGCTGGATCGGCATCCGGCCATCGCGGCCTACAACCTCGTCAACGAGCCGGTGCCCGAGCGGCGCGGCGGACTCGACGAACACGGCGCGCCTGAAACCATGCTGGCGTGGTACCAGAAGGCCCGCGGCACCACGCGCGACCTGCCGGCCTTCTACGAAAAGCTGGTGGCTGCGGTGCGCGAGGTCGACCGCGACACGCCGCTGATGCTGGACGCCGGTTTCTACGCCGCCGCGGACAGCTGGAATTACTGGCCCGCGGGGCTTTCCGATCCGCGCATCCTGTACGCCTACCACATGTACGAACCCTGGTCGGCCACCAGCGCGCCCAACATGAAGCGCAAAGTGCCGTACCGCTATCCCGGCGTGGCACCGTTCGGCAATGGCGAAGCCCGCTGGGACGCGGGCGTGGTGGCGGGCTATCTACAGCAGCCGGTGGACTGGGCCAAACGTCACGGCATCCCGGCCAGTCGCCTGGTCGCGGCCGAGTTCGGCTGCATGCGGACCTGGCCGGACTGCGCGCAGTACCTCGATGACGTGCTCACCGCGCTGGAAGACGACGGCGTGCACTGGGCGTTCTATTCGTTCCGCGAGGCCTGGGATGGCATGGACTACGAGCTCGGCACCGGGAAGCTGCCCTGGCAATACTGGGAAGCGATGGAGCAGGGCAAGCCGTATCCGCTGAAGCGTGGCCCCAACAAGCTGTTCGATCCCATTCTCAAGCGACTGAGCGCGGGTGCGGCGCGCTGAGGCGCGGGCTCATCTTCGCTTCGGATTGAAGATCTTCTCGATCGGCAGCGAGAACACCGACGAGATGGCGAATGCAAGCGTGAGGCTCGGCTCGTAACGTTCGGTCTCGATGGCGTTGACCGTCTGACGCGATACCTCGAGACGGTCGGCCAGTTCGGCCTGCGTCCAGCCGCGCGCGGCGCGCAGCTGCGGCAGGATATTCTTCATTGCGCCCGGAACGTCAGGAACAGTACCTGCAGGTTGAACACGCTCCAGCCGGCGAGATTCACCCACAACATGCTGAGTCTTGGATAACCCGCGAGCTCGAAGAAGAACCACACCAGCGTCGCGGCCGCGAGCAGCGCGCTGGTGCGCGCAACGGCGCGAAGAATCCGCACGCGCTGGTATTCATCGCAGGCTTCGTAGAGCCAGAACGTCGCGGCGACACATAACGCGGCGGTCAGGACCGGTGTGATCACGACGAAGGTGCGGATCGAGCCAGCCGGGATGTACCTCACGGCGAGCAATGAGCAGGCCAGCGAGCACCAGTAGGCCCACTGACTCCATCCCACCGCCGCGTTACGCGCCGCGCGCACGGCTTCAGCGTTCATGGCCATCTCCTGTGTAAAGCATGCTTTACGCTAGTACGCGCAGGATCGCGTGTCAAGCATGCTTTACCTGGCGTTCAGCTGACCCGGCAGATCTCGGCGAGCGCGCGCAATCGTCGCAGCGCCTGCGGCCCGGTGTACGGGTTGTCGCGATCCCAGACATAACCCGCGAGCACCGAGCAGATCATGCGGCGGATCTTGTCCTGCTGGCGCGGGAAGAAGATCACGTCCTGCAGGCTGCCGTCGTACCAGCCGGCCACGAAAGCGCGGAAGGTCTCGACGCCGTAGTTGAGCTCGTCGGCGAACTCGCGTTGCCAGTCGACGCTCTCGCCGCGCAGCTGCTTGTCGAGCACCTGCGCCGCAAGACTCGCGGATTTCATCGCGATGGTGACGCCCGAGGAGAACACCGGGTCGAGGAACTCGGCCGCATTGCCGAGCAGCGCGAAGCCGGGACCGTGCAGGCGCGTGACGGTGGCGGCGTAACCGATGATTTCGCCCGGCGGGCCCACGATCTCGGCATTGGCGAGCAGCGCGTGCAGCCGCGGCTCGGCCTTGATGGCCTGCCAGTACTGCTCTTCCATCGTGCCGCCGCGCGCCCGGTGGTGCTCGATCGAGGCGACCACGCCCACCGAGGCGTTGCCGTTCGAGAACGGGATCAGCCAGGACCAGACGTCGGATTCGGTGGGATGCACACCGACGCGGATCTTCTGGCGGTCGAACGAGCCCGAGACGGCGTTGTCGCGCACGTGGGTGAAGATGGCGGCGCGCGCCGGAAACGGCGAGGCCCGGTGCAGGTCGAGTAGTTTGGGCAGCACGCGGCCGAAACCCGAGGCGTCGAGCACGAAGCGCGGCTCGTGGACTTGCTCGCCGCCTTCGGCGGCGCGGCTGGTCACCCGCGGTTGCGCAGCGCTGAAATCGACCGCCGTGATTTCCACTTCGAAACGGATCTCGGCACCCATGCGCTGGGCCTCGGCCGCCAACGTGCTGTCGAAGTCCGCGCGCGGCACCTGGAAGGTGAAGGGATATCCGGCGCTGGTCTTCTCGACGAAGTTGAATTCCGAGTATTCGCCGTTGCGATCGAAGGCCGCGCCGTTCTTGAACTGGAAGCCGCGTGCCATGACGGCTTCGACCATGCCGGCTTCTTCCAGCAGCTGCATGCTGCAGGCGAGCAGGCTCTCGCCGATCGAGAAGCGCGGGAATTTCTGGCGCTCCAGCACCAGCACCTTGAAGCCGCGGCGCGCGAGCAGCGCGGCGGCCATGGAACCGGCCGGGCCGGCGCCAATGATCAAGACGTCAGGTGGCATGGATCAGGGTACGCGCAGCGGGAGAAGCACCACGGCGTTGCCGCGGCGCACGGTCAGCACCAGCGTGCCACCTCGCTTGGCGGCTTCGCGCAGGTCGCCCAGCGTCGCGACCGATTTGCTATTCGCACCTTCGATGCGGTCGCCGGCACGCAGCCGCGCCAGATCGGCCGCGCTGCGCGGCTCGATGGAACGCACGGTCACGCCGGCGCCGTTCGGCGCATCGGCCAGCGCTGCGCCGGCCAGCCCGGGGTGGATGGCTGCCGTATCCGTGTTGCCGCCGCCGCTCTTGCCGGGCGTGGAACCGGTGGTCGCCGGCGGCTCGGCGATCACCGCCGTGACGTGGATGGGCTTGCGATCGCGGATCAGCGCCACGTCGAGCTTCTCGCCGACGCGCGACAGGCCGATGGCATTGCGCAGCTCGCTGTTGGACTTGATGCCCTGGCCGTTGATGCTGGTGATCACGTCGCCCGGCTTGATGCCGGCCTTCTCGGCGGCCGAGCCTTCGTTGACCTGCGATACCAGCACGCCCTGGGTGTTCGGGATGTTCAACGACTTGGCCATGTCGGGCGTCAGCGAGTAGATGTTGACGCCTAACAAGCCACGCTTGACCGAGCCGTACTTGAGCAGCTGGTCCATGATGCTGCGGGCCATGTTGACCGGGATGGCGAAGCCGATGCCGATGTTGCCGCCCGAGCGCGACAGGATGGCGCTGTTGATGCCGACCAGCTCGCCGCGCAGGTTGACCAGCGCGCCGCCCGAGTTGCCCGGGTTGATCGACGCGTCGGTCTGGATGAAATCTTCGTAGCCGTCCGGGTTGATGCCCGAACGCCCGAGGCCGCTGACGATGCCGGAGGTCACCGTGTGCTGCAGGCCGAAGGGATTGCCGATGGCCACCACGAAGTCGCCGACCTCGAGCCGGGTCGAATCGCCCAGCGCCACCTGGATGAGGTTTTCCGTGGGTACCTTGAGCACGGCCACGTCGGAGGGCACGTCGCTGCCCACCACGGTGGCGGTCAGGTCCCGGCCGTCCTGCAGGGTGACGGTGATCTCCTTCGCGTTATCAACGACATGCGCGTTTGTAACGATGTACCCATTTTTTGCATCAAAGATGACGCCGGAGCCTGCACTCTGGAACTGCCGCTCGCGCGGGCCCATGTCGGGGATGTCGAAGAACCGGCGGAAGAAGGGG
>Ga0164241_10002910_pt1 | contig 17907 bp, 17 predicted proteins | sample OricomyardsoilBY_FD_108780 | JGI IMG/M metagenome (GOLD analysis project Ga0164241, IMG submission 108780) | Backyard soil microbial communities from Emeryville, California, USA - Original compost - Back yard soil (BY) | ecosystem: Environmental > Terrestrial > Soil > Unclassified | place: USA...
GAAGTTGATCGAATCCGGCGTGGCGAACTGGGCGGGGACAATCAGATCGCCCTCGTTCTCCCGGTCTTCGTCATCGACCAGGATGAACATGCGGCCGTTGCGTGCCTCGTCGATCAGCTCCTCGGGCGAGGAGAGGAAGCCGTGGCGCAGGCGAGCGAGCTCAGCGGGCTTTGGCACGATAATGCTCCATGCGTTGCAGGTAGCGGGCGAGCACATCGATCTCGATATTCACGGCCTGGCCGGTCTCGAATGCGCCGAGCGTGGTCACCGCCTGCGTGTGGGGAATGAGGTTGACGGTGAAGCGGCTCCCATCCGGGCCGTCCTCCACCGTGTTGACGGTGAGCGAAACGCCGTCGACCGTGATCGAGCCCTTGGGCGCGACGAACGGCGCGATCTCGCGCGGAATGGTGAAGGCGATCCGCTGCGAATCGCCATCGGCGGTGACCGCGACGATCTCGGCGATGCCGTCGACATGGCCGGTGACGATATGCCCGCCCAATTCGTCGCCCAGCTTCATGGCGCGCTCGAGATTGAGGCGCCTGCCCTCGGTCCACTGGCCCTGCGCGGTGCGGCTGACCGTCTCGCCCGATACGTCGACCGCGAACCAGCCGGGGCCCTTGTCCACGACGGTCAGGCACACGCCCGAGCACGCGATCGAGGCGCCGAGATCCACGCTTGTCGTGTCGTAGCCGGTGGCGACGACCACGCGCGTGTCGCCGCGCGCCTCTACGCGCTCGATCGTGCCGATGTCGGTGACGATTCCGGTGAACATCTTAAGTCCCTTGCCTGACGCGCTCGTAAACTTCGAGGCTGTCGCTGCCAAGCCGCCGCGCGTCGGTGCGCCGCCAGCGCCCATGCGCTTCGGCGAGGTGGGTGAGTCCGATATCGCCGAGCGCGGGCTTGCCGCCGCCGATCAGGATCGGGCCCCGATAGAGCAGGAGCCGATCGACTAGGTCGGCGGCGAGGAAGGACGCCGCGGTCTGCGCGCCACCCTCGACGAGGAGATGATCGATGCCGGTAAGCTGCGAGATGGCCTGGGGGGAAGAGACAATGCTCCACTCATCGTCACCCCGGACTTGTTCCGGGGCCCACCCCGCCGTTTCGGATTGCGGCCCGGTGGGTGCCGGAACAAGTCCGGCATGACGGGAAAGAAGCAGCCTTCTCGGGCTGCGCACCTCCAGCCCTTCCAGCCGCACATCCAGCCGCGGCGCATCCGCCTCGTACGTCCCGCGCCCCACGAGAATCGCCTCGTGGCGCGCGCGCTCGAGATGCGCGTGGGCGCGCGCCTCCGGTCCGGTGATCCACCGGCTCTCGCCCGAAGCCAGCGCGATGCAGCCGTCGAGCGAAGTCGCAAGCTTCAGTGTGACGAACGGGCGGCCCAGCGCCTGCCGCGTCAAAAACCCGGCCATCGAACGCCGCGCATCCCCCGCGCCGGTCCCGATATCCACCGCGATCCCGGCCGCGCGGAGCCGCTCCGCGCCTTGCCCGGCGGTGCGCGGATCGGGATCTTCCAGTGCGATCACCACGCGCTCTAGACCAGCGTCGATCAGCAACTCGCTGCACGCCGGTCCGCGCGGCGAGACGTGCGCGCAGGGCTCGAGCGTGACGTAACAAGTCGCGCCGCGCGACTTTTCGCCCGCCTCGGCCAGCGCCATCGCCTCGGCATGCGGGCGCCCGCCGGGCTGGGTCCAGCCGCGCCCGACGACTTTGCCCTGGTTGACGAGGATGCAGCCGACATTGGGATTGGGGGCGGTGCGGCCGCGGCCGCGTTCGGCCAGCGCCAGCGCCGCCGCCATCCAGCGCGCGTCGTTCAGAAGCCCCACCGCTTCAGCTTGTCGTCGAGCCGCTTGTAGGCGGCGCGCTCGTCGGCCTCGCGCTTCGCCTCGGCATCCTTGGCGGCCTGTTCCTTGGGGCCGTCGATCTTCTGCTGCGCGATGATCTGGGCGTCGGTGCGGTTGGCCGGCCATTGCTGCACATAGACGATATTTTCGTGATATTCCTTCTCGTAGCGCGAACTCTGGATGATGCCGGCGATCGTCGCCCAGGTGATGATCAGGCTGCCGAACATGATCCACACTTCGTGACGCTGCCGCGACGCCAGGAAGCGGCGCAGGTCGCGAATCGCGCGCAGCGGCGAGATGGCACCGAGAAAGCTCAAACGCATGAGCGCAAGATAGGCGCGCGCGCCGCCCGGCGCCAGTCCGCAGCGGCGCGCGGCTCCGGTCAACCGTCGTCGTTCAGGATGAAGCGCACGCGCATCGTCTTCCACTGCGCCTCGGGCACGCCGCCGCGCGTCGCCGGCTTGAAGCGCCATTTGGCCAGCGCCTGGCGCTCGGTCGCGGCGTAAAAGGCGTCGCTGGTCGCCGAAACGCGCTCGACCTGCTGCACGCGGCCATCCACCCCGATCAGCACGCGCACCACCGCGACACCCTCGCGATTGCCGCGCTGCTCGCTCGGCGGATAGGGCGGCTGCAGCGCGTCCACATACCGCCCATCGACCTCGGCACCAATCAGCGGTGGAGGCGGCGGATCGAGCGGCGGGGCGATGATGTCGCCAGTGCCCTTCAGGTCGCCCGTGTTCGGCGGCGGCTGCGTCGAGGTGAATTCCCTATGCGTGTCGATCGCTGTCGAGACGTCGGGTTTCGGCAGGGGCTTTTCGGCCGGCTGCGTCGCCGCGCGCGGTTGCGGCTTGGGTTTCGGCTGCGGATCGGGGGGCGGCGGCTTGGGCAGGGGGAGGAGTTCGACGATCGTGGGCGGCGGCTTGAGGCCCGGCACGATCCGCGGGGCAACGAACGTCATCGCGGTCGCCACCGCGCCCGTCAGGATCAGCGCGCCGCCCAGACCCTGCGGACTGAAACGGCTGGGGGGCGCATAGCGGCCCGGATGCAGATCGGCATAGATCATCGCCTTGGCTCCTCTCGAAAACTATCTCCTTCGTGCCGTGGTATCGACTCCCGGCTATCCGTAACGTTACAACGTTACATCATCCGGCGCAATGAAAATGTTATAGTGTTACATGAATTGCGACATGACGATCAGGACAGGCGCGCGATCGTCCGGTCGCGCCCGATCAGCGGCAGCAGCGCCTTCATATCGGGCCCATGATCGCGCCCGGTGAGCGCGCGGCGCAGCGGCAGGAACAGCGCCTTGCCGCCCCGCCCGGTTTCGCTTTTGAGCGCGCCGGTCAGCGCGTGCCAGGGATCGCCCGCCCAATCGATCTCGCCCGCGATTCGCGCCGCGGTGGCGAGATAGTCCGAATCGGCAATGTCACGCTCGCCTTCGATCGGACCCTCGATCACCCGCCACCAGTCGATCGCCTCGCCGACGGTCGTCAGGTTCGGTCGTACCGCCTCCCATTCCGCCGCACCCATGCCGGCGGGCAAGCGCGCGGCGACCGTGGCGAAATCGAGCTGATGGACCATCCGCGCATTGAGCTGCGCCAGCTCGGCCTCGTCGAAGCGCGCCGGGGCGCGGCCGAAATGCGCGAAGGCGAAAGTCTCGACCAGCGGCGTGGTATCGATAAGCGGCTCGACCGGCAGGCTGGTGCCGATCCGCGTGAGCAAAGCGCGCACCGCCTGCGCTTCGATGCCCATGGCGCGGAAATGATCGGCGCCGAGCGCGCCCAGCCGCTTCGACAATTTGCCTTCGCTGCCGACCAGCAACGCCTCATGCGCGAAGGCCGGCGGTTCGGCGCCCATCGCCGCGAACATCTGCAGCTGGAGCGCGGTGTTCGAGACGTGATCCTCGCCGCGCACGACGTGCGTGATGCCGAGCTCGATATCGTCGATCGCCGAGGGCAGCATATAGAGCCACGATCCGTCGGCGCGGCGGATCACGGGATCGCTCATCGTCTTCGGATCGAAATGCTGCTCCCCCCGGATCAGATCGGTCCAGGTGATCGGCGCATCGCGATCGAGCTTGAAGCGCCAGTGCGGCCGGACGCCATCGGCTTCCAGCTTCGCGCGCGCGGCGTCGCTCAGCGCGAGCGCGGCACGGTCGTAGAGCGGCGGAAGCCCGCGCCCCGCGGCGATCTTGCGCTTCAGATCGAGTTCCTGCGCGGTCTCGTAAGCCGGATAGATCCGCCCCGCCGCCGCCAACGCCGCGAAGCGCGTCTCGTAGCGATCGAACCGCGCCGACTGGCGTTCCTCGGCATCCGGGATGAGCCCCAGCCAGGCGAGATCGGCGCGGATCGCATCGACGAACCGCTCCTCGCTGCGCTCGGCATCGGTGTCGTCGATCCTGAGCAGGAAGCGTCCGCCCTGCTGTCGCGCCCACAGCCAATTGTGCAGCGCGGTGCGGATATTGCCGACATGCAGCCGCCCGGTGGGCGACGGCGCGAAGCGGGTGACGACGGTCATGTCCGCCGCTCTAGCATCACGCGCCCGTGCGGCAATGCCCCCTTCCCGTCATCAAAGTGTCGCCGTAAAGCGACGCCGCACGAAGAGGCGGGAGCGTGATCCATGAAGCTGATGACCGGCAATTCGAACCTGCCGCTGGCCAAGGCGATCGCGGATTATTGCGAGGTGCCGCTGACCCAGGCGCTGGTCCGCCGCTTTGCCGACGAGGAGATTTTCGTCGAAATCCAGGAGAATGTCCGCGGCGAAGACGTGTTCGTGGTGCAGTCGACCGGCTATCCGGCCAACGACAACCTCATGGAATTGCTGATCATGATCGACGCGCTGCGGCGCGCATCGGCCAAGCGCATCACCGCCGTCATTCCCTATTTCGGCTATGCGCGGCAGGATCGGAAACCCGGCCCGCGCACGCCGATCTCGGCCAAATTGGTCGCCAATCTGATCACCGTCGCGGGCGCCGATCGCGTGCTGTCGATCGATCTTCACGCCGGCCAGATCCAGGGGTTCTTCGATATTCCGACCGACAATCTCTACGCCGCGCCGGTGATGTCCGAAGACATCAAGACCCGGTTCGGCGGGCGGAACCTGATGGTGGTCTCGCCCGACGTGGGCGGCGTGGTGCGTGCCCGCGCGCTGGCCAAGCGGCTCGACAACGCGCCGCTGGCGATCGTCGACAAACGCCGCGAGCGCGCCGGCGAATCCGAAGTGATGAACATCATCGGCGAGGTCGAGGGCCGCTTCTGCGTGCTGATCGACGACATCGTCGATTCGGCCGGCACGCTGTGCAACGCCGCCGCCGCGCTCAAGGAAGCGGGCGCGGAGGACGTGGTCGCCTATGTCACCCACGGCGTGCTGTCCGGCGGCGCGGTGGCGCGGGTCGACGGATCGGTGCTGCGCGAGCTGGTGATCACCGATTCGATCGGCAACCACGAGACGATCGGCGCCGCGAAGACGATCCGCCACCTCACCATCGCGCCGCTGCTCGGCGAAGCGATCAAGCGAATCGCCGATGAGAGCTCGGTTTCGAGCCTGTTCGATTAGGGTCTAACCGAACGCGTCCCACGCCAGCTTGGCGCCGACCGCGATCATCAGCACATAGATCGCGTCGTAAAAGCGCTCGGCGGAGACGCGACGCACCAGCCACACGCCGGCCAGGGTCGAGAGGATCGCGACCGGCAGCAGGCTCGCCGCCGCGATCAGATTGGCGCGGGTGAATTGCCCCAGCGCCCAATATGCCGGCACCTTCAGCCAGTTGGTCGCGGCGAAGAAGAGCGCGGTGGTGCCGACCAGCGTATCGCGGTCGAGCCTGCGCGGCAGCACCCAGATCTGGAACGGCGGCGTGCCGGCATGGGCGATCTGGCTGGTGAAGCCGGAGGCGACGCCGAACAGGCTCCCGACCCAGCCGGGCGAGCGCGCCGGCGCGGCGATCCGATGCCCGCGCTCGACCCACAAGCGAAAGGCGCCGAACACGATCGAGATCGCGCCGACCATGCCCAGCACGCCGCCTTCGGAGACGTGCGCGGCGAAGCCCCATGCCAGCGCGATCCCCACCAGCGATCCCGGCAGCATCCACGCCAGCACGAACCCGCTCCAGCTCTTCCGGAACGCCCAGACGCCGACCGCGTCCTGCGCGATCAGGATCGGCAGCAGGATCGCCGCGGCGCGCACCGGATCGATCGCCAGCGCCATGAGCGGCAGCGACAGCGCGCCCAATCCGGCGAACCCGCCCTTCGACAAGCCGAGCAGGATCACCGCCGGCACCGCGAGCGCATAGAAGAGCGCGCTTTCGCTCAATCGCTTTGCGTGGCGCGCGGGCGGCGCATGCCGGCGCGCGCACGGCGGTTCAGCTCCACCTTGAGCCTTTCGGGCGGCGGCGCCCAGAGGAAGCCGAAGCTCACTGTGCCGTGCTTGGTCTCAACCGCGTGATGCAGGCGATGCGCCTGCACGATCCGCTTCATGTAGCGCGAGCGCGCGACATAACGGTGCGGCAGGCGTCGGTGGACGATCACGTCGTGAAAGCCGAAATAGATCGCGCCATAGGCCGCGATCCCCGCGCCGATCCAGGCGCAGCCGGGCCACCAGCCGAGCTGCACCCCGCCCAACAGCAGCACGATCGACGGGATCGCGAAGATCACCGCATAGAGATCGTTCAGCTCCCAATGGCCGTTGCGCGACACATGGTGGCTCGCGTGCAGGAACCAGCCCGGCCCGTGCATCACCCAGCGGTGCATGACATAGGCGAAGCCTTCCATCGCGAGGACGGTGGCGAGAAACAGGAGGAGGCCGAACGTCGGGTGCATATCATTGCTATAGCTGGCACGATCCCCGCTTGCGAGGCGGGCATTCTCTTTGTGTCGACCATGAGACGGAGCGAATCGCGCCGACGCGATTCTTTCCAGTCGCGCGCGAAAGCAACGCATTGACTCGGCGCCATGCTGTATTAGTGCAGCAATACAACTTGCCAAGGGCTGGAGTACGATCGTGCGTCGATGGGTCATCGCTCTGATTGCCGCTTGCGGCGCGGTCGGCGTCGCGAACGCGCAAACCTACCGCCCCGATTTCGATCCGTCGCAGCTCAAGGGGCCGAAGGCGGGCGCGCACAACGAACTGGTGGTGCTTGGCTCACCGCATCTTTCCGGCCTGCCGGCGAACTTCCAGCCCGCGAACCTGGCGTCGTTGATCGGTCGGCTGCAGGCATGGCGGCCCCGGGCGATCGCGATCGAGGCTTTATCCGGGCAGCAATGCGATTTCCTGCGGCGTTACCCGGCGCGCTATGCCGACACGATCAAGAGCTATTGCGTGGATACGGCGCCGGCGCGCGCCGCCACGGGCCTCGACGTGCCGACGGCAGTTGCCGAGGCGGACCGGTTGCTGGCCAACTGGTCCGCCGTGCCGGCGCCCGGCCAGCGCCGGAGGCTTGCGGCGGTCTTTCTTGCCGCAGGCGAGCCGGCATCGGCATTGGTGCAGTGGCTGCGGCTGCCCGGGGCGGAGCGCCATCCCGGCGACGGCCTCGATACCGTGCTGGTCGCTCGGCTTGAGGCGCTTCGCACACGCCATGACGAGAGCTTGCTCATCGCCGCGCCGCTCGCGGCGGCACTCGGACTGGAGCGTGTCTATCCCATGGACGACCATACCGCCGACGGACCCATCGGCGACGAAAAGGCCTATGAGGTCGCGATTACGCATGCATGGGACAATCCGGCCACCGCCAGACGAACGGCCATCGACAAGGCTCTGGACGAAAAGCTCGACTCGGCCGCCGGAATCCTGGCCATGTACCGCGCGTATAATGCGCCGGGCATGGGCAAGCTGGTGTTCGACAGTGATTTCGGCGCCGCGCTGGAAGAGCCTTCGCCACAGAAATTCGGCCGCGAGTATCTCGCTTATTGGGAAACGCGCAACCTGCGCATGGCCTCCAACATCCGCGACATGCTGTCGAAGCATCCCGGCATCCGCGCGCTGGTGATCGTCGGCGCATCCCACAAGGGTTATCTGGAAGCGTATCTGAACCAGATGCACGACGTGGACCTGGTCGACGCGGGAAAATTGCTTCAGTAACGGGCCGTCGGCAACCGCCTTTCCCACCTACACACGCTGCTTTCCTGTCGGGAGCGGGCGCTCTGCGGAGCGCCTCGCCCACGGGGGTGGATTCGCTCTGCGCGCTGTGCTTTAGGCCAATGCGACATCCGATCTTCGCAAAAAGGCGCACGTGTCCCGATGAACATCCACGAATATCAGGCCAAGGAATTGCTCGCGAAATTCGGCGTGCCGGTGCCGGCGGGCCATGCCGCGATGAGCGTGGACGAGGCGGTCGAGGCGGCAAAGCAGCTACCCGGGCCTCTTTATGTCGTTAAGGCGCAGATCCATGCCGGCGGCCGTGGCAAGGGCAAGTTCAAGGAACTGGGGCCGGATGCCAAGGGTGGCGTGCGCCTCGCCAGGACACTCGATGAGGTGCGCGCGGCGGCGGCCGACATGCTCGGCAACACGCTCGTTACGGTGCAGACCGGTGAGCATGGCAAGCAGGTGAACCGCCTCTACGTCACCGACGGCGTCGATATCGCCAGGGAATTCTACCTCGCTCTGCTGGTCGACCGCGCCACCGGCCGCGTCGCGATGGTCGCCTCGACCGAGGGCGGGATGGACATCGAGACCGTCGCGCACGACTCGCCCGAGAAAATCCACACGATGGATGTCGATCCCGCGACCGGCTTCATGCCGCATCACGGCCGCGCCGTCGCCAATGCGCTGGGCCTGACCGGCGATCTCGCCAAGCAGGCGGCGAACGTCGCCTCGAAGCTCTACGACGCGTTCCTCGGCACCGATGCCTCGCAGATCGAGATCAACCCGCTCGCGGTGACCGAAGATGCCGGTTCTGGGGCAAAGCTGATGGTGCTCGACGCCAAGGTGGGCTTCGATTCGAACGCGATGTTCCGCCACAAGGACCTGATGGAACTGCGCGACGAGACCGAGGAGGATCCGGCTGAGCTGGAAGCCTCCAAATACGACCTCGCCTATATCAAGCTCGACGGCGATATCGGCTGCATGGTCAACGGCGCGGGTCTCGCCATGGCGACGATGGACATCATCAAGCTGAACGGCATGTTCCCGGCCAACTTCCTCGATGTCGGCGGCGGCGCGAGCAAGGAGAAGGTGACGGCAGCGTTCAAGATCATCCTCGCCGATCCGAACGTGAAGGGCATCCTGGTCAACATCTTCGGCGGCATCATGAAGTGCGACATCATCGCCGACGGCATCGTCGCGGCGGCGAAGGAAGTGAACCTTTCGGTGCCGCTGGTGGTTCGCCTCGAAGGCACGAACGTGGAAAAGGGCAAGGAAATCCTCGCCAATTCGGGCCTCGCTATCGTGCCGGCCAACGATCTGGGCGACGCGGCGAAGAAGATCGTCGCCGAGGTGAAGAAAGCGGCTTGAAGTGTCTTTCCCTCTCCCCTTGAGGGAGAGGGTTGCGCAGACTTGGGTCGCGCTCTTCGCGTGGCCCTAGTCGGAGCTGGGAGAGGGGTAGCGCTCGCACTGGCGAGCGCGCGATTGCCTAGCAATCGCTCACCCTCATCCAACCTTCGCTAGGCGACTGCGTCGCCAAGCTGCGGTATCCTTCTCCCTTCAAGGGAGAAGGCGTATCGGTTTCGCGATTTCCTCCCCAGGGAAGATTCGCAAGCCACAGGAGTGGATGGAATGAAAGTCTTGGTGCCGGTCAAGCGCGTGCTTGACTATAACGTGAAGCCCCGGGTGAAGGCGGACGGGAGCGGGGTGGACCTCGCCAACGTCAAGATGAGCATGAACCCGTTCGACGAGATCGCGGTAGAGGAGGCGATTCGCCTGAAGGACAAGGGCGTGACCGAGATCGTCGCGGTCTCGATCGGCGAGGCGAAGAGCCAGGAAACGCTGCGCACGGCGCTGGCGATGGGCGCCGACCGCGCGATCCTCATTGTGTCGGACGAGAAGGTCGAGCCGCTGGGCGTCGCCAAGCTGCTCAAGGCGATTGTCGATGAGGAGAAGCCCGATCTCATCATCCTCGGCAAGCAGGCGATCGACGACGACAACAACCAGACCGGCCAGATGCTCGCCGGGCTGCTCGGCGCGGGGCAGGCGACGTTCGCTTCGAAGGTCGAACTGACCACCGACAGCGTCACCGTGACGCGCGAAGTCGATGGCGGTCTCGAGACCGAGACATTGACGCTGCCGGCGGTGATCACCACCGATTTGCGCCTCAACGAGCCGCGCTATGCCTCGCTCCCCAACATCATGAAGGCCAAGTCCAAGCCGCTCGCGCAGAAGACACCGGCCGATTACGGCGTCGATGTCGCCCCGCGCCTGACCACGCTGAAAGTGGTCGAGCCCGCCAAGCGCACCGCCGGCGTGAAGGTCGCCAATGTCGATGAGCTGGTGACCAAACTCAAGGCGCTGGGAGTGGCGAAATGAAGACGCTCGTCTGGGTCGAACATGACGGCAAGGCTGTCAAGGATGCCACGCTTGCCGTGGTCACCGCCGCCGCCAAGCTCGGCGAGGTGCATCTGCTCGTCGCGGGGCAAGGCGTGGACACTGTCGCGGCTGAGGCCGCGAAGATCGCCGGCGTCGGCAAGGTACACGTCGCCGACAACGCCGCGCTTGCGCATGCTTTGCCCGAAGCTGTCGCGCCTTTGGTCGTGAAGCTGATGGACGCGCACGACGCGTTCCTCGCGCCTGCCACCTCGAACGGCAAGAACATCGCGCCGCGCGTCGCCGCGTTGCTCGACGTGATGCAGATCAGCGACATCTTGTCGGTCGAAGGGCCCAACACGTTCACGCGCCCGATCTATGCCGGCAACGCGATCGCCACGGTCCAGACCAAGGACAAGAAGCTCGTCATCACCGTGCGCGGCACCGCCTTCGAAAAGGCGGAGACCGCCGGCGGCAGCGGCACGCTGGAAGTCGTCTCGACGGACGGCGCCGGGCTGGAGCAATCGGTGTCGAGCTATGTCGGCAGCGAGATCGCCAAGCTCGAGCGGCCGGAGCTGACCAGCGCCAAGGTGATCGTCTCGGGCGGCCGCGCACTACAGAATTCCGAGAACTTCCACACCATCATCGAGCCGCTCGCCGACAAGCTCGGCGCCGCGGTCGGCGCGAGCCGCGCTGCGGTCGATGCGGGCTATGTCCCCAACGACTATCAGGTCGGCCAGACCGGCAAGATCGTCGCCCCGGAAGTCTATATCGCGATCGGCATTTCGGGCGCGATCCAGCACCTCGCCGGCATGAAGGATAGCAAGACCATCATCGCCATCAACAAGGACGAGGACGCCCCGATCTTCCAGGTCGCGGACATCGGGCTGGTGGGGGATCTGTTCAAGATCGTGCCCGAACTCACCGGCAAGCTTTAAGGAACGAGGCTGGTGGGCGAGATTCGTATTTCGCCCGCCAAGCCGACTACCAAGCCCTTCTTCGATCCCTGGATGGGCAACGGCTATCGGTGCGCCCGGAACGCCCTGCTCGCCGGGCAATCGTCCTGCCGTGACGGGCTGTGGCACGTCATGGGTGAATCGCACTATGGCACGAGAGCAGACGATCGGCCGACAATGACGCAGGACGTCATGGGCAGATTGGCTCTCGCGCAAAATGGCTATCCCTTCTTCGATACGCTGCTGATGATAGTCACGGGCAAGGCGCGAACCGATCTGGATCGTCCGGCCGATTGGGATGGCTTCGCCTATTCCAACTTCGTGCAAGATGTGCTGCCCGACGACGACCGTCGGCCTTATAAGGAGCATTGGCGGCGAGCTTCTGACGCATTCTTTGCCCAACTCGCGATCACCCGTCCAAAGCAGTTGCTGGTGGTTGGCCGAACGCAATGGGACAACTTGCCGACCAGCGGTTACACGCCGATCGAAACAGCTTCGCCGTTTGGGGGAGATCGCATTCGCGATCTCGGCCTGTATGCTTATGATGTCGAAGGCGAGACGGCTTTCACGATTGCCACATTCATCTATCACCCTTCCAGCAGGGGCAAGCTGAACATCAACGATGCGCGTCAGCACGTGCGCACGGTGACGACGGTCTCCTGCAACATCATCGATGCGATTAGGCGGGACGACGAGGGCTGGTATATCTCTTGAGCGGGGATGTTGGACGCGATGACTCCCACCGACCGCCTCCACGTCATCACCGGCGGCCCCGGATCGGGGAAGTCGACGCTGATCGCGGCGCTCGCCGAGGCGGGCATGCGCGCCTCGCCCGAAGTCGGGCGCGCGATCATCAAGGAAGAGATGGCGGCAGGAGGCGATGCCTTGCCCTGGGCCAATCATCGCGCCTTCGCGGAGAGGATGATCGTGCGCGAAATCGCCGCGCGCGATGCCGCGCTGGCGAGTGGCGAGGCGGTGGTGCTCGATCGCGGTGCGCCCGATGTGGTGGGGTTCCTGCGCCTGTCGGGCCTAGCCGTTCCGCCGCATATCGACGCGGCCGCGCGGGCCTGCCGCTATAATGCGTGCGTGTTCATCGCGCCGTGGTGGCCGGCGATCTTCACCACCGACGCCGAACGCAAGCAGACGCCCGAGGAAGCCGCCGCCACCTTCGCGGTGATGGTCGAGACCTATCAAGATTACGGCTACACCCTGATCGAGCTGCCGCGCGCGACCGTCGCGAAGCGTGTGGCGTTCGTGCTGGAGCGGATCGGAGTTCGCGCAGCAGCCGACCGCCTGAACGCCACCAAAAAGTAAGCCCCGTCGCTTTCGCGGCGGGGCTCCCTTCGACGATCTCCGGCGCGAGGCCAGCTATCGTCAAATTCGCTCTTTCTCTCGATCAAGCCAGGCAACAACGCGCGCCGCCTCCGATCGGTTCCCATGCCCCAAAAAATTTCGCTGCGAAGCGTCCGGACCTTTTCCTGTCCGACGCCCTGCGCTTAAGGATGAAGCATGACCTTGCCGACCCGCCGCTTCGGCCCGTTCACCGTCTCGCAGATCGGCCTCGGCTGCATGAACCTGAGCCACGCTTATGGCGTGCCGCCTTCCGAGACAGACGGCGCGCGGCTGCTCAACCGCGCGCTCGATCTCGGCTGCACCCTGCTCGATACCGCGGCGCTCTATGGCGGCGGCAATAACGAGCGGCTGATCGCGAAGGCGGTGATGCATCGCAGAGCCGAATTCACGCTCGCCTCCAAATGCGTGCTCGACATGCGCGACGGCAAGCGCGTGCTCGACGGCGCGCCCGAATCGATCGCGCGCACGCTCGACGGCGCGCTGCAGCGGCTCGGCACCGACCATATCGATCTCTATTATCTCCACCGCCTCGACCGGAACGTCCCGGTCGAGGAGTCGGTCGGCGCGCTGGTCCGCGCCAGGGAGGCCGGCAAGATCGGCGCGATCGGGCTGAGCGAGATGTCCGCCGCCACGATCCGCCGCGCACATGCGGTGCACCCGATCGGCGCGGTGCAGACCGAATATTCCCCCGCCAGCCGCAATGCCGAAGTCGCGGTGCTCGATGCCTGCCGCGCGCTGGGTATCGCCTTCGTCGCCTTCTCGCCGGTCGCGCGCGGCCTGCTCGCAGGCAGCGTGCGCGACGATCGCTATGAGAAGGGCGATATCCGCGCGACCATGCCGCGCTTCGTCGGCGAGCGGCTGCGGCGCAACCTCGCGCTGGTCGATCGCTTCGACGCGCTGGCGCGCGATGCCGGCCGCACGCCCGCGCAACTCGCCTTGGGCTGGGTGCTGGCGCAAGGCGAGCATATCGTGCCGATCCCCGGAACACGCAGCATCACGCACCTCGAAGAGAACCTCGCCGCCGCACCGCTCGATGCCGAGCTGGCCGATGCGGTCGATGCGCTTTTCCCGCCCAATGCCTTGGAAGGCGCACGCTATTCGGCGCCGATGCAGGCACAGATCGACACCGAATTGCTGCCCGACGAGGAAATCGACGAAGGCCAGAGCGGGCGTCGTTCCTGATCGGGATAACGAGTGGTGCGCGGGCTTGACCGTCACCCTGGCGGTTTGCGCCGCGTCCCAGAAGGTGAACGCGGTCCCGGTGGTCGAGCCGGGCTGGCTGGTGCCGTTCTTGGTGGAGCTGGTCGAGGCCCAGGCGACCGCGCCGCCAATATAGCGAAAGGTTAGGCGAAAATTAGGCAAGAACGGCGGTTTTCTGGGCTTCGGAGAGCCATCGCGCGGGTCGTGCGGGATCGACGAAATCAAAGAGTCGTGGGCGAGCCTCACCCTAGCACAAGGCGGACTTGTAGGACAGCCTCCGGGGCGCGGCGTGGCGGTGCCGTTCAACAACAAGAGCGCCATCTTATGAGCGCGAAAGGGTGGTTTTGCTCCTTGCGGCTAAACAACGGACGTTTCTTACTGATTGTAATACATGTTCTGGCGGATCGTCATCCTTTGCTCTCTTTGCTTCGTCTGCGGCGTGTTGAGCGCGGCGCTGCCTCGGTTCCTGCTCGTCCAGCACCATCGTGCCTGGCGGGCGTGGTGGCGGCGCAAGTCGCGGTCGCGCGGCGGGCGGCCACGGATCGATCGCACGTTGGCCGGGTTGATCCGCCGGATGAGCGCCGAGAACCCGCTCTGGGGCGCGCCGCGCATCCACGGCGAGCTCCTGAAGCTCGGCTTCCGCGTCTCGCAATCAACCGTGTCGAAATACATGCTGCCGCGCCGTGACCGCCCGGTACAGGGCTGGGCGACCTTTCTGCGCAACCACGCTGGATCGATCGCCGCGATCGACATGCTGTGCGTGCCGACGCTTGGCTTCCGGCGCCTTTACGCTTTCATCGCGCTGACCCATGGGCGCCGCGCGATCCTGCATGTCGAGGTCACCGATCATCCGACCGCGCGCTGGCTGGCGATGCAGATCGGCGAGACGTTTACCAAGACGCCGCCGCCTACCTGGCTGCTGCGCGACAATGACGGTGCCTATGGCCATGTCTTCCGCCGACGCGTCCGCGCGATGGGCATCCGCGACCGCCCGACCACGCCGCATTCGCCCTGGCAGAACGGGCATGTCGAGCGCCTGATCGGCTCGATCCGTCGCGAATGCCTCGATCATGTCGTCATCCTCAACGCCGCGCACCTGCGCCGCGTGCTGGAGGCCTATGCCCGCTATTATAATCAGGACCGCACTCATCTCGCGCTGGCCAAGGATGCGCCGCATATGCGCGCCGTCGAACGCGACGGACGCATCACTTCGAAGCCCATTCTGGGCGGCCTGCATCACCGCTATTCGCGGAATCCGCCGTCATGAGGGTTTTCACAAGGGACAAGGGACACGGATTAAAATCTTTAATGTCTCTAGAATATTGCAATATTAGTTCGGAATCTAAGCGATTAATTGTTTTTCTTTAGCATCTCGAACGCACGTTCCCTTAAGGCCCCCGATAACGCCATTCCGGTGAGTTTTGTGGTGGTGTCACGCACCTCAGCGCGTTCCGCTAAGCCATCAATGAACTCCGAGAAGTTATCGAATGCCAAATAAAAACTATCCGCCACTTGACCGACATACTCATGATCCCAGACGTATATCTTACCAACATTCTCCCCGGCACAAGCCATGCAAAGCAAATTTGCGCCCGTTACCTCACCAAAAGCTAAGTATGATTCTCCTATTTCTTCAATATATCTACTTCTAACGGAGAAGATATCGTCGTCAGGATTGTGGCAGCAACCATACAATACCTCTAGTATTTCTTCTCCATTGCTAGCCCAAGGTGATTTATCTTGACCTAAAAACACCACCTGCCTATCGAAAATACCAGTTTCGGGGAATTCATTTAAAAATTCTTCGTAATCCTTAGGAATATTGATGCCACGATTCATCAGTTCCAAAGCGGGCTGCCATTGGACGACGTTGGACGAATCTCGGAGCCGGTGATAGCCGAGCGCTGAGAGCTTATGAGAGAATCGAGACATATCAGCCACCCTTTCTCAACCCCGCCGCGCCTCCAACGTGTGGGATGTTAGCATGCAACGCGGTTGGAACAAGCTGGATCGTAACGCCATCCTGCACATGATGCGGAGTCAAACCTAAGTTACGAAGCAGATTCTGGCCAGCGGTTCGATTATTTAATCCAAATTCCTTTGCGACTGCATCATAGACTAGACCAAAGTCACTATTTTTTCCCGTAAGATTATCGAAGGTAAATGTCCCTTGAGACCATTGACTAAAATCTGGGTAACCCTGTTTGAATGGAATTGGTAGCTCTCCTGTTACGGAATTTACGTCGTTATTGTAAGAAATCCAGCCTGAATCTCCAGGCGTCCCTGTCCATTCACCATTTGATGCTGGCAACCTCCATCCAGCCGGTTGGATCCAAGCGCTACGTTCAAGTAAATCACCTATATAAAATGAGCTATTTGTTGTATTACTCGACTCTCCTAAATTAAAATCGTTGGCTGAATTGTAATTAAAGCGCGCTTTTGAGATAGCGTCGTTGATCTGGTCGGATGACCAGTTATTGGTGATCCCTTCATTATAAATGTAGGCCTCTTCGTAAGACTGAATGCTCACGCCGAAGCCGACCTGCTGATCCGATCCCGGGATGGTTCGAATGATGATGGCGTTCGCACCGTCGGCGAAGCTTCCTCCGCTGAACTGACCCAAATTCCCATCCGGGGTATTGATGAGATAGATTCCGTCGAGGGAGGATTGCACCGCTCGGCCGACCGAGCCGTTGTTGCCCTCGATGTCGAAGGGCACGAGGTCCTCCATCTCGCGCGTCAGGTGAAGGTCGGTGCCGAAGACCGGCACTTCCCAAACGCCGCCGGTGCGCTGGGGAGTAAGGAGCAAGGCGAGGGCGCCCGCCTTGCCGAGATATTTCAGCAACCGGGGATCAATTCCAATGGATTTGGAGGACAGGTCGCCCTTCAGCCAATCCTCGATCGTGGAATCCTTGGGCAGATCGAACGGCTCGTCGTACGAATCGGGATGCACATTGCCTGGCGATCCCGATCCCTCGCCTGGGCCGTGGAGGAAGTAATTGTTGGAAGCTTCCGGTCGCTGATATCCATGCTGCGAGCTAGAAATCTGCGCAATCCGCGCCGTCTCGTTCAGACTCCGCCAATTCCTCCGCGCGGTGACCACGATATCGCCGGGCTGGGGTGCGTTGGCCGCCGCTGCCGGTGCGACGGTCGAGGTGACCGCCTGTTGCTTGCCTTGCTCGGAACCCCCGCCGGTGACGGTGTCATCGTTATCGCCGAGCGCGTTCATGTCGAGCGTGATCTTGGGCGGCGCCTTGTCCTTGATCGCGGCGCCGATCAGGCCGCCGACCGTGTTGGCGATGGTGTCGGGGAGCGCGGCGATCACGTTATCGCCGAAGTCGGTGCCGTCGATCACGCTGCGGGTTGCGGCATTGGCGATGTTGCCTGCCATGCCGGCGACGAGGCTCTTGCCGGCGTTGGCGAACGACAGCTTGCTGGCATCGAGATGGAGCGCCTGGCCGACCTCGGCGGTCACCCCGCCGCCGATCCCGGCCGCCGCCACCCCGGTCCAGTCGAACCCGTTTTGCAAGTGCGTCGCCATCGCGATGCCCTGGGTCAGCGTGTTCGACAGCACGCCGCGTAGCGCGCCCTGCACGAACGCCCCGGCATCGATGTGCGCGAACGCGCCCGCCTTGCCGAACAGGCCGTTCGCGCCGGTCGCGCCGCCCACCGCCCCGCCGATCGCGCCCAGCGCCACGCCCTTCCAGCTGAAGCTGTCCTGCAAGCCGGTCGCGACCCCGATCCCCTGGCTCACCGCCGAGCCGATCGCGCCGCCGATCGCGCCGCCCGCGATCATCGCCGCCGCAGAGACGCCGCTGACGGCGCCGCTCGTGCCCAGCACGGTGGCGATCCCGGCACCGATGCTGTGCACCGCCCCGCTCAGCGCCGCCACCGCCGCGCCCGACGCGACGATCGTCACCGCCACCGCGATCACCGCGATCAGGATGGTGCCCAAAATCCCGCAGCCATGCGCTTTCTTCGGGGGCGCGATGGCGGTGGGGGAGAGGTCGCCCTGGGCCTGGGCGGGATCGTAGGGGCGGAACGTGCTGGTGGCGTTGGCGTTGCGCTGGACGCCGGTGGGGACGATCAGGCTTTGCCCCGCGACCAGC
>Ga0164241_10002911_pt1 | contig 17900 bp, 31 predicted proteins | sample OricomyardsoilBY_FD_108780 | JGI IMG/M metagenome (GOLD analysis project Ga0164241, IMG submission 108780) | Backyard soil microbial communities from Emeryville, California, USA - Original compost - Back yard soil (BY) | ecosystem: Environmental > Terrestrial > Soil > Unclassified | place: USA...
CAAGGAAATGGTCATGCCCGGCGACAACGTCGGCATCACCGTGAAGCTGATCGCACCGATCGCCATGGAAACGGGTCTGCGCTTCGCTATTCGCGAAGGTGGCCGTACCGTCGGTTCGGGCGTCGTCGCCACGATCTTGGCTTAATTGCGTGATGAGCCCGGGCGAAAGCTCGGGCCTCGCCCCAATCGTTCTTTAAGGAATCGTCATGCAAAAGCAAAAGATCCGCATTCGCCTCAAGGCGTTTGACTACAAGCTGATCGACCAATCGGCTCAGGAAATCGTGGAAACCGCCAAGCGCACCGGCGCGATCGTCAAGGGCCCCGTGCCCCTGCCGACCCGCATGCAGCGTTTCGACATCCTGCGTTCGCCGCACGTCAACAAGACGTCGCGCGACCAGTTCGAAATCCGCACGCACCAGCGTCTGATGGACATCGTTGACCCGACTGACAAGACGGTCGATGCCCTGATGAAGCTGGACCTGCCGGCTGGTGTGGACGTGGAAATCAAGCTGCAGTAATTTGCAAGCTGGGTTTGCCAGATGACGGGCTCCTTCGGGAGCCCGTTGTTTTTGCCGAGTGCTCTTGGGATGCTTGCGCAATTCTCAGGGTTCACGCTATACTCGCCGTCTTTCCGCCATAGGTGTACCTTTGGCGGATGTAAGCGCGCCGCTTGTCTCCTTTACAGATGTGCGGTGCTTTTGTCAGCCTGGCCAATCGATGTCAGGCATTTGGAGAAGAAACATGAGTCTTAGCAATCGTCTCGGATTGCTGGGCCGCAAGGTGGGCATGATGCGCATCTTCACAGACGATGGCGATGCCATTCCTGTGACGGTGCTGGACGTGTCCAACAACCGCGTGACCCAGGTCAAGACCGAAGAGATCGACGGCTACAGCGCCATTCAAGTGGCGTTCGGTTCGCGCAAAGCATCGCGCGTGACCAAGCCGGAAGCTGGCCACCTCGCGAAAGCGGGCGTTGAAGCCGGTACCGTCCTCAAGGAATTCCGTGTTGCCGCCGAAGTGGCTGCTGAATACAAGGCTGGCGCTTCCGTGCCCGTCTCGTTATTCGCCGTCGGTGAGCTGGTTGACGTTCAAGGTACTTCGATTGGTAAAGGCTTTGCCGGCACCATCAAGCGCCACAACTTCAGCTCGCAGCGCGCTTCGCACGGTAACAGCCGTTCGCACAACGTTCCTGGCTCCATCTCGATGGCGCAGGATCCTGGTCGCGTGTTCCCGGGCAAGAAGATGACCGGCCACATGGGCGACGAAACCGTGACGACCCAGAACCTGGACATCGTGCGCATTGACGAAGCTCGTCAACTGCTGCTGGTCCGCGGTGCTGTGCCGGGCTCGAAGAACGGCCACGTCGTTGTTCGCCCTGCCGTCAAGGTCAAGGTCAAGAAGGGAGCCAACTGATGCAGCTCGAGCTCCTGAACGAACAGGGTCAGGCTACGTCCAAGGTGGACGCTCCTGATACCGTTTTCGCTCGCGATTACAACGAAGCCCTGGTGCACCAGGTGGTCGTGGCCTTCCAGGCCAACGCCCGCCAAGGTACCCGCGCCCAGAAGGACCGCGAACAAGTTCATCACTCCACGAAGAAGCCGTTCCGCCAAAAGGGTACGGGTCGTGCACGTGCTGGTATGACGTCCTCGCCGCTGTGGCGTGGCGGCGGTCGGATTTTCCCGAACCTGCCGGAAGAAAACTTCGCACACAAGCTGAACAAGAAGATGTACCGCGCCGGTATGGCCGCCATCCTCTCGCAGTTGGCTCGTGAAGGCCGTCTGGCCGTGGTTGACTCGATCAGCCTCGAAGCGCCCAAGACCAAGCTGCTGGCCGCCAAGTTGAAGGCCATGGGCCTGCTCGACTCGGTCATGGTCATCGCTGACGTCGTGGACGACAACATGGCACTGGCTTCGCGCAATCTGGCCAACGTGCTGGTCTGCGAGCCGCGCTACGCCGATCCCCTGTCGCTGGTCCATTACAAGAAGATTCTTGTAACCAAGGCCGCGATGGAGCAACTCAAGGAGATGCTGGCATGAGCGTCACTAAGTATTCCGAAGGCCGTCTGGCCTCCGTGTTGCTCGCCCCGATCGTGTCCGAAAAGGCCACGGCCATTGCCGAGAAGCACAACCAAGTGCTGTTCAAGGTGATGCGCGACGCCACCAAGCCCGAGATCAAGGCCGCTGTTGAACTGATGTTCAAGGTCGAAGTCGAGTCGGTGAATGTGGTGCAAGTCAAGGGCAAGACCAAGCGCTTTGGTGGCCGTGCTGGCCGCCGTGACCACGTCAAGAAGGCTTATGTCTCCTTGAAGGCCGGTCAAGAGCTCAACTTCTCTGGGGAGTCTGCGTAATGGCTGTCGTTAAAGTCAAGCCGACTTCGCCCGGTCGCCGCGGCGTCGTCAAGGTGGTTCACAAGCATCTGCACAAGGGCGCGCCCCACGCAGCTTTGCTGGAGCCGCAAATCCAGAATTCTGGCCGTAACAACAACGGTCACATCACGATTCGCCACAAGGGCGGTGGTCACAAGCACCATTACCGCGTGGTCGACTTCCGCCGCAACAAGGACGGCATTCCGGCCAAGGTTGAGACGATCGAGTACGACCCGAACCGCACGGCTCACATCGCCCTGGTGTGCTATGCCGACGGCGAGCGTCGTTATGTCATCGCTCCGCGTGGTCTGGAAGTTGGTGCAACCATCTTGAGCGGCGCTGAAGCCCCGATCAAGGCGGGCAACACCCTGCCGATCCGCAACATCCCCGTGGGTTCGACCGTCCATTGCGTGGAAATGCAGCCCGGCAAGGGCGCGCAAATCGCACGTTCGGCCGGCACCTCCGTGGTGCTGATGGCTCGTGACGGTGTCTACGCTCAGCTTCGCCTGCGTTCGGGTGAAGTGCGTCGTATCCACATCGACTGCCGCGCCACCATCGGTGAAGTCTCCAACGAAGAACACAGCCTGCGCCAATACGGCAAGGCCGGTGCGATGCGTTGGAAGGGTATCCGCCCGACCGTTCGTGGTACCGCCATGAACCCGGTTGACCACCCGCACGGCGGCGGCGAAGGCCGCACCGGCGAAGGCCAAGCCCCTGTGTCGCCGTGGAACACCCTGACGAAGGGCTTCCGCACTCGTAGCAACAAGCGCACGCAGACGTTCATCGTCTCGCGTCGCAAGAAGTAAAGGGTAGGCCATGACTCGTTCTCTGAAAAAGGGCCCGTTCGTCGACCACCACCTGCTGGCAAAGGTCGAGAAGGCTGTGGCCATCAAGGACAAAAAGCCTATCAAGACCTGGTCGCGTCGCTCGACGATCCTCCCCGATTTCATCGGTCTGACGATCGCCGTTCACAACGGCAAGCAGCACGTTCCGGTCTATGTGTCTGACCAGATGGTCGGCCACAAGCTGGGCGAATTCGCACTCACCCGCACCTTCAAAGGCCACCCGGCCGACAAGAAGGCCGGGAAGAAGTAAGGATGCAGACGATGGAAACCAAAGCAATCGTTCGCGGCGTCCGCCTCTCTTGCGACAAGGGTCGCCTGGTGGCTGACCTGATCCGCGGCAAGAAGGTGGACCAGGCGCTCAACATCCTGGAATTCACCCAGAAGAAGGCAGCCACGATCATCAAGAAGGCGCTGGAAAGCGCTATCGCAAACGCCGAGCACAACGACGGCGCTGACATTGATGAACTCAAGGTCACCTCGATCTATGTGGAGCAAGGCACCACGCTGAAGCGCTTCTCGGCTCGCGCCAAGGGCCGCGGCAACCGCATCAGCAAGCCCACCTGCCACATCTTCGTGTCGGTCGGAAACTGAGGCTAAAGGAAGACTATGGGACAGAAAATCCATCCGGTCGGCTTCCGCCTTCCAGTGACCCGCAATTGGGCTTCGCGTTGGTACGCGAACAACCAGAACTTCGCCACCATGCTGGCCGAAGATCTGAAGGTTCGCGAGTACCTGAAGGCCAAGCTGAAGAATGCCGCCGTGTCGCGCATCCTGATCGAGCGCCCCGCCAAGAACGCACGCATCACGATCTTCTCGGCTCGTCCGGGCGTCGTGATCGGCAAGAAGGGCGAAGACATCGAAAACCTCAAGGCCGAACTGACCAAGCGTCTGGGCGTGCCGGTGGCCGTGAACATCGAAGAAGTGCGCAAGCCTGAAATCGATGCTCAGCTGATCGCCGACTCGATCACCCAGCAGCTGGAAAAGCGCATCATGTTCCGTCGCGCCATGAAGCGTGCGATGCAGAACGCGATGCGTCTGGGCGCCCAAGGCATCAAGATCATGTCGGCCGGCCGTCTGAACGGTATCGAAATCGCACGTACCGAGTGGTACCGCGAAGGTCGAGTGCCGCTTCACACGCTGAAGGCTGACATTGACTACGGCACCTCGGAAGCCAAGACCACCTACGGCGTCATCGGCGTCAAGGTCTGGGTCTACCGTGGCGACCGTCTTGCCAATGGCGAGGCTCCGGTGATCAACACGCCGGCAGGTGCCGAAGACGACCGCCGTCCGCGTCGCAACACCCGTCCGGGTGCCCCCGGTGGCCGTGGCCGTCCTGGTGGCGACCGTGGCCCAGGTGAAGGTGCTGCACCCGCTGGCGACAAGCCCGCAGGCGCACGTCCCGCCGGTGCCCGCGTGGTGCGCAAGCCCGCTGTGGCTGCCGCGCCCGCCGCTGGCGAGACCAAAGGAGAATAAACATGCTGCAACCAGCTCGTCGCAAATACCGCAAAGAGCAAAAGGGTCGTAACACCGGTGTTGCAACCCGCGGTGCCGCCGTGTCCTTCGGTGACTTTGGCCTCAAGGCCACCGAACGCGGTCGCCTGACGGCTAGTCAGATCGAAGCTGCCCGTCGTGCAATCTCGCGCCATATCAAGCGCGGTGGTCGTATCTTCATCCGCATCTTCCCGGACAAGCCAATCTCGCAAAAGCCTGCCGAAGTCCGTATGGGTAACGGTAAGGGCAATCCGGAGTACTACGTCGCTGAGATCCAGCCGGGCAAGGTGCTCTACGAAATCAACGGCGTTCCGGAAGCTCTGGCCCGCGAAGCGTTCACGCTGGCAGCTGCAAAGCTGCCCCTGCGTTGCACGTTCGTGGCTCGCCAGGTCGGTCTGTGATCGCCCGATTGGAGAACACCATGAAAGCATCTGAACTGCGTGGCAAAGACGTCGCTGCCCTCGAAAAGGAAGTGACCGACCTGCTCAAGGCCCATTTCGGCCTGCGCATGCAAAAGGCAACCCAACAGCTGACCGATCACTCGGTACTCGGCAAGACGCGTCGTGACATCGCCCGCGCCAAGACCGTGCTGAACCAGAAGAAGGGAGCCGCGAAATGACGCAAGCTCAAGAAAAGAACACGCGCACCCTGATCGGTCGCGTGGTGAGCGACAAGCGCGCCAAGACCGTCACGGTCCTGATCGAGCGTCGCTCCAAGCATGAGCTCTACGGCAAGATCGTTGCCCATTCCCGCAAGTACCACGCCCACGACGAAAAGGGCGAGTACAAGATGGGTGATGTGGTCGAGATCGCCGAAGGCCGTCCGATCTCGAAGACCAAGAGCTGGGTCGTGACCCGCCTGGTCCAGAAGGCCGAACTGGTCTGACCCTGCTGGCGGAGTTCACTCCGCTGTGCTGATGGCCGGCAAGCTGGGAAACTGGCTGCCGGCCTCTTTACTTCCATCCGGAGAATCATCATGTTGAAAGTCGGAGACAAGTTGCCCGCGGGCGCCCTGCAGGAGTTCATCGAAGTCGAAGGCGAGGGCTGCTCACTCGGCCCGAACAGCTTCGACATCGAGAAGCTCACCGCTGGCAAGACCATCGCCATCTTTGCGCTGCCAGGCGCCTTCACGCCGACCTGCTCGGCTCAGCATGTGCCGGGCTATGTCGCTCAGGCCGAAGCCTTCAAGGCTGCAGGCGTGGACGAGATCTGGTGCGTCTCCGTCAATGACGCTTTCGTGATGGGCGCGTGGGGCCGCGATCAAAAGACCGCTGGCAAGATCCGCATGATGGCCGACGGCTCGGCCGCCTTCACTCAGGCTGCTGGCCTGGTGCTTGACCTGACCGCGAAGGGCTTCGGCCTGCGCTCGCAACGCTACTCCATGCTGGTCGTGGACGGCGTGGTCAGAACGCTCAATCTCGAAGGTCCGGGCAAGTTCGAGGTCAGCGACGCGGCCACACTCCTGGCGCAAGCCAAGGCCGCCTGAATAGAGATTTCAGCAGGTTCTGAAAATAATCTGGGGACGGCGCTTGACGTGAGCGTTATCCCTGGTTAATAATCTAAGACTTCGCCGGGGTACCGGTGCATCTGGTGGTGCACTTAGGGCTTCGGGTTCCGCCCAACAATGCCGGGCGTGTTGAGAGTTCTGAACGGAATTCCTCGGCACGAGCGGTCAACGGGCCCAAGACTGTTCGATCCAGGATTCCCTGAATCGGTCAAGTTGGGGACAGACAATGATTCAAATGCAATCGCGACTCGACGTCGCGGATAACACTGGCGCGAAGTCCGTCATGTGCATCAAGGTGCTTGGCGGTTCCAAGCGTCGTTATGCCCATATCGGCGACGTCATCAAGGTCAGCATCAAAGAAGCTGCACCGCGCTCCCGCGTCAAGAAGGGCGAGGTCTACAGCGCCGTGGTCGTGCGTACGGCCAAGGGCGTGCGTCGTCAAGACGGTTCCCTCGTGAAGTTCGACGGCAATGCTGCCGTTCTGCTGAACGCCAAGCTGGAGCCGATCGGCACCCGCATCTTCGGCCCAGTGACGCGTGAACTGCGTACCGAGCGCTTCATGAAGATCGTGTCGCTGGCACCGGAAGTGCTCTAAGCACTGAAGAACAAAGGACCTGTCCATGAACAAGATTCGCAAAGGCGACCAAGTCATCGTGCTGACTGGCCGCGACAAGGGCAAGCGCGGCGTTGTGTCGCAGCGTGTCGATGACGCACACCTCGTGGTGGATGGCGTCAACATCGTGAAGAAGCACGTCAAGCCCAACCCGATGAAGGGCACCACCGGCGGCGTGGTCGACAAGACGATGCCGATCCATCAATCCAACGTGGCGATTTTTAACGCCGCATCCGGCAAAGCCGATCGCGTGGGCATCAAGTTGCTCGCCGATGGCAAGAAGGTGCGCGTTTTCAAGTCGACCGGCGAAGAGATCAAGGCTTAAGAGGTCCGACATGGCTCGTTTGCAAGCGTTTTATCGCGAAAAGGTCGTGCCCAGCCTGACCGAAAAGTTCGGCTACAAGTCGATCATGGAGGTGCCCCGCATCACCAAGATCACGCTGAACATGGGTGTTAGTGAAGCTGTCGCCGACAAGAAGGTCATGGACCACGCCGTGGGCGATCTGACCAAGATCGCCGGCCAGAAGCCCGTCGTCACGAAGTCGAAGAAGGCCATTGCCGGCTTCAAGATTCGTGAGAACGTGCCTATTGGTTGCATGGTCACGTTGCGTGGCGTCCAGATGTATGAATTTCTGGACCGCTTCGTGACGGTTGCCCTGCCCCGAGTCCGCGACTTCCGCGGCATCTCGGGCCGTGCTTTCGACGGCCGTGGCAACTACAACATCGGCGTCAAAGAACAGATCATCTTCCCCGAAATCGATTACGACAAGGTGGATGCTCTGCGTGGTCTGAACATCAGCATCACGACGTCGGCCAAGACGGACGAAGAAGCGAAGGCGCTGCTGGCCTCGTTCAAGTTCCCGTTCAAGAACTGAGGTGACTCGTGGCTAAACTTTCTCTCATTCAACGTGAACTGAAGCGCGAGCAACTTGTCGCCAAGTTCGCCAAGAAGTACGCCGAGCTCAAAGCCATCATCGACGACTCCAAGAAGTCGGACGAAGAGCGCTATTTGGCCCGCCTGGAGCTGCAAAAGTTCCCCCGCAACGCCTACCCGACCCGCATGCGCAATCGCTGCGAGTTGACCGGTCGTCCGCGCGGTACTTTCCGCAAGTTCGGTCTGGCCCGTAACAAGATTCGCGAACTGGCCTTCAAGGGCGACATCCCCGGTGTCGTCAAGGCCAGCTGGTAACGGCGAAGATCAGGAGATATCCCAATGAGCATGAGTGATCCTATCGCCGATATGCTGACCCGCATTCGCAACGCCCAGATGGTCGAGAAGACCGCCGTTGTGATGCCGTCGTCCAAGCTGAAGGTGGCGATCGCCAAAGTCCTGCAGGACGAGGGCTACATCGATGGATTCGAGGTCAAGGGCGAAGCTGCCCGTCCCGAACTCGAGATCGCACTGAAGTATTACGCTGGCCGTCCGGTGATCGAGCGCATCGAGCGCGTGAGCCGTCCCGGTCTGCGCATCTACAAGGGCCGCCACGACATTCCTCAGGTCATGAATGGCCTGGGTGTGGCGATTGTCACCACCCCGCAAGGCGTGATGACGGACCGCAAAGCACGTCAAGCCGGTATCGGCGGCGAAGTGCTCTGCTACGTCGCCTAAGCGCAAGGAGATACGAAGATGTCCCGCGTTGGAAAAATGCCGATCACCCTGCCGCAAGGTGTGGACCTGACGATCGGCGCCGAACAAATTAGCGTCAAGGGCGCCCAAGGCACCCTGAGCCGCACGCTGAACCCGCTCGTCGTCATCAAGAACGATGCCGGCAAGGTGACCTTCACCCCCGCCAATGACTCGGCCGCTGCCGACGCCATGAGTGGTACGGTGCGCGCCCTGGTGGCCAATATGGTCAACGGTGTGAGCAAGGGCTTCGAGAAGAAGCTGAACCTGGTGGGCGTGGGTTTCCGCGCTCAAGCCACGGGCCAAAAGCTCAACCTGCAGATCGGCTTCTCTCACCCTGTGGTGAAAGACATGCCGGCCGGCATCAAGGTTGAGTGCGCCACTCAGACCGAGATCGTGATCAAGGGTGCCGACCGCCAGGTCGTCGGCCAGATCGCCGCCGAGGTTCGCGCCTTCCGTCCGCCTGAGCCATACAAGGGCAAGGGCATCCGTTATTCGGACGAGAAGGTCTCCCTCAAAGAGACCAAGAAGAAGTAAGGAGCCGGAACATGTTGACCAAAAAAGAACAGCGCCTGCGCCGCTCGCGTCAAACCCGTGCCCGCATCGCCATCCAGCGCGTTGCGCGCCTCACGGTGTTCCGCTCCAACACGCACATCTACGCCAGCGTGATTTCCGAAGACGGCCAGAAGGTGCTTGCCAGCGCCTCGACCGCCGAAAAGGAAATCCGTGCCCAGTTGGGCGCCGTTGGCAAGGGTGCCAATGTGGACGCCGCCACGCTGATCGGCAAGCGCATTGCCGAGAAGGCCAAGGCCGCTGGCGTCGAGAAGGTTGCCTTCGATCGCGCTGGTTTCGCCTATCACGGTCGCGTCAAGGCCCTGGCCGAAGCAGCCCGCGAAGCCGGCCTGCAGTTCTGACGCACAAGGAATATAGAAATGGCAAAGTTTCAAGCTCGCGCGCAGACTGAAGGCAATGACGACGGCCTGAAGGAAAAGATGATCGCGGTCAATCGCGTCACCAAGGTGGTCAAGGGCGGCCGTACGCTGTCCTTCGCAGCACTGACGGTGGTCGGTGATGGCGACGGCCGAATCGGCATGGGCAAAGGCAAGGCGAAGGAAGTTCCTGTCGCTGTGCAAAAGGCCATGGAATCGGCTCGCCGCAACATGATCAAAGTGAAGCTGAAGAACGGCACGATCCATCACAACGTGGTGGGCGAGCACGGTGCAGCGCACGTGATCATGGCGCCGGCTCCTGCTGGTACCGGCGTGATCGCTGGCGGCCCGATGCGTGCCGTCTTCGAAGTGATGGGTGTGACCGACATCGTGACCAAGAGCCACGGTTCGACCAACCCTTACAACATGGTCCGCGCAACGCTGGACGCGCTCAAGCGCGCCACCAATGCGTCGGAAGTCGCTGCCAAGCGCGGCAAGTCGGTTGAAGAAATCTTCGGCTGATCGGCTGACTGGAGAGACCAATGTCTGACAAGAAAACCGTTACGGTCAAGCTCGTTCGCAGCCCCATCGGCTGCCGCGCTTCGCACCGCGCCACCGTGGTTGGCCTGGGCCTGCGCAAGCTGAACAGCACCAAGACCCTGGAAGACACGCCGGCAGTTCGCGGCATGATCAACAAGATCGCCTACCTCGTGCAAGTGCTCTAAGCACGGGCACGAATCGAAGGACAAAAGATGCAACTCAATACCATCAAGCCGGCCGGCGGCGCCAAGCACGCCAAGCGTCGCGTGGGCCGTGGCATTGGCTCGGGTCTGGGCAAGACCGCTGGTCGTGGCCACAAGGGTCAAAAGTCGCGTTCGGGTGGCTACCACAAGGTGGGCTTCGAAGGCGGTCAAATGCCTTTGCAACGTCGCCTGCCCAAGCGTGGCTTCAAGTCGCAATCGTTGAAGTACAACGCTGAGATCACGCTGTCGGACCTGCAAATGCTGGCCGGCGACGAGATCGACGTGCTGACGCTCAAGGCCACGGGCCTGGTGCCGGAACTGGCAAAGACCGTCAAGGTCTTCCTGTCGGGCGCCATCTCGCGCAAGGTCATCCTGAAGGGCGTGCTCGCCACCAAGGGTGCCAAGGCTGCCATTGAGGCCGCCGGCGGCTCGGTCGTCGAAGCTTAAAGAAGCACGGCAACAGTGGTTACCAATCCGAATCAACTGGCCAAGAGCGGCAAGTTCGGTGACCTGCGTCGCCGGCTTGGGTTCCTGTTGCTGGCGCTGGTCGTGTACCGCGTGGGAGCTCATATCCCCGTGCCCGGTATCGACCCGGCCCAGCTGCAGCAGTTCTTCAAGGGCCAGGAGGGCGGGATCCTCAGCCTGTTCAACATGTTCTCGGGCGGCGCTCTTTCGCGCTTCACCGTCTTCGCGCTGGGCATCACGCCCTACATCTCGGCTTCCATCGTCTTGCAGATCATGACGTATGTGGTGCCGACGCTGGAAGCGCTGAAGAAGGAAGGCGAGAGCGGGCGTCGCAAGATCACGCAGTACACGCGCTACGGCACCCTGGGCCTGGCTCTTTTCCAGAGTCTGTCCATCGCCATTGCGCTGGAAAGCTCACCTGGTCTGGTCATCAGCCCCGGTTTCGGTTTCCGCATGACTGCGGTGACGAGCCTGGTGGCTGGCACGATGTTCCTGATGTGGCTCGGCGAACAGATCACTGAACGCGGTCTGGGCAACGGCATCTCGATCCTGATCTTCGGCGGTATCGCGGCGGGCTTGCCCGGCGCCCTGGGCGGCCTCGGCAGCCTGGTGCAAAGCGGTGGCATGAGCGCGATCTCGTTCCTGATCGTCTGCGCCATCGTCGTGGCAGTGACCTACGTGGTTGTGTTCGTTGAACGTGGTCAGCGCAAGATCCTGGTGAACTACGCCAAGCGTCAGGTCGGCAACAAGGTTTATGGCGGCCAGTCGTCGCACCTGCCCTTGAAGCTGAACATGTCGGGTGTGATTCCGCCGATCTTCGCCTCGTCGATCATCCTGCTGCCGACCACGATCGTGAGCTGGGTTGCCAAGGGTGACACGCTGCGTTGGTTGAAGGACATCGCGGACATGCTGCACCCGGGTCAGCCGATCTACGTGTTGCTGTACGCTGCTGCCATCGTGTTCTTCTGCTTCTTCTACACGGCGCTGGTGTTCAACAGCCGCGAGACCGCAGACAACCTGAAGAAGAGTGGCGCGTTCATTCCGGGCATCCGTCCGGGCGAACAAACCGCCAGGCACATCGACAAGATCCTGTCCCGGCTGACCTTGGCTGGCGCGATCTACATCACCGCGGTGTGCCTGTTGCCCGAGTTTTTGAATCTGAAGTACAACGTTCCGTTCTACTTTGGTGGCACATCCCTGTTGATCATCGTGGTTGTCACGATGGACTTCATGGCCCAGGTGCAGAGTTACATGATGAGTCAGCAGTACGAATCGCTGCTGAAGAAGGCTAATTTCAAGGCCGGCTGAAAGGCCGTTCGATATTAGATAAACAACCCGGTTTCACGCGTTTGGCATGTCGAAAGATGACGTCATTCAGATGTCTGGGGAGATCCAAGAAAATCTCCCTAATGCGACTTTTCGTGTGAAGCTGGAAAACGGGCATGTGGTCCTCGGTCACATCTCAGGAAAAATGCGGATGCACTACATCCGCATCCTCCCGGGAGACAAGGTGACTGTGGAACTCACGCCCTACGATTTAAGTCGTGCTCGCATCGTGTTCCGGGCGAAGTGAGCTGTTGAAGTCCCGGACTCGTAAGAGCATTAAAGAGTAGGCCAAGGAGCAGACCATGAAAGTTTCGGCATCCGTCAAGCAGATGTGCCGCAATTGCAAGATCATCCGCCGCAAGGGTGTGGTGCGTGTGATCTGCACCGACCCGCGCCACAAGCAGCGCCAGGGCTGATTTGCAGCACGACGACAAATAGCGAGAGAGAACGCAAATGGCACGTATTGCTGGTATCAATATTCCCCCGCAAAAGCACACCGAGATCGGTCTGACTTCGATCTATGGCATCGGCCGTACGACCGCTCAGAAGGTCTGCACCGCTTGCGGAATCCCGTTCGACAAGAAGGTCAAGGACCTGACTGACTCCGATCTCGAAAAGATCCGGGAAGAAGTCGGCCGCATGACCATCGAAGGCGACCTGCGTCGCGAAATGTCGATCAACATCAAGCGCCTGATGGACCTCGGTTGCTACCGCGGTTTCCGTCATCGCCGTGGTCTGCCGATGCGTGGTCAGCGTACCCGCACGAATGCTCGCACCCGCAAGGGTCCGCGCAAGTCCGCGGCCACCGGCAAGAAGTGATCCGCTGCAAAGCTTGAAAGGTTTATATGGCAAAAGCACCCAATAACTCGGCTGCCCAGCGCGTTCGCAAGAAGGTCCGCAAGAACGTTGCCGACGGTATCGCCCACGTTCACGCGTCGTTCAACAACACGATCATCACGATCACCGATCGTCAGGGCGGCGCCCTGTCGTGGGCTTCGTCCGGTGGTCAGGGCTTCAAGGGCTCGCGCAAGTCGACTCCCTTCGCTGCCCAGGTTGCTGCTGAAGTGGCCGGTCGTGCTGCTCAAGACCAAGGCATCAAGAATCTTGACGTCAAGATCAAGGGCCCCGGCCCGGGTCGTGAGTCGTCGGTTCGCGCCCTGGCCGCACTCGGTATCCGCATCACTTCGATCTCCGACGTGACGCCTGTGCCGCACAACGGCTGCCGCCCGCAAAAGCGTCGCCGCATCTAAGCTTGCAAGAATCAGAATCGGTGCCATAATCGCCGATTCATCCAAAGCCGACTGGTGCCGTCATTCATGGCGACGCGCCCGTCGGCTCTTCTGCTGAGGTCGATCCCTTTCGGAAATTTTCGGAATATCGCTTCATAAGCCCACCGTTCGAGCCCATAAAAATCCAGGCCGGACTCGCGCGAATTCTTTGGAACTCGCGTCAGATTGAACAAGGACACGCAAAGTGGCACGTTACCTCGGCCCCAAGGCCAAACTTTCCCGCCGTGAAGGCACCGACCTGTTCCTGAAGAGCGCCCGCCGCTCCATCGCGGACAAGGCCAAGTTCGACACCAAGCCCGGCCAGCACGGCCGCACTTCGGGTCAGCGCACGTCGGACTTCGGTCTGCAACTGCGTGAAAAGCAGAAGGTCAAGCGCATGTATGGCGTGCTGGAGCGTCAGTTCCGCCGCTACTTCGCTGAAGCCGAGCGCCGCAAGGGCTCGACCGGTGCCAACCTGCTGATGCTGTTGGAATCGCGCCTGGACAACGTCGTCTATCGCATGGGCTTCGGCTCCACCCGCGCAGAAGCGCGCCAGCTGGTCTCGCACAAGGGCATCACTGTGAACGGTGAATGCGTGAACATCGCTTCCTATCTGGTCAAGGCCGGTGACGTTGTTGCTGTTCGCGAAAAATCCAAGAAGCAGCTGCGCATCATCGATTCGATGAAGCTCGCCGAGTCCATCGGCCTGCCGGCCTGGGTGACGGTTGATACCGCGAAGCTCGAAGGCGTGTTCAAGAAGGCGCCTGATCGCGACGAGCACGGTGCCGAAATCAACGAATCGCTGATCGTCGAGTTGTACTCGCGTTAATCGCTTTGTTGCGGCCGGCAGCGTCATGGGACGTCGCCGGCTTTTCCTCGTCCGGGTGGCCTGCGTAGAGCACCCGGTGGTCCTCAGCCTTATCGGTGTAACGAACCGAGGGTATTGAAACGAAAGACCTCATGCAAACAAATCTGCTCAAACCCAAATCCATCAATGTGGAGCCCCTGGGCGGTCATCGCGCCAAGGTCACTCTGGAGCCGTTCGAACGCGGCTATGGCCACACCCTGGGCAATGCCCTGCGCCGTGTGCTGCTGTCCTCGATGGTGGGTTATGCGCCGACGGAAGTGACCATCGCTGGCGTGCTGCACGAGTACTCGGCCATCGACGGTGTGCAAGAGGACGTGGTTCACATCATGTTGAACCTCAAGGGCGTGGTTTTCCGCCTGCACAACCGTGAAGAAGTGACCCTGGTCCTGCGCAAGGAAGGCGAAGGCCCCGTCACTGCTGCCGACATCCAGTGCCCGCACGACGTCGAGATCATCAATCCCGAGCACGTCATCGCCCACCTGTCGCAAGGCGGCAAGCTGGACATGCAGATCAAGGTTGAGAAGGGCCGTGGCTATGTGCCCGGCACGATGCGTCGCTACGGCGACGAGCCGACCAAGAGCATTGGCCGCATCGTCCTCGACGCTTCGTTCTCGCCGGTCCGCCGCGTCAGCTACGCCGTCGAAAACGCTCGCGTTGAGCAGCGTACCGACCTGGACAAGCTGGTCATGGAAATCGAAACCAACGGCGCCATCTCGCCTGAGGAAGCGATCCGTGCTTCGGCCAAGATCCTGGTGGAACAGCTCGCCGTGTTCGCTCAGCTGCAAGGCACCGACGTTGCCGGCATGTTCGACGACCAGCCCGCTCAGCGTTCCAGCAGCTTCGATCCGATCCTGCTGCGTCCGGTGGACGAACTGGAACTGACCGTGCGTTCGGCCAACTGCCTGAAGGCCGAAAACATTTACTACATCGGCGACCTGATCCAGCGTACCGAGACCGAGCTGCTGAAGACCCCGAATCTGGGTCGCAAGTCGCTCAACGAAATCAAGGAAGTCCTCGCTTCGCGTGGCCTGACCCTGGGCGCTCGTCTCGAGAACTGGCCCCCTCAAGGTCTCGACAAGCGTTAATTGAACCACCCCCGAAGGCGCTTTGCGCCTCCCCCTCAAGGGGGCGAAGCCAGTGACCCGGCAAAGCCGGTTTCACGGCTTCTGCTGGGGAAGGCAGAATTTTTAGAGAAGGGTGGTTAACGACCACCCGGTGCACCCGGCAGTACCTGATACGGCTGCTGGTATTACATTGATTGAAAGGAAAGCACCATGCGTCACCGTCACGGCCTTCGTAAGCTGAACCGTACCTCCGAACACCGCAAGGCAATGCTGCGCAATATGTGCGTCTCGCTGCTGCGCCACGAAGCCATCAAGACCACGGTCCCCAAGGCCAAGGAACTGCGCAAGGTGGTCGAGCCTCTGATCACCCTGGCCAAGACCGCCACGCTGGCCAATCGCCGCCTGGCTTTCGACCGCCTGCGTGACCGCGAGATCGTCACCAAGCTGTTCAACGAACTGGGCCCGCGTTTCGCCGCTCGTCCGGGCGGCTACACCCGCATCCTGAAGATGGGCTTCCGCGTGGGCGACAACGCTCCGATGGCCTATGTCGAGCTGGTGGACCGCGCTGAAGGCGAAGTCCCGGCCGCTGAATAAGCAGGCAGCTCCGCCAAGTCGTTCAAGAAGCCAGCCTCGCGCTGGCTTTTTTCATGGGTATTTCACTTGCCCGGATAATTCTGCAATGAGCCGTATCTTCAAGACCCTTCTCCTCGCCCTCCTGCTGGCCCTGCACCTTGCACCCGCCAGTGCGGCCGATGATTTCCTCGACCCCGAGCAGGCTTTCAAGCTCACGGTACGAACGCTGGACGACAAGAATGTCGAGGCGGCCTGGGCCATCGCGCCCGGCTACTACATGTACCGCGAGCAGTTCAAGACCAGCGCCGAAGGTGCAACGCTTGGCGAGCCCGCGATTCCCAAGGGCGAGACGAAGTTCGATGAGACCTTCCAGAAGGAAGTCGAGATCTATCACGAGCGGCTCGCCGTGCGGATTCCGGTTTCAGGTGCTAACGGTCCGTTCAAGCTGACTCTGGTTGGCCAGGGCTGTGCGTCCAAAGGGCTGTGCTATCCGCCGATGACGACGCTGTGGGAAATTGATCTGGCCAAGGGCCTGGTCACGAAGGTCGAGACCCCCGACCCACTCGCCATTCCCGCTTCCACGATGACGGAGATCGCGCCTACCTCGGCCGAGGTGCCGTCAGTCGCCGCCTCGGCAGCCGCCGCCCCCAGTGGTGACCGCATCGCCGCTGCGCTCGCCGCTGGCAACTTCTGGCCTGTCGTCGGCCTCTTCCTGCTGCTCGGCCTGGGCCTGTCGCTCACGCCCTGTGTGCTGCCCATGCTGCCCATCCTCTCCAGCATCATCGTCGGCTCCGGCACGCCCTCGCGCGGCCGCGGCCTGATGCTGGCGGCCAGCTACTCACTCGGCATGGCCATCGTCTACACCCTGCTCGGCGTGGCCGCGGGCCTGGCCGGCGAGGGCTTGGCCGGCGCGCTGCAAAAACCCTGGGTCCTGACACTCTTCTCGCTGGCCCTGGTCGGCTTCTCGCTGTCCATGTTCGGCGCCTACGAACTGCAATTGCCTTCCAGCCTGAGCGGAGGGCTCACGAACGTGTCGCAGAAGCTGCCGGCGGGCAAGGCCTTTGGCGTCTTTGTGATGGGCGGTGTATCGGCCTTGATCGTCAGCCCCTGTGTGGCCGCGCCTTTGGCGGGCGCGCTGGTCTACATCAGCCAGAGCCGCGACGTCGTGCTCGGAGGCAGCGCGCTCTTCGCGCTGGCCTGCGGCATGAGTGTGCCGCTGCTGCTGCTGGGCGCTTCCGCCGGCACGCTGCTGCCGCGCGCCGGCGCCTGGATGGACGGGGTCAAGCATTTCTTCGGCCTGCTGCTGATTGGCGTGGCCATCTACACCATCCAGCCCGTGCTGCCCGTGGCCGTGGCGCAGCTGCTTTGGGCCGGACTGCTCGTGGCCACGGCCGCGATGTTCGGCCTCTTTGAGAGCACGTCCGCTGCATCGCCCCTGGCCTGGTTGCGCAAGGCGCTTGCGGTGATCGCTCTGGTGTGGGGCGGCGCGCAGATGATCGGCGCGGCGCAGGGCGGTACGGATGTCCTCAAGCCCCTGGGCTCGTTCGCCATCGCGGGCGGGGCGCCCAAGGCCGAAGCCGGCGCTGAAGTCCACTTCCAGAAGGTCAAGAGCGTGGCGGAGCTGGACGCTTTGCTGGCCAGCGCCGGCAAGCCTGTCATGCTGGACTTCTACGCCGACTGGTGCGTCTCCTGCAAGGAGATGGAGCGCTACACCTTCACCGATGCCGGCGTGCGCGCCAAGCTCGGCAAGATGCTCTTGCTGCAGGCCGACGTGACGGCCAACACGGCCGACGACAAGGCCCTGCTGAAGCGCTTCAACCTCTTTGGCCCGCCGGGCACCATCTTCTTCAACGCGCAAGGCCAGGAAACGGGTGCCCGCGTCGTCGGCTTTGAAGATGCCGCCAAGTTCACGGCTTCGCTCACCGCCGCCGGGCTCTGAATCCCGCGGTTACGGGGCGGTACTCAGGGTTGAAACCGCTTTCATAACACCTCTCCTGAGGCGATGATCTCCCTGCGGCGCTGACACGGCGCCGTCTAGAACAACGATTCAGGAGACCGAAGTTGACCCGCGTCCATGTCCAAGGGCTGAACATCCGATTCGGCACCCAAGAGGTGATCCGCAATCTCGACCTTGATGTCGAAAGCGGCGAATTCCTCGTGCTGCTGGGCCCCTCGGGCTGCGGCAAGTCCACCCTCCTGCATTCCATCGCCGGCCTGCAC
>Ga0164241_10002912_pt1 | contig 17900 bp, 13 predicted proteins | sample OricomyardsoilBY_FD_108780 | JGI IMG/M metagenome (GOLD analysis project Ga0164241, IMG submission 108780) | Backyard soil microbial communities from Emeryville, California, USA - Original compost - Back yard soil (BY) | ecosystem: Environmental > Terrestrial > Soil > Unclassified | place: USA...
ATTATTTTATCAAGCCTTTCTTTTTCTTCATCATCATATCTTCCTACGATCAAATATTTGATACGCGGATGAGACAGGCTTAATTTTTTAAGGCTTTCAATTACCATATCATACCCCTTATATCTTTCCTTTGCTGCAAGCCTGGTGAGCGTCATCAACACTATATCATTTTTCTTCAACCGGTATCTTTCCAACAAGTAATTTTCCTTTTCTTTTTCGATGGGCTTTTCTAAAAAAGGATCAAGGCAATTATTGAGAACACTGATATTTTCTCCCGGAAATCCGTTGATCCGTACCAGGACATCTTTTGTGTATTTGCTTACCGAAATTATCTTATCACATTTAAACAGCATTTTCTTTTTAAAGCCTTTAAATGGCTCCCAGACTTCGATGCCGTGAGCAATGAGAATTAATTTTGTTTTGGGAGAAAACAGTTTAATAAGATAACCTACCGGCAACAGATTGACGTGGCTCATAATCACCATATCGTTCTTCATTCCCTCCGAAACACATTTTCGCGTAAACATCCATCGCCTGATTCCGAAACCGGTAAAGTTTTTTTCAGGAATATATTTTTCATCTACATCTCCCTGATCATCGTACATGGAGCACACGCTTAGCTCACTACCTGATGCCCCACTCAGCTCATATAGTGCTTTCCCGACTACTTTGCTTACTTTTTCTATACCACCCGCGATCGAAAATGTTCTTAAGGTAAGAAAGAGTATTTTTTTGCTTTTTGTTTTTTCTTCCTCATTTGTAAAGATGCTTTCGTTGATTTTTTTTGGCACTTTTCTATCATTTCTTCGTTCATTCTTACGAATAGAAACGCCTCGTTCATTCATTAAAACCAATGACAGGAACTGCGACCAATGCATATTTCCGGCGACAAAGTCTTTGTAATCTCTTCCATTCGGATCAACAAAATCCTTTACCAGTTCGTCGTTAGCAAGCCACTTTCTAAACGGAAATCCAAATCCCATTTTTGGTCTTTTCCAAACTGCTTCCGGCAAAATATCTTTGAAGGAATCGATCAAAAGTTGTTTTGGAAATTGCCCTTGCGATTTAAGCGGATCGCTGATTTGCATGGAAAGATCCACGAAGTCCCTGTCAAGAAAAGGGACTCTTATTTCAATCCCATGCGACATGCTCATTACATCTACATCGCGCAGCAATTGATTTTGCATAAACAAATTCAGCTCAATCCAGCTTGCCTGATCAAAAGCGTTTAAGTGATTTATATTTTCGCAGACGGGCTGCTCCCGTAATACCTGCCAAACTTGCTCTTCAGAAATATTCAGATGCGCAGCAATTTCAAAAGGGACAAACTGCCCGCGCAAAAACAGGTATTTACCTGTAGCACCTTCGAGACCTAAGTAACCTAATCTTCTTAATCCTTTGAGGCTGGTATATTTCCCTAAACCTAATAATTGTCGTGGAAGTTTTTCCAGGAATTTTACTTTTTGCATTCTTTTGAAAGATGGATATCCTCCATACAATTCATCTCCTCCGATGCCGGATAATACGGCCTTCAGCCCATTTTCTTTTGCGTATTTACTGATAAACCATGTATTGATGCCGTCACATCCCGGCTGATCAATTGACCGTAATATCCGGGGAAGATTTTGATGAAATTCTGCTTCCGTTAAAAGATGCTGATTGCTCGCACAAGACATTTTTTGCAATAAAATATCCTGGTATTTTTTTTCTGAAAATTCATCTTCTTCAAAAAATAAAGAAAGGGTATTTAGCCTTGTTTGCTGATCGGCGGCGGCAAGCAGGGAAACAATGCCTGAATCCAGGCCACCACTTAAGAAAACACCAATAGGGGCATCAGCTATGAGATGACGCTTTACCGATTTTTGTAACTCATTTTTTATGCAAGAGATCGCGTCGGCCCTGTCAAATATTTTAGGATCAACATGAAACTTTTTATAGGATTGTATTGATGAGGTTCCGCCTTTTACCTGATAGCACAAGAACGAACCTTTTGGTACCGGGCGCGCGCGCTTTAAGGTAGTAACCGGTTCCGGCAGGTGTCCATACGCCATGAGATAAATGGGCCACAAACTGTTCTCTTCTTTTAAATAAGGAATCGCATTAAATCCTCTTATTTCTGATGCAAAGGCAAGACCTTCTTTTGTATCTGCATAATAGAGAGGTTTTATGCCTGACGGATCTCTGACGAGGTAAAGCTTTGCGTTTTGATGGTCCCATAGCGCAAAGGAAAACATGCCATTCATTTTATTGAATGAGTCCGTTCCCCATGCAGCAAATGCAGCCAATATCACTTCTGTATCTGTTTGCGTACTAAATGTATAGCCTAAGCATTTCAACTGAGATCTAAGTTCCAGGTAATTATATATCTCGCCATTAAACGAAATCTGATATCGCCCTTCGCCATAACTCATAGGCTGGTGGCCGGCTTCAGAAAGGTCAATCAAAGATAAACGCCGATGGCCTAGTACCAGGTGGTAGTCATCACTGGCAAAAATACCTTCATCATCCGGACCGCCATGTTGCAGAATGCAGCACATTTCCTTTACCATTTTTTTTAATGATTCAGTCGGTAAGGAAGGATTGATGATGCCGGAAATTCTACACAAGGGGTGTTAGTTCTTAGTTTGTAGTTCGAAGTTTTAGTACTGCAAGGAATTTGTGTTCTGTAACTATTTAAATTAAATTCTTCGAGTGCTTCAATTAGAGGTGGTCGGTGGAGGACACCGCCCACGGGCGAAAAAATGGGGAATCAGAAAATCAGAAAACCCCCAAAGGCCAAAAGTTATGCACTTTGAACTAAAAACTGTTCTGTATAAGTTCGTTGCAGGCCTTCTTCAAAACCAATCTCAGCCTGCCATCCAAGCGAGTGCAATTTCGTTACGTCTAATAGCTTTTGAAATGTACCATCGGGCATGGACGTATCAAAAACCAGTTTGCCTTCGTACTGTGAAATATTTTTTATCATCAGCGCCATTTCAGCAATTGAAATATCCTTACCTACACCCACATTAATAATATCCGGATCATTATAATTTTCCATCAGGAAATAACAGGCTGAAGCGAGATCATCTACATGCAGGAATTCCCGGCGCGGATTGCCCGTGCCCCAGATAGTTACAGTCGGTTCTCCACTCATCTTCGCCTCAAAAAACTTACGCAACAATGCCGGTAGCACGTGCGAGTTTTTTAAATCATAATTATCCCCGGGGCCATACAGATTTGTAGGCATCGCACTGATAAAATTGCTTCCATATTGTTTGTGATAAGACTGACACATTTTTAACCCGGCGATCTTTGCTATGGCATACGCGTCGTTGGTAGGTTCCAGGTGGCCACCTAATAAATATTCTTCTTTAATAGGCTGTCGAGCATTTTTTGGATAGATACAACTGCTGCCTAAAAACAATAATTTTTTTACATCATTTTTGTAAGACTGATGTATCACATTATTCTGAATACATAAATTATCATAAATAAAATCGGCAGGATATATATTATTGGCATTGATGCCTCCCACTTTTGCGGCAGAAAGGAAAACGTATTCCGGTTTTTCTTCTTCAAAAAATTCTTTTACAGATCGCTGGTCACGCAAGTCGAGCTCAGCGGACGTTTTCAATAAAAGATTTGAATAGCCCTCGCTTTTTAATTTCCTTACTATCGCACCACCGACAAGACCGCGGTGTCCGGCAACATATATTTTTGAGTCTTTTTTCATATTCTTAGATAGTTAATGATATCAGCATTTTTTTTGAATAGATATTGTAAACAAAATTACCTGTACGGCATCCAGGCAGATGGACAGTTTTTATATTTTACTGAAATAAAAATTTTGTTGATGGTAAAAATTTACAAGCCTTCGTTTCGAAGTAGTTTTACGAGCCAGCTAAATGATCTCGAGGTTTTTCTTATCAAAGTGCGCGCTAAGTTGCAGATCGAGCGTATCAATTTTTACAACGGCCCTGTTGCCAAGCACTTCTACTACAACACCATTAAAATTCATCAACACGCCTTGTTTGATCCGTACTTCGGTGTTTACCACAAATCCTTTTGCTTCAACCCTCACATCGTTGAATTCATTCAGGAATTTCCGGATGGTATCAATTTCTTCATCGCGAATAACGGCAGGCTTACCCAACCAATAAACAAAATTTAAAACGCCGTTAATACTTTTTATTTCCCATTTTTTTTGATCCTCTACTCTGACAAAAACATATCCTTTGAACACAGGTTCGAGCACGACTTTTTTTCGATCGCTCCATTGTCTCGTTACTTTATTAATGGGACAATAATTTTCAAAACCTTTTTCCAGGAGCTGGGAGGCCACTTTCTTTTCCCAACGGGGTTTTGTATACACCGCGTACCAGGTTTTTCTTACCGTTTCGATTTTAATAAAGTTTTAATAGGTTAGGAATAAATCAGTAATTCATGTTAAGACAAAGGCTTATACCTTCTTGTAATCCTAAATGCAATAACAAGGATATTTGGAATTCAAGACTGCTGTTCACGATGCTGTATTCACAATTACCGGCTACAATTTACTTCGCAAAGCTTCGCTATTCCTCAGTTACATAAATTTTTTAACTGAAGTTAATTTCCGGCACATCCCTTTAATTATTTATTTATCTTTATTTACGAAAAAACTTTTTAAAGAACGACTTAATACCTTTCTTTTCCTCAAGATAATATCCTCCGCCATATCCACCTCCATAGCCATATCCATAACCATATCCATAGCCGTACCCGTTGCCATACCCCCCGAAGCCGTATCCGTAAAAATTAAATCCCCGCGGCTTCACGCCGTTAAAAACCAACGCGGTATTCTTGAATTTTTTTTGCTTATGTACAGCAGCGATCATTGTCAAAAAAACCCGTGGCGTAACTCCATGACGCACGACAAACAAATTAATGTCGGCAAATTTTTGGAGTAATTGGGAATCAGTAACGGGTGAAACCGGAGCCGTATCCATTATTACATAATCGAAACGGGTTTTAATTTCTGCAATTAATTCCTCGAACCGCTCACCTTGTATTAATTCTGTCGGATTAGGAGGGATCGGGCCTGCAGAGACTACATAAAGTCCCGGTATCTCAGTTACTTTTATTATTTCATCAATGGTGGCCTTCTCAGCGAGATAACTTGAAATGCCCGGCGTCTTTTTCACCTTTAAAACTTTACTCACCTTAGGCTTGCGAAGATCCATTTCCATCAGCGCTACTTTTTTGCCTGTAAGGGTAAAACTGATGGCCAGGTTGATTGCAACAAAACTTTTTCCCTCTCCCGAAACACTCGATGTAACCATTAACGTATTGCGTTTTTCATTCAGGCCCATGAAAGCAAGGTTTGTCCTTATGGACCGGAATTGCTCGGCTATTACGGTTCTTTTGCCGTCTAAAATTACGATCGGGTCTTTACCCGGGACCTGTACCAACTCCCCTAAAATAGGAATGTCAATTTTATCTTCCACTTCTGAACGGAACAAAACATTGCGGCTGAATATTTCTTTCAATAAAACAATAAATGCTCCTCCAAGTAGCCCAAGCACCAGTCCTGCGAGGTAAAAGTTTTTGGCAATGGGCCGCACAGGACCATAAGATGAAGGCGATTCTATCACTTTAAGATCGGGCGTTGTAGATGCGTAAGAAATGGCTGTTTCTTCTTTTTTCTGCAACAGGAAGGTGTAGATACTATTTTTGATGGCCTGTTGCCTGCTAATGTCCAAAAAAATCCTTTGTTGCTCCGGTACTTTTTTCAAAAGGTAGTCATTGGCTGCAATTTGTGAATTAACCTGGTTTTTCATTACCATCAGGTTACTTCTAATATTAGCCATATTTTCCCTGATATCATCTTTTATCTTTTCTACCTCCGCATTGGCCAGGATGGCGGCATCATTGTTTTCTCCGGTTACACTATGTAAAGATTCAACTTGCGTTTCTGCCGTATAAAGCTTATCCAACAAACCCGATAGAGTAGGATCGCTGATTAATAACAAAGATGGCACTATGCCCGGCTTTTTTCCTTTGCGTTCTATATAATCTTTAATGTCATTCAAACCTTCCAGTTGCAGATCGATCTGGCTATTTTGTTTATCAAGGTCAGTGACTAAACTAAAATAAGCGCTTGCCTGGGTGCCCAGGTCAACAGCCGATGTCCGTGACTGGAAACCTGCAATATTCCTTTCTACACTGTCTAATTGCGCTGCCACCAAACCCAGCCGGTCGTCAATAAAATTAAGCGTTTTCTCCAAAATTTCATTCTTGTCCTGCACTGCGTTAATGTTATAAATCTCAAAAAGCTTCTTTAAAATATCACGTCCTTTTTCGGGCACCGGTGTTTCAAGAGAGACGTTCAAAATGGTGGACGAATAAGAATAGGGAGCAATTTTGAGACCTCCTACAATAGCGCCCGCCGCTGATGCAGGAGGAAAAAATTGAACAAAATAATTTTTGCCGGTTACATTGTGATTATATTCATGGTTAACGACCAACCTGACTACCACTTTGCCAAAGACTGCTGTAGAATCAAACGGAATATTCTTATTGTCAATTCGAATAACTTCCTTGTGCCAGTCAACGGAAAAAGAATAAGTTCCATATAAATTAAAACCATCTTTATCGAGCGCGACAAATTTTACGGGAGAATTGTTCTTATACAATTCTTCGGTACGAACGTTTCCTTTGTTGTAAACCAATGCATAGAGATCCAGTTCTTTTACGACTTCAGTCATCAAATCAGGAGAGCGCAGCACCACGATTTCATTATCCACAATCTTTTTTTCTCCGAAAATATTCAGCGCGTCCAGCACCTTAGAATCACTTCCACTTTTTTGGGGATCTTTCAGCAATGCTTTTGCGGAAGCCACATACACCGGTACCTGCGAGCGAAGATCCAGATAAGCAACCAGCAAGCAGACAGATGTAGTGATAACAAATAATGGCCAGAACGGCAGGTATTTGTAAATGACCTGCTTAAAGATATTTGAATCTGTTTTTTCCTTAAAAAATTGCTCTTCGTCCATTTAAAGGCTTTTGAGTTAAGGGTTTATCTCGTTAATGATAAAGAAAATAAATGTAATGGTCGTAATTACCAGTGAATAAATTTTGAGCCAGGTATAATTGTTCACCTTTACAGGTTCTACATATACAATATCATTGGGCTGCATATAGAAATAAGGTGAATAAAATATGGACTCATCGGTTAGATTCAACCTTTTAAATTCTTTCGAATCACCTTTCTCGCGCACTACCAGGATATTATCGGGCTTGCCTTTTGTTTCTATTCCGCCACTTGCCGCCAGCGCATCCAAAATGGTCATATTATCATTAGGCATAGGGACTATTTGGGGCGATATCCCTCCTATCACAGTAATATGCCTGTTTAAAAAGCCGACAGCCACCACCGGCTGCGCCAGATAGGGAGCGAGTTGTTTTTCCAGCGTATCCTTTAGCGCTTTCCGGGTAATACCCGCCACATGCAACGTGCCGATTTTTACAAATTGTATATCCCCGTTTCCATCAACAAAATACCCAGGGACCGGGCCCTGTGCATTTGGCGGGGCATTATATATCAACGTATTTTCAGGACTAAGACTGGCAACGGTAATGCCCAACAAATCTCCTTTTTGAATCTTAGGTTCAAAATCTTTTGAAACCAGGTTAGAGAGTGTGGTATCGTTCGGAATATGCTGAAAGTAAGTGGTATTTTTTGCAGGGCTACAGGAACAAAATATTATTAAAGTCGCCAAAAACAAAAATATCGGATGATAAAAAAAGTTCGACAGATTCAGATTACAGTGATATTTATTGGCTACTTTCTGAGACCGAATCCGGTACATTAGGTATTTAGTTTGCATACTCAGATAAAATGTCAATAAATTTATAAGGGTTACATTTCAGCGAACGCAATTTAGCTGAAAATATTTAAACAGGCTCGTCTTAAAAAAATCAGGCCTGAAATACAACGCCACCTTGAACTACAATGCCCAATAGGTTATTTTTGTGAAATGCGCAGTAAACGCCTGCCGACCGATTTTTTTGGGCAGGAACAAATAATTAAGAAACTGATTCTACTTTCTTTTGGTCTCTTATCTTTTTTATTCCATAAGCTATGCCTATTGCTATCAATGCGATGAGACCGCTATCGATGGGACAAAGTTCTAGTGGAACATCGGGGTTACAATTAGGGTTAGGCGGTCCGCCAGGTTGAGCGTGGACCAGGTTAGGTAAAAGAAGAAAAATAAACAGTGGCAACAGTAAATAAACAAATGGCCAATACGATTTTTTCATAAAAGGTGTTTTGAAAGATCACTAAGGTATATAAAATATTATAACGTGCTCTAAATCCTGGCAAAAAAATATAACGATCAAAAAAGCGTGGGGCTTTTGTATTGATTTCTAAACTTCCTGCTACCCCCTCCGGATATCTTTTTCCTGCCGATCACATAGCCCACTTTTATATTAATCGTGAAATAAGTATCATCATTATTGGGATTACCCCTGATGCCGCCGGGATGATTGGTGTTATCTTCGGGTCTTGCATCGGGCCTCCCGCGTTCGTTTAATATAAGCGCATCAGTTAACTGGGCGCCGGTCAAATATTTGGAAAAGACATTGGGATCTATATATCTGCCATGTACGTCATCAAGATAATCAGTCTCTAATACCCGGGTAATGTATTCTATTTTCAAATCAAACTTGGCAGATATTTCGTACGCCAACCCAACACCAAAAGAAAAGTTCATCTGCGTCAGGTTGTATTCTTTGCTTTTGGGGTATTCAACAAAACCTTCCCCCTCAGTATGGAGTGGATGCAAATCTACCCATTGGCCATTCAGATTGGCCTGGGGATTGAAATGAAAGACGCCTACGCCACCGACAAGGTAGGGTGCGAATGAAGTGGGATAAGCCTCCGAATTGAAATTTTTGAAGAACTGAACCGGATAAAATTCTCCCAGAATTGAAAGTTCGCCTATAGGGCTTCTAAAGCTCAGGTTCCTGTTGTATCTTCCTATCGATATAGAAGTAGATTTTATACCGGCAAGGAGGCTATCGTTCGATTTCACTGTTCCATAAGTGCCTTCGAGTCTTAATCCTAAAAAATGTTGGTAAAGTAAGCTGAAATAAATGCCACCTGAAAGTGTGGTGCTACTAATATTCAAATCTTTTGCTCCGCTCCTTCTATTCACGTTTCTTCCCCCAATATCTGTAAGGCTATTCATAGGCCCAAATGAAATTCCAGCCTCGAAGGTTAGAGGATTATCATAATATTCGTCATTGTAGTAATAATATTGCGCTCTTGCCGAAAGCGTAGTAAGATAAAAAATTAAAAAAATGGGTATTTTAAATTTCATTCAAAAGCGTGGTTTTGATATTTTCATTTAAGCGCTGAAAATCTGTGTTACAAAATAACGGTTTTTTTTCTTCTTTAATATATTATTTATTATTTTTCAAAGAAAAAACGTGATTTGGTGCGCTTGATTGATATCAATGAAATTTAAACCAAAAATAAGCGTCGAACAAATCGTTTATCAAAAAACCGCAGTAACAATTAACGTTACTACGGTTCATATTTTGCACTTAACCTCTATTAAAGTTTTTGCAATTTCCCATTATAGTTAATGTCATCATTAATAATAGTGATATAGTACATTCCGGTACTTAATTTCTGAGGGCTTATTGAGACCGCATTATTACCTTTTACAATGCTAACCGATTTCTGATACACAGCCTGGCCACTGGCATTTCTTATCATCATCGTTGCAATTCCCGCTTTTGGTGCATTAAACGAAGCTGTGAAATTATCCGTGAAAGGGTTTGGATATACCTTAAAGGATGCTGTAGCATCGTTTGCTGAAAGTTTTACGATATTGGAGAAACTGAATTTTCCATCAATGTCGACTTGTTTCAGCTTGTAATATACATTCCCATCAAGATTAATTCGATCCTGGTAAGTATAAGTTTTAGGTACAGCACTATTACCTGCGCCTGCTATGGTGGCTGCCAGCTCAAAATTACTTCCGTCATAACTTCTGTACAATTCAAACCGATCATTATTCAATTCCTGGCTGGTTTGCCAGTTTAACTTAGCGACACCGTTTGAATAACTGCCGTCAAACGAAGTGAGTTTTACAGGCAAAGCACCTTCCTTTACTACAAGTGCGTAATCATTAAAATAGCGGCAATCTGGATTGCTAAGGCCCGGTCTTGAGGCGGCGACCACTAATCTATAAATATTCCCGTTTGCATTTTGTGCTTTAAGATCAGAAGACACATTAGTGATATCATAACTTAAAGTAGCCGATCCCCCGGAATAGACAATATTTCCGCCGGAAATGTTGGTGAAGGTGATGCCTGCATCCCTGCTCACCTGCCATTGATAGACCGTATTGGTTTGAGAAGGATCACTAATTACATACGTGGGCGAAACGGTAGTACCGACATTCGCAATTGACGGTCCGTTTACCTGAATTTTTGACTCACAAACGTTGAAAGAGATATCGTCTAAGCCCAGATCATTGCCACCGGCAACCGCGGTTGAGTTCACTACCTTTAAATCAACTACTGTGCCGGTGGTGGTGAATTGTCCACCCACTTTATGCCATTGGTGATCATAAGGTATATGCCCGGAAGTACCGATGGTATCTGTGCCGTTGACCACAAAAGAAATACTGGGCGAAGCATCCACATCACCTGCCGGCATCATATTTATTACCCAGGCAGAAAATTCATAAATAGCGCTGCCACAAACCGGTATTGATTTAATCTGATAAAATATTGGGGTTTTAGTAATATCGGGAGCGCCGTTTACCGCCAAAAAATATCCCTGGTCACCAGTATGATCTGCCGCTATCCAAATTGGATCGTGAATACAGTTAGAGCCACTCGCATCCCCCATTATTTTCAGGATTGAATAAGAAAATTCGTTTTGCATTCCATTCGCGGGAGGCGCATCATCTTTGCTTGTTGCTCTATAATCATAATCTGAACAAGGAAAAATATTTCCGCTCGGAGCACCGCAGGGATCTATTTTATTACCCACATTATTTAGCGGATTGTATGTATTGCTTCCTGATTGAAGGCAGGCGGCCGCATTAGCATTGGGTGTAATGTACGGAACGCTGAATGTTCCGCGGGCTGCCAATAAATTGGGACCTTTATTTCCATCACATAAAGTTCCTGTTTGCGCCGACACTGATTGAAAGGTTAGCAGGCCAATCGTGGCCAGTAAAAGTGTGTTAAAATGTTTCATTCTTTTGGATTTAGAGTTAATTAAAATAGCTCAAAAATTGAAATTATAATCCTGCGGCTTTACTCAACGACAAAACTACAGGCAATTTAAAATCTGCATTGGTTTTTTTTTCAGAAGATCTTTGGAGGAAATTCCTACAGCAGGTTAGTTGCTTGGATCGACAAAAATAGGGAAGAAATTTATTAATCCAAATATTTTCTGCCCTTTTTTTAAAATTACACTCCGGTTCATTTCAGAATAACATTCATGAGGTATAAATTTATTGTTTTACTAACAAATAGGCAAAAGAATTAAAAACCGACATCGAATGATTCACCTGCGAAAAAGCAAAATTTTTGTTTCGGTAAAACAGGTAGCAGGGAAGTGCCTTATTCTTCCTAAAATGTAAATACTTAATTTCGCAATATGGAATCAATAAATAAGGAAGAAGGACTATTGAAATTTATAAATACGCTACCCGAAGGAAAAATTTTTAAACACATTTCCGAAAAAATCATAGCCGGTCAAAGAATTACCGATGAGGAAGGAGTGTTTCTCTTCGAAAAAGCCAGCCTTGGGCTTAGCGCCTCGTTGGCGAATTACATCAGGGAAAAAAAACACGGAAATAAAACCTACTTTAACCGGAATTTCCATATTGAACCCACAAATGTTTGCGTTTTTTCCTGCAAATTTTGTTCTTATTCAAGGTTGTATGCCCATCGCGACGAAGGATGGACTTTGACGAAAGAACAAATGATGGACATCGTAAAAAGCTATGACGGAAAACCTGTTACGGAAGTTCATATCGTGGGCGGCGTTCATCCTAAAATGAATCTCGATTTCTTTTGTGATTTTATTTCACAAATAAAAACACACAGACCCGAACTGCATGTTAAAGGATTTACAGCTGTGGAACTGGATTACATGTTTCGCAAGGCAAAATTATCCGTAAAGGACGGAATGAAAAAATTACACGATGCCGGTTTGCAATCGATGCCCGGTGGCGGCGCAGAGATTTTTGATGCAGAAATAAGAAACCAAATCTGCCATGACAAGGTAGATGCTGAAGGCTGGCTAAAAATTCACGAAGAGGCGCATGCCCTGGGAATGCATACCAATGCTACCATGCTCTATGGACACATCGAAAATTACAGTCATCGAATTGATCACATGAGTCGTTTAAGAAATTTACAAGATAGCACTCATGGCTTTAATACATTTATCCCGCTAAAATTCAGAAATCAAAATAATGACATGAGCCATGTTCCGGAATCATCCATTATCGAAGACATGAAAATGTACGCTGTAGCGAGAATTTACATGGATAATTTCCCTCATCTAAAAGCTTATTGGCCAATGCTTGGAAGGCAGAATGCACAGCTTTCCTTGTCCTTCGGTGTGGACGATATGGATGGCACCATTGATGACTCTACCAAAATCTATTCAATGGCAGGAAGCGAAGAACAAAATCCGGCGATGAGTACGGATGAACTCGTGATGCTGATTTCACAAGCAGGCCGCGAAGCAGTAGAAAGAGATACACTATACAACGTGGTAAAGTCGTACTCCAATAAACAAGCAGTGCACTTCGACGAGACCTTGAATTAGGCAGCACTCAGAAGGGCTTTAACTGTTCGGGCTTTGGCCACCTTTTTTGTGATACCATTTAAAAGAAAAATGCCCGTATTTTCTTAATTTTGCACACTTTAAAAAAGTAGCATTTACTTTCTTATTATTTATTTTAAATTTCTTATTTTTTATTTCAACATGCTATTAGGATTACAGAATGTCACCTTCGAATTTGGAGCAAGAGTAATTGTGAAAGATGCCACCTGGCATATTCAACCGAATGAGAGAATCGGACTTATCGGCTACAATGGAACAGGAAAATCAACCTTGTTGAAAGTATTAACCAATCAATATCTTCCTTCCGTGGGTTCTGTTGAAAAAGGAAGAGAAACCACCATCGGCTTTCTTCACCAGGATCTTTTAAGTTTTGATACCGAAGATTCAATCTTAGACGTAGCATTAAGCGCTTTCGAAAGAGTACGCGAATTGGAAAAAGAAATAGAGCAGATAGGGATTGAGTTAGAAAAAACATCGGATGAATCGTTGGCCCATCTTTATGGAGACAAATTGCACGAACTGGAAATTCTTGGAGGCTACGATATTCACCATAAAACGGAAGAAATTTTGCAAGGGCTCGGATTCGCAAATGCAGATCTGCAAAGACCATACAAAGAATTTAGCGGAGGCTGGCGCATGAGGGTGTTGCTGGCAAAAATGATTTTAATGAATCCTGATGTTCTACTGATGGACGAACCTACAAACCATTTGGATTTACCTTCTATTGAATGGTTGGAAAAGTATTTGCAACACTATCGCGGTTCTGTGGTTATTGTTTCGCACGACAGATATTTCCTGGATAGAATGGTTACCAAAATTGTAGAACTCTATCAGCAGGAATTGCATTTTTATACAGGCAATTATTCTTATTATCTGCAGGAAAAAGAACAACGGATCGAATTGCAAAAACGCGCTTATGAAAACCAGCAGGATTATATACGCCAGCAAGAAAAATTTGTTGAGCGTTTTAAAGCCAAAGCCTCAAAAGCCGCGCAGGCGCAAAGTATCATGAAACGCCTTGACAAAATAGACCGGATAGAAAATACTGAACTGGAACGGCCAAACATGAGAATCAATTTTACCATTGGCCATCAGCCCGGAAGAATTTTGTCCACTATAAAACACGCAAGCAAAAGTTTTGGCAATGTAAAAATCGTGGAGCATACAGGCGCCGAAATAAACCGCGGCGACAAAATAGGATTAATTGGCGCCAACGGAAAAGGGAAATCAACTTTACTTCGTATGGTAGCGGGAGTGGAGCCTTTTGAAGGTGAGAGAATAGAAGGTCATAATGTAAAAGACGCATTTTATGCCTAGCATCAACTGGAGGCTTTAAACATGGAGCATACCGTTCTGGAAGAAATGAATTATTCCGGAAGCGGAAAGACCGAGTTGGAATTAAGAACATTATTAGGTTGCTTTTTGTTCAGTGGCGATGATGTGGAAAAGAAAATAAAAGTGTTGAGCGGAGGAGAAAAAGCACGGGTGGCGCTGGCGAAAACCATCGTGAGCAAAGCGAATTTCTTATTGCTTGATGAGCCGACCAACCATCTTGATATGCACTCAGTGGATTTACTCATCGAAGCACTGAATAAGTATGAAGGAAGTTACATTCTTGTAAGTCACGACAGGTATTTTGTAAACAAAACTGCCAACAAAATATGGGAGATCGAAGATTATAAAATAAAAGAGTTTGTGGGCACGTATGACGAATGGGAGCGATGGAAGCAGGAAAGAAAAGCAGTGGAAAATACCAAAGGCAAAAAGCCGGAAATAATTCCCTTTGAGAAAAAAGTGGAACCTAAGCAAAACAATCGCCCATCAGAAAACCGTGAACAGCAAAAAGAATTACAAAAATTAAAAAAACAATTTGAATTATTAGAAGAAGAAGTTTCTAAAACTACAAAAGAAAAGAAACAGTTAGAAGCCTCTCTTGCGTTACCCGAAATTTACTCTGATCAGGAAAAATTTATTGAGGCAGAGAAAAAATACCATTTGAAAAAAGAGCAATTATCTAAGGTGAATGCAGAATATGAAAAGCTGTTTGAAAAGATGATGGTGATGGAAGAAAATGTATCCTGACGATCTGAAATAAAGCAACCTGCATGGTCAGCAGACAAACAATTTTTGAAGATTCTTATTCGTCGCGGATATTTCAATTGACTCAGAAAGAATTCAAAATATCATTCGCTCTTTTTAATCGGCAAATGAATTAAACTATATTTGCAAAACTTTTTTCGAGTGATCAAAAAATCGAAATAAAGACAGCCATATAACTGGCCCCGTAGCTCAGTGGATAGAGCAACAGCCTTCTAAGCTGTGGGTCGCACGTTCGAGTCGTGCCGGGGTCACTCTTTAAAAGTTTTTGGGATTAGCAGTTCTTTTCTTTCGCGAAAAATCGTCACAAAAAATCAAAGTTGATGTTTCGTCAACGCGCTTATTTCAACAGAATTTTTTTATCTTACAAAAAAGAAAGAATATGGATGTGCAGATAGAAGAAAGCTGGAAAAAAGTATTGAAAGACGAATTTGCCAAAATCTATTTTCAGCACATTATTACATTTCTCAAAGCCGAGAAAGCATCCGGAAAAATTATTTACCCTCCAGGCCCGCTCATTTTTAATGCATTTAAGCAAACACCTTTTGAAAAAGTAAAAGTAATTATTTTAGGACAGGATCCTTATCATAACCGTGGACAAGCACATGGGCTTAGTTTTTCCGTACCCGACGGAATAGCCCCACCACCCTCTCTGATAAACATTTTCAAAGAACTAAAGAATGACCTGGGTATTGAAATATCGACAAATGGCAATCTTGAAAAATGGGCTTGGCAAGGAGTATTTCTTTTGAATGCTTCATTAACAGTTCGTCAAAATGAGCCGGGCAGCCATTCAAAAATCGGGTGGTTAGAATTCACAGATCATGTTATACAAAAACTTTCAGACCAAAAAAATGGAATCGTATTTCTTTTATGGGGAAAATTTGCCCAGGAAAAACAGTCGCTTATTGATGAGACAAAACACTTTGTTTTGAAAGCTGCTCATCCTTCGCCCTTTAGCGCTGCGCATGGCTTTTTCGGATGTAAACATTTTTCCAAAACGAATGAATTGCTCATGAAACAAAATAAATCTCCTATTGACTGGAAACTTTAATGCTGCATAAAAAAAATTATTTTGAAAAATATCCTGGCTAAAATATTCGCATCCTGGGCTCTGCTTGTTTTTATTGTTACACTAATACCGGTTACCTTGTTAATGTGGATTACCGGATTGGCAGCCGAGCCAAAACGGACAAAAATATTCAGAAAAATTTCTAAGCTGTGGATGCAGATATTCTTCTTTCTTACCGGCTGCAGGCTGAAAATAAAAGGGGAGGAAAATTTCAAACCCGGAGAAAAGTATATCGTTACCTGCAATCACAATTCATTGATGGATGTGCCCGTGGCTACCCCATTCATTCCCGGTGCTAATAAAACAATCGCAAAAGCCGGCATGGCCAAAATACCTTTGTTTGGGTTGATTTATAAAAGAGGTTCAATACTAGTCGACAGAAAAAATAAAGACAGCAGAAGGGATAGTTTCGGAAAAATGAAAGCAGTCTTAAAGATGGGAATGCACATGTGTATTTACCCGGAAGGAACCCGCAACCGATCTGATTTGCCGCTAAAAGATTTTCATGATGGCGCTTTTAAATTAGCAATAGATACGGGCGTCCCGATTTTGCCAACATTGCTTTTTAACACTAAAAAAATATTGCCACCGGGTAAAACATTTTATTTCTGGCCTTCACGAATGGAAATGCATTTTCTTCCTCCGGTTTATGTCACGCCGGAAGACGACTATGAAACACTAAAAATGAAAATTCACGACATGATGAGCCGGTACTATAATGAGGTTGCGAGTTCGATCTGATTAGCTTGCTATCCGAAACCAGGAATGGTTGAAACTGAAAAATAGAAATGCCGATAAATGTTGTTTTACTATGATCATTGATCCGAATATTGGCCAGTCAAAATAAATTCGAAAAAAATTGCGTTGGATTTTATTCTGTTTTTTGTTGCGCAGGCGTCTGGTCTTTTTTGGACGTACTTATAAAGATTTCAGAATTTTAAAATCGAGCAGCATCAGAAAGTATTCAGAACACCATATCGGGTATCTCACCTTCGACGATCAGCTTGCCGAGTGTCGCCCTTTGAATTTCTTCCACAGTAACACCGGGCGCCTTTTCCAGCAATAAAAAACCCTTTTGAGTTATTTCAATCACCGCCAGGTTACTTACTATTTTCTTTACACATTTTATTCCGGTTAAAGGCAGTTTGCATTCGGTTAATAATTTTGACTCGCCTTTTGAATTGGTGTGCATCATTGCCACAATGATGTTTTTAGCACTTGCAACCAGGTCCATTGCGCCGCCCATCCCTTTCACCAATTTACCCGGAATTTTCCAACTGGCTATATCTCCCGATTCACTGACTTCCATGGCGCCTAATACCGTAAGATCTACTTTGCCGGCGCGTATCATTCCAAAACTCATGGCGCTATCAAAAAAAGCCGATCCTGCCAGGGTAGTTATGGTTTGCTTTCCGGCATTGATCAAATCTGCATCCTCCTCGCCCTTTAATGGAAATGGCCCCATGCCCAATAAACCATTTTCTGATTGCAAGGTCACCGTTATTCCGTCCGGGATATAATTGGCCACCAATGTAGGAATACCTATGCCAAGATTGACATAATACCCATCCTGCAATTCGCGGGCTATTCGCTGCGCTATTTGATTTTTATCTAACATCGCTTAATGTGCCAATGTACTCATTGGATCGTTTGCCAATGTGAAGAGTTACGATTTTTTAATTATCTCATCAGCTAATCTGCTAATTTCTTAGCGTTCGCTGTTCAATTCTTTTTTCATAATTAGTGCCCTGGAAAATCCGATGGACATAAATCCCCGGCGTGTGAATTTCATTTGGGTTCAGGTCGCCAGGTTCCACTAATTCTTCCACTTCAGCAATGGTAATTTTTCCGGCCATCGCCATTAGCGGATTAAAATTCCTG